>Ga0160421_1000109_pt1 | contig 43894 bp, 37 predicted proteins | sample TAMARWmetagpilot_FD_108195 | JGI IMG/M metagenome (GOLD analysis project Ga0160421, IMG submission 108195) | Phycosphere-associated microbial communities from TAMU algal ponds, Corpus Christi, Texas, USA - TAMU ARW-7 10/27 metagenome pilot | ecosystem: Engineered > Artificial ecosystem >... | reverse complement strand
CTAACTCAGGTGTTGCGTTACCAGCGAAGAGCTTCATGTCAGGCACGGTAGGGTTCCTCAGGCACTGAATTTTTGGACTAACGGGTAAATAGGTAAAACCCACTACGCGTTAACTTATGATTACTTGTACGTTACTTCATTGATCGAATATGGCGGCAAGCTCCGTATGAGCAGGTGAGACATTTGCGCTAGAAGCAACAAAACCCTGCCAAGTATGGGGGAGGTTATCAAGTACATCTTGTGCTTGAACTTGGCTAGCAAATTCGACAAAACAACATGAACCTGTTCCGGTCATCTTCGACGGGGCGTATTTTAGCAACCACTGCAGGGTTTTTTCAACCTCGGGGCAGAGCTTTTTAACTAAAGGCTCACAATCGTTGGTTAATTTATGGGTTCGCCAATCACCTGAAATTTTTGGTGTATCGCGTTTTAAATCTGGGTGAGTGAATATTTTAGCGGTACTGACATGCTGATTAGGGTGCACAACGCAATACCATTTTTGTTCAAGCTCTACGTCAACCAATTGTTCGCCAATACCGTGTGCTATGGCGCTTTTACCACGAATAAATACCGGCACGTCGGCGCCTAATTGCAGGCCTAAGTTTGCTAATTCATCAATATTTAGTTGTGTATTCCACATTTTATTAAGTGCAAGTAACGTGGTGGCTGCATCAGATGAGCCGCCTCCCACGCCGCCACCCATAGGTAAACGTTTAGTGAGATTTATTTTTACACCTGATGAAATGCCACAGTGATTTTTAAGCAATAACGCGGCTTTATAGATGAGATTATCGCTATCTGCTATGCCTTTCGTATCACCCGTTATTAAAATAGTGGGCGCTTCGTTAACTGAAAAGTCGAGTGTGTCGCCAAAATTTAAAAAGGTAAATAAGGTTTCTAGTTCGTGATAACCGTCATCACGGCGCGCATTGATGTGTAAAAATAAGTTAAGTTTTGCCGGTGCAATGACCGAAAAAGCTGTTTTAGTATTCATACTTAATTAAATTGCCAATTGTAGAGTTGAATTTTGATTTTAATTTGCTGATGTTTTAGCGTGACATTGCCAGGAACCCAAAAGCCACCTTGCTGTTTATAGTTTGAATACGTTATTTGCCACTTTTTATTGCTGTTATCGTACCAGATAACTTGTTGTGCACGGCCAAGTTCGTCTACTTTTAATGTTTGCGACATTAACGTGCCTTTTAACCAGTTATCGGCGTTATCAACTGGCAGGTCAAAACCGGTTAAGCGTTTTAATAATAACGCGGCGTTAGTGTCTGTGTATGTTTTATCGTCGTAATCAAGTACCGCACCTGTGCGGGTTTGTTTAAGCGACAATATACGAGTACCAATAAATGTAGTGAGCACTAAGTTGTTTTGTTTTTCGTCTTGTTGCCAATTTAAGTTTGCAGATTGGCGCTCATCAGGGCTTATAAACGCTAATTTACCTTGTGCTTGCCAGGTTTTTTGCGCTGCTAAGCGTGGTTTCCAATCATCGTAAAGCGTTGTTTTTGTATCAATTTGGTGGGCGCAGCCCGCTAAAAACAAAAAAAGAGTGAATAAAATTAAATAATGTCTAATCAAATGTTGTTCCTTACTTTCCATATTCCGCTGATTTTTGGTAAAATTGCCGCCTTTAAAGTAGGGCGCAGCAATATTTGGCAAATATGACCATCATAGCACTTGGTATAAATCACAAAACCGCATCCGTAGAATTACGTGAAAAAGTGGCTTTTTCGCCTGAGCAAATGTCTGAGGCGCTCCAGCAATTAAGCGGTCATGCCGACTTTAACGAAGCCGTTATTGTATCTACCTGTAACCGTACCGAAATCTATTGTAGCCTTGAGCAGTCAAATTCCCAAGCACTGCTAGCATGGCTTGCCAGTTTCCATGGCTTGGATGAACACGAACTGAGCAAAAATATATATTGCCACCAAGGTGATGCAGCCATTAATCATTTAATGCGTGTTGCGTGCGGCTTAGATTCATTGGTATTGGGCGAGCCGCAAATTTTAGGGCAAATTAAGCAAGCTTATCATAGCGCCAAAACGCACGATGCCGTAGGCGTTAAGTTTGATAGGTTGTTTCAAAAAACCTTTTCGGTAGCTAAGCAGGTCCGTACCGACACCGATATTGGTGCCAGTGCTGTGTCGGTGGCGTTTGCAGCGGTTAATTTAGCAAAACATATTTATGGCAAGCTTGATAAAACCAATGTGTTATTAATTGGTGCCGGCGAAACAATAGAGCTTGTAGCTAAACATTTATATCAAAATGAGCCGCAACAAATTACGGTTGCCAATAGAACCATTGAGCGTGCACGCGGTTTAGCGCAGGAAGTGTCGGCCGATGTGATTGCGCTGGCACAACTACCTGAGCGTTTACACAAAGCCGATATAGTTATTAGCTCAACCGCCAGTACGTTACCAATTATAGGTAAAGGGGTGGTGGAGCAAGCATTAAAACAGCGCCGCCATAAACCTATGCTGTTTATTGATATTGCCGTACCACGCGATATAGAAAGCCAAGTAGGCGAGCTTGACGCAGCCTATTTATATTCCGTTGATGACTTACAAGCCATTGTAAGCGAGAATATGGCCGCGCGTGAACAGGCGGCAGAACAAGCACAATTAATAATAAGCGAGCGCGTAAAAGAATTTGAAATGTGGGTTCGCTCTCTCGATTCGGTTGATTTAATTCGCCACTACCGAAACGACGTACAAACCATTAAGTCAGAACTTGTTGAGCGGGCGGTTAGTCAGCTAAATACAGGTAAAGACGCAGAAAAAATTATATTAGAGTTGGCCAATAAATTAACCAACCGCTTAATGCACGCGCCTACCCGTGCAATTCAAGATGCGGCTAAAAAAGGTGAAGTGGCACAACTAACTCAGTTGAAAAAAATGTTAGGTATTGATCAGGAATAACAGTTAAATGAAAGAGTCTGTATATCGTAAATTAGAAACCTTAGTAGAGCGCTACGAAGAAGTACAAGCGCTACTGAGCGATCCGTCGGTCATTAGTGATCAAAACCGCTTTCGTGCTCTTTCAAAAGAATACTCTGAGCTTGAAGAAATTGTAAAAACATTTTTAGCATACCAACAAGCGCAAGACGATGTAGCGACTGCTGAAGAAATGTTAAAAGATTCAGACCCAGATATGCGTGAAATGGCGCAAGAAGAATACAAAGAAGCTAAAGCGCAAATTTTATCATTAGAAGATGAGCTGCAAGTGCTTATGCTTCCTAAAGATCCTAAAGATAACAACAATGTATTTTTAGAAGTACGTGCGGGTACCGGTGGTGACGAAGCGGCTATTTTTGCAGGCGATTTATTTAGAATGTACAGCCGTTACGCCGAAACACAAAAATGGAAAGTTGAAGTAGTGAGCACCAACGAAGGTGAACACGGCGGCTACAAAGAAGTTATCGCAAACATTAGCGGTGAAGGTGTGTACGGTAAGCTTAAGTTTGAATCGGGCGCTCACCGTGTACAGCGTGTACCAGAGACTGAATCGCAAGGGCGTGTACATACCTCTGCGTGTACGGTCGCAGTAATGGCCGAAATTCCAGAAGCTGAAGCCATTGAAATAAACACCGCCGATATAAAAGTAGATACCTTTAGAGCCTCGGGCGCCGGTGGTCAGCACGTAAATAAAACCGACTCTGCAATTCGTATTACTCATATTCCAACGGGTGTTGTGGTTGAGTGTCAGGATGAGCGTTCGCAACATAAAAACCGTGCTAAAGCGATGTCGGTACTTGCCGCGCGTTTACAGCAAGCCGAAGATGAAAAACGTCATGCGGCTGAGGCCTCTGAGCGTCGTAACTTAGTGGGCAGCGGCGATCGCTCTGAGCGTATTCGTACTTACAACTACCCGCAAGGGCGTATTACCGATCACCGTATTAATTTAACGCTTTATCGCTTAAACGAAGTGGTAACTGGTGATTTGGGCGCAATTATCGATCCATTAATGCAAGAGCATCAGGCTGATTTACTTGCCGCCATGGGCGATGAGTAATTGTGAGCCACACGCTTGAGCAGGCAATAGCGGTTGGTGCAACTAAACTTGCACCAACTAGCGACAGCGCTAAATTAGACGCACAAGTACTGCTGTTACATATTCTTCAAAAACCCCGCAGTTACTTATTTACCTGGCCAGATAACCTACTTAGCAGCGACGAACAGCGCCAATATGATGAATTTTGTGAACGGCGTTTAAATGGTGAACCCGTAGCGCATATTATTGGCCAGCGCGAATTTTGGAGCTTAGCGCTCGAGGTGAATGCCACGACGCTTATTCCTAGGCCTGATACCGAAACACTCGTTGAGCAAGCTTTAGCACTTACCGTGCCTGAGCAAGCAAAAGTGCTTGATTTAGGCACTGGCACAGGCGCTATTGCACTTGCACTTGGCAGTGAAATGCCAACATGGCAAATTACAGCAGTCGACAAAGTAGCAGATGCGGTGGCCTTAGCGACTCGGAATCAGCAGCGTTTAGCCATTAATAATGTGCAAGTTAAGCAAAGTAACTGGTTTAGCGCGCTGAAAAATGAGCAGTTTAATTTAATTGTGACCAACCCACCGTACATTGAACACGACGATAAACATTTAAAAGAAGGGGATGTGCGCTTTGAACCTCTTTCTGCGTTAGTGGCCGATGAGGCAGGAATGGCTGATATAAAACAAATAATTACACAATCACGTGACTATTTGCTCCCTAGTGGCTATCTTTTAATAGAACATGGTTTTGAACAGGGTGAAGCTGTTCGGCATTTGTTTAAGCAAATGGCGTATATAAATATTAAAACAGTAAAAGACTTGGGAAATAACGATCGTGTAACGCTCGCACAGTGGCCTTAATTTGATAATAAACAGCCATGATTGTGTGTTCTATAAATGCATTAAGGAACCTTTAATATGATGGGTGATTTTTTATTTTCAGATGAGCCAGATGAGTTAGAAAGTGAAGTAGAGCTTGGCACTTGGAAAGTATTAATCGTTGATGACGAACCTGAAGTTCATGCTGTTACAAAGCTTGCGTTGAGTGATTTTGAATTTCAGAACAAACGTTTAGAATTTTTAAGCGCATACTCGGGCGCTGAAGCAAAAGAATTAATAAATGCGCACCCAGATGCCGCTATTGTACTGCTAGATGTGGTAATGGAAACAGATGACGCTGGGTTACAGGTTGCTAAATTTATTCGCGAAGAAGCTAATAATAATCATATTCGCATTATTTTAAGAACCGGTCAGCCTGGGCAGGCGCCTGAGCGCCAAGTCATTATTAATTACGATATTAACGACTATAAATCGAAAACAGAGCTGACAGCGCAAAAGCTGTTTACTGTGATTATGTCGAGCTTACGCTCGTATCGCGATATTATTTCTATAGAGCAATCTCGCGAAGGGCTTGAAAAAATTATTGTTGCCTCGCGCGATATATTTGCCACACGTTCAATAGAGCAGTTTATTGAAGGGGTGATGCAGCAACTTACCTCGTTATTAGGCATTGCTGATCAAGCGGTGTATGCCACTACTTTAGTGGCGCAAAATACGCAAGAAAATAGTAATGATAAGCTAATTGTGCGCTCTGGTACCGGTGAGTTTGAGCAAAGCGAGGGTAAAGAATTAGATGCGGTGCTGCAAAACGAGCAACTAGAGGCGTGTCATCAAGCACTTAAAGATAAAAGCATAATTTATAAAGATAACTACTTATTTGCTTATTGTAGTAGCGAGTACAATCACAATTCGATGTTATTTATATCGGGGATCCCTAAAAATATAACCGATACGCAACGTAATTTAATTGAGATTTTTTCGCAAAATGTACAACTAGCATTTGAGAACGTGCAACGACAACAACGTTAATCGTTACTATAAATTTAAAAAGCACATAGCCTTGCGACTATGTGCTTTTTAGTTTGTGAGGCATAATAGCCAAAGCAGTGCGTAGGGCTTGGTATTATACCAAGCAGCAATAATACTTAATCATTTTGAGGGGGCTAAACGTGTTGCTATCAGCGTTAAAAAATTCTCATTTAGAACAACTAAATAGCAATTTTTTTGCCTAGCTATCAACACGTTTTTCCATCCTCAAAATAGATCACTTAATTAAGCGGATTGGTATTAAACGCACTTAACTAAATTTAACAAAACAAAAAGTACTGAGGCTTATGGATTATTTAGCAGTAAAACACTCACACATGGCAATTGCTATGCTAAGCGTTATCTTATTTTACATCCGCTCTTTTTCGCGTATGGGCAGTGGCAAGCTTGCCAAAAATAAACTGGTTTTTATTGGCAGTCACAGCATTGACACTTTATTACTTATTTCTGCAATAACATTGGTGTTCATGGCAAAAATAAACCCCTTTGAGCAACTATGGTTATTAGAAAAAATAGTGCTTGTAGTGATTTATATTGCGATAGGTATTATTAGTGCTAAACAAACTAATACGCTGCCAAAAGTTATGTATGTGGTAGTTAACACGGTTGTGATTTTAGCGATAGGGTATTTGGCAACGGCAAAATCGCCGCTACTTTTATAATAGCTACTTTGTTGCAAGTTAAGTGTCGGTGCGTGTATATGCTTTTTAAACACGCACGATACTTAAAGGCAAGAGACTTATACGTAAGGAGCTTAAACCCCCAAGGAACTTAAGTAACAGCTAACACAATTAATACACCTCTGCACGTCTCATAGCCTTCACCATTTTTCAGCCATGCTGGGCTACTCCTTTTACTATAAAGCACTCCTCTGGGGTATAATTACGGGTGGGAGCTTCGCTGTGTTGGTAACTATCCGCAAAATTAGGTAAACTACGCCTTCGTTTTTTAATAAATGTTGTAGTATTGATGACCACCCTCGGGTATGACGAACACGACGAATCTTATTTAGATGATGCATATGATGAATTTACTCCACCGCCACTTTATCGGTGTATTAATGCAGAGTCGAAATGGGACCCTCAAATAGATTTAGCACCAACTTTTTCTGTATTAACTGACTTTGAGCAGCAGATCACTGCTATGTGCGCAAAGCAAAAAGACCCACACGATAGATTAGAAGCCCTTCTTGATATTTTTTATAGCAAATGGCTATTTAGCGCCTCTGGGCTAAAAGTGCCAGAGCATAAAATAAATAGCTTAAGCTATACACTCACTATGCGCAGCGGCTCTATAACCACATTAGGTATTTTATTGAGCCATTTGCTTGAGCAAGCGCAATTAGATGCCAGTGTGTGTATTAATCAGGGAGATATTAGCGTGCATGTCGCAATAAGTGATGAAGAAGGCTACATTATTGAGCCTAGCAGTGGGCAACAAAGCTGGTACATCATTCCTGAAAATGCGGATGAAGAAAATGGCCAAGAGCAAGAGCCACTTGAACTTATTTATAACGATGAAGTTTATAAATTGTTTTTAGCGCAGCAAAAATGGTCGTTTATTAGCGAAAATAAATTTGGCCACGCGCTGGTATGTGTTGAGTTGCTAATGGAGCTATTAGGCGATGATCCGTACGAGAGACGCGACAGAGGTTACTTACTCAATCAGTTAGATTGTCCTAAAATGGCACGCGATGATTTACAGTTTTTTATTGATGAGTGCCCGGACGATCCGGCAATTGAAATTATTCAGCATCAACTAGAAGAACTTGAAGATAATAATAAAACACACCATTAAGAATAGGAACAAATATGGCTGATACTCACACTGCATTAATTACTAATGATGCTGTTGTACTGGGTTTGCTTGCTGTAATTTTAGGGTTCATTTTTAAAACCTCTAGCAGCGAAAACCCCAAACTAAAAGCATTTTATAAATATGTACCAGCATTATTGCTGTGTTACTTTTTACCTTCTTTACTCAATACGTTTGGCATTGTAGATGGGCATAGTTCAAATGTTTACTATGTTGCTTCGCGCTATTTGCTACCAGCATGTTTAATCTTACTTACTATTAGTATTGATTTAAAAGCGATTATTAATTTAGGCCCCAAAGCGTTAATTATGTTTTTAGTGGGCACGCTGGGTATTGTGATTGGTGGGCCTTTATCTATTTTAGTGGTTAGTGTATTTAGCCCTGATTTAGTAGGCGGCCACGGCCCAGATGCTGTTTGGCGTGGTATGACAACGGTTGCCGGCAGCTGGATTGGCGGCGGCGCTAACCAAGCTTCAATGAAAGAAATGTTTGAAGTGGGCGGCGATATATTCTCGGTTATGGTGACCGTTGATGTGATTGTGGCGAATATTTGGATGGCTGTTTTATTACTAATGGCTGCAAACCATAAAAAAATTGATGCCGCAACAGGGGCTGATACAACCGCCATAGAAGATTTAAAAAACCGTGTTGAGCAATACCATGCAGAGCATGCCCGCATGCCGACACTCAATGACTACATGACCATTATTGCCATAGCATTTGGTATAACGGGGCTTGCTCATTTTTGTGCCGACTTTTTAGGGCCGTTTTTTGCAAACAATTATGCGTGGGCTAAAGAGTACAGCTTAAACAGTAAATTCTTTTGGCTAATTGTTATTTCAACCACGATTGGTATTAGTTTATCATTTACTAAAGTAAGGCAAATAGAAGCGTTTGGCGCATCAAAAGTTGCTTCAAGCTTTTTATATATTTTAGTGGCATCAATTGGCTTACATATGAACGTAACCGCTATATTTAGTAACCCTGGGTTATTTTTAATTGGGGCTATTTGGATGCTAACACACGCAAGTTTAATGCTGATTGTAGCCAAAGTAATAAAAGCCCCGTTATTTTATATGGCGGTGGGCTCGCAAGCTAACGTTGGCGGCGCTGCGTCGGCGCCTGTGGTGGCTTCTGCGTTTCACCCTTCGCTTGCGCCAGTGGGCGTTTTATTAGCTGTACTAGGGTATGGTGTAGGTACATATATGGCCTACATTTGTGGATTAATGATGCAAGCAGTTGCACCTTAAGGAATTTAAATGAACAACCAAGTAATTGATATTAATAACATTGAGCTGGCAAACGACAAACCATTTGTATTATTTGGTGGTATGAATGTTTTAGAGTCGCGCGATTTAGCAATGCGCATTGCAGAGCACTATGTAGAAGTAACGTCTAAATTAAATATTCCTTATGTATTTAAAGCCTCGTTTGATAAAGCAAATCGCTCATCAATAAATTCTTACCGCGGTCCTGGTATGGAAGAAGGCTTAAAAATATTTGAAGAGATTAAAAATACCTTTAACATTCCGCTTATAACCGATGTGCACGAACCACACCAAGCAGCGCCTGTTGCTGAAGTGGTTGATGTAATTCAGTTACCTGCATTTTTAGCACGCCAAACCGATTTAGTGGTAGCTATGGCTAAAACGGGTGCCATTATTAATGTGAAAAAACCACAGTTTTTAGCACCGCACGAAATGCGTCATATCATTACTAAATTTAATGAAGCAGGTAATGATAATGTTGCACTGTGTGAGCGCGGCTCAAGCTTTGGCTACAACAACTTAGTTGTTGATATGCTAGGTATGGATGACATGAAAGCCATGGCACCGGTTATTTTTGATGCCACCCATGCACTACAACGCCCAGGCGGGCGAGCTGACTCTGCTGATGGACGCCGTGCACAAGCTGCCGAGCTTGCTCGCAGCGGCATGGCACTGGGCATTGCGGGCCTATTTATTGAAGCGCACCCTAACCCTAATGAAGCAAAGTGTGATGGCCCATGTGCATTAGCACTTAGCAAGCTTGAAGGGTACTTATCGCAAATGAAAGCGGTAGATGATTTAATTAAAAGCTTTGCACCACTTGATACAAGCGCAAGCGATTTATAATTTAACACCTATTTAGGTAATAGTTAAAAAGCGACTTAGGTCGCTTTTTTTATTCCATTAATATACACACACAACGATGCTGTATATAATCTTACGCATAAGAAAAACTAATTCTAAGCTTGGTTACTATGTCAAGACGAGTCCCCCCATTAAACGCACTTAAAGCTTTTGAAGCCGCGGCACGCCATTTAAGCTTTACTAAAGCAGCGGAAGAGCTGTATGTAACGCAAGCGGCAGTGAGCCATCAAATTAAAACCCTTGAAGAGCATTTAGGCTTAAAATTGTTTTTACGTAAAAATCGCTCGTTATTATTAACCGAAGAAGGCCAAGGCTACTTTTTAGATATTAAAGAAATTTTTACCCAGCTGATAGATGCTACCGAAAAGCTACTTGCTCGCGGTGCAAAAGGCTCGCTTACCGTAAGTTTAACCCCGAGTTTTGCAATTCAGTGGTTGGTACCTCGATTAAGTTTATTTAACGAACTCCACCCCGAAATCGATGTGCGTATAAAAGCGCAAGACCAAGACGAAAACTCGTTAACCGATGATGTAGATATTGCTATTTACTACGGCCGAGGCCACTGGAGTGGAGTTCAAACTTACAAATTGCACACCGAGTATTTAGTGCCTTTATGTAGCCCACTGTTATTAAGCGGGCATAAACCGCTTAATCAACCGAGTGACTTAGCCCAGCACACCTTGTTACACGATACCACGCGTCGTAACTGGAAAACTTGGATGAAAACGGCGGGTGTACGTAATGTACAAGTGAATCAAGGCCCTATATTTAGCCACTCATCAATGGTGCTCCAAGCCGCGGTGCACGGTCAAGGTGTAGCAATAGGCAATAGTGTGCTTGCCAAACCCGATATTGACGCGGGCCGTTTAGTGATCCCATTTAGCCACAGCCTAGAGAGTAAAAACGCGTATTACTTAGTGATTAGAGAGTCGCAAACAGAGCTGGGTAAAATAGTTTCGTTTAAAGATTGGATGCTGAGCTTAGTTGAACAAGAACAAGAGTATTAATAATGATTGAATGGTTTAAAAGCGCAACGCAGCCGGCTATTGCACAGTTTATATTTGCGCATGGTGCCGGAGCTGGATCAGGTTCTGATTTTATGCAGCATATGGCTAAACTCATTAGTGCGCAGGGTATTGATGTAGGTTTATTTGATTTTGAATACATGCAAATTGCTAAACAAACACAAAAACGTAGACCGCCAGAGCGAGCCCCTAAACTGTTAGCTTATTACGAGCAAGTACTAACAAATGCGCAGCCTAATTTACCGTTATTTATTGGCGGCAAGTCGATGGGCGGGCGTATGGCGTCTATGCTTGCTTGTACCTCTACACAACCGATTGCAGGTGTATTAGCGTTTGGCTATCCGTTTCATCCGCCCGGTAAGCTAGATAAGCTACGCACCGATCATTTTGCAGACATACCTTGCCCGTTTTTAGTCTTACAAGGCGAGCGAGATACCTTTGGCACCCGTGAAGAGCTTAAAACGCTTTCTATGCCAAAGCAGCCAAGCTATGTTTGGCTTAGCGATGGCGACCATTCACTCAAACCACGCAAAAAAAGTGGTGTGAGCGAGCTGCAAAACCGTGAAACTGCAGCGCTTGAAGCAAGTAAATTTATAGCCAATAGAGTGGAGCAATTATGATTAAATTATTTTTACTCACGGGCAGCTTTTTTTGCATGCTGTCGGTTATGTTAGGGGCATTTGCCGCACATGGCTTAAAAAGCCGTTTAACTGAGTATTCACTCGGGGTATTTAAAACCGCAGCTGAGTATCAAATGGTGCATGGTTTAGCGCTTATAGCCGTGGCGATTCTTATTAAGTGGGGTATTAATTTAACCGTGGCGGGAGGTTTTTTTATTGCCGGTACACTGCTTTTTAGTGGCAGTTTATATTTACTAGCCCTAAGCGGCATGAAGTGGTTAGGCCCAATAACCCCATTAGGTGGGTTATGTTTTATAATTGGTTGGGTTGTTATTTTAGTGCAAGTTGCACGATTTAAGTTTTAAAGAGTTTAAGGGTTAATATGTCTAGTGTTGTGATTTATTGTCGTAGTGGTTTTGAAAACGATGCGGCTGCTGAAATAACGTTTCATGCTGCCGAGCAAGGTTTTGCCGGCTATGTAAAAGCCAAACCAAATACCGGCTACGTGATTTATGAATGTTTTGAAGCGCAACACAGCGACGAAATAATCAAAAAGGTCGACTTTAAAAATATGGTATTTGCGCGCCAGTGGTTTGCTGGCACGTTAATCGAAAATATGCCGGTAGAAGATAGGGTCACTGCATTAAAAGAAGCTGCAAAGGATTTTCCTTTGTGTAGTGAATTGCGCGTAGAAACCCCCGATACTAACGAAGGCAAAGAGCTACTGACCTTTTGTAAAAAAATATCAACGCCGTTAAAAAAAGCACTCGAAAAGCAAAACACGGTATTACGTGAGCCAAAGGCAAACCGCCCGGTAATGCATGTACTATTTTTAGCAAACAATGCCGCGTATGTAGGGTATTCGTATAGTTATAATAATTCGCCGTTTTTTATGGGCATTTTACGTTTACGTATGCCAAGTGACGGACCGAGCCGCTCAACGTTAAAACTTGACGAAGCCTTTAATGTTTTTATCCCTGAAAAAGAGCGAGAAGCGCGAGTACAACCAGGCATGCGAGGGGTTGATTTAGGCGCTTGCCCAGGCGGTTGGACCTATCAATTAGTACGCAGAGGGATGTTTGTTAGCGCAATAGATAATGGCCCAATGAACGATAGTTTGATGGAAACAGGCCAAGTTAAACACTTTAGAGCCGATGGTTTTAAATACCGCCCAGAAAAAAGAAATATTAACTGGTTAGTGTGCGATATGGTGGAAAAACCAACCAAAGTGACTAATCTAATGATTGACTGGGCAGTAAACGCATACGCCAAAGAGCTTATATTTAATTTAAAGCTGCCTATGAAAAAACGCTTTGATAGTGTTTATGAATGCCTAACGATGATCAAAGAAGAGCTTACTAACTACGGTATAACCTATGAGTTGCAAGCTAAGCATTTGTATCATGATCGTGAGGAAATTACCGTTCATTTAAACGTTGTTAAGGTGCCCCAAAATTTGTATAGCTAAATCATAGAGGCATAAAAGTGGTATTAAATAATGTTTATAAATGGCTAGGATTACTTTTTTTATCACTTTTAATAGCCGGTTGCGGCGGCGGTGGCAGCGATAGTGACGCCACCGATAGTGGCTCAACTGGCAATACCGCCCCTACTGTGAGTGTTGATGTAAGCAGCAGCGTTATTGTTGCTAACCAAACCTTTACTATTACGGCTCAGGCAAGCGATAGTGACGGGCAGGTGTCTAGTTATCAATGGCAGCAGCTATCGGGGCCTGAATTTACCTTTACTGCCAATGGCAACATACTCACAGTAACGGCCCCCAGTGTAGAGAGCGACACTGATTTTAGTTTTTCGGTGCTAGTAACCGATAATGACGGCGCAACTACAGAGCAAGTGTTCTCTGGGACTATCACGGTTCAAAACACCCCGCCCACAGTTAATATTACAGGCCCAAGCAGTGCACTGGCTAATACCCAAGTGAGTTTAATTGCTAATGCACAAGACATAGATGGCACAATTAGCACCATAGTGTGGGTACAATCTGCTGGCTCCTCCATCGAATTTAGCCAAACTGAAGGTGAATTAAGCTTTACCGCCCCAAATGTAAGTGAAAATGAAACGCTTGGTTTTAGTGTTACTGTAACCGACAATGCCGGGGGCACTGTACAAAGCAGTGCCACGGTACTTATTACGCAATTAAATAGCGCACCTAGTGTTACCTTAGCTGGGCCTGACGAGGCAATGCAAAATGAGTCAGTGACAATAACAGCTACAGCGCAGGACAGCGATGGCACCATTAGCGAGCTAAGCTGGCAGCAAACAAACGGCCCCGTGGTCGAATTTACGCAAACCGACTCCAGCATTACGTTTAGTGCTCCAACGGTTGCACAAAATACCAATATAACCTTTTTAGCCACCGTTAGAGATAACGACGATGCAACTAATAGCGCCCAAAAAACGGTGATTGTGGTGCCGCCTAACAATCCGCCTGTGGCAGACGATGTAACCGTTGAGGTGCAATATAACTTAAGTGCTGAATTTAATTTGACGGTAAATGATGCCGATGGCGATACGGTACAAATTACTTTTCCAGATGACCTAGAAGGGGCGCAGGTGAGTGTTATTGATGCCCAAGCGCTGCGCTTTAGCTATACACCGCCTGTAAATAGTATTTCTGCAAAAAGCTATACACTGACCGCCAGTGATGGTGAAGACAGCACTAACTTTTTACTTAATACGACAATTATTGATACCAGCGCTGCAACGGTGACAGAAATAACGCCTAATGGGGCAGATGAACCGGTATTGGTTGACACCCCCATTAGCATTACGTTTTCAGATGTGATGCTGAGCAGTTCGTTACCCGTAAATAGTAGCGCGGGGAGCTGTGAAGGCAGTGTTCAGGTATCAAGTGATGATTTTGCAAGCTGCGTTGCACTTAATGTAGAGAGCGTATCTGGTGCGCCTGATGAGACGAGTGACTATTTTAAAAACGTTAACTTAAGCGCTGATTTTTCAGAAAACACGCTTTACAAAGTGCGTGTAAATGATCAATTAGTTAATTTTTCTGGTACTGCTGCGACAGCAGGCCAAGTGAGTGAATTTACCACCTCAACCCAAGATTTAAAAATAACCGAACTCATATCGGTCCAATTTACTAATGATACGCCCTGGGTAGAGATTTATAACGGCACAGGAGAGGCTGTTAATTTACAAAACTATTCATTAAAAACGCGCGCAATTAATATGCTTGATAGCTCAGTGAGCGCAGAGCAAGTATTTACATTACCCAACAAAGTATTAGAAAACGGCAGTTATATTTTACTGCAAAGTCGTTTTGGTGATGAGTTTTTAGCAAGCGCGGCACTTAATAACCCTAAAATTGTGCTGGTGGGTAACCAAAGCGATGCGCTACGCCCATACTGGTATATAAATGGCTTTGCAGAGTTATTAAATAGCGCCGCCACACAAACAATCGACTTTGTTAAATTTGGTAATTCTACCCAGCAACCGGTTAGTGCCACGCAATGGCAAGGCGATAACGCACCACAAATGCAGGCCGAGCAAGGCTCAAGCTTAAAACGTGCGCTTAATGCAACTGATACTAATCTAGCAAGTGATTGGGTTTACTCAGTGTTTAATACGCCGGCAGGGCAAAATGATATTAGCTGTGATACCGATACAGATTTAGATGGGATCCCAGATTGCAGTGAGCAAGAAGGCGCAATGTTTGGCGGGCTGCCTTTATATGAATGGGGCGCGCGGGAAAATCAAAAAGATATATTTATAGAAATTGATTATATGGACAGTACCGATATAGGTATTACGCCACAGCGTACAGCATTAGAAAAAGTAGTGAGCGTATTTGCAAGTAACGGTTACACAGTGCATTTTGATGTAGGCGATTTGTTTGACCAAAGCACAGGTATTTCCACCGCTAACTTTGATTTAGGAGGCGGTACAACCGTACCGTTTAACAGCTACACGCCCTTTGAATATGACCAAGGTACCGCTAATTTATTTGCCTATAAAATGGAATATGCCGATACAACGCGCCGCCCAATTTTTCATTATTTATTAATGGCAAACAGTGGTAACGAAGATGGCAGCATTAGTGGCTCGGGCATTGCTGAAATAAATGGTAATGACCTAATGCTGACTATGGGCGGATGGGGGTTATCGGTTGATGATCAAACATCACAAAATGTGACGAATAATTACCAAGCGTCTACTATTTTTCATGAGTTGGGACATAATTTAGGGCTTTATCATGGCGGCGACGAAGAAGTGAACTTTAAGCCAAATCATTTAAGCTCTATGAATTATCTATATCAATTAACGGGGCTTGCAAGCATAGGTAATAACGAAGGTGATCGTTATTACGACCGGTTTTATACCAACAACATTAACTGCGACCTTGTGCCAAATACCAATAATCAAACAGGATCAACGGATGATTTTATCATTGATTATTCAAACGGCAGCGCTGCAAATATAAATGAAAGTGCTATTGATGAAAGCACAGGATTAAACAGGCCTGGCTCTGAGGCGGTCGATTATAATTGTAATGCAATTTTTGGCGATACATTAACTAACTTTGATGCAAACCAAGACTCGCAAATTACTGTATTAACGGATACCGATGAGTGGAGCATGATTAACTTACAGTTTTACTCACAAAGTGCAGGTAACCGATTTGGTGTGGCAAATACGATGAGCCATAAGCTGTATCAACAGCAGCGTGTTCAAGCTGTTTCTACTTCATTGCCTAGCTATATAAAAGAAGCAGCGCCAAGCGAGGCTATAATTAACCAAATTAAAGCAATTAAAGAGCGCTAAATGAGCTACCGATTTATAAAAGCTGCACTTTTACAAGGAGCTATTATTTGTTTAGTTGCTGCCTGTAGCCAAGGCGCTATTAATAAAGCCAGTAGTAGCCATAGTAGTGAATGGTTACTAACTGATGCGCTTTATTATAATAACAAGCCAGTAAATTGGCAGCAAAGGCGTGTAAACGGGTGCAGCACGTGTTTAATACAAAACGACTCTGTACTTCAGCCCGAGGGCATAACGCGTTTTAATACGCTTTATAAAGATGGGGAGTGGGTTGCAGTACAGGAGCAAAGCAGTTTAAATGTTATAAGGTTAAAACTGCCTTTGCACACCCCCTATTTGTATGTTGAGCAATTAGCAAACGGTGAACTTAAATTGTTTAATCAGCAACACACTTATAAAACTAAAATAGGCGAAGTCATTAACATTACTTTTAAAAAGCAGTTATTCTCGATAGTGATCACAGCGTTTACTTTACAAGATGAAAAAAGTGCAGCACTGCCAAGGCGCGCAAGACTAAATTACACTGCACTTAAGTTGATATAGATAAAATAAAAGCACCAAAAGGTGCTTTTATTATTTGCCATAGTGTTTGTTAGCCCGCTCGGTATTTAGAGCGATAATTATCTACCCACAAACGAGTAGCGCCACACACAGCAACGGGCATAACAATTAGGTTAATAAATGGGATTGCAGTGAGCAGCATAACAGCAAAGCCAAAACCATAAGATAAACCTTGTTTAGACTTTAAATCGTCTTTCATTTGCTTAAAGCCTACTTTATGGTTATCGAAGGCAAAATCTTTGTATTGCACAGCATACATCCAACATGTAAATAAAACCCATAACACTTGTCCAATAACGGGTAAAATCCACAACAAAATAAAAAAGCCAATAGCGCGGGGTAAGTAATAGCAAAGCTTTGTCCACTCTCTGCCTACCATGCGTGGAATGTCTTTTACTAAATCAGCAAAACCGTCGTCATTTATTTTTTGACCCGTTAAATAAAGCTCTACTTTTTCGCTGAGTAGTCCGTTAAAAGGGGCCGCAATAAAGTTGGTTATTACCGTAAATAGCATGCTGTAACTAAATAGCACCACAAGCACGGCAATGGGCCACATTAACCATTCAAGCCAGCTTAGCCACTCAGGTAACATGTTGTTTATATAATTAAAGCTGTCGCTTAACCAACCAAATAAAAAGAATAATGAACTACCAAACAATAAAATATTAAGTAAAAGTGGAATAAGCACAAAGCGCTTAAGGCCTTTTTGGCTAATTAATTTAAAGCCTGAAAAAAAATATTCCATACCTTGTATGATCTGCACAGTAACCTCAAAAAAGACTCATATCTGCATGCAGTATAATTAGACTGATAATTTTGAACAGCCTTTTTAAGTAACAAAGTGTTAAACCTGCAAAATTTTTAAAAAGTTTTAGAGTGTGTTGGCTGGATTGTTTTTGTTATGGATGTTTATTTTTTGTTGCAAAATAATGTAGGCTTAACGCATACTAAAGTTGTTTTTTTACCTATTTTATTAAAAAACAATTTCCATAATCGTAATAATAAAACTCGCGCTGTAAGTTTATTAACTATACTCATTTTAAATATATGAACTAAGAGCAGGAATTTGTTGATGCACTGCACTTTTTTAAAGTGCGTAGCAACATAAAAGTACCTAGATGCATGGTGAAGTATGAATACTGCAAAACTAAAACAATTGTTATCTCACCAGCAGGATATATTATCTAAAATCGCGTTAGGCATTGCTTTAGACGATATTTTACAAGATATTTGTTTAGCTATAGAGCAAGTTATTGAAGACAGCTCTGCAAGATGCTCAATACTGTCTTTAACAGGTAATCAGTTATTTCATCGTGCTGCCCCAAATATTGACGATGAATATTTAAAGGCAATTAATGGTGTGTTTATAGGCCCTAATGTAGGGTCTTGTGGCACCGCGGCTTATAAAAATGAGCGAGTTATTGTGCAAAATATTGACCTTTCGCCCTTGTGGGAAGGTTACAAAGATTTAGCGCACAGCTACGGTTTATATTCTTGTTGGTCAACCCCGATTATTTCAACCACCAGTGAAATATTAGGCACTTTTGCTATTTACCACGGCGCCCCTAAAGCACCTACACAGCAAGATTTAGAACTCATTGACTATTTTGTACACTTTTCTAGCATAGCACTTGAAAAAAGCGCAGAGTCGCTCAAAGCTAGGCAGCTAGTGGCTGACCTGCAAAAAAGTAATGAAAAATTTAAAGCATTTACGCAAGTGATGCCCGATCTTATTTTGATTTTGAACGAAGAGGGCGTCTATACCGATATTTACGGTACCTCGAGTGACTTATTACTTGAATCGCCCACCGATTTAATTGGTCAAAATGTGCAAGACTTGTTCCCAGTTAAAGATGCCGACATGATCATGGGGATTATTAAAAAAACCATTCGCACCAATGAAATGCAAATATTTGAGTACGATTTAGCCGTGCCCAAAGGCCACATAACCTTTGAAGGAAGAGCGGCTGCACTTACTAACTACCAGCCAGAAAAACCAGAACTTAAGCACGTAGTGTGGATGGCAAGAGATGTAACCCTTCGCAAAAAAGCCGAGCAAGAAGTTCAACGGCTTGCGTTTTTTGATCCACTAACAGGGCTCCCTAATAGACGAATGCTCAGCGACAGCCTAGCAAAGTGTGTGGAGCGTATTAAACGCACCAAAAAAACGGGCGCATTGCTGTTTTTAGATGTTGATAACTTTAAAAGAATAAACGATTCATTAGGCCACGGCGCCGGAGATCAAGTATTAATAGAATTAGCAAAACGCTTAGGTGGCGTAATACGATCATCTGATACTTTAGCTAGAGTGGGCGGTGATGAATTTATTATTTTACTCGAATACATTGGCGAGCATAATCACCAAGCCTGTATTGAATCTGAAATAGTCGCTAAAAAAGTACAAGGCGTGTTTAATGATAAGTTTGCAATAGGGGAGCTGGCATTTCAAGTTAGCTGCAGTATAGGTATTTGCTTAATTAACGAAGAGCACACAGCCACCGATAACATATTAAAATTTGCAGATACCGCCATGTACCGCTCTAAGGCAAAAGGTGGCAATAGCTGCAGCTTTTATGACCCTAAACTGCAAACTTTACTCGAAAACCAAGCCGAATTAGAAACGGATATTGTAAGAGCAATCGCAAATAACGAATTTTGTGCGTATTTTCAGCCGCAAATTAGTATGCAAGGGAAGATAGTAGGTGCAGAAGCACTGATAAGGTGGATACACCCTAATAAAGGGGTTATTGCGCCTAATCAGTTTATTCCTATTGCAGAGCAATATGGCCTGATTCAAAAACTGCAAAACATAGTGCTTCGTAATATATGCAGCCTTATTAATCAACTTAATGAAAAAAACATGATAGATGAGCACTTTAGCGTATCTATAAATATTAGTCATATACAGTTTAATTCTGCGCAGCTTACCCGTGAGCTCTGCTCTACAATTAAAGAGTTCAACATAAAACCGCAGCATATTAAACTTGAGATCACCGAAACCATGCTATCGGGCGATATTGACAGCACAATAAAGCAAATGACGGAGCTACAAGAACAAGGTTTTGTGTTTTCTATTGACGACTTTGGTACAGGGTATTCCTGTTTAGCCCATTTAAATGCTTTCCCCGTACAGGAAATAAAAATTGATAAAAGCTTTATCGATAAGATTTTAGATAAAGGCAAAGGCTTTAATATTGTTAATACGATTATAAGCCTGGGCAAAAGTTTATACATTACTGTTGTTGCTGAAGGTGTAGAGCAAGAGGCGCAATTTGAGTTACTAAACTTGCTCAATGCAGATTGTATACAAGGCTATTTAGTCGCAAAACCTATGAATGCCAGTAATTATATTAAGTGGCATGCCCATCAATTAAAAAAGCAAAGCCTAAGTGCTTAGCAGGCTGTGCGTCGTTTTTGTAAATTAAGCTAACGTTTTAATAAAGCTATTTTTACCTTATTAAAACATTTTGTTTAAACAACACTAGGAACACGCGTATTAAGTATATATTATGAAGTCACTATAACGATTCAAAATAATAAAATGGACGACAAGAGATGCAGTTAGTCGAATTAACCCCTAAGGATCCTGATGTAGTTAATGTGTTTGCAGATATAGATAGACTGATAAACTCCTTATACCCCGTGGCTACAGCCCAATCTCTCAAATTAGAAGAATTAAGCAAAGACAACGTTTACGCAATTGGTTTAAAAAACGAAGATGGCATTATTGCCTGTGGCGCTATTGTTAAGCAAAATGACGGCGCGCTATATGGCGAAATAAGGCGTTTATACGTAAAACCAAGTTACCGTGGTAGAGGTTTTTCAAGACGCATAATGCAAAACCTACTGCATTACGCCGGCGAAACAAAAATTCCACTTATCCGATTAGAAACAGGCCCAAAGCAAACCGAATCAATTAGTTTATATGAAGATTTAGGTTTTGCGCGCTGTGCAAGCTTTGGCTCGTATCAAGATAACCCACAAAGTGTATTTATGGAGCTTGCCCTGAGCCCTGAGCCAGAATAAATAAGCTATTTACTACTGTGTGCCTATAGTTGACTCTGTAGGCGCAAAAAATACTTCACTGTTTTTCACTGCTATCTTCGTATAAAATTCGCCACGTATATTTAATACCTGTGCACAGTAATACTTAATGATTTTAAGAGGCAAAACCTGGCTATAAACAAGCTTTTTTGCTTCAAAATAAATTACTTGATTAAGCAAACGGGTATAAACCTTTATTTAGCACTTCATAAGTGAGAATTTTATCTTTTTTAAAAGTAGCCCAAAACCAATGAGCGATTTAACAGTAGTAACCCACAGTGGTAATTTCCATGCCGATGACGTGTTTAGTATTGCGGTACTTAAGCATGTATTGCCTGCCTTTAACTTGGTACGAACCCGCGATAAAGCAGTAATAGAAAGTGCCGATATTGTTGTTGATGTAGGTGGCGAATACAACCCTGACACAGGACGCTTTGATCACCACCAACGCGGCGGCGCAGGCGAGCGCGAAAATGGCACGCCATACTCGTCATTTGGCTTAATTTGGAAAAAGTATGGTTTAGCACTGTGTGATAATAACCAAGCGGTGGCTGATAGAGTTGACGCTGGTTTAGTCTCTACAATTGATGCCATAGATTGTGGTTACGTTAAAGGTGTGGTTGAGGGCATAACGCTTAGCCAAACGCTTTCTATGTTTAATCCAACATGGGAAGAGGAAGGCAGCTTTGATGAATGCTTTGATGAAGCCGTTGAGTTTGCAGCGCGTTTATTAACCCGTTTTATTGCCTCAGCAAAAGGAAGCATTAACGCCAAAGATATTGTTGCAAAAGCAATAGAAGAGGCAAAAGATCCCCGCGTGATTATTTTAGAAAAATACACACCATGGAAAAAAACAGTACACCATTTATCAAGCGACGCTTTATTTATGGTTTACCCTTCGCAAAACGGCCAATGGATTATTCAAACTGTACCAGTAGAGCCCGGCTCGTTTGAAGACAGAAAGTCACTGCCTAAAGCGTGGGCTGGTTTATCTGATGAAGAGTTTCAAGCTGAAACAGGCTTAGACGACGCTGTATTTTGCCACAATGGTTTATTTATAGCCGGTACTAAATCGTTCGAAAGTACAATGAAGCTGGCCGACGCGGCCCTAGCTGAGTAACCTGTTTTACTTAAATATGGGTAAAAATTTTTTACCCAGAATTCGCACTATTTTAGCTAAGTAACTAGTTTGCAGTTACTTAGCTTTATTATGCTCTCGTTATTTAAATCACGTGAGGTTTTATGTTTGAAGTAAAAACTATCGCGCTATTTATTATTACCGCACTGGCAGAAATTATTGGCTGTTACTTACCTTATCTTTGGCTTAAAGAAGATAAATCCATATTCCTATTAATACCTGCAGCAATCAGTTTAGCGCTATTCGCGTGGTTGCTAACGTTACACCCAGCAGCCGCTGGACGGGTGTATGCCGCGTATGGCGGTGTGTACATATGCGTGGCTTTACTGTGGTTATGGGCAGTTGATGGCGTAAAGCTTACAATGTGGGATGTAGTGGGCGGGGCGGTTGCCTTACTGGGCATGGCTATTATTATTTTTGCACCTAAAAGCGCATAAAAATTAAGCCATATTAAAGGTAAAAAACGCCTTACAGGCCACTGTTAACGCATATATCGTGCAATTAAATTGCCAACTACTTTTTTATAAGTAAGCGTTAAAGCTGGATTATCTATTAAGCTTGTTTGTACAACATGCCCGGTATATAAGCCATAAAACTCATACGCAAAAATGCTCGGCTCTTTGTCTTGGCTAAAGTAGCCTTGTGCTTGGCAGTTAACTGCAAGTTTAGTGAGGTAGTTAATCATTTTTAAGTGTTGGTCTTGCATAAACTGCCTTACCAAACAGTTCGGGCTTGCTTTAAACTCTACCGACGCTTTAATGAGCGGGCAACTTGCCTGCTTACCAGGCGATACCGTATCTAAAAAATTGAGCCACTCAAGCCAACGTTGCTGAAAATTATTTAAATGAATTAACGCATCTTCATCAACAGATATATCAACAACCTGTTTTCTAAATTCTTCTTCGGTGTAGGCCAAAATAGCCACTTGCATATCTTCTTTATTGGCAAAGTGTGAGATCACCCCAGTACGCGACATGTTAGTCACTGCCGCTATTTTTCCTATCGACAAGCTATATAAACCATGTGCAGCCGCATAGGCCATTCCTTTGTGCAAAATATTGCGTTTTGTGCTCTCACTTTTTTTCATCGTTAATCCATAAAGCGTGTTATTTGGTCGTACACGTATTGGCTTTTTAAAATGCGCACGTGCCCCAGCTCTTGTGTGGCCACAAGTGTTGCGGGTGTGTTCTCAGTTAATAATTTTATTGCCTCAAAGCTTGCCACTGAGTCATTTTTATCATGAATAAACAACATGTTTTCGTTAATTTTATTTTTAGAATGATCAGGGTGAAGGTTTTGCCAGCTAATACCATATTTGTCTGACACCCTATTAAGCATATTTTCTAGCATGAGCTCAGAAATACCCACTTGCCTGACCTTAGCAAACATGGCTTCAAATATTTGTGCAGGGGCAGAGATCATCACAATTTTTTTATTCTCTAAATAATGAGGCGCTAAGTTTAACAAAGCAACACCGCCCATAGAGTGTGTAACGACTCTATTAATTGTAATATTTTGCCCATTAAAGTACTCAAAAGCCGCTGTTAGCCCCTGCATATACCCGTATAAGTGCGAGGTATTGCCGTGCGAATAGCCATGGCCTATGTGATCAATTGAGTAAACATTAAAGCCTTTTTCAAGCAATTCATCTATTAAAGCAGTAAACCGATTAGTGCTATCGGCCCAGCCATGAGATAAAAATACCGTTTTAGTGTTTTCGGCTTGGCTAAAATAGTACAGGTTTACAGCGCCAAGCTCGGTAGTAAGTTTAATATTAATTGGCTGTATACATGTTCTAAATTCGTATTGGCGTCGGCTATGTGGGTTACAAAATACCTTCATGGCAAGGCGGGCACTGAGTTTAGGAAATGTTTTGGTCAGACCAAAAGTGGCAGCCTTTGTTATTTTAGAAAATTTAGGTGGCTTGTTTTGATTAAAGTAAATTTGTTTCATGTTTATACCAAATAAGTACAGTTGTTCTATTTTATCTTAAATAAGTACAGCTGTACTTATTTTTTTAGCCGCATAACCAGCTTGCTTTACTAAAGGCGGTTAGCTGTAAAAGCTAAGGTGTAGGGGTTTTTTCTCTCAACACTAAAAATCACTCGTTACGAGTAAAAATACTTGTTGGACTTAAAAGTCTATTTTTCTTTTAATGCGCGCAACTAGCCGAACCGGCATTCATTAAATACAAGAGAAAGATAAATGAAAGAGACAACATCACTAGAACAAGCTCGCACGAGTTACAATGTTCGTCATTGGAGCCAAGGTTTTTTTGGTATTAATGATCAAGGTGATGTGTATGTTGCGCCAAAGGCTCACGCCCCAGAGCAAACTATTGCACTTACAGATATTGCAAAACAACTTCAAGAAAAAGGCTTAAGCTTACCGGCTTTAGTGCGCTTTCCACAAATTTTACATCATCGTGTGCACAGTTTATGTGGTGCATTTAATACCGCGATTGAAAACTATGGTTACCCAAAAGATTACCTATTAGTTTACCCAATTAAAGTAAACCAACAACGCGAAGTGGTTGAAGAAATAGTAGCAAGCCAAGCCGAATTAGAAAAAAAACAATTAGGCCTTGAGGCGGGCAGCAAACCAGAGCTTTTAACTGTTTTGGCAATGGCAGAAAAAACCAGTGCAGTGATTGTATGTAATGGCTACAAAGATAAAGAATATGTGCGCCTAGCACTTATTGGCGAAAAGCTAGGCCACAAAGTATACATAGTGCTTGAAAAACTCTCTGAGCTCGACATGGTACTTAGCCAAGCAAAAGCGCTAAATGTTAAACCACGTATTGGTATTCGCGTTCGTTTAGCATCGCAAGGCAAAGGTAAGTGGCAAGCAAGTGGCGGTGAAAAATCTAAATTTGGTTTATCTGCGTCGCAAGTTTTACATGTAGTAAACCGTTTAAAAGACGCAGGCCAGCTTGATTTAATGCAACTTGTGCATTTTCACTTAGGCTCGCAAATGGCAAACATTCGTGATGTGCGTTTAGGTGTAAGCGAGGCCGCGCGTTTTTACTGTGAGCTACGCAAATTAGGTGCAAGCATTGAGTGCTTAGATGTAGGGGGCGGTTTAGCTATTGATTACGATGGTACCCGCAGCCAATCGCATAACTCAATGAACTACAGCTTAGCTGAGTATGCAAATAATATTGTGTACACTATAGGTGATACATGTAAGCAATACGCGCAGCCCATGCCGACGATTATTTCTGAGTCGGGGCGTGCACTAACGGCGCACCATGCCGTGCTTATTTCTAATGTTATTGGTACTGAAAGTTACACGCCAGAAGAGTTAGTAGCGCCAGCAGCAGATGCACCGCTTTTATTAAATAATATGTGGGCATCGTTTGTGCAGTTAACCGATTTAACGGATGACCGCGCACTGATTGAAATTTACCACGACAGCCAAGGGGATTTAGCAGAGGCGCATAACCAGTTTGCACTTGGGCTTTTAGATTTAACGCAGCGTGCGTGGGCAGAGCAAGTTAACTTACGTATTTGTTATGAGCTTAACAAACACATGGATAACAAAAACCGTTTTCATCGCCCGATTATTGACGAGTTGAACGCACGTTTAGCCGATAAGTTTTTTGTAAACTTTTCGCTTTTTCAATCATTGCCTGATGCGTGGGGGATTGATCAAGTGTTTCCGGTATTGCCATTAAGTGGTTTAACCGAAGCACCAAAAAAACGTGCTGTATTACTTGATATTACCTGTGATTCAGACGGCGCGCTTGAGCACTATGTTGATGGCCAAGGCATTGAAAGCACATTACCCGTGCCTGAGTACAGTGCTGATAAACCTTACTTAATGGGCTTTTTCTTAGTGGGTGCGTACCAAGAAATTTTAGGTGATATGCACAATTTATTTGGCGATACGCACAGCGCTATTATCAATATGGATGAGCAAGGCGTTGCCAGTATTAGTGAGATAAACCAAGGTGATACCGTAGCCGATATGATGCGTTATGTACATTTAGATGTTGAGAGTTTTCAACACTCGTACGCGCAGTTAGTGTCTGCAAAAATAGATAAAAATGAACAGCAAAGCGTTTTAGACGAGTTGCAAAGCGGCCTGAATGGCTACACTTATTTAGAAGAGTTATAAGCAATGTCTAGCTTGTTTGGTCATGTTGACCACTCATTGTATTCAAACGGGATGACGTTTTTACGTCGTCCTATGGTGCAAAACATTAATGCCATTGATGCAGATGTCGTTGTACTAGGCTTACCCTTTGACTTAGCAACTTCGGGTCGCCCCGGTGCTCGCTTAGGGCCCGATGCCATACGCCGTGCGTCGGTACACTTAGCATGGGAAGACACTAAATACCCGTGGACATTTCCTTTGTTTGAGCGTTTAACGGTTGCTGATGCGGGGGACTTTACTTATCCGGTAGGCGATCCTGAGTATTTTACGGCACAACTAGAAATGGCTGCAGAGCAAATACTTCGCCAAGGGGCAACGCTGTTAGGCCTTGGTGGCGATCACTTTGTAACGCTTCCGCTATTGCGCGCGCATGCAAAGATACATGGCAAAATGGCACTGGTTCATTTTGATGCGCACACTGATACATACAGCAATGGCTCGCGTTTTGATCACGGCACTATGTTTTATCATGCACCCATGGAAGGGCTGATTGATGTAGAGCACAGTATCCAAATTGGTATTCGTACCGACTTTGATCAAAGCAAACATGAGTTTGCAATGATTGATGCAATGCAAGCTAACGATTTGCACGCCAATGAAATAGCAGCGCAAATACGTGAGCGAGTAGGCGACTTACCCGTTTACTTAACGTTTGATATAGATTGTTTAGACCCAGCATTTGCACCAGGTACAGGCACACCTGTATGCGGTGGTTTAACATCTGATAAAGTGCTTAAAATACTGCGCGCACTCAAAGGCATAAATATGGTGGGTATGGATGTGGTAGAGGTATCACCGTCGTACGACCAAAGTGAGCTTACCGCTATTGCCGCAGCAACAATTGCCAGTGAATTATTGCACCTGTGGACACATAAAAATAAGTATTAACGCTATAAGTTAAGCACTACAAAAAGGTATGCACTGGCATACCTTTTTTATTTTAGAGGTGTCGATTATTTTGCAGCTTAATTTCTTTTAACCAAATAAAACTTAAGCCAATAAGCGGCAGGTTAGTTGTTACTGGATTAAATGCTTCAATGAGTAATTGTGGCTGCATTACTACAACCGCTAACAAAAGCCCTAAAAGCGCTAAAATATTTAAAATAACGATGTGCTTATTTTTATAAAACACTAATAAGCATAATCCAAATATAATTTCGCCAATACCCGCAGAACGTGTAATTAAGTCAGACACTTCTGCTGAAAAACCCGCACTGCCAGTCATTAGTTTTTCAAGCGGGGCAATATGATAAAGCTTTGGAAAAAAGCCGTGAATGATACTAACCCAAATAACTATTTGAACAATTTAACGTACTAAATCAATTACTAACGTCGTTAAAAAATCTCTATTTAGAACCACTAAACAAAAAATTTTTTGCCTAGTTAATAAATGATTTATTTATCGTTAAAATAGCTCCTATAGTTAATCGAATTAGTATACCCAACTTAGACTCTCTATGTAGCGAGCAACTTGTATATAACCGCGGTTATTTCCTTGCATTGTCTATTCGCTCTTGTGCACTTGGGTGGCTAGATAAATATTCGAGCAAATTATTTACCTTTTCAAGGTGTTCGTTTTCGCTGGTGTGCGCACCTTGTAATGCTTCAATGGCATCGGCAAAGTCGTTGCTTGAATACCCTAAATGCTCAAGTTGAATGAGTGCATAGCTATCTGCCTCGCGCTCCATATCACGAGAAAACCCTTGCTGTGCAAAAGATGCCCCCGTACCAAGTACCACTTCTGCTATGCCTTCTAAATCGCCAAATATAACTGCAAGTACAATGGTACTGGCTGCCGATTGAGCAGTCATGCGTACGCTATGCTGGTGGACTACGTGGCCAATTTCGTGAAGTAATACGGCTTTTAGTGCGTTGGGTTTATTGGCTAATAAATTTGCTAACTCATCGGTTACGACAATACGCCCGTGGGGCATTGCAAACGCATTCGCTCCAAAGGCCTCTGATTTATAAAACGATAACCTATAAACCGATGGCTCAAGCGAGAGCGCATTAAGCATGGTATTAAAGTGTTGTTGTACTTTAGTTTGTTGCTCATTAGGCAGCTCACTGTCATCAAGCGCGAGCTTTTCAATTAGGGTAAAGCTTTGTTCACCCATTTGCTCTACTACACTTCGCGGCAGAGTATCAACACTGTAAACAGCAATAGCGGGCACAACTTTATAAAGCATTAGCCACATAAAAAGCGGTGTAAAAATAATGGCCGCGATAATAGCCCATTTACTTTTTTCAAGGCGCTCTAGTAGGTCATGCTTATTTGCTTTAAAAGGCCAGCGATAATTTACATCAGTAGGAATAAAGCGGCTGCCATCATTAAAATTTAGTTCATCAGCAAGCCCAGCTAGGCCAGAGGTGAGTGTTATATCGCTTATTGCATGGCTTGAAATAAGCTGGTCATCGTAGCTAATCTCAACACAGGTGTCGCTAATGCTAGCGACACCTTGCTGGTAATTGCTTGATGCCTTGGGGAAGTAATGTCCCTGTACGTGCATAATAAGCTCTTAGGTTAGCGATAGGTCAATATCAAATACATTGGCTGCTTCTTCAGCAAACGATGACTGCTCTTGTTGCGCGGTATCCACTAAATTTAGCGCACTAGGGTAAATATTAACGGTTGTAACCTCGGCAAGCATTCTCGATGTACGCACTTTGGTCCACGGGTAGGCAAGCCCTAAAGAAAACACGATTGCCAGCATATTGGTTAATAGTAATATGGCAAAAGGAATAGACTTAAGCTCTGATTTAAATGATGCTACGTCTTCAAATTGACTGTTATCAAAAATATGGTTACGAATAGCCGCAGCCCACACAGCGGTTACTATCGCAATCATAAATACGTAAGCAATCATTAATCCACCAAACATAATGCCCATTTTGGCTGGATCTTGTGCAGCTTGTTGGTTTTCTACATTCATTAAATCAAGCCCAAATAAGCCTAATACAGCCATAAATATCACCATAGTGATAGAGCTCACCACAAAGCAAATAAGGGCGGTTAAGTAGTAGGTTTCACCTTTAAGGTTTACGGTTAATGGCGTGTCACCGTAACTAATATTGCTATGTATGTACGTGTCGATACGTTTTAAAACATATGGCATTAATAAATAAAGGGTAAAAATACTGGCAATGGGTAAAAGAATAAAGTTAATGAAGGCTTCGCCGTAATCGCCTTTAAATGCAAAGCGTACATTTCGATGACGGGTCATACGCATATTAAAGCGCAGACCTTGGTTAATAATCCACGGCATTAAAAAGATAAAAGCAATCGCAAATAATAAGCCTACAAGAGGAAAAAAGCTGCTACCAAAGGAGTAAATTAAAAATACAATAACCGCTAAAATACGGCCTTTTAAAATTTGCATAGGGGTGGCTAAGTAGTCAAAGCTGTGTCCGTCAATGCGGGTGTGGCCATAAAAGTATCGCATTGTGCGCACTTTTGCCCAAGCCGAGTAAATACCTAAAGTAAGTACGCTCAGTAAAATATTGACTATCCAAATACCAAAAAACTCACCGCCTTTACCGCTAAACTGTACTTTACCGCTAAAAATAGGGGCAGCAGGTTCATTTACTGCAGGGGTGGTTTCTGGGGGAGTAGGGTGTATTGATTCCATTAAAATTATATCCATGTTGTTTTTTTGTTAATTTACCTAAATTTGGTGCAAAGCTCAATCTTTAAAAGCCTTACAGCCTATAATAGCGCTGCTTTTAATATATGTGGTGCTGCACTTTAAATCATCTCTGGTATACTAGGGCGATAATTTTATGGGGCTGTTATGATTTCAAAAAACCAACTCAAGCTTATTCGCCAACTTGGCCAAAAAAAGTACCGAAAGCAATATAATCAATACCTTGTACAAGGTGAAAAAAACGTACTTGAGTTGTTAAACAGCCCATTAAAGGCGGTTGATATATTTGCAACACAGGCGTTTATAAACACTCACCAAAACCAGTTTCCACATGTAGATTTTACGCCAGCAGAAGAAGAGTCGCTGACTAAAGCCAGTACCTTAGTGAGTAATAACGCGGCCATTGCAGTGGTTGATATGCCAAAGGCTGATTTACCTAATAATACCGGCTTAATATTGGCGCTTGATGGAGTTTCTGATCCGGGCAATTTAGGCACTATTATCAGAGTTGCCGACTGGTATGGCATTAAACATATAGTAACAAGTACCGACAGCGCCGATGCTTACAACCCTAAAACAATTAGCGCTACCATGGGCTCATTTGTCAGAGTATCGGTAAGCCAAGTAGAGCTACCTGAATACTTACAAACATTAAATATGCCTATTTATGGGGCATTTTTAGATGGGCAAAGCGTACATACAACGGATTTTAGCGCAAAGGGTGTATTGCTTATGGGCAGTGAGTCGCATGGCATACGCGAGCAGTGTGCAAAATTAGTAAGCGACAAAATAACCATACCGGCTTTTGGTGAGGCAGAGTCACTTAATGTGGCAATGGCCACAGGTATTATTTTAGATAACTTTAAACGCCAAGCTTAACTTTTTAACTGTTTATGAGTTAAATTGTTTGTAAGTAATAACAATAATAATCGGTAATAACAATAAGATGCGCTTAAGCACTATTAAATTAGCGGGCTTTAAATCGTTTGTAGAGCCCACTAAAATTCCATTTCCTGATCAAATGACGTGTGTTGTTGGGCCTAACGGCTGTGGCAAATCAAACGTGATTGACGCTGTGCGATGGGTGCTTGGTGAAAGCTCAGCTAAAAACTTACGTGGCGATGCCATGACCGATGTTATTTTTAATGGCTCAACTAATCGTAAACCAATCTCGCAAGCCTCAGTAGAGCTTATTTTTGATAACACCCAAGGTGATTTACCTAATACATTTGCCGACAGAAACCAAATAGCGATTAAGCGTTTAGTAACACGCGATGGCCAATCGTTGTACTTTTTAAATGGGAGCAAATGTCGTAAGCGCGATATTACCGATATATTTTTAGGCACCGGGCTTGGCCCGCGTAGTTACGCAATTATAGAGCAAGGGATGATCTCGCGTTTAATCGAGAGCAAACCTCAAGAGCTGCGCGTATTTTTAGAAGAAGCCGCGGGTGTGTCTAAATACAAAGAACGCCGCCGCGAAACGCAAACCCGAATTAAAAGTACCCGCGAAAACCTTGAGCGTTTACTTGATGTGCGCAAAGAATTACAAGCGCAACTAGATAAACTGGCTGTGCAGTCGGTTGATGCGAAAAAATACCGCGATTTAAAAGCGCAAGAGCGTACCTTAAAAGGCCAAGTGGCTGTATTAAAATGGCAAAAGCTGCATCAACAACAGATTGAAAAAAGTGAGCAAATCAAAAAGCTTAATGAGCAAATCGCCTTTTTTAAAACGGCCCATTCAGGCCACGACGATGTGCTTGCAAGCCTAGAGGCTCAAGTAAATGCGGAGCAAGATGCGCTTAACGATGCGCAGCATCAGCAACACGTTACCCACACAGAGTTGACCCGCGCCGAACAACAACACATTAATATTAAACAGCAAACGCAAACACTTAAACAAAGTGTGGTTAAGCTTGAGCAGCGAAAGCTGCAAAGTGAAGCGCTAAAAACACAGCAACAAAATGTGTGTGAGCAGTTATCTGTGAGCCACCAAGAGATAAGCGGGTACAGTTTAGAGTGCAGCGAACAAGTTGAAGAGCTTACCCTTAAACTTGCAGATTTAGCTGATGAAAAAAATAAGCACACAAACGCATGGCAAAGCCTTAATCAACAACAGCACGCGCTTAATAATAAAGTACAGGCTCAGCAAAGTAGTGTTAAGCAAACAGAGCAAGCCTTAGCCCATGTAAACGCACAGTTTAGCCAACTAAATAGCCAAATTGACGATATTAAAAGTAGCCAATTAGAACAGCAACTAGCCGAGCAACAAAAATACAAACAAACCCTAACTCAAGAGCTTGCCAGTAAGCAAACGGCGCAAACACACTGCACCGCAGCGCTTAAAGAGCAAACCGATTTAGTAAATGACGCTGAGCAACAACATCAGCAAAGCTTACAGCACGTTAATGAGCTAAAAGCTCGCATTGCTGGGCTTAAAAGCAGTTTAGGGATTGAAGATGATAATAAGCAGCACACTTTATTTAATCAATTACAGGTAAAACCAGGGTTTGAACATATAGTTGAACAGGCACTGCAAACGCTTGAGCACCTAAATGTAGTTGATGTGCAAAGCAACAATAGTGTGTGGCCTCATAAAAGTGAAATACCAGTAAATAGCGTTGCGGCGTTAATTACTGAGGGTGTTTATCCCGATTTACTGACCCGTATTGCGTACAGCGAAAACGCCGAACTCGCTGCGTTAAATGATACGTTTTATATTGCGGTTATGGATAAAAGCGGTGCTTTACATGCTCGAAACTGGCACCGTAGCGCAGACAAAAACGCCGAAAACTCACAACTTTTAAAACACACACAGTTAAAGCAAAAAACAGCGAGCTTAGTAGAGGCCGAAAATACCCTTGCAAGGAATTTTGAGAATCTTAATGCGCTAAAAACACAGCAGCAAAAGCTGAGTGATGAGTTAGCAGTACTTAAAAATGCAATTCATCAATTAGCACAAAACATTGCCGTGGCCACTACGCGCAGCGACATGTTAAAAGAGCAAGTAGCACAATTTTTACAGCAACTAGAAAAGTACCAGCAACAAAAGCGTGCATTAACCACTGAGCAATCACAATTATTAAAAACGCGCGATGAGTACAACAGTGCGCTTGAAGTGTTACAGCAACAGCAACATAATTTAGCTGACGAACTGGCAAGCGCCGACGCTGCTTGCACACGCAGTAATACTGTATACAGCCAAGCTGCAGCTACACTTGAGCAATATAAAACACAAGCGCATCAAGCCACGTTAAAAGAGCAAAAAGCACACAGTGAGTGGCAGCTTAGTCAAACAAAGCTTAATCATGCTGAGCAAGAACTCATGAGTGCGCAAGAAGAAGCGCAAGAGCTGCAATCGCAAATGGAAGCGTTGCTAATACCCGAGCAAGAGCTCACTGAGCAAATAGCACAGCTTTTAATAAAACATCAGCAGGGCGAAGCTAGCTTGGTCGCGTTACAAAAAAAGCTTAACGAGGCAAAGCAAACACTTATAAGTAAACAAGCCAGCCTTAAGCACTCTCAAGGTGAGCTGACAGGTTTGCAAGAACAACATCAAAAGCTAAGCATTGAAGAGCAAAGCCTAATTATAAAAGCGCAGGCAGCACTTGAGCCGCTTGAAGAATTAAAGCAAAGTTTAAAAAGTGTTTTAGATACACTACCTGATTCACTGAGTTTAAATGCAGCGCAAAATCAGATCAGTGGGCTTGTGCATCAATTAGATAAGCTAGGTCCAGTTAATTTAGCCGCAATAGATGAGTTTGAACAAGCTAAAGAGCGCAATGATTATCTGAATAATCAACTTGAGGATTTAACCAAAGCGCTAAATACGCTTGAAGGGGCGATTCGTAAAATTGACAGCGAAACCAAAACACGCTTTAAAGCTACCTTCGATCAAGTGAACAACGACTTTGCCGAGCTATTTCCAAAAGTATTTGGTGGTGGTAGCGCGTATTTAGAATTAACCAGTGACGATTTACTCGAAAGTGGTGTTAGTATAATGGCACAGCCACCAGGTAAGAAAAATTCGACAATTCATCTGTTAAGTGGTGGAGAAAAAGCGCTGAGCGCATTATCATTGGTGTTTTCTATATTCAGGCTCAATCCAGCTCCATTCTGTATGCTGGATGAAGTAGATGCGCCGCTTGATGATGCTAACGTGGTACGCTTTTGCCGTTTGGTTGAAGAAATGTCACAATCGGTGCAGTTTATTTATATTAGTCATAATAAAATTGCGATGGAAATGGCAGGGCGTTTAACTGGCGTTACTATGGCAGAGCCAGGCGTATCACGCATGGTAGCAGTAGATATAGAACAAGCAGTGCAACTTGCACACACATAACAGTTTATTTTAAGCGTATTAGTGTTAATTAATACACGGGTTTAGGCATAACAAATAATAAAAGGTGAGGGGATGGCCGAAGAACTAAGATTGGTTTTAATTGTGATCAGTGTACTTGTCATAGGTGGCTTATTAGTACATGGTTTATGGTCAGTTAGAAAAAAAGACAGCCCAGAGGTAGCGCCTTCAGAGCGGGTTGAACCAATGCAAGATACACCTTCGCATACACCAGTTGAACCTAAAGAGCCGGTTGTTGCCCAGCGAGATGAGCCGCAATTTGGTGAGCTAAACTTTGATGCAAACGAGCCGCAAATAGATACTAGCGTGGCGCAAACACCCATTGAAGACGACCTGCAAGTAGTTCAAGAGCCAGAGCTAGAACCAGAGCCAGAGAGCGAAAAAGAAGCGCCAGCAGATGTGTCTGACTTTGTTATTGTGCATATTCAAATGCCTGAGGGGCTGAGCATGCAAGGCAGTAAGTTATTGCCTGCAGTAAATACCTTAGGATTTAAATATTCAGAAGAAGGCTTTTTTAATCGCCACATAGACCCTGCAGGGCAAGGTCCAGTGTTATTTAGATTAGTAAATATGTATAACCCAGGTACGTTTGATATTGATAATATGGAACAGTTTAGCACCGCAGGGGTTAGCTTATTTATGACTTTACCTTGTGAAGGCGACGGACTGGCTGCTTTTAATATGTTACATAGCGCAGCTAAGAAAATTGCCGATGAATTTGGTGCACAAATTTTAGATGCCGAGCGTGAAGAAATGACCGTTGAGCGCGTTCGTCAATATGTTGAGCAGGTTCGTGCATTTTCTGCGTAATTTATACGCACACATTATTTTTATTAAGCCACTTACCTAAAAGTGGCTTTTTTTATGTTTTTTGAGGTTTAAATGTCTAGCAGCATTAGTGAGCAAATTAATCATCTTCGTAGTACGTTAGAGCAACACAACTACAATTATTATGTCCTTGATACACCCAGTATTCCTGATGCAGAATACGATAGACTATTGCGCGAGTTAAGCGCCCTTGAAAGAGAAAACCCAGAATTTTTAACGCCTGACTCACCCACTCAAAAGGTAGGAGGCGCTGCGCTGAGTAAATTTGAACAAGTTGCTCACCAAGTGCCTATGTTATCGCTTGATAACGCCTTTAGTGAAGAAGAGTTTAGCGCCTTTAACCGCCGTATTAAAGAGCGTTTAATGAGCCAAGATGAGCTCACTTTTTGTTGTGAGCCTAAGTTAGATGGCTTGGCTGTGTCGATTATTTACCGTGACGGCGTGCTTGTGCAGGCCGCAACTCGTGGCGATGGTTTTACTGGCGAGAATATTACACAAAATGTAAAAACAATCCGCAACGTGCCCCTTAAGCTGCGTGGCAATTACCCCGCAGAGCTTGAAGTACGTGGCGAAGTATTTATGGATAGCGCTGGGTTCGAAAAATTAAACAGCGAAGCCGAAAAACGTGGCGAAAAAGTATTTGTAAATCCTCGAAATGCAGCCGCAGGTAGTCTACGCCAGCTTGATTCAAAAATTACCGCTAAGCGCCCGCTAATGTTTTATGCGTATAGCACAGGGCTGGTGGCCGATGGCACAATCCCTGAGGATCACTACCAACAATTGGCAAAATTAACCGATTGGGGTTTACCGCTGTGCCCAGAAACAAAGTTAGTTGAAGGTACGCAAGCGGCTTTAGATTACTACAGTGATATTTTAACGCGCAGAAGCGAGCTTAAATATGAAATTGATGGCGTAGTAATTAAAATAAACCAAAAAGCCTTACAAGAGCGTTTAGGGTTTGTTGCACGTGCACCGCGCTGGGCAATTGCTTATAAGTTTCCTGCGCAAGAAGAAATAACCCAGTTACTTGATGTAGAATTTCAGGTTGGTCGTACAGGCGCAATAACGCCGGTAGCGCGTTTAGAGCCTGTATTTGTAGGCGGTGTTACGGTATCAAACGCAACGCTGCACAATGGCGATGAAATAGCCCGTTTAGGCGTAAAGGTAGGCGATACAGTAATTATACGCCGCGCCGGCGATGTTATTCCGCAAATTACACAAGTAGTACTTGAGCGCCGCCCAGATGATGCACGCGACATTGTATTTCCTGCCAGTTGCCCCATTTGTGACTCACACGTTGAAAAAGTAGAAGGCGAGGCCGTGGCTCGTTGTACCGGTGGCTTAGTGTGCCAAGCTCAGCGTAAACAAGCGATAAAGCATTTTGCATCACGCAAAGCGCTTGATATAGATGGCTTAGGCGACAAAATAGTTGATCAGCTGGTTGATAGAGAGCTGGTAAAAACCCCCGCAGATTTATTTATATTAAAACAAGGTCACTTTGAGTCACTTGAGCGTATGGGTCCTAAGTCGGCTAAAAACTTAGTGGATGCGCTTGAAGCTGCAAAAACAACTACGCTTGCAAAGTTTTTATACTCGCTGGGTATTCGTGAGGTTGGCGAGGCCACAGCGCAAAACTTAGCAAATCATTTTTTAACACTTGAAAAGGTAACCCAGGCAAGTATTGAAAGCCTTACACAAGTGAGCGATGTAGGGGTTATTGTAGCAACTCATGTTCGTGGCTTTTTTGATGAGCAACATAATGTAGATGTAGTTAATGCTTTAATTGAACAAGGCATTAATTGGCCAGCGCTAACGCCGCCTTCAGAGGATGAGCAACCCTTAGCTGGGCTAACCTATGTATTAACTGGCACTCTTAATACTTTAAACCGAAACGATGCTAAAGCACGCTTACAACAGTTAGGTGCAAAAGTAGCCGGTAGTGTGTCGGCTAAAACAGATGCATTGGTGGCGGGCGAAAAAGCCGGCTCTAAATTAACTAAAGCACAAGATTTAGGCATAGACATACTTAGCGAAGATGACTTAATTGCACTGTTTGATAAGTACAATGCTTAGGGTAATAAAATGAGCCGATATGGACCCGAGTACTGGGATAAATACGGAAGCTACCGTACGCCGATTGCATTTCATCTAAGTTTATTGGTGTTACTACGTGCGTATTTTATTTGGGTTATAGCGGCGCTGAGTCGTCGCCCTGAGCTTGATTTAATGTCGTTATTTTTTAAATCTAAAAACGATTTTTTTATCGCAATTTCGATTGGCGCTATTGCGATAGTGCCCACTTTTTTATTTTGCTTAAGACGCCCGCGCGACTCTCATCAACAAAGTGCGCGTTTAGCGATGGTGTGGCGCTACATGCGCTGGCCGTTACTGGTATGCGCAATAACCGACTTAAGCTGGTTAACAATACAAGCTGCACATAGTCATTACAGGTTTTCACTGTTTTTAGCTGTGCAAATGGTGATTGTGTTTTGGGTAATGTGGTACTTGGCAAAGAGTCGTTATTTGCAGGTGTTTTTTAACGATTGGCCAGAGCCTACCGAAAAAGCAGATGATAAAAACGCTAAATAAAAGGGAGCTAAATGGATAACATTAATAAAAAAATTGCCATTGTAGTGCTTGGTATTGGCATTATTTTAGGCGCTTTGATGTTGTTTACATCGTTAACTGATCATATTTGGTTTTCTGCCGTAATAGGATTATGGTTATTTGTGTTTTGTTCGTGTTGTTACAGGCTGACACCCGCCTTTAAAAAGCGCAATACGCTTGATAATTTTATTCAGCGCGATGCACAGCACTTAATGTTATTTAGCTTGGCAGGTTTTTTTGATAAAAAATTTGGCCCGCAATGGCTTGTTATTGGCAACATTGAACATATAGAAAGTAAGAACGATGAGCTTATTATTCATAGCAATAACGAGCGACAATTTAGTGTAAGTTTACCCGCACAAAAAAATGACATAGACGCCTACATGAAGCGCATACTTTCAGATCACGAAAAGCAAACTATTCGCTTTAGTTAGGGGCTGTTGAACTTTGCGGATTAAAGTTTGTTCAAACTAGGGGCTATTTAATCGCGGCGCGAAGTTTGTAACCTAGTGGGCTAAGTAAAAGCTGAGCAAAGCTTCCGCGTCCTGCTCACGCCCTTTACCTACATCCATGTAGGCAACAAAGAGTAAATAGCCCCTAGGAAGAACCCGTTGGGCAGCGCCTGTTTGGCATTAATGCTACGTTATCGCCCAATTATGGGGAATAACCACACTGCATAGGCTCTGCCTTGCCTAAATACCAAACAGACTGCTGCAAATTTAACCTTAAAAGATCAACAGACCCTAATCACTTATTAATACCGAAGGAGGCTATTATGCTTACTTGGAATGATGTTATAAATTTTGCCAATAATGGCAACCCTACGCCACGCGAAAAGGTTGTAAAAACAGACGCGCAATGGCAGGCAATGCTAAGTGATGAGCAATATTATGTGGCACGTAAAAAGGGCACAGAACGCCCTCACAGCTCACAAAGTTGCACATTACTAGAACCGGGTAAATACGCGTGTGTATGCTGCGATAATTTACTTTTTGATGCCGATGAAAAGTTTGATAGCGGCACAGGCTGGCCATCATTCACGCAGCCTGCAACTGTCGATGCAATTGGTTATGTGAACGATTTAAGCCATGGTATGCAGCGCGTTGAAGTGGTGTGTAATGTGTGTGATGCACACTTAGGGCATATTTTTCCTGATGGGCCAGCACCGTCGGGTTTGCGCTATTGTGTAAATGCCGCTGCAATGAAAAAGCTTTAATTATATAGTTAGCTTCCAATCAAGATAAACAGCTATTTCTAGCCGCTAGTTAGCGCTAGGGGGATTGAATATCGAGTTTCATTTCTTTTGCCATATGCAAAATTTTATCTAATCGCTGCGACTGATCTGGCTGCAGTGTAGAGTTACTCAAAAGGGCGTAACACTTTTTAGCAATAACCAAGTTAAAAGTGCCGCCTTTTTGTTTTGTCGAATCAAACAAACACTGTAATAAATTAAGCGCAATGCTTGGGTTACGCGGCATTACTCTAAATGCTTGCGTAAACGCCTCTAACGCCGTATTTAATTGCCCTCTATTAAATTGAGTTACTGCATGGTTGTTAAGCTCTTTAGGGCCCATTTTAATGTCACGACGCTCACTTTGCTGCTGTTGAATGTAACGCAGGTAAGTTGTATCACTCATATTGGGGTGGCGCTCACAATGGCTAATTATTTGGCTAAATAATGTTTGTGCTTTTTGATGAAAACCCAGCTCGTGAAACGCTTTTGCTTTATCAAGCGCCCCATCTACAGAGCGTATTAATGTATCGTCATCGTCGAGTTGCTCTATCAAGCGCTTGGCTTTTTGGTGCTCGTCTTTTAAATAGTGCAAACGCGCATTAAGTACATCAATTTGAGATTGGTTTGCGTTGTTAGGAAACTGCTTTTTTAAATCATTTATGTATTTATTAGTTTGACGCGAAATACGTTGTATTTGGTCTGTTTGATCTGTGGTTAAAGCAAAGTCTATACCGGCACGGGCAGCATTGAGATAGATGTCGGGGCTGTCATGAATAGAATGACGCGCATAGCTGGCTATGTCTTTTTGGGTTAAATAGCTCTTTTCGTAATCGTGGTTTATTAACGAAACATTGCTTAACGATTTTTGTCTTTGGATATTACGTGGCGCGATATCGACTGCTTGGCTTAAAAAATCTTGTGCCAATTCAAATTGGTTTAGTTTTATTTCTAATCGGCCGAGTAAATCCAGTGCAACTAAACGTGTTTCATGGCGCTCAAGCATGGTTTTTAACATGCGTTGAGCAAGAATATGCTCATTATTAGCAATCAGCGCTTCTACTAAACCAACTTTGGCCCAGGCAAATTTTTGTATGTCTAGCACCGAGGTAAAAAAGTCTTTAGCTTCTTCACTGCGGTTTAGCCTAAGCAATGCATCTCCTTTTAAGCGAAGGAGGATAGGGCTGTATATATTGTTTTTTTTATTTAAAGTGGCATCGATTACTTTTATTGCTTTAGAGTCGTTGCCATCATCTACTAATGTATAAATGCTCTGAAGCTCATTTTTACGTTTTAGAATACGCTCAATCCGCGTTTTTAACTCTTGTACCGTAAATGGCTTTACCAAAAAGTCGTCGGGCTGAAGCTCTAAAACGCTATGCACTAGCGCACCATTGGTTTCTGCAGAAATAAAAATAAACGCGGTGGAGTTTTTTATCAGTTGCTTAACACGGAGTTCTTCGTAGAGTTGGTAGCCGTCTTGGTGTTTGCTTAAATTAAACGAACATACAATTAAATCAAATTGCTCAGCCAAACATTGCTCTTTTGCTGCAATTGCATGATCGGCAAAGTGCAATTGCCGAAAGCCAAGCCTTTCTAGCGACTGTTTCATATAGCTTTGAGCGAGGGGCTGCTCTTCCACTATCAGTATTTTGGCTTTGGCGTAGATCTTAGTTGGCATTGGCTTACATGTTGTTTGATTTATCACAGACTATAATCAACAGTTTAGCTGCTTACAAGGGAATTTAACTATTAGCCGAGGTTATTAGAAGATTAAGTTATTTTCATACGTTTAGATGGCTTCATATTATCCTTGCCTTAGCGATTTAAAATCAATGTTTAATTAATAGGTAAAAAGCAGCTCTAAATAATAGTTAAAATAATCTAGGTTTTTGTGGAGTGTTTGTACGTGGCGGGTGATATTGGACTTGAACCAGTGGCACTCGCCTTTATTTGTAAAGGACGGCGATGCTCTCTTTTTCTTACAACTGGATTAATTACCCAAATAGAATTTTTATAATAATTATTCAGAAGAGTTTAGATGCTTTAGAAGTGTTTATATGTGGTGGGTGATACTGGACTGAACCAGTGACCCCGCCATTATTTGTAAAAGGCGGCGATGCTCTCTTTTTCTTACAACTGGATTAATTACCCAAATAGGATTTTTATAATAATTATTCAGAGGAGTTTAGATGCTTTAGAAGTGTTTATATGTGGTGGGTGATTACTTGGCTTGATACCGGTAACCCTCGCCATTATTTTAAAGGATGGCGATGCTGTCTTTTTCTTATAACTGAGTTAATTACATTTATATAATTTTATAGCGTATAGATTAATCGTTTTGCAAAAGACAAATCAAGAGTGATATTTATGCAAGTTTATAACTTAGGTATTTTGAAGTGTTTATATGTGGTGGGTGATACTGGACTGAACCAGTGACACTCGCCATTATTTGTAAAGGGTGGCGATGCTTTCTTTTACTTACAGCTGGATTAATTACCCAAATAGGATTTTATAATAATTATTCAGAGGAGTTTAGATGCTTTATAAGTGTTTATATGTGGTGGGTGATACTGGACTTGAACCAGTGACCCTCGCCTTGTAAGGGCGATGCTCTCCCAACTGAGCTAATCACCCACATATAATAGGTATGACTTTATCAATTTAACGTTTTGTATAATTTGGTGGGTGATACTGGACTTGAACCAGTGACCCTCGCCTTGTAAGGGCGATGCTCTCCCAACTGAGCTAATCACCCAAATTATATATTTAATATGCACCATTCTAAGAATGGTGGGTCGTACTGGACTTGAACCAGTGACCCTCGCCTTGTAAGGGCGATGCTCTCCCAACTGAGCTAACGACCCATATTAAATTTCAAAACGCGACTATTAATATAATATTAGGCTTTATATGTGGTGGGTGATACTGGACTTGAACCAGTGACCCTCGCCTTGTAAGGGCGATGCTCTCCCAACTGAGCTAATCACCCACATATAAATTAAAACGCTACTATTAAAATAAATAGTACTGGACTTTAACCAGTGAACCTCGCCGTTACTTGGAAGTAGCGGTAATGCTCTCTTTTTTTCTAACTGAGTAATGACCCATTTAGATTTGTGTAATATGCACCATTCTAAGAATGGTGGGTCGTACTGGACTTGAACCAGTGACCCTCGCCTTGTAAGGGCGATGCTCTCCCAACTGAGCTAACGACCCATATTACATGTTACTACCTGTAGTAAGTAGTACTGGACTTTAACCAGTGAACTTCGCCATCTTTTATAAAAAGCGGTGATGCTCTCTTTTCTTGTAACTGATCTAACGACCCATATTACAATTTTAAAACGCGACTATTAATATAATAGGTTTTATATGTGGTGGGTGATACTGGACTTGAACCAGTGACCCTCGCCTTGTAAGGGCGATGCTCTCCCAACTGAGCTAATCACCCACATATAAAATTAAAACGCTACTATTAATAATAGTACTGGACTTAAACCAGTGAACCTCACCCTCTTTTACTAAAAGTAGTGACGCTCTCTTTTCTAACTGAGTTAACAACTCATATAGAATTTTAGATGTGTACACTTAATAAAGTGGTGGGTGATACTGGACTTGAACCAGTGACCCTCGCCTTGTAAGGGCGATGCTCTCCCAACTGAGCTAATCACCCACATCTAAACAACATTACATTGCTGCGTTGTTGTGGGGCGCTATTATAGATAGAGTTGCAAATGTGTCAACACTTGAATGCTAAAAATGTGCTGAATGAAGGTTTTATAAACAGCGCAGGGTGGTTGGCGTTTACTTTATCATCAAATTTAAGTTGTTAGGGTAAATTAACAGCTGAATCTGAACTAAGTGACTGCCTTATTTTTACTTACAATAAAAAGCATTGCTTAAATAAGCTAATAAAAGGCGATGTTGAAATTGATACAGTACGCGTGACGTTTTATCAAAAAGAAGATTTATGACTATATAAGGTTTTAAATTATTGAACTGGTATACGGTACTTTTTAAAAGGTAAGGGCATAAGCAGTTATCTGTATTGCCATTAGTGCGAATAAACTTTAATTAACGCCATGGGTTTTGGCACAATGACAACAAAACAGAGCCTATTACCCAAACTGGAACATAGTGTTTAAAAACAGCACGAATTATTTGCTAGCACTTTTAACGACGGCCTAATTCACTTCAATTTTTATATGTGTGTACAAGCAACTTAAAAAGGGAGGGGTTGAGCATTTAATAATAAGGTTATCGAATAGAGCCCTCGCATTTTAATAACACACTTAAATGCGGGGTTTAGCCTTGGTTTTAGTACTTTTTTAACCCCAACTCAATTTGCATATAAATGTATACCTTTTATGTTAAACATTATTACTTCATCAACGAGGTATAAATAGATAATTAACCTGTTTATAGTACTGTGAGATGAAGTACAGGCCAAATTTTGTCGAAATTGTATTTTTTTGCATGTCTGATAGCCAGTTTGTTGAAAATTAAACCATTTAAATAAAGTGGCATAAAAAACTGTTGACTTTATTTGGGGGGGTGCATAGAATGCGCCCCGCACTCAGCGATACACAACGTGTTAAACACGTTAGGTATTAAAAGGTTTGGGGCTATAGCTCAGCTGGGAGAGCGCTTCGCTGGCAGCGAAGAGGTCTGCGGTTCGATCCCGCATAGCTCCACCAAATCTTTGTGCATGTCCTAGGGTAGCAGTTTTCTGTGTCCCCATCGTCTAGAGGCCTAGGACACCGCCCTTTCACGGCGGTAACAGGGGTTCGAATCCCCTTGGGGACGCCATCTAACAAATAGTTAGGCGTGGTTTTACCAAGAGAATAGCGTAACACTTAAAGCTCGAGTCTTTATGTGTATTAAACGTATTACCTTAGTACCTCATGATATGAGTTAAACTTATCAATTGTCCTAGTGACACTTTTTAGTGTCCCCATCGTCTAGAGGCCTAGGACACCGCCCTTTCACGGCGGTAACAGGGGTTCGAATCCCCTTGGGGACGCCACTTACTATTTATAGTAGGGT
>Ga0160421_1000108_pt1 | contig 44543 bp, 33 predicted proteins | sample TAMARWmetagpilot_FD_108195 | JGI IMG/M metagenome (GOLD analysis project Ga0160421, IMG submission 108195) | Phycosphere-associated microbial communities from TAMU algal ponds, Corpus Christi, Texas, USA - TAMU ARW-7 10/27 metagenome pilot | ecosystem: Engineered > Artificial ecosystem >... | reverse complement strand
TCCGAAAATAGCTCACTTCGTAATTTTAACGCCTACCGGAAATTACCGCTTTTTAAAGTTTAAAAGCGTTAAAAACAACCCATTTTGGGCTATTTATGCTTGTGTCGTTGAGGCACGCCCCAGAGAGCTAGCTAGCCTCTAAAGGTGTATCATCATTTTCAATCAAGCCTTGCTGATGAAATCGTCAACAATCTCCTATCTATACCAATAACGGTAGGTCAAGTAAAAATATCCACTACTAACAACATAGCCAGCGGTTTGGGCTTGCTTCAATCTTGGAACGTCGACAGTCTCGGGATCACCACTATCTTCACAAACTCCACGGCAACGCTCGTTTGTCCCCGGAACGTTTGCAAGTAAGTACTTTTCATTTTGAAAGACTGCACAAGGATTATCTGTAAATGATGCTAACTGTAAAGCATATTTTTCTCGTCTGTGTAGGGAGTCAAAAGCAAAGTAATGCTACATCTCTCACGAACTCGGACCTCCGAGTAGAAAACTCACTCGCTCGATTACACTCAAGACCTTTAAAAAATGGGTTGGTGGGGGGATGAAGCCAATTTTCTAGCCCCGCCTCCTATGCTTTTCTAGGAATGTGTAAACGAGCGTTGTGGCAGTTTTCTACATGCCCTTCTTGACTTCATATAAGAAAAAAACTATACATTGGTGACACTGCTACGACCGAATTTTGCAAAAACCCAAAAGCGGAGCCTACAAAAGTCAACAATTGCCTGGCTCAGCACACGAAGCGATCCAAATCCTTGGCATTGTACAACAAAACCGCCATGACAACATTGATGATCCCCATGAAATAGATTACGGACAAGGTGGTACCAAAGAGCACCATGGAAAATAGACCGGTCAGAATGACCGACATGGCCGTGGCGTAACCTTTCAAAACGGAATCGGCGTACTTGAGTACGGACGCCACGATGAGTCCGCCAAGGGCGGACATGAGTACCGACGCAAAGGCGGCTGACGTAAAGTTGTAAAACAGTCCGTCCCGGACAATGGCGGTAAAATCGCTGGCAATCGCGTAAACACCAATCGTCAAGAGACTCATCAAGGCCAGTTGTACTTGGGTGTAGGCGAGGCCGTAGTCTTCAATATTGACGGCCCGTTTGGTGGATCCTTGGCCTTTGATGACTTTTTCCGTGTATACCGAGGCGAAACCGGACGAAAGGGCGATACCGAGCGTGGCAAGAATGCCCTTGGTGGAGTTACCGTTGGTGTCGACGTCGACACTTCCGCCCTTGTAGTTGCAGAGCATGACGCCGGCCGTGAGCAAGACGAGTGAAATGACTTGAGCGTAATGCAGGCGTTTCCGGAGGACAGCTGCGGCAAAGGAAGCGGTAAAAATGAGCTTGGTCTGTACGAGGACGGAGAAGGCCGCCGCGTTCAAATTAGCTAGGGCGACGTATTCCAAGCTCATTTGCAAATTGTAGGCCGAAGCCGGGACGGCCAAAAGCATTGTGTTGCGCATGTCTTCTTTCAGGTAACGAAAGATGGTTTGGGGAGATCGGCGCTGTACAAACAGAATGTAGCCGACACTGAGAGACAATTTGGTAAATTCACTGCCCAAAACAGCCGCCGACGTAAGGAACTTGGGCTGGTCTTTCATGACGTAGCGCATCAACAAATTCTTGGAGCAGTTCTGTACGGCGAGGAGAATGAGGACCATCAAAGCAGTGCTGGTAATGACTCCGGCGGGAACCTCTTTTTTCTTGTCGCCAGCGTCGACGGTGCTGTGGGCGGTATCCGGATTGGTTTGGTTGGCTCCGATGTGCGTACGGTCCCCCGAGGCGGGAGACGAGCCCTCCACGAGCGACTCGCGTTCCTCCATCGCGAGGCCTTCCTCGATTCCGTCGATGGATGATTTGGTTTCTACCGCTCGGCGGGCCGAGTTGTTCCGCTTTTCCATTGCCATGGTGTTGATGGACCTTGTAATGGGGAGGGGAATGGGTCGGTCCCGATCCCAGCGAATCGAGAAGGCAGACTCTCGAGGGCTTTTCGGCAGCAAAGTCACGGGAACGAGTCATTCCCGAGTGGCTTTCGGATAAGATTCACACGCAAGTCACGCACGCCAAAATCGTTCGTAGTCGAGAGGCGTACAACCAAATCCGGAGAATCACGGTCACTCACAGTCAATGTCACTCGATTACAACAAGCTGCTATTACTTTCTCGTATGACACAAGTTTTGAAAATAGCCATACATTTGAATATTTGAAAGAAAATCTCATCTTGTGTGACGTTTTCCGTTTTTGACGAACAATTTGCCGAAACCGGAGTATTGGGAGTAGAATTGCAATACAATTGGAGCACAGACCGGCGACTCCCTACCATGTTGGCAATATCCGAAAGGCTACTCGTTTTACCCAAAAACCAAGGTATCCATTCCGATTGGCTCCTTCCGTCATGAAAGTATCCACTAGAAAGATGTTGACGCTTTGGATTGCGTTTCTCACGAACTCGGCCGGAATCGTGCAAGCCTTTACTCCTCTTTCAGCTAGTTCCTATCCGTTTCCGTCCACGTCATTCCACAACGTCAATCGGTTGTCCATCCCAGTCGTACGTCTACATGCGTCGCCTACCAGTGGCGATAATGATAGCAACGCAAAAGATAGAAATAGGGATGAGAAATTGGCAAAACTCGGATATTCCGAACAGGAATTGCAACGAGTTGAGGCGCGCTCGAACACCAAGAATGACGTCAAGGTCCGCGTCAATCTGATTCCCGAGATTGATTCCGTCACTCTAACGGCTATCGGATTCGGTTTGATTGCATTCAACTTCTTTGTGCTAGCCAACCTGGGTGACGGAGGCATTGGGGGGATTTTGGCTACCATTATCAACAAGCTAAACGAATAATCACGCATACGTTGGGCACCAAACAAAGTTGGGGAATCTTGGCTGGGAGTTTCCGGACGAGTGCAAACTGCACATCTTGACAAGCTAATTGTAAAAGCTATTTATATTTTTGTGGCCGTAGAGCCTGTACCTATTTCTGGGGAGCTTTGAGGATTTCTTTGCCGCCCATGTATGGCCGCAAGACTTCGGGAACGACCACCGAACCATCCGGCGTTTGGTAGTTTTCCAAAACGGCTACCAGAGTACGACCCACCGCCAAACCGCTACCGTTTATTGTATGACATAATACCGGCTTGAGTTTCTTGTTCGAGCCATCTGCTGGCTTGGGGCGATACCGCAAACTCATGCGACGCGCTTGAAAGTCGCCCGTGTTACTGCAGGACGAAATTTCACGGAACTCACCAGCCCCGGGCAACCACACCTCCAAGTCGTAGCAATGTCGGGCTGAAAATCCAATATCTCCGGAGCACAAACGTACTTTGCGGTACGGCAATTCCAACGACCGCAGGACTGCTTCCGCGTGCGCCGTCAGCGTTTCGTGTTCCGCATCGGACGTGTCGGCCGTTGTGATTTTGACCAGTTCCACCTTTTGGAACTGGTGCGTTCGAATTAAACCTTTGGTATCCCGACCGTAACTTCCGGCTTCGGCGCGAAAGCAGGGAGTCCAGGCCACGTACGAAAGAGGCAGATCACTTTCCTCCAAAACCTGCCCTCGATGCATGTTGGTGACGGGCACCTCGGCGGTGGGAATCAAAAAGGCATCCTCGCCGTTACACGTATGCGATTCCGGCGTAATGGCGAACAAGTCTTCCTGAAATTTGGGCAACTGCGATGTGCCCTCGAGAGCGGAGCGACCGACCACAAACGGGACGGAGACTTCGGTATAGCCGTGCTGCGTGGTATGGAGGTCGATACAAAACATGGCAATTGCGCGTTCGAGTTGGGCGATGGATCCGGATAAGGCAACGAAGCGGGCACCCGACATTTTGACAGCGGCTTCGGCCTGGTAGCCGTTTAAATTAGAAGCTACATCGTCGTGCCACAGCGGCTGAAAAGAATCGTCCCATTCCAATCTTGCTGGGAGGGCATCTTTGTCACCCCATCGGCTGACTTCTTCGTTTTCAGATTCGTCCCTTCCAAAGGGAACTTGATCGTCCAGTAGGTTGGGAATACCTGCCAGTAGTCGATCCATGGTAGTTTGGATTTCTTCCAAAGCAGCTTCAGCGTTAGTAGCCTTTTCGGACGCTGTTGTACTGACACTTTTCGCCTCTTCCAATTCCTCCTGTTGGGATGAGTCTAAATTGTCCTTGTTACGCATGAGTTTGCCGACAATAGCGGAAGCTTCCTTCCGTTGATTCAAAAACCCGTCACGCTCTTGAATGAGCTTGACTCGATCTTCCGACAGATTCGCAATTTGCTCAGCTGCTTCGGATGTGTCGCTGGAGGCACTCCGAGCCTGCAAGTGACTCAGAACGGTCGGTAGATCGCTCGCGATGGTCCGGGTATCTAAGGAAAGGTCGCCCCGCGAACGTCGACTATTGTCATGCACCAAGTTTCCTCCTTCCTGCGTCAAGTCCGTGGAAGTAGACGCAAGGCGAAACGCACGACGTGCCAGTGGAACTCGGGAAAACGCACGCGCCGTATGCGGTACTGCCGATAGCATCATGACGGCGACGCAAACTGAAGATGGACCACGCATCAAAGGAAACGAAGACGAGCGCTAAATACAGCACCTATCTCAAGAATCTGTGAAAAAGTTGGTGCTTAGACTATCTGCTTTGATATCGAAATTTTGTAGAAAAGTTTCAATTTTGTGAACTGCGAAGGCGGTCGGGACAAGCCTGTTTCAACCTCGACTATGCCATTTCTTGCCAGCTCTGTGATGGATGCGTTTGTGCACGAGGCTACTAGAACAGTAAACTGACAGTGACCAGAATAGTCAACCGCACCCTACTGCTACAATGATGACATGTTTTAGTGGCTTACGGACTTTGAAATCGATACTTGGTTAATAGTTGTATATCGAAAATCTACGTCAGACTCGTGGACAATGGCCAGACAGAAAATGACGTCTCGTCAAGGGTTTACAGGTAGGGTTTACACTACCAAACCCACAGATTTCCAAAAGCATCCCGCAATGCAACTGCCGGGTTCTAATTCGAGACAAATAACCGTAAGCGAGTGTGGGTTTTGGCATCGACGGATCTCGAATGATACAACTATCCATCGTCTTCCTTTCCAGAAGCGTACTTGTTTTCCAGTCGACTGTTCACAGGATTTCCTTAGTGTTTGCATTCAGCATCTTGGTAAATCATTGACACACTGCGTACGGTGGCGTTGTAGTCTCAGAGAAGGCCTTCCCTTATATTTGTGGTTTGAACTATTTCCAGTTATGTCGACGCCAGTTTCCATTGGTACACCGCCTCGGCATCGGCAACAACGCAAACCCAAAACTGATGACGAAATGAAAAAACAGATGCAACTTATGATTGATTTACAATATGAGCAGCAGCAGTACGCTTTGAGCTCTCCGCCCACCAATTCCCAGCCACCGATGCGCCCAAAAGGTAAAAGTGGCAGTAGCAGTCCAAAGGCTTCGAACGAATCCTTAACGGGTCCTTCGACCGGACACGGGTTGTTGGCACCCATCTTGCCAACCATGTCAACAATTTCCGATACAAGTTACCACAATCTTTACAGTTTTGCGGACGATTCGGATGTGGAAGTAGGACAAGGGACTCTGTCCACATCTAATTTGATACCGAATCAAGTCGAGGAGGACTCGAAGCCTTCCACTCCATCTTCGCCTTCCAAGGCCCTATCTACATCTATGCAATTCTTGCATCTCACTTCTTACGGTGCAGTCGATAACGGTAAGTCCGACGCAGCTGCGCAGACGGACCTTCCAGCCGCAGCTTCGTCGACTTTGCAAGGTCCGGCTTCTTCACCAAAACTCAGAGGAAGTTCTACCTCCGCTGCACTCGCTACTATGCAACCTTCTGTCGAGCACGAATTTCATTACGGTAATCCTGACTACCATGATCCCTACCGTGATCCATTGGCAGGCAACGCGAGCGAAGATGATTGTCGCGAGGATAGACCCCGACGGTTGAGGCAATCGCATGCTCGTGCCGTTTACTGCTGCCTCTTGGATCCGTTGTGCCATTGCGTGATGTGCTTTTTGCAGGCCGAGACTTTACACCGCTCATTTTGCGTCGCAGCGATTGACGGAATGCTGACAGGTAGCGGTATTCTTGGGGCACTGGCTGGTTTGAACATCCTCCACAATAATAGCGACCCACGTGCTCGTGCCTGGGCTGTGGCCTTAACCGCTGCCGCGTGCTTGGCTGAATCATCCTGTATGGCATTGGGACATATATGGTCAGCTCATGTTGTCGCTGTAGCACAGTCCAAGGAGCGTGTCGCGGCGCGAAAGTCTCTGCAGTCTCGCAAAGCCTACGCAAAAGGTCAATTTGTCGATATTCTGTTGCAACGTGGAATGTTGAAAATTGATGCTATGAGTATGGCAGACACCTTGGAGGGATACCCCGATCTCTTCGTCGCGGCTTTGACGGGAGAATCGTGGACAACACCCTTGCCAGAAGAGAACACTTTCCGTGAAGGTGGCCACGCGAACGGTTCGGCCAACGCAGTACATTTTTCACTCCGGAACATTGCTTCGTACGGTCGCTTGACAGAATACGACATGGATCCAGAGGCCTTGGCTGTGCATCAAGCTATGAGAGAAGCTCAAGGAGAATCCGTATTCATGCTGTTGGGATTCACCTTGTTTGCAGTGGTACCTAGTTTGCTCTTTTGGAGTATGCCCTTACATGATTCCGCTCTTTCGATGACGACTTCCAATTCCAGAGTGCACACCTCGTCCAGTCGTACGGGTCCAGAAGCGAGTACCAGTCCAGTGACGGTCGTAGTAATGTTGACGTGCTGCGTCATGTGGTGCCTCGGAATATGGAAATCGCGCTTTGTAGACAGCAACTGGGTTGTTTTTGGCATTGAAGCCGTTGTCGTGCTACTTATTTGTGTAACAATCAGTTTTGTGGTCGGGTACATACTCCTGAATGGCGTGCTTTCTACGACCTTGGTCTTGCAAGACACCGTCGGATACAGCGGAGATCTGTGACTGCCATCGATGCTGGGATTAATACAAACACCGGCATCAAACTACAGCTATGGATACTACATGGATACTAGACTTGCGCTGTGGTCTAAACTGGAAATATTGCTGCAAGGCCATCCCTCATAAAAAAAAAACGAAATACAGACGAGAAGAATTGAAGGCAGCAAATTATTCTTTCGGATGCTTCTAGTTTACTGCTGCTCGCGCCGGCCTCGTTGGCTGGCAAGCGTTTCGTCTGTTCTACACCAACCGCTCAAACTGAACTCCATCCAGAATACCACCGCGTAAAGTCCGGGAAACGAGTCGCTCAAATTGTCGGACGTCTTTGCGAAAGAGTTCCGCAGCTTCGTGGTTGAGTGGATCATCCGGGTTGGGTTCGTAAAAAAGGTAAATCAATCCGTACACGACACCGTTAATGTCCAACACGGGCTTCCAGTCTTCGCGCAGAATATTGAGACAAACTTTTCCCTGCAAATCAATGTTGGGATGGTATATTTTGGTTTGACATTCAACTTTGGGTGGAGAATGTGGATAGTGAGGAGGAATAGTGAAGGTAAAGTGGTAGGTCGCCCCTTTCCAGTAGCCCGAGTCTGGAGAAATAGCGACATGAAAGGATGTCAAGTCGTTGGCATTCGGAAAGTCAATAGTGGCTACATTTCCACCATCCAGCTCGGCGATGTCTATAAACGCGAGCATTGCGTGGGGTCAGAACATTGTCATTGCATATCAATCCCCAAAAGATCCACAGTTGAATGAACACGACCTGGTCCTGTTGCTCTCTCGTACCTTTTTGAATCCGAATTTCACCCGGCGATCGTTTCTTAGTGGCTTTGGAGTCACCATTCTTTGTCTGTTTCTTTCCACCGACGCCGAGTAGGGACACCTTGTTGTTGGCGGGGCTGTGGGTACCGACGCCAGAGTCGTCGGTTGGTGTGTCGGCGTCCGCGTCCTTGGCCGCCGCTTCTGCGGCTGCCTTGGCTTCTTCGCGCTTTTTCTTGAGAGCGAGCATGAGCAGGTCTTTGCAGCAAAGATGAGTCGGGAGGAATGGACGTTGAGTTCGGAGAGGGCGGTATGCGATACTTCCACCAAACACACTAGTGCGGCGAAATAGGGACGAAGGTGATGGAGAAGCGACCGGGGACAAAGTGTGGAGACCTACCGATACAAGTTAGTCTGGGACACCTGCCACTAGCTAGGTTCAGGGGTGCCAGAAATTTCTAGTTTTGATCGGAAAAGAAAGCCAATCCCGCATTCCGTTTGACTGTGAGTTCCGGATATTTGAACGATCGATCGTGATGATTTCGGGTTTGTGAGAGATTATCGTAGATCCGCAAAGAACATTCATTCACAAACCGCTCGAAACAGCAAATTCAAAGTCAACAACGCCATTCATATTTTCAAGATCCCATCGGTATTATTTTCGCTACGCAAGAGTACACAGTATGGCAAGTTTGGAACAAACCCGTGATGATATGTTCTTTCTGAACGAGCATCCCAAAGTGAACGAAGCGTTAAAATCGTTTACGAGTTGGATCATGGCGAAACAACAAGTACAAGAAACGAAAGTTGGCCACGGTCACCAGACCCTTGCGCCGACGCAGATACTGGCATTGACTCGTATTCTCAGTAAAGCTATCAACCAGCACGTGTATCCCATAGAAGGCGATCTTTCCGGTCAATGCGATAGTGCGGCGACGCTGGCGCGTGTATGGAACGAAATTCAAACGCGACGGGAAAAACCCACCAAATGGCTCGGCCGAACCTCGTTGCAAATGGCATGGAAAGATTTGGATCTCAAACAAGCCTATGTGAAATCCTTTCAGACAGAGGAACAGCAAGAGTTTGTTCAGTACTTTCTGGGCGAATTTGAGCGGTTACTCTACGTCGAGAGTAGTAGCGACGCCAAATTGGTGTGGGATGCTGATGGCGGTGTAGGTGAGTTAACGAAACGAGCCCAGGAACGCCAGGACCGAGCCAAAGAAGCAACAGAGTACACTTGGGCAAACAGGAAGAATTCCTTGGAGCGAAATGAAATTTCTGATTTACCGTTGTATCGAGAGCGAGCATTCATTGAAGAGATCGAGGATTGATGCAGCGTTAAAATTGCGACTTCAGGAGAGTGCTTCGATCAAAGATTCCCAGTGGACTGTTGCAAGATGTGCTGCGTTCAATACCCTTACAAAACAAAGGAAGATACAGATGATTAAGTTTGTATGTTGACAGTTATTGTAGTACATCACAACACTTGTATCAGCGAATTGAGTTCCTGACTGTCCCAAGAGGAAATCCTGATGGCAATGAACAGGAGAATGTGCACCATCGAGGCCATTGGGAGGAATGCCTGAATATTCATTGTCAAGGAATCATGTTTTTACATTAGTTTAAGTGCACAATTAAAAGGTAGTCTACCCACTAGTCGACAGCTTCGGTGTGTTGATGAAGTGTCACAGGATATACCGTTTTTCTTATGACGGAGTTTGGAATCTATATCATTCATCCTGTATTTGTTTACTTCAAGTCTGTTTGCAAACAAATTATCAGATTGGTTTCTCTGAGCGGATCACTTTTCCGGAAGTCAAGATTCTCTCGAGATTCGCGACGCTACGACCTCGTACATTTTGAAGTGTGTAGTTTCGTGTGGAGGCTGCACTACTTTCTAAAGGGTCAAGTTTTACCATACGCCACATCCACTTCCTTCCGTCTTTTACAATCATCATGAGCCATTCTGAAACGACGCCGCTTCTGCCCTCCAACGCGAGCGGTAGTGAGTCGAACAAGTACTATTTCCTTGGAAAGAATAGCACGGATTACCAGGGCGGCACCAGTTCAGCTGTTCGCGATGGTGATGGCGAGCAGGTCGTCGAAGGATTGCCGCCAGGCAGTACTGAAGACGAGTTTGCCCCTCGCCGGCTCAATACGGTGAGTCCCGGATTCCTAGGACTGCAGTACAGGTTTAACATTACGAAAATTTGAGGGAATCTTGGATTACATTTCTCATGGAGAAGTACAATCTGAAATTGCACTTTCTTCTGTTTCCTCATCTCTTGTCGTGTTCTCACCTTTACAGAGAACTCCCAGCCATCGATCGCAAGGCAGTCGGCGTGGGCATTTGAATGGAAATGACAACGTTGGCTTCTGGAGGCGTTTGTTTGGTGGAAAGCAATCGCAGCCCCGGGCATATGGGGAGGTCGGTACACTTGTCAAACTCCGCAAAGCTCCAGTTAAGATTGAGCCCAAAGTATTTTTTGCTAATGAGCGTACTTTTCTCGCATGGATGCACCTTTCTGTGGTGCTCGCGGGTGCCTCCATTGCTATTCTTGCCTTTACCGAAGACAACAATCCGTTTTCCCAATTGTATGGTGTCATTCTGTTGCCTGTGGCCATATCTTTTATTGTGTACAGCATGTATCAGTACGCTCGACGTGCAAATATGATTCGCCACCGACACCCGGGTCCATATGAAGATACCGTGGGACCTGTTGTTTTAGGAATTATGCTCATGGTCAGTATCGTTGCACAATTTTCTTTGAAATTGTATTCGATGATTGAAGCGTGAATTAGCTTGGTACTGGCGATATCACGACCTGTACAATCGGAAGAACGAACAAGTAGGATAGTGCTGTTAACAAAAGATGGATGTTGGCAGTCATCTGAAGCCCATACCTTATAGAAAGGTATTAAAAGGACGAAGTGTATAGTTTGTAGTTACATTCCGCTTTTTTTGCCATCACCTACCTGCAGTGAGGCATCGTCTAGAGACCTCGGTGGCGGCTTGTAGCGTTTTTTTGCTGCGTCCAGAAACGGAACCAACTTTTCGTGCACAGCTTCGGGACATTCATCATGCGGGCAGTGACCAGCTTCCGGGAGTACCTCAAGGGTAAAATCCTTTGTAAGTTGACCAAACATAGACCCAGACAGGTAAGGCCCGCCCGATACTGGCGCCCAAGGATCTTTGCCACCCCAAACTGCAAGAATAGGGCACGATAGCTTTGGTAAAATTGTTTCGGGTAATGGTCCGGGAGGTCCCGCAAACACAGCCAAAAATACATCCTCGGCGCCTTCATCATCAGATGGGCCCAGCAAAATTTCCAACAGTTCATCGTTCACGTTTTTAGGGTCCCTGTACACTCCCTGGGATATCAGAATCTTTTGCACATTCTCGCGTGTTTTGAAGTTTTTGAAAAAGCGGGGGCCGTTCTTAGGGCCCAAAACGACTTTCTGAAAGAAGCGAAGAACTGGTCGGAAGACCCGGGGCACGTCTTCGTATCGAAACACCGACATGCCTCTCGAGGTGTTAAACAGGACAACCGCCTGGATCATGTGAGGGATCTTTTCCGCAACGCTAAGCGAGCAAAGTCCCCCGATTGAATTGCCGGCGATTACCCATGGCTTGCTTTCTGTATATTTGTCTTGGATGAAATCTGTGAGTAGCTGGACGAACAGCTCAATACTATACGCTTCATCCTTCGGTTTGTCGCTGAAAAAGAAAAAAGACATCATGAACTTTCTTAATTTCGAGTCAAAGGAATAGAATGACGGGAAGCGCTTACCTTGCACCGAATCCAAGCAAATCAATGGCATACACGCGATACCCTTCTTTCACAAGCAACGGGATATTGTAGCGAAAATGGTTGACACTTGCACCGAATCCATGAACAAGCAAAATGGGATCCCCGTCCAACGGCCCTTCACATCGGTAGTTGATCCTGTACTGTTTCGTGTCGCTCAGATTCCACAGAAAAGTTTCGTACCGCCGTTGTACACCAAAGGGTCGCTCATTTAGGTGTTTGTAGGCGGTTTCTGTTTCGACGGATGATGATGCCTGAGTCAATAGCTGGACTCGTTGATTTGCCAAAGTCGCCCCCGGTGCAGAACGAAGCAACTCCAAGGACCTTCCGTAAACAAAACGTGTTACTTTTGGCTGGAGTCCTGCAAGAAATGCGTCTGTTCGAACACTCGCTGCACCAGCAAAAGTCAAGAGTAAGAAAGTGCTCGCGAGGCGTCGGGCGTGGGAAAAGCTCATTTTCAGAATTTTCATTTGGTATGACTACGCCCTTGAGCAAAGATTGCTACCTTGTGGGATCAACAGTCACCCAATGGTTGCAGTCTTTATAGAGTGAACGTTCCGGATGCAGCAGGCCTATAGAAGGTCAAGTCGGGGTGTCTCGGTTGAAGGCCAAAGTTAATCTGGGCTTATCACTTTCTTTTACAAAGAATATGCCCTGTTCGCTATTAGCAGCTTGTCAGTTTCGTTGAACTCCCACTGCCACTCCAATAAATAAAATTTGAGTTTCCCATATCCTACTAGTCTAGTTGTGGGACGAATAGCCGTCTGACCGTCAATTTTCACAATCTGTCGATTGCATTACAGAAAACAGTAGGACAACGGTAGATTCAAAACTCACAGTGACTTCCAGTTGATGGTACTGTTAGTCTTCGGCGTTGAACGAAGTGTATGCCTGGCTGACTGACTTTGAATATTGAAGAGATACAATTTAAAATTGCATTTATGCTTCGGAATCAGTCCACCGATGTTATCCGATGGTCACGGATCTATATGCATCGAAACTAGAGTAGTGATCAAAGTAGCTGCATGCAAAACCCGGAATCTATAGGTTTCGAGTGAAAAAGAATAAACTATCAGACAATGATAAGCCACCAGATCTAGCAAAACTAATTCCGAGCTCCTTCCTTGGGAAAATACACATCACCCCGACGTAACTTGGTCTGGACCGAGGGCTCTGCGTATGATGATGGCTGTGAAATGCTGCGTCGGATCGGAAATCGCGACAGGGAAGAAACGGCTGGGTCATTGATCGGAGCGATACCGTCGCTACTCAGAGAGGATGATGGCAGTGCAAAGGGGCCAGAGGAATCGACAAACCCCCCTCTCGATCTTCTTGTAGAAGCTGGAGACGGCAAGGCAACAATTTTCTGAGAGCTTGTATTGCCGGGACTGCCTATCCTCGTATGTAAAGGAATGTCGCCTTCTTCTTCACCATAGGGATATACTGGTGAACGTGTACGTGCAGCTACGCTCGATTCGTTCCTCCACTTGTCAGCTCGGGTCTTTTCGGCGGAGCGAGACTCAGGCGACAAATCGGCAACCCTATCGCGGACCCGGACATCTGATTGAATGACGTGACTGCTGCGACCATTTGCCGGAATACTATGGTTGCGCTGAGGCTGGTCGTCCTTCGCCAGTCTGTTTTCTTCAATCTCTTTCTTTTGCACGGCCAAGGCTTTTTCGTATCTCGCTCGAGCCTCGATGTATCCCCTCTTTTCGGGTCGCGGCGGCTCTTTCAAATTCCGTGCACTACTTAAAGAGTCTGTCGGACTGATTTCGTTGCCGGTCGAGAGAGGTGGAGGAGTTCGAAATCGCCCTAGCAGCTCAGGGAGTGTCCGTTCCTCTGTGTGACGTTGGGGCGAGAATCGTTGCCCCAAACGAGCAATCAGAGGGCTTGTCGTTTGTTTACTCGGAACGGGAGATTCCGCTGGAGAGATAGTTTTGGCCGATCCGACTGGTACGTATGAAGTGCGATCCTGGCCCGATGTTTCCGCTGTGTCTTTACTACCCCCCAATCGAGAAACGGCCATTACCGCACGACTGCGAATACTACGGACCGGAGATATCCAGGACGTCGGTAGTAGAGGTGTAGATATATCATTGGGCTCATGGACTTCCGACTCAGTCACGTAAGGCGCGGTTTGACCACTAGATACCAGTGTCGATTCCGTTTCGACAATTCTTTTGCTTTCTGAAGCTTCGGCTTTGGGGGGCGTTGGGAAGAATGGATTGTAGTAGTCAGATTTTGTCCTGCTCGGCGATGATACTGGTAGGGCGTCGTCGTCCTTCGGCGAAAAGCTAGCGGGAAAGTTTGTACTGAAAGATGCCTCGAAGGCATCGATACTACTAATGGTTGATTGGTCCGCTTTTGCGTGGGGAGTTTGTGATGCGTTCGACGTAATCGACGAAGATGCCGACTCTTCTTGATCAGAAATCTGTTCCAGTATTCCCGATCGTCTGTGAGATTTTCGTACGCTCGTAATATCTTCCGGAAAGGATTCATTGTAAGCTCCTCGGCCAAATTTGGTAGGCGTCGTGTGAGTGTAACTAGATTTGACTCCGTCTTCTTTTGTTTCTTTGCTCTCGTCGAAATAGTCGCGTTTTTCACTACGTGTTGAGCGCGTTGGTGACGGCACACCGCTGCTCAAGGTATCTTCATTCATACCTGATAGTTGCTCTTCAAATTCATCGGAATCGGCTGTTCCAATGGGTACACCATGACTGTCAGGGGAATCTTCAACTTCGGACTCCGCGTCTTCAGATACCACGGCGGGGCTAGGTGGTGTCAAGTTTTGCCTCGGCGAGACTGTGGATCCTTCCGAGGAATTCACCAGTTGCATCCCATCGTTTTTCGTCAAAGTGCTTTCAGTTTCCGACGACTCGTCTGTACTGTTGGCGGTCAAGGTGAGTGTGGGGGAAGCTCCCGTTCCGGATTCCTTGGTGGATTTCGAGGGAGGTTCGTGTATTGGACACAGACGACCCGGGGTGTCCTTTTTGACCCCTTCATCAGACTTCCGGCTGACTGAATTAGCTTTCGCCGTCACAGTCGGACCGGCAACTGATTGACTCGTCGACAAGGGCGCGAGTTGGTGAACTTCGGGCTGCCTGTTGGGAACAAGCACCTCCGGCACATTCGTATCGTTGCATTCCACAGTACTAACACTTGCACTCGTTCCGGTGCTCTGCGAATGCTCCAGTTCTTTTCGGGTCAGCACCGAGCCTGTCTGTTTCTGCGTCAGCGCCAATTCCTTTTTCAGCATTGCTACGTGGCTGATCGCTTCACGACACCGGGAAGCCAAATTCATCTACGCGGTATGGACAACGAATGCGGGGTTAGATCCAAAACTCGGAACAGAACGAAAGTTTCGACGGCATGGCGTTGAAACTCACGTTTTCCATCGTTAGCCTCGTAACGTTCTTGCATTCTTCGCGGTGCCGTACCCGAAGTTCGCTCTGGAAATGGCGCGGGAAAGTCAGATTGTGTGAGTCTAGTATCAAGGTTCGTCGAATGAGGTCAACAACCATCGACAGTAGTATAGCTGCCTGTTGTTCAGTGGCAAAGGTCAAGCGCAGGATTACTTGTGGAGCTTCATCCTTCGGTGTAGTATTCACACGTCAAAGGTGCGGAGCTGTCCTCCCGCTGCTTCCGTATACTTCAGCGGTTCGGGGGGTTATTGACACGTACCAGCTCTTTTGCCATGCGGTAATTCTTGGCCGTCAAGACGGCTTGATCCGGCGTTACTTTGGACGAATTCTGCTGCTTGGCCCGCGCTTTGGGTGGGGGATCCGACGAAGCCATTGGTGTTGGAGCGGTGTCTGGAGTATCCGCGACGGGGGCTTCTTCCGTGGCTGTCGACGACTTGCGCCGATTATTCCGTCGGGTCAACGACAAGGTCTGACTCCCTTTCCTCATTTTTCCAAAGGCTTGTACTTAGTAGGGTCCACTATTCGGAATAGACCAAAGATTGTAACAAGGCTCGGTTAGAAAACAAAAAAAGGGCTTCGTCAGGTTCCTGTGTATAGAGGCAACTGTAAACCCGGTTCGTCCCGACAGGTTGCGGAATTATCTCGTCGGTCGTTACGCTCGTCTCGGCGTTTGCTTTGTTCTGGCACCCGCTGGCCCGCGTCGTTCCGGTTGTGGGGGGGGGGGCTTGCCTACGAGTTTTGCCGTGGGTAGTTGTGTGTGTATGCATCCTATATACGTTACTCCCCAGACGTTGCTTAGGCAAACTTCGCGCCCCGCACTCCCTTCTCTCGTAGGGAACTTGCCCGGCGTCGACGAATTTGGGATTCCAAAAAAATCGAGGAGTGGTTGTGAGTGTGGTCGTGTCGCCGGCACGCGCGACTATTCTGCAGGCGCTTCCGGTACGGATGTCGACCAGACGTGTAGCATCCATTGTACCCGGAAATCATTGGCCGCTCGATCGATCCAATCAGTCTCCTCTCCGCCCGTGTGGGAGAGTCATGGAAATGGAATTGGAATTGGAATTGGAAACATGTAAGTAGCGTTTCTCTCGTCTTTGTTTGGTTCGGGAAATGGACACGAGTGTCGAAAGGTTCTCTTGCTGTTTGCGGTGGTCTTGAACTCGAAATCTCTCCCAGAGCCTGACTTTTGCTACAGTCCACCAGCACCGGGGGACAAACTTGTCACGCAGCAGAAGCAGTGGGTGTGAGAGAAGAATCCGTTATTTCTCGCAGACACTACGTTGGCATTGCTCCACTTACATGACAGTCTGGCGACATTCCGTGACGATGGTATTGGCATGGCAAGGGGCACTCTCCTCGATGCGACCTTTCAAGCGCGGGATGAAGGTTTCTGCGTTCTCTTTAGTGGCGACGAGTGAAAGGAAGCTTGGTAGGTCGCGTCGGTGGGCGTCAATGGCTGCGTTCGATCCCGTGGACTCGGAAAAACCCGCGGAACTCCTGGATCCCCAAACCTTGCACAACGGTACCATTCCCTATCCAACCGCACTTTCTCCTTCGGCCATTTTGGAATTTCAGAAATGCCCGCAATCTTACCTATTCCAATACCTGTACAAACTCAAGCAACCCACCAGTCTCGCCTTGGCGAAAGGTTCCATGCTCCATCACGCCTTGGAACAAGTGTACGATCTGCAACCCGCCGAGCGTGATTTATCCACTCTGCAGAATCTATTCCGTCGCGTCTGGAGCCAACATCGCGAATCGGATGTGTACCGGGACTTGTTCGCGACTCCCGAAGCCGCCCGGGATCTCGCGATGGAATCCGTCTGGGGTCGGGAGGGGCTCCAACTGTTGCAGAATTACGTGCGCTTGGAAAATCCGCAAGCCGTCACTCGCCCTAATCCAGTCCAACGGGAAATATGGGTCCGGGCTCATCTCACTATCGATTCCTCACAGGGTGCGACGGGGTACGTCCTGCCCGGTCGCAAACCCCAGGCCACGTCCACACCGAACAACAAGGACGCAGCCGCCTTTTTAGTCCGTGGCATTGTGGATCGGTTGGATATGGTCCGGACGCCTGAATCGAAACAAGCAGTCCTACAAATCGTCGATTACAAAACCGGCAAGGCGCCGCATCTCAAGTATAGTGCGGGCATGAATCAGAAAATTCGGGACGAAGCGCTGTTTCAACTGCAAATCTACGCACTCCTGTTGCGCGAAAAGCAACTCCAGAAACAACAGCAGTTCGAAGACGATGCGGCCGCGTCCTCGCAAACCTTACCCGTGCGATTTCTGCGTCTCTTGTACCTAACAAACGTCAACGATCAGGCCGAAACGCTGGACATGGACTTGGGAGCGACGCCGCTTGAGCGGGACTCACGACTCCAAGACGTGCACGCGCAAATCTCTACCGTGTGGAACTCCATTATCGATATGGTCAGTCGACAGGACCCTCACGCCTTTGTCGGCTGTGACCGGTCGTTTTGCTATTGCCACAAGTGCCGATCGCGATTCGTGCCGGGATCTGTATGGGAACCGCCGGTGGAACCGACCTAATTGTTGAAACGAGTTTGCAAAAAGATAGAACAGTAGTTATTAGGGATAGAATACGGATAGGATACAGGGCTATGAGAAAGGCGTGGCCTCGAGTAGATATGAGTATACATCGAAAGGTGTTGCCTGTCCAGAGGGTCAACTACGTTCATGGTGGAACAATAATCTGTGTGGTATTGCGTCGATGTTTCGAACGACGTGGAGTCAAATAAGTTGGTGATCGCAGGAGAATCCTTTCGTGAATTTCGTTGGGAGACGGAAGCATGTCATACGAAACTCGACGATGTAAGCTCGGCCTCGAAAGAATGCTATCGCTTTGTGGATCAGAGGACTCTAGTGAAGCACACCGGGTCCTGATGGGTGCTAGGTTATCTTCCCGGCTATTGATACCTTTGTTTGTCGATTCGGGCGCCAAAGGACGCGCGTCAAAGAGAGAAATGGCGACTTCGTCAAGATCTGGCAGAGCCTCGCGACAACTAGAAGCATTGGGCGATAAGCTGACGTGGCTATTGGTAGCACCATGAAATATTGTGGATACTGTGGGCCGAACTCCCCAACCCCAATCCTGGAAAGACGTGGTTTGGATCGGAGAGGAAATCGACCCCGTGGGAGTTAGGAACGATTCGTTGGTGAAAGCGTCAAACTGAACTTCGGGCGTGGCTTGAACTGTCAGCATATTTATGTCAGGAATGAAATCGGGTTCAAACGACATTGCGTGATCAGAGTCCGAGCTTATTTTCATCGAATCGAGACTAGAAAGGCTACTTTCCCGACTGTGGTGACATTTGACTTCAGCTATGCTCATGGTCGACAAGGATTGCGAGAACTTTCGATTGTGCGGTCTCAAAAATTGTACTTTCTCAGGGTAATGGCAAGTTCACGATTGACCACCTTGGAATGGTAGTAGATTTGTGTTGGCTCGAGAAGACTCTGTGCAACGATAAAATTCTGAGTGCTTCTTTCGGAAGGAGTTCTAGAGGGACAACTGTATTCGACATCGCCAGTTGAAGCAGAAATATGTGCGATTTAATCGGGCCTAGTGAGTTTTCTCCCGTCGTTTCTCGTTTCCGTACACTCCGACTATCCTTGATTGCCTGACATCTACGAATAAGACTTTGCGGAGAATGCCAAAAAGGATGATATTGTGTTCTAAATACAGCAGCTGTGGACTCACAAACGATTTTTACATCATTGACTTTCCCTCGGTTTTGGTCTACTCACTGGAAATACCATATTTATTACGGAGTTGTCATTGATTAGCGTTCTCATCGTTTGGTATTCCAGCTATCCACATGATAGTTAAGCCTTCCGTTTCTCCCGCGGGTTTAATACCATTGATTGCGTTGGTGCCACCACATCGACCGTTTTTCGATATGTAGTGTACCGTCAGTACTGCGCTGGATCAATCACCAATGACGTGTCAAACCGTCGACGGCACTAGTGACTGACTCTGACTGACAGAGAGAGAGAGAAGAACGGCGGAATTCTCACACGTGTCCAAGGCATATACTGAATACACTGTACAGCATTCGAGGCCAAGGGTGAATGATAACGAAGATGGGACTTGCCTTCCAAGGCGTGTGGGTCGGTCTATATTTGTTATCATATGGAAATGCTCTCATTCCTTCACTTTCGTCACGAAAGACGCGGGCCCAGGTCGCCGTTTCGGTCGTCGGTAATGTAGATGATGCGACTCAAGCCCGATCGGCGTTTGGTACGAAAACCTACTGGGATGAGGTATACGAAGGTCGTGGCGACTTTCCCGCTGACGAGTACTCGTGGTACTATGGTTGGGACACTCTCAAGCCGTATGTCACAAGCCACGTGCCAAAGTCTGCCAAAATTCTCCTACCGGGCGTCGGCAACGACCCCGTCTTATTGGATTTGGTGAAAGCGGGCTACCGCTTTCTGACGGCACAAGATTATTCATCATACGCGATCGATCGACAGAAAGACTTGCTATCTTATGAAGACACGCAAGCGACTATCCAAGTACAACTTTCCATCGGCGATGTTCGAAAATTGCCGCAGGATTGGAACGGAGCGTACGATGCTGTTCTTGAAAAGGGTCTGTTGGATGCGGTCTACCTTTCGGGAGATGGGAATTTAGAACAGGCTGTGGAGAGTCTGACAAGAGTGCTCCGGCCGGGAGGCATTTTGATTAGTGTTTCGGGTGTTGTCCCGGAAGACTTGCGGCGGATAGCCTTTGGAGCGGGATGGGAATGGCTGCGTGATGGGGGTGCCGACCTACAAGCTGGATGCTTTGTCTTTCGGAAGACCATCTAAGGAAAGACCAAACACGACCTGCAAGTAGATCGCTCTGTCTTTCGGATTATCACCTAGTGAAAGACCAGACGTTTGCCAAGAGCTTTTCTTGCATTTTTGTACATATGCTGAGTTGAAGCCACTGGCTGAGCCGATGGGAGTAATTTTTCCTTTATCCCATAACATTCCCTGTCGTTAGATTTACTTTTCGAATTTAGACACGATTGTCATCATTCTGCTTTGAACAGCCTCAACGAGTTGAGTAGCACCCCGTACTTCAGCCACGTTAAAAAAAACCGCTCACGCCATTGTTTGATCTGAAGGACGATCTCGTTCCGCCTCTCGTTCCGGGTGCATGCTGCTGTGCGTACCGCAAGTGCTTGAATTCCTCGCGTCGCAATGATCCTAGCACATCGGCACAGTAACGCAATATTGTATGGTGTACATCATCGTCCTGTTCCATATCCCGGATGACATCGTCGAAATTCACGACACCTTGGCCCGTGGTCGTTACCGAGGTACGATTGTTTTGCAACAGCTCAACTTCAACATTACCCTGTTGTTGTTCCTTGAGCTCGTCCTCAATGAAGGTCAGCATATCTAGAGCCGTTTCCGACCATATACGAAAATGGTGCAAAACTTCCTTTTCACCACGCACTTGTATTTTGGCGTGACGACGGTTCGAGAATTGCGGATAGCTCGCTTCATCCTGTAAATCGGCCATGTCTTGAGAGATTGTAGTGGGGTACGAGGCGAGCTGTCGGTGCAAGAGAGACAACAACAGCTTCATACTCGCCCGTTCGTTACGCAACGAAATAGGATGCCGAATATCCCGACAGGAGCGATGGTAGCTCAACGAAGGCGCAAAAGGGTGATTCCGGGAACCCGACAGCGGTTGCGGAGCCCCCAGACCGAACAATGCACGTGTTACCCCATCATTGGAAACGGGCGAAGCGATGGCGGATAGCTCCGTTTCGTTGCACGCTAAAGCCCGAAGCAACGAAAAGAGCAAGCGAGTATTCTCGTTGTTCGATACACATACCCTGACGCGTTTGACCACGGGCCCAGACGTGTACGATTCCGCAGCATGGGACGGTACGCCTCTACCCGTGCTCCCACCAACGGCTTGGGCAATCAAACCGGCGGTGACCGCTCCCGATATTTGATTCGTTTCCCCTCGCGTCCAGAACTCCAGTTTATCCTGAAAAAGTATGTCGGCGGGATCCACGTACAATTCCAGCGGCACTTCATTGGGACAAAAGCCGTCCAATTCCCGGTTGTCTTCAACGGCGAATCCGTAGTTTAATAAAAAACGATGGTTGCACTTTTGTCCGTACGAATCGTAGACCTGCGCACCGGCTTGTATCGATTGAAGCGAGGTAATGGTGAAGCACTGCGTGACTTCGTCAAAGGTCCATTTCGTTTCCCTTGGTCGGTAATGATTGAGCATGTCTGCATGCGGTACGAGGGCTGAAGTCCGGTGTCCATCAATTTGGAGACCAAAGTTGCGACTGCAAACGCACATGCGGGCCCATTTGAATTCGTCGAGTGTACATAAGGTTCCCAAGGACGGCGCCACTTCCAGAATAGCTTCGTAATCATCCTGGATGGCCTGACCCCGATCGGCAATCTGTGATAAAAGATGCGAACCCTCAAGTTCCTGTAATTCGGATGCGGACCAAAAGATAGGCATGTTCCGAAGCGTAAGTGGTAAGATTTCGTAGTAGGGGTGGAAGAAGGAAGAGGACCCGTGTGTCTTGCGATCCCAGAGAAGATATATCATGAGGAAGATGTGTTTGGGAGCGTCTAGATCTAAATCGGCCTGAAGAATAGCTCGGCCAATCGGTGTGGCCTGCCCCATTTCAACCGTAATCAAGCAGCGACGAGGAATACTAACACACGTGGTGTGTGGAGGAATGCTTCGTCGCGCATGAACGCCCCGCATTTCGGAAACTTCTTCCAGGGACACCGTAAGAGGCGATTCCTTCTTTTCTTCGTCGTCAACTTCGGCTGCACTCGTGTTGCTGCTATTCAAGCAATCGTACTCGCGGAGTTCGAGCTATTATACAAGAAAGAGAGAACAGGGACAGTTAAGGATTTCGCTCACTCACTGCCGACCAGCACACAGCTCGTCCGTTACTCAAGCTAAAGGCTTCCGATTGACTTACCGCTTCGAAGTGGGCTCCATTCTCTCGAAGCCAAGCTTCAAAGCGTTCGAACTTGTCTGGTATGTATGCCATATTAAAAAAGTTCGCGTCTCGTAGCGTCACCACTTTCTCTCGAGTGCGCGCGCAAACGATGTTCGTGCCACCTTTTCTCGGACCTAGAAACTCCGCAGGCAACTTTTTTCTTGTTCCCTCTAGACGGTCAAAAAAAAAGAACTCCGTCGACAACCTCTAGTTATCCATCTATGTATTTGGTTTGGGTGTGAGTTTCTATATGTGTACACGGAAAGCAGAGTCACTTTTGGTCCTTGGTATCCGCGCGCGTCATGGTGGGAGACAGCTTGTGCAGCAGGTCGAGGGCGAATGCCAGGATGTCTTCTGTATTCCTCCAGCATAATTTGGAATAGGACTCGGCGCAATCGGACCCAAGCGCGACATCGTTGGGTCTTTGGTGCGCGGGCCGCATCAGCGGGGGAAAACCAAAACACGCGTCTGAATACCCGGAAACCACGGGGTCCAACGGTACTGACAGTGTGACATTGCGTCCGCAGTTTTCGAGACCGAGCATTGCCAAACATTAATAGTTCGTGACTTCGTGAGTCCCGCCATTGACAGTTCATTCTCGATGCACAGCATCCACACTGGGTTTCTTCTCCTTGTCTCGTCCGAGGAATAAAATAGTAAAGTTGTCGATTTCGCTTCTTGATTAGTTGGTGGAAAGTTTCGACGGGAACTATGCTGTCCTCATCCGCTCGTCCTTCCAACAGTCCCTACTATGGTATTGGCGCCTTTGCCCTCTTTAGCCCGCTCGCGGTATTGTATACCGTTGCATCGCATCTCGTATTGAAATGCACGGGTCGATTGCCAGAACCACTCGCAATTTCTGCAACCATCACTCCTTCATCAAACGCATCTGTGGAAACTGAAACACAGATCCAGCGTGTCGCCATTGTCACGGGTAGTAATACGGGAATTGGCTACGAAACGGCTCGTGCGCTAGTTCTGGATCACGGCATGGAAGTGATTCTGGCTTGCCGTTCACGGGACAAGGCCCAAGCCGCAGCCGATCGGATTCAACAGGCCGTCCGCACCAGCGCCGGCACTCCGTCGCAACGAGTTGGTCGTGCCGTCGTCATTCATCCTCTCGATTTGGCCAGCCCACAAAGCGTGTTGGACTTTTGCGCCGCGCTCAAGGACAAATACACCGCCGTTCACGTTCTCGTCAACAACGCCGGTCGGAACACGTCGGGAAAATCACCCTCCGGAGGCAATCTCGATTTGCTCTTCGCCAGTAACTTCATCGGACATTTTCTTTTGACCTCTCAGATAATGCCTTTGTTGCAAGCTGGTGGCAACGCCAGAATCGTAAACGTATCGTCCGTCATGCATCATTTCTGCCAATCGTACGGGGACCTGGAATCGGTCGATTTTTGGAAGCGCGTAGCGTCGGCCAATGTTCCGCCGCACGATACCTACAGCCTCTCCAAGCTCGCTGCCATACTGTTTACAATTCAGCTGCGGTCGCGGTATCCCGACATTCATAGCATTGCCGTCAATCCAGGTGCCGTGTAAGTCAACGTTTACTACCATAGCGACCACGCTCGCAATGGAACCTGTCACACTGACATTAACACACAATACTTTACTCTTGCTTATGCAGCAATTCAGATATCTGGCGTAACTTTCCGCGATTTTTTATTCCCCTTTTCCGACTTATATATCTCAACAATAAGCAAGGTTGCCAAACTTCGGTTGCTGCCAGCGTGTTACAAGACGAGAACGGGTTGCGCGGAACTGTGATGTATTTGCAGCCGTACGCTTTGCCGAGATCAGACTGTCCACCGCTTCCGTTTCTGGAAATGCTCGGACCCTACGTAGGCTACCGTCCCACGCCTCCGCGACTGCCAACCAGTGACGGTGGTGAGGCAGCATCGCGAGCTCTCTGGAACGCATGTGATAGCCTTCTCTCAGAGACGCCTACCAACTGGCCTTCACTAAGGTCAAGCCGGCCATAGCAAGGCTGTGCACTGCGAGGATTTACTTTTTGCGTGTATACGCGAGACACAACACTCTTTTCGTAGGCGTCAACATTGGTTCAAAGGGAGCGACTCAGGTATGTTTCGCCTCTGTCGATGGGAACAAATATTACCACTACTACGGAGGAGGGAATGTTTATGAAAACACAAAATATAGGTCGGCGGTCTAGAAATTAAACAATCCCTTTTCCTGGCCGCGGTGCGTGCCATTTTGCTTATACTGAAAATTGCCGGAAAAACGATCATGCCGATGTAAAAACATGTCGGAATGCTGCCCAGTAAGACGCTTCTGGGTGTTCATGCCGGTAAGCCTTCACGCGAGGGCGAACAAAAACAAAGGCGTTCCAAAAACCTTGAACTGGCCAAACCACGTAGTATAAAAGCATTAGAAAAAATGGGACTTGTACACTGAATCCAATCATGTTCATGAGAACGCCCGCAATAATTCTGGAGATCGCGTAGTAGCTGATATAGAAGAAAGCCTGCCATGCTGATTCTCTCGTTCGCTGGGAATGAACATCGACGGAAGAGCGCGCTTCCTCGGATTGACCCATAAAAGAAGCTCGGCGGCGCGTCTGCTGTGTCTCGATGGAAGAAGTTCCTGCTTGTATTGGCTGAGGCAAGTGTCCCTCTTCCATCTTTGATGATGGCGTTGCATGCACAGAGCCTTCTTTTTGTCTGTCTGTTGCTGAAGTCTGCTCATTTTCCACCCGCTGGTCTTCGACGACATCCTTTCCAGCTGAGTATGTCTCTTGCACTAAATCACTTTTAGCGTTTGGTGAGTTCCTAGACGGAGTATGTTTGTCAGAGCTGTTCGCAGCATCCAAATTTTCAGATGAAGGCGGATGCAATTCCACGGTCGAAAATTGATGTTGGACGGCATGGAAGCTTATAAGTTGCGCACGTTTGCTTACTGCGTGAACTTTCCTATAGATTGAAGTCATCGTATAAATGATGTACAATCCTATCATCGCGTTTGGGAGCCCCACAGTCAAGGTACTGACTTCAGAAGCATGTTGACCCCGAATACAGTCCAAGCCGTCGGTTTCTCGACAGTCAAAAGGGTACGCCGCGATGTGGCATCCAATGGCGGTATAAGCATAATAATCTCCGATAAAAAGAAAAATGCATACACCAAGTGAATAAATTGCAATGAACAGATGAATCCAACGCTCGTATCGGCCCGCTATCTGTGCGTCAGTCATGTTGTAGCAGATGCTGCAATAAAAATAGTGGGAAAGAGCACATGTGTAGAAACTAGTAATCAAACCCCCGGCAACAAAAACAAAGCCTTGAATGTTACATGAGCGATAGTTGCCGACTGCACCCCAAATTCCAGGCGTATCGACAGGTATTGGCAATGGCCAAGCAATGAGCCAGAAAGTGTAAAACAAGTCCGCTATGCAAAGAGAAATGAGATAGCGATAATAGAGCTTCTTGATCTTGCGCTCCCAATCTTTGCTGTACATCAAGAACAGGATGTTGTAAGCTATGGCATCGTGTTATCTCTGAAAGTAGAAGCCGTTCCTCACTTACGAGATCATCCAAATGACGGCTCCCGAACCGAGGCAGGAGAGAATTCCAGGGATGATAGATGCAAGACTCAAACTCACTTGCTGAGCAAAGTTGAAGTCGACACTCGCTGATTTCAAAGCCACCATACCGGCCTTCGCTTACAGTCGATGACCTATGCGGACTTCCGTGACACTGTATGGCTGTCTCGAGGTAAAGTTGCAATGGCGTGATGCGTAGCCGCACCGATTAATATAGAGAGTAATGGTGGATTCTCTGAACCAGGTGTCCACGTTATTGAACGAAGTCAATGTCACTAGTTGAGAGCAGCGAAAAAGCTGTCGGAAGAAATCGGGTTTGCTAATTGTATTCAATGAGTTAGTCATGGGAACTATCACTGGTTGAGATCGGTGTGGTTTGAACGGCTTTCGAAAAATTGTTTTATAATACTGTTAGCTGCAAATAATTATGATCAGTAAAGAAAGTTAAGAAAGCCTGACAGTAAAGCGTCGAAGAGACCTTGACTTACAATTAACACACCATATTGCCCGCACCTGACCATGAGGAAGCGCTCTCATATTCAGAAATAAATACCCAATTATCAAAACGGTCTCGTAACGAAGGGACAACGAGAAAGGTTCTCGATTAAACCATAATTGTTTGGTCGAATATCACGGTGTAAAATTAATCAGTAACTATGAAAATGAGCTCATTTCCGCGCAGTAAGATATAAGAACACAGCTAATAAGACTAACATATAAAGGTCCAGCGTATATTAGAGATCGTTCGTGTGTATGGCTAACTATAAATGCATCCTAGATCTCGTGGATGAGAGTCGAACACATCTTAATCGTATTACCATTCGTCGACAAACACTACTGTAATAATCAATTTTCTAAGGAACATGCTTCTCACTCACAGTCAGAGTGAATCTGATTGACTGATGTCTCAGAGAACGAACGGACCGGTCTTGACTTGAGGTAGTCATACGTCATGTAGCAGACTACTTCCACCTTGTTTTCATCTGGGAAGTAGCTTTCGACGTTGCTATAGAAAACGATGGCAAGCCCAGCTCCTAGGATCCTGAAATAAAGTCGGGTTGTCGTCAGAAGCGTGGACGGTGCAAGCTCTGAAGGAAATTTGTATTGGCGCAACCAAAACGAACTCTTTTTTGAGCACTAATTGGTAGCTCGTACCTTCCAGGGAGTTGCCGACATCAAAGGACTATGAATAACCCACTCAAACGATAGGTAGAAGTCGCGTCGAGAGAAAACATTCCTGGTGCATCCAACCTCATCGTTGTTTTGGTGTTAAAAGAGGAGAGGCACCAAAGTGAAATCCAAGCTCTGTGTACATTTAATAGTTGACCGCATAGATATTGGTGGGCACGCCAAGCGAGCACGCTGCTGTGGACAAGCGAGTCCACTCCTCGTACCGGGCTGCAATCGTTCTGTCAAAGACTCTTCGTGCGTGGCGTACGCGAGGGATCATGCCAGCGTCCTGGGAGATCGTGGACAAGTTTGGCGGGACAGAGGGACTGGTTTCAATGGAACACACTGTGGAAGAAGCGGTTAATGAAATCTACGTTGAAGACGATGATCAATTTAAAAATCATGAGAGATTCGATTGCTGTAGAGAACGACGGAGCCTTGCTGATTCGCCGCGACGCCTATTTTTATTGCTGTAATTTTATCATTGTTACTGACAGGTACTACACCTTCCAGTTTGCATAAACATTCCCTAGTGTGAACAATCTTTCCTTTGTTGTCGGTTTGTGCTTTTAACTGGAGCATTTTCTTACGCAGACAAGTCCACACTTTACCAGCAGTCGACGGCCACCATATATACGGCAACTAGATTTGGTGGTCCTAACATTAGAATGATTATCATGGCCTTTGCAGAAATATGCATTTTTCTTCTGGTCATGCTAGGTTAAGAGCAAGACTGTAAACGCAGACCTACAAGAAAAACCATAGATCGCTTAGGCATTATCACACATTTCTCTCGGCATTAAATGTAACTTTCACCCGAAGCTCCTTCACTTTCCTTTTATACTTCAAGATCGCCAACATTGCCAGCACTGGTAGGTAATTTGTCGACGTTGTCTGCATCAATGACAGTCACTTCAAGTTTTGATGTGATGCTTTCGTTTTTACCAAGAACTGTTTGTTGTGTGTCTTCAATGGACGCTCCATCTTTGTCGCAGGTTAGTAAGATACCTGCTTGTGTCACGTTAGTTGACTCATCATCATCATGCTTCGATCCGGGCTTCGGATAAGGTGCCTGGGAAGCGTGTGAAGTCCGTTGCACCAGTGTTTGCACCGCTGACCGTATGCTTTCGTTTTTGGATTGGATGCAACTTCCAAGGAGAGTAGGGCTAATCCATGACATGTTCTTGAGGTGCTCTGTCTCCATATGGTTAAATCCGGAAAGTAATTCCGTTACCAGGACTGTAAAGCGTGCATGCACTAGCTCATCTAACGTTGTGTGTCTGTACTCAGATGCTTTCTTCTCCGCGTTCAGGAACCCGTCCAAAAGCCGTTTCGTCTCATCCACGATGCAATGCTGTGCAGAAAGAAAATTGTTGGATTCTGATTCGGAGTCAGCTGTCGCCGCCGCAACTTCAGGCATAGTCGCAAGATTGAGGAGGAAACGGTTCATCCATTTTCTACCGTATAGCGCCGTCTCAAAGTACTCGGGTCTAAATTAAGTACACAACAGATCAGAGAAAATACCGGAAAAGGCTTATGGACACAGAATGTACTTACCGGCCGACCAGCGGCTCCTTTCCGGTAGGTTTGTATTGCTCGATTAAAGTAGCGGCGTGATCCCATTCAGCGATACCTTTGCCCAGACCGGACACAAGAAAGAGTCGCCATCTCAAGCCAAGTGCCTTGGAAAATTGATCGCTACTCAGAAGCTGCCCAATGACCATAGCAGCATTGCTTCCAATAAATCGGCGATCTGGAAGCATACGCTCCTCCCGGACAAACTCTTTGGCAGCTTCGACGTATTCGCCACCGTTTGTTGGACTTTTCATATCGCAACAGCCCTCAATGCCGTCTCGTTTCCACGGAATCCCTCTAACTGACAGACATCGGCGCAGCATGTGGCTCACAGTCGCCCATGAGTCGTCAGTCAGGACACTTGAATCCAAGTCACTGACAACGAACTGTTCAAGCCTTCTTAGTCCTCTCACCGACAATGAACCATAGTCAGAAAGAAGGCAAGAGTTTAAGATCGCAAAGATTTCCTCAACTAAAAGATCGTTTTGGAACACTGATATAGATCGATTGCAAATTGATATACAAGCATCCAGAAATTGTTCAAATGTCGTTTCCACCCAACCAGGTGATTCGATCTCTTCGCCAGCTTCCTCAAAATCTCCGTGCTGCGCTTGCGAGATGACGCCGCAATGTTCAAAATCTTCTGGGAGGGGTGGATATAGTCCTTCTTCAGAGCCAATTTCTGCGAACTCCAGCATGGGTATCAGGATTCCTCTGAAAACCAGTTGCAACGTCTGCAAGAAGTCTTCAGAGTCAGTTGCCAAAATAGGACCATCCGGAATAAAATAACTTTCGATTATATCAATCAGTCCGTCGAGCCCTTTCGTACGGACGCCTAGCCGAATATCTCCAACTGATCGCGACAGTCCAAGCAACATTGGCCACCATAATTCTAGGTCACGCTGAGATGGAGACGAACTATTAACGACAGACATCGTCCCCTTTTTACATTGGTATGATACAGCTCTGTCGTTGCCAAGAAAATCGGCAAGGATTTTGAACTCGTCAATAGCGCGGATTGCCAATTGTTCGTGGGGTCCTTCAAGAAACGTTGTCATGGCATTCACAGCTTCAACAAAATATTCGCCAAGAAGAACGCCACAGTCATTCTCTCTTGCAGACTTTTCAACTTGAAGAGTAAGTATATCAAAACTGATCTCAGCGATCTTCGCCGAGTGGTCCCGGCCACCCTGGCCTAAAATTGCTAAGATAGGCAACCAACCACTACGCAATCCTCCGTTGTGCGCACCGGCTAAGTTGCTTGTTGATCGTTCTGAATCAAACACTTGTACAACGCGAGCAATGCAATCAAGAAGTAGCTCCTTGGTGCTCAGTTGGCTGCTACGTGCCATAACAGTCTCCAGAGGCTTTAGGAATCGCTTTTGAAATTCAAACACCTCCAGCTCGTCTCGTTTTAGGTATTGTATACTGAGCTGTCGGAAAGAATCAACTGCATACATTGCTAAAGCGGGATTTGAATGAAGTGCAGTCGCGGTGAGGTGATCCGCCACTGTTACCCAAAGCTCGGCAAATATTAGTCTGGGTCGCTTGTCCATATTGTAGTGAGTTACCTCCACTAGCTTCTGTAAATTGTAGATATTTGGTTGACTGTGATGGAACTGTTCGTGTACGCCTGTATGCGAGCTAAGCAAAGCATGCTGTTGACGGTATGACACCTGAGTCAAATTGTTGGCAGCATCGCCACCTGCTGGTTGAAACGTATGTATTCCAACAGAAATCTCTAGGTTTGAAACATGGCAGAGCTGCGAAACAAAATCCTTTACTGCAGGAGCGCTAAGTGAAGACGATCGCTCGTAAATAGCCTCAATAACTGCTTCCGACACGGCTTCGTATACTAAGCGAGCATTTGCTTCATCAACAGCTTTCGCATCCATGTCCTCCTCAAACTCGAAATTGTCTTCGTCGGAAAACAATTCTGATTCAGCGAGAGAGTCAACTTCACTTGCAGCATATTCATCGTCGGTAGATTCATCGAAAGTATCGATTCCTTCAGCTGCAGTTCGACGGAGCTCTCGTTCCCGCCGTTTGGTTTCCTTTTCTTCCATTCGGCGTCGCCGACGTTCAGCTGCGGCTGCAGCACTTCTATCATTTCTCGCCATCAGTTGGAAAATCTGGTGGAATCGATTAATCTCGCTCAGTGCTTTGAAAACATGTTCCCACGAGCTTCCGAGCAGCTCCCCGTCTTCACGGGCCAAGCTCAGAAGAGTTTGAATGCACCGAACATGCCGTGGCTCCAGAAGAACGCCAGTTCCCAGCTGTGAAAACCTACCCAGAGCAAGCATAAAGGCATCACGGGCGGTGTTATTCCCACATAAACCCGCGATGCCGACGGCAAAGCGAAAGCCCGTCAAACAAACTTCAATAGTTTCGGCTGCGTTCTCGGCAGCCAGCTCTAGCTCGTCGTCGGACGCAATCGCAATAAGGGATCCAACTGTTCCATTGGCGGATTCCATGGCCGTCGAAAACGCGGCTAAAGCTGGGCCCCACGTCACTTCAAACATTGGCGAGACATACTCGTCGCAGAGCCCTGTGTCTTCGGTTCGTACGAATCGAGAAGTCTGTCGGGGAGACTTGCGTTGCTTCGTCGTAGATTTATTGGAATCCGCAGGGAAATGCCTTCGTCGCTTAAGAAGCGTTTCAGTAGTTCGTACAATGTGATCGCGTTCTTTTTGGAAATTTGTCTCTCGAGCACGGTCCATGTCATCATAATGGCTTGAAAAAAAGGATGCTGGGTTCAATGCCGTCGAATTAACAATGGAAGCAATGTTTTTCGATTCACCGACTCTTTCCCGTGCCTCGTCGTCTTCTTTAAGACTAATTGGGTTATTCTGGATGCGATCAAAAACACCCGTCAAGAGCTCCTCGGGAAGGTCCTGACCATCACAAATACCACGATTGTTTCTGATAAAACCGTCCTTTGTCATTCGCCGCTCTTCTTTGATCGCAGGGTTGTGCAAATCTGTGTTCAGCATGATGATTGAAAAGGCCAGAATGAAGGCAACATCTGCCGAGGGAAAGACCTCAGGATTCTGCTCAGTGAACCGTTCCGCAAATTTTTCCATGATGCGATCGATCTAAGCGTATTGCGTGAATAGATAAGAAAAGAGAAACAGCCGAGCAAAAACATAGAGAAGTTGCTTACCTTCTGTGCCTCACCCGGTAAACGAAAGCCACTCAGAAAGAAACGTATGGCATCATCGAACTCTAAACCGGCAAAATCAAGAAGTCGGACGTACTGATGCAAAACTTTGAGAGAAAACCCGCCTTGGTACTCCACCTCGCGACCTAAATATTCCCCAATTTGTGTTTTCTCAAAAACATCCTTGTTTTTTAGTAAAAATGCTGCGACTTCAACTGCGTCGGTCGGGTCAATATGCCCACACTGTGCTGCGTAAGCAATACCTGCCGAAGGCTTTTGATTGAATCGAACGATAACTTCTGACTCTTCTGCTCGCCGCTTCTTTTTCGATCCGTAAACTTCTACGAGGTTTTGCTTCTCTGACATCTGGGAGGATTCTTCTTCATTGCGCTGATTTTCACCATCATCAGCGGTAGTCATCGATGTTGTGAGTTTCTGCTGGACGGATTTTTCCGCCCGTTCTTGAATCGGCATTGGTTCAACAATGCTGGCATGCAAGCTAGCAAGGACTTGACGTAAAGCTTTCATTGCGTTTAACCGCAACTCCCGGTTTTCGTTTCTGAACTTTTCCATTCTTGCCGCATCTCTGCCGCCCATAAAACTCATGGAGCCCATTCCTTTCGGCTCTTTCACACCAGCCCGAGCCATTTTTGAAAGCGTATTGACGATACGGTGGAAAAGATCGACAGCACTCAGGTCGCAATCGTAATTTAGAAAAATATCGGCCAGTGTCGTGGGGTCGGAGCAAATTTCATCGAATGTGTTGACCACTAACGACTGGTGTTCCACGGGAGAGTTCTTTGAATCCAAAATGACGAAGAAAACGTTCGTCACAAAAGCTTCAATCTCGGTTTTGAGGATCGACCGAAAACTGCGCACCAATGGTACAAAGATCCGGAGACTGAGATTGACCACGCGGGTATTGTCGGACAGGCAGTTTTTGAGCAACGAAACGCATAAGTAGTTCCGAATAGCTGCATGGAATTGGGGACCACTGGTCTTTATGAATTCGCGTGAAAAAGAAATATTCTGGAGAACGTACAGTAACAATTCTAAAGCGAGAATTTTGGATTCGAGAGCGGGATGAATCGCGCTCGTGTAGACAAGGTGGGCCGTTTCTCTGTGTTCCGCGTCCACGCCGTCTTGCGCTGTTCCGCCGCTGCCAGTGGTCGAGGACATCCCCACTGAATCCTTGGCACCATCCCATGTGTCGTTACTTCCGCTCGCTTGCAAGCCAACGTGACTGTGCATACCGGTGCTGGGATCCGGCAGGGTCCGCATGGACAATTTACAAATGGATCGCAATACGAGAAAGGCATCTCGGTGGGCTTCGGACGGAAAATTGTCGACTTTGTGGTTGGTATTGTCCGATATGACCACACGATTGAAGACACTCGTCACGAGCTGCTGTAAGGCTGCCCGAGCCGTTGTCTTGTTGGGCATCGACTCCGTCGTGAGGTAGACGTGATAGAGGACCCGAATGGTCTGTAACAAGTGCGATCCGCGCAACAGCGCCAGTGACGTTGTGATCGCGTCGGTATGGGTCGGCACACGGCATCCCGTGCTCAACAGAAATTTCATGGCTGCGAGCTCGTTGCGTTCAATGGTCAAGTCGGAATTGAACACGGATTGTGCCAGCATGTGTACCGCGGGAAAATATTCCAGCGCATCGTCGTGGGGACCAATGCCGAGCACGACTCCATCCCAGCATCCGTGCGCCACAAGCAAACTGGCTGTATCCAGGCTCGCAGCGAGCAATTCCGAAAAGGCCTGTTGATGTTTCGCGTTCTTTTGTTCCAACAGTTGGGAACTGACGTGACCCCACTGTGAAAAGAGATAGCAAAAAGCGGCCATGGCAAGTTTGGCGCGAGCCATGGAATCGCCGTCCTGTCCGGCCAGGCCTTGAATAAGTCTTTCGGATGCGTCTTCATCTACCCGGTCCCGATCTTCCCCTTCGTCATAGAGTATATCCAGGAGGTCGCGGTAGGGTGTAAATGTCGGATCCTCTTTGGAGGATCCGAATAAATAATTAATAATCCCACGGGACTTGGTTCCTCCGTAGGTCGATACGATTTTGGGTCGCGTCTTTTGGGCGAACCGTCGTAGCAGTAAGAGAGCGACGTCCGCGTTGGGGATGGGCGTATCCGGATGAATCTGGCCCAGTCCCCGCGGACGTGGAATCGGGGGCGTCGGTTGCTTGGCGGCGGGCGACGACGACAACACAATGGTCGAGGGAGCGGGGGCGGATCGATCGGATGCGTCTTGGGCAAAAGCGTCGTCCAACGCCTTTTGATCCTTTTCCGACATTTCCTTGCGGTTCGACTGCACGGAAGCTTCCTCTGGTTCCGGTTCCTTTTCGTTGGTTTCCATCGGGATGACCACTTCGATAGCCGCCGGTTTCGAATCTGGAGCCATTGGTGATTCTCCCGTTGGGACATCCGCAAGATCCGCAGTTTTGACCGTCACATCTTCGGATGGATCGTCCGGTATCGCATCCGGACCGGAAAATTCGGTGACCTCCCCGTTTGTTTCGCGACCAACCGTCACTTCGGTCGGTGGAACTTCCGCAGCCGACGATGCGGAATCAGCGTTGGTATCACCGCCGCCGCTGCCGCCGAACCATCCACGAAACATGCTACTGTACGGCGCCGGTGACGGCGTGACGATGGATTCCGCCGATTCCTCCGCGGGGTCGATGACTTCCGCCGATTCCTCCGTGGCGTGGGTGGATTCCATCGCTGACTCGGCAGCCGTCACCGACGCGGCGGGTTCTTCCGCACCGTCCGCGTCGTCACTCGCGACCAACGTTGTTCCTTCGTGCGTTGTCCCGGTGGACGCGGACGACGAAACCCGACGCCCCAACAGCGAATCCGTCCCCGGATCGTCGGGTGGATTCGACGTGGACTCCAACGGTTGTCGCGCAACGTCCGGTTCTTCCGTCAATATCGGAGCCCGGGGCCAGGTCGACGGATCCGGCACCACCGCGAGTCGTTCCAAATTACTCGATTTGGGTGTCCGTTCGTACTCTTCGTCATTGTCGTTGTTGTGACTGGTGTTGTTGCTGCTACTACTAGTGCTGTTGCTGCTACTGTTACTGTTGCTGTTGTCATTGCCGTGGGCCATTTGCAATCCGGCAAAGAGTCCATTCGTGGACTGGGTTGGTGACAAAGGTACGGAGCTGTCCTCTTCGGCCGGAGTCGTCGCGATGTCTGCTGGATCCATGCTACAAGGGCAATCCAAACGCAATTGTGGATGCTGCTACTGCGTGAACTGCGTGTACACCCACCACAACAAACGATTACCCAATACTAACTACCGAATTGCTGTTTCTACCAACGATGAACGGTACCACACTAACACTTTGTATGAGTATATGTTTGTGTGTGTATATCTTTTCCCGCTCGTGCTCGCTATCAAAGACCCCCCAAAAAAACCCAAGCACAAACAACCTCGCCCGTTCTCCCAAACACACACACACACACACACCGTCGTTCGACCCGTCCCCAGTCATTGTCATCGGGGTGCCCGCCCCCCGGGCACCGTGGAAGAATGACCGGCGGTACCCCCGCCCTACCGATACTACCACCCACGCCACGCAAACTCGTCCATCCATATTGGTCGTCGTATCGACTTTGTTGTGCTGCGGGTCCCGGACGGGACTCGCCTGGAATCCCACGGGGGAATCTCGAGTTCCCGCGCGTTGCTCTGGCCGTCGCTCCGTACACGACGGTTCCGGAAAAGGGCACGCGGCGGCGCGTGTCCGTTGAAGTTTCCGAATGGATCTCGCTCTCGATATTGCTCTCAAGCGTTCACAGAATCTTCTAACAATACACAAGTGTATACAGTGTATAAAAGTAGCACGTGCTAGCGCTCAGAGTAGAAAAGGGCCTCGACATCGCCAGTCACTCTACGTATCCACGAGAGGCTTTCCCTGCCTTCGTAGAAAGTCGTAGTCCGTCTACGAGAAGAAAAAGTCGGAGGCATGCTCTTGCGGTACGCGGTGGAGACTACGAAAAACGCGCAGACCAATCGGTGCACGAAAAAAAAAAGGCCAATCCATGCCCACACACACATACACACACGCACACGTTGACAGTGAAGTGCTGGGGATGGACATCCTTGCGGTGTTGGTTTTACTGTTGTCTACGATTGGCCATCCATCCATCCATCCATCCATCTCTCATTGTCACTGCTTCCCTTTTTCTCGTATCCTTCCATCCGTAGTTCTAGTTCGCATTGGTGCAGGTCTCCCAACTACCACCATGTCCCACACGAATCCCCACGGGACCAATCGTCCCACCCATTCCCAGCCGGCAAGTCCCGCACAAATGTCCCTGATGGGTGGACACGAACTTTCCGTCGAAGAGATTCAGGATCTCCTCGGTGGCGTCCTGGACGATGAACACAACCATCATCATCCCCTCGTATCGCTTACTCATGCTGGTCTTTCGGAAGCGACCGATTCCACCGCAGCAGCGGCTAGTCTCGCATCCCATCAGCAGTCGCACCACGCACTCTCCTACCAACGGCTACAACTCCAACACTACCTCACGCACAGTCACAGCAACCCGTTACTCAACAGTGCCCGCAGTGACGATGGAAACGACGACAATAACGACGCAACGGACGCTGCGGCGCCCTCCTCTTCGAGTCGCGCCCGACCCCACGCCCTGGACGGCAAGGCGGTGGCGCGCTCGGAGCGCAAGCGCTCACGGGAAAAGCAGCGTCGCTCCGACGTGAATCAGCAGTTTACCGCACTCACCACCGTACTCCGGGAGATTGAAAGTACCTGTGACGACGTCCACGCGCGAGCCCTCCCCGCCTTTTCGCCCTCCAATCGGGCCGATCTCATTGCCCGCGTGATCGGCTGTCTCGAAGCACTCCACGGAGCCGTCAAGCGACGCAAGGCGGAAAACGAAAGTCTCGAAACGCAACTGCAACAAGCGAAACAGGCAGGGGAAGAAACGGCAGCGAAACTCAAGGAATCTCTCATGGCACCGCAGAGTTTCGGGCAGAATCGGGTCATGATGATGGTCCCCATGATGATTGGTGCCAACGGTCCGGAAGCCATACCACAAGGGACAGTGCCACCGCAAATGGCCAATATGATGAGCTACATGACCGCACCGCCACATGCCTACATGACCGCACCGCAACCAACACTGCCACAACAACAACCCTCGCAATCCGTACCTTCCCACGGTACCCCGGCGAACGAGTCCAACAGCGCTCCCCCCGCCGCGGCACCCGGAACCGGCAATTCCTCCAACGCCTTTCCTTTCGTCATGCCTCCCTACTTTATGCCATCGGCTCCGACACCTGCGGATGCCCAGTCGGCTTCTTCCGCGTCCACCACGGATTCGCGCAAGGCCTCCCCGGTAGGCGCCACCGAAGTTGGCAGTAATCTGGCACACTGTGCCTAACTTAATTCCTCGACGCCACTCCTTATAAATTTCATTCAAGTATTCCTTAGTTTTCTTACGCATGCGAATGATATGTCTAGAGTATACATACCGACTCGTCGATTATTCTCTCTAGTCGATCTACTTCCACGCCGTGATCGTTCCCCTGTTCCTTGAGCGCAGTAAGGGTTTCCGTAACTGGCTTGGCGGGCAACAACTGCCAAATGTAGTTGACGAACGAACCCAACTCTTAAGTTTACAATTACAGGTAGTTACCGTCACCGACTACGGGCGTCAGTAGCCCATGGATTCGAACGGGGATTTCAACGTGGGTATAGCACGAGACATAAGCTTTTCTTGAATCTTACTCTCGTGCTGGAAGCTCACGAACAGTCAGCATAAATATATTCACGCGGAGATTCTTCACGCATAGGCAAATATGCAGTACCGGTTTTTTCTTAGAATAGTTGCCGGGTTGTAGTAATTCGGGTTTGCGGTAACCATTGTCAGACCCAATCCTTCCTTGTGATACATAAATCGATTATGCCGGTGGTCAGTGCGTATCCTTCACCAGGAACTAGCGTTCTCACCAATATTGCTTTGAGCCTAGTTGACTATTCTGTCCCTAAGAAAACTTCGATACATAGAAACGGTATTTATGAGCAAAGTAGGCATAGCGGCCAGGTTGTTCCGAAAGTAGTCTCCTATTTAGCGAGAATTTATTAAATATGTGTATATATATCTTTTGGAAAAGAACCCAGTCAGATCGAAATGTTAGCAAAACCCGCCACTTCAAATCCCGTTATCACTGTATCCCAGCGAGTTTGCCGCATAGAATGCACAATTTGTAAGAGAGTTCACGTGAGCATCCAATTTCCTCCTAATTTTCTCTGCTCATAATGTGTATTTGTCCGGCGTATACACAATCGAACAAACATGAAGTCGTTCAGTTTCCTTTCCATCCTTACGGCATCTCTCGCACCTGCATTCACGGATGCGCTCAAGCCGTCGAAGTGTGGTGGGTCACTCACCAGTGCTTGTCTCAGCGAAACGGACAAAAGGTACGATGCCGACTATCCCGTGTCCATTGTGGAGCAAAGCCCAACTTGGAATCAGTTTGAGGGCTTGTGGAAAATTAACATCAAAAATTACGACGGCGACGGCACACCCGCACAGCCTAAACCTTACAACGCAGCAATTGATCAGAATCTACCTTATGCCCTAGAAGAAGTAGTTGGCTTTTACAATCACTCTTTGGTTGGCTCCAGGATGTCGATTAATCGATACTATGTGCACAATCCAGCCCCGGAAGCTTTCTGCAACCAAACGTTTGAGCCGCCATTCCTGAATGTCATAGGACCAGGTGTTTGTGGAGTCAATGGATATGCCATTAAGGCTGGGCAGTACGGGACAAGCACCCATGACAACAATGGTAAGTGAAGGGAGGAGAGAAGCAACATGCCCCATTCCGTCCGGAAGGACAGCCTGTTTGGTTTCTGTCAATCTTATCCTGTGTATGTTTGCCAATGCAGGCGACGTCTCGTTTTTCCGCGTGTACGGTGGATATTCTGCTCTTCCCAATAAACTTCCATACGATTTGAACCCACCTGGTCGATTCAGTTGGATTGATACTAGTACATTGTGGGGAACCAACAGCGTTGAAGGATTTTTCAGCCAAAACAATCCCTACATTTTCCTCGACAACGATACAGCATTGGTCAACTCCAACTTTATCAACTTGGTCGATAGAAGACGCGAGACAACTGCTATTTCCGAAATGGTACGAATGGAAGAGAGTGAGTGGATTGCCGCCATTGAGCAAGCTTACGAGGACAGCAACGTCATCGAATCCCAAAGAATCCCTGTTCCTTTCCAGGAGTTCACCTTGGATCCTGCGTCATACCCCACCGAGGAAGAGTGGTGTGGTGGTGTGGGCAACGATCCTGCATGCACCGTATCCCAATTTCAGGAACCTGACGCCAAGTTGAAGACCGGTCCGCTCCTGGGATTCATCATCCTTGGTCTCGTGGTTTTTTGCATTCCCCTGTACGCGTTGTACCGTTATCGAATTGAACAGCAGGAGCGCCGTATCAAGGCCCAATTCATTCGTGGTGTCGCCAAGAACATTTCCATTTCACCTTCGGCTGGAGCTCTTTCCCAAGAGAATCTGATTGCGGAGTTCGCGCGCATCGACAAAGACAATGGCGGTACCATTGAGAAAGCAGGTAAGATTTGATCAAGATCTGTTTGACATTCTTAGATTGACGGACTGGACTGTTCATCTGGACTCAACGGGCTTTATTCTCTACTATTCTTCTACAGAGCTCAAAACATGGATTGACGAAGGAAAGCTGGGCAACATTTCCGATAATGATTTCAATGCCTTGTGGAGCGCATTGGACCTTGACGGATCGGGTACGGTGGACTTTGTGGAATTTTGCACTTTCCTCAGCGGTTGTGGCGAGGCATTCGACGAAGTGTACGACCAGCAAGAGAAAATGAGTAAGCACGAGAAAATGAAGTATGCTTCCTCTCGCTTGCTTAAGTCCGCTCCAAGTGATGACGAGAAGGATATTGAAAAGGACATTAAAGATTAGGAAGTTGTGGAAAGGCAGGGCAGTTGGCCGACAGGTCGTCGGGTCACCATCTGTCTAGTACTGCATTTCACATTTGATGGTAGTGAGTAACGTATGGCTGTCCTCAAAGTTAGGAAAAAATAAGACATCCCTTTAACGATATAGATCTGTTGAACTGTTCGTGTTGTTTTTCTTACCGTCAATGTAAGCAGTGTTGTAGATGAGCACTACTAGATGACTTCGAATAAAGGCTGCCGAGACGAAAAGTAGGCATGGACATCATAGCTTTGTCATTCCTCAGTTCCTGTCATCCATAGGTATGCTCTGTCTTAATTGGCTCAGACGAAAATGCAGACAGCAATGAGACACAGTCAAAAGCAGATGGCCCCTGGCATGTCTGGGAAAATGTACCCATTCCCTCACTGTCAATGCCCTTCACAATCAATCACAAAGCCATCAATTTATAATTGTTATCCGATGGTAAAGAGATCCGATTCATTCGTCCAGCTGATCCCCCATTCTTCCGTTTCCAGAATTGTTGACTGTGAGCAATCTGAGACATCATGAGGTTGTGTACCACGCAGTGCTCTTCCTTGTTCCGCTGGCTCTTTTGGACGACGGCCATTCCGGCAGCGTTCGCCTGGAGTCCCATGATTCCTTCGGAGCCTCGTCGATCGCATCACACAACGCGACCAAAATTTGGTCGCGTTGCTTCAGTTCTGGCGGCAACTTCGCAACCCGACAAAAAGCAGGCCTTTACCAAGAAATCCTTGACGTCAATTGCTCACTCGCGCACGGGTAGGAACGATCAGAGCCCTCCCGATTTTTTGACGCAGGCCTTTGCCAGTACCGAGTGCGACAACGTCAATCGACCTCCGTCGCTCAATGTCTTGATTCGCAGTCTAGAACATTTAACAACGGCCTCCGACGGTCACACGCTGACGGATGTTCGTGGAGTGTTTGTAGACCACGCTCGGCTGGGGAGCATCGCTGCTGTCGCGCACGCTATTGGGCGACTCCCCGTCGGATCCGTTCCGCCCCTCACACCCCTGGCCGTCTACTGTCTCGGACACGCTTTGGCCTCGCAACTGCTGGAAGACACTCCAGCTGAGGAGAACGTGACCATTTTGGTGGGACGTGATCCTCGTATCCACGGTATGCGCTTGGCGGACGCACTGGGACGCGGCGCGGAAGCTGCGGATCCACGAATTCGCGTCGTCTACACTGGAATCGCCACTACCCCAGGCTGCGCCAGTTTCGTCCGTAGTGGACGTGCCGACGCAGCTGTCATGGTCACCGCCAGTCATTTGCCTCGCGATCGCAACGGGCTCAAATTCTTTCGACGGGCCCGCACGCTCGATGCACGAGTCGGCGATGACTCCGCTTCGGCCGTTTCCATTGCCGATTTGGGAGCTCGCGCGATACAATGCGCCACCGAATGGTATTCGGCCGGAATTTTGCCCCCAGCGAGTGGGAATGACTCTGTCATGTGCTCGGCGTGGGTAGACTGGATGCCCTATTATGCAAAAGAACTGCGACAAGCCGTTGTGGATCAAGTGGGCCGCCAGTCCTACGACAAGACGAGCGCCAACGTTCAAATATCACAACAGCCACTGTGCGGTCTCAAGATTATATTGAATGCGGGTAATGGAAGCGGTGCCTTCTTTCACAAAATCCTCCAGGATTTGGGAGCCGACACGAGTGGATCCTTGCACTTGGAATACAATGGTGAGTTCCCCAACGGTGTACCCAATCCAGAATCACCTGCCATGGTATCGGAAACCGAGCAAGCCTGCGCTCTGGCAAAAGCCGATCTGGGAATTTTACTCGATACGGATGCTGATCGGTGTGGCTTTGTGGTACCTAGCCGTCACGACAACAATACGTACGAGCCTCTCAATCGCAATCGCCTGATTGCCCTTTTGGGCGTAATCATGTCCCGGTCCTCTCCGGGGAGCGCCATTGTGACCGATTCGGTAACGTCGGAAGGACTAGCGACATTTTTACAGGGAAGTCTAGGTCTACAACACGTGCGATACCTCAAAGGTTACGCCAACGTAATCGGTAAGGCTCGATCACTCTCGGAATCCAACGTGGTCGCTACGAATTTGGCGATTGAAACTTCGGGACACTGTGCGTTTCGAGAAAATGACTACCTCGACGATGGCACCTACTGTGCCGTCAAGGTGCTGAGTTTGATGGCTCGTGAACGAGCGGCCAACGCCAATTCCAACTTACTGGATCTGATCGCCGATTTGGTGGAGTTGGACGAAGTCGCCGAATTACGAATGACGACGCTGGACAATTCTTTGGATACGATGCAGCAAGTGTTTGACCTTTGCGCTCTGGAGCTGGAGCGTCACGCACAAAATTCGGATATGCAGTGGGAAATCGATGTGGACAATCTGGAGGGTATTCGCATCCGAATTGGTGACGGTCAGTTTTTTATGCTACGCAAGAGTCTACACGATCCCATTATCAGTCTACAAATCGAAGCCAGCAGCAAGGATATTGCCAGGCAGCGAATCACGGTTCCGATAATCGAGCTCTTCGATTCCTTGGAACAGATTCAAGGACAACTCGACCTCTCCGTGTTGCGCCAATTCTAATTTTCATACTGCTTAAGAAAATAACAATAAAGCGCAACAGAAAAAAAGATTTAATATGCTGTGTCCTGCTATTAAAAGAAGCGTTTCAATGCCGACGGTGCTTGTTCTTTCGGTGCTTCTGGAGCAATTTCACGTTTGGTCTCAGCCGCTTTGGCTACCTTTTCTTTTTCTCGAGCCTCTCGCAACTTGAGTGTATTCTGATCAAGCACATTCTTGTGTTTGCGTCGCAACTTGGTCTGAATCTTGCTTCTACCCCGTTTCTTGGATTTTTCTTTCTTAGGGGCTTTTTTGTTGTGATTGGCTTCTTCTTGTAGATCTTGTAATCGTTCCAATCTCTTGTGCGGGTCGGATTCTTCAATACCCCCAACCTGATCCGGATCCAAGGCAATCATTTCTGGCTGTAATTTATCGAGCAACGCCCGTACTTCAGCCTCCTTACGTTGCTTAGCATCCTGATAGGGGTTGGTATTATATTCCGAGGTGTCCACAGACGGTTCACCAGCCCCGGGTACAACAATACTACTTACACCTCGCGAGTGTCCGATACCCAAAACATCTTCGAACGGTCGGAAGCGCACTGTCTCAACCGGCCCACAACGCGGCATGCCGTGGTGCATGTATGGATCCTGAGTCTTACGATGCAGTGCATCGGCATTCCAAATTGTTGTTTGCCCAGCGTGCCCCACTACCAACAAGCCCCTTTGAGAAATGTCTATACTCGTCGGTACTCCACCGCGTACAAAATACGAGTTGGTTTCCTTGTACATGCGCAGGTCCCAGATTCGTATCCGGCGATCCGCCCCACCCGTCACCATGATGTTTCCAGTGGGATCTACCGCGAGACTGTGGACGGCGGCTCCCTTGTGACATAAAAGCTTCGCCAGATACTTGCCCTGTGCCGGACTCCATAGTGTGACGGTACCATTCGAGTGACCCGCGTGCAGAATGGCATTGGTGGGGTTCTGTCGCAATACGCGACACGCACCGAGCTGCGTACGATGTTGCGATACTAACGCACCCGTACTCGTATCCTGATACTTAAGCCAACCGGCGCGTCCCACCGAGGCCAACAACCAGTGGTAGGGTAAAAATTGCAGGGCCATGGGATCCGAATGATCGGAGAGGCGGTGTACTTCGGCTCCAGTCTGATCATAAATGAACGCATGATTCTTCTGAGCGGCGGCAAAGAGCGTGAAATTGTGCAGGAAGCAGGCGTCCCGAACTCGTTCTTGCACGTAAAATTCCGTCACTAGGGACTGTTGATGACAATCCATCATTGCCAAGTGCCCAGCGGCACCGTACATGATGTTGTAACGACCACTGCGGTCATATTCTAATCCGTATGGAGCTGATTGATGCATATCAAGATTGTAAATATGGCGAGCCGTGTCATCATCGAGATAATTGCGCTTGAGCTCCGTCTGAGTCAAGGATGTAGTACGTTCCATATCGTTTTCGGGTTCCAGCAACCCAGCTTGGTCTGTCTGGAGAATGTCGGCTGCTTCCGCCGCCTTGACAGCAGCTTCGAGACGCTTTGTTTCGTGACGCTCCAGCTGATGCCGCAATACCTTGTTATTGTTGGTCGGTCCGCGTTTTCGACGACGTTGCAAGGCCAGCTTCTGCTTGTCGTTGAGCGCCTCCAGGTTGGGATTTCGATCATCGAGTGCAAGGTGGGCACGGCGTTCTTTCGTTTTACCGGCGTTGAGGAACTTTTCCACCGTTTCCTGTTGTTTCTGTGCTCTTTGTTGGAGATCGTGACGTTTTTCCTTGGCTTCCTTGGACGACAAGCCTCGCGCGACTTGTAGACTGCCATTGGGATCGCTGTCGATTTTGGGCTTTTTCATCAGCGGACGGTCCTCTTCTTGTTCGGCATCCGAAGATGCGGCTCGGCCTTTGCTACGGCTTTTGGAACCTCCCATCCTGCTCTTCCTTTTGGTTCGCTCTCGCGACGGGTATGCTAACGATAAATTTACCGCTACAGGACCACTCCTTCGTGTTTACCATTAGATAGATATAGCTGCCTTTCAGTTCCTCAGTTCATGCTTGTTTTTCTTGGCCGTCGTCCCATGACGACGAGCAAGCTATACGGTCGCGTGTCAGACGGTGTTTTGAGATCGATGTTTTCCTTTGACAGGCGCGGACACCATAAAAAGAACATATTTCCCCGGTATAAAGCTATCTATATATGCACTGATTGTACTGTTAGAAAGCTTGCTGATGTGAGGTATTTCGGTGATCTCCGACCCTTGTTTAGATACCTAGATAAGGCCCTAAATATGCATAAATAACCCGGAAACTAAAGAGAAATTAAACTGTTACTATGTCTTCAATGTCTCCGTTCTCCATGGAAACGGCTTTTTTAGCCGCACCAAACACATCCTCTACATCGTTTTTCTCTCCGCTTTCTTCCGCATAATTTTTGGGAGGTACACCTTTGTCAAATCCCGCCTCGGAAGTGATTAATAATCACCTTCCTCCTTTT
>Ga0160421_1000107_pt1 | contig 46541 bp, 45 predicted proteins | sample TAMARWmetagpilot_FD_108195 | JGI IMG/M metagenome (GOLD analysis project Ga0160421, IMG submission 108195) | Phycosphere-associated microbial communities from TAMU algal ponds, Corpus Christi, Texas, USA - TAMU ARW-7 10/27 metagenome pilot | ecosystem: Engineered > Artificial ecosystem >... | reverse complement strand
GTCGCTTGCGCGGCTCTCTTGGAGTAAAAACAAGGGCGAACTTATGGGCGCCAGCGGCGCGCCGCCCTCGTTGGTGACCGCCTTATAGGACCCACAAACCAATCAAGTCAACAAAGAAAATTCATCGAACCGTCATTTTTCTCGATTTTCTCTCCGCACAGCATCCAGCGACCGTCATCCGCAGGCCTTACTGGCCCTCCAGGGCGACACTTTTCTTTCCTTTGAGGCCTGTTTCATCGCGAGCCTGCCTTATCCCCGCCCGATTCCCTGTTAGGAGTCCCATCACTGCCCCGATCACGCGGCCAAAGCCTTTTCGCGAAACCCATTGGCGATTTGACTTAGGCGCGACTGCAGGGCACATCAGAACCGGCTGAAAACTGCGCGACCTGCGTCACAGCAAGCGATCAAGGGGAGACGATGCCGAACGACGATTTTCTCGCAAGGCAAATGGGCGATCAACCGCCGCTGCTCGCCTCCGGTCGCAAGCCGCCGGACAAGCGCGAGATATCGTTACGCTGGCTCTCCGGCACCTTCATGACCGGCATCACCTCAAGCCTGCTGATGGGCGTGGCCCTGTTTGGCGCCCTAGAAGGGCGTGAACAGCTTGCAATTCCGGCCGAGGCGCTTGCTGCCACTGATCTTGACGCCGGCAGCGGCGTTGCCGTGGAGCGCGGCGCCCGGCTGATACAGTCGGTTGTCACGGCCAAGCCCGTGGATCGTGAAATCATGGAGGTTTCCACGATGGTTCGTGACGGCGATCGCGATGTCGTCCGGCGCCAGCCATTTGCCCACGTCAAGATCGCGCTCGCGGCCAACCACCCGGCCTCAGCCAACAAGTCATATCCCAAGTTTGATCCCTTGAAGATTTTCTCCGCGGGTGATTCGGAAACCGCATCGAGCGTGCGCACAGGGGTCATATATGGCGCGGAGGTGGATTCGGAGATCAGTCTGCGGACCTTCGATTTCCCGTTGGAGACACCGGGACGGCCCTATGCCGCATCAATGTCGCTTGACGAGGTCGAGGAAACCGTAAGAACCAATGGATCGGTCCTCACCGACGGATCGGTCCAACTGGCATCGCTGAACTATGTTGACCCCAGGCGTTTCGGCTCGAACCGGATCAATGTCGACTTGAGCGCAAGCCTCAACGCCCGCGTCATCACCGAAAATGTCTCGGTTGCATCCTACTCCCCCCTGACAGACCCGAGACCGGAATATCTCGACGATATCCTTCCGGTGAGAGAGCCCGCGTCGCTGTCTGGGATTCTGGAAGCCGCCGGTTATTCGCAGGAACAGTATGAAGCGGCCGTATCGGCGCTGGCGGCACAGGTCGAGGTCGACGAGATACCCGAGCTTTCTGTCGTCCGGGTCGGGGTCGAGCAGATCGGCGAGCGAGCCAGAGTGATCCGGATCAGTCTTTATCGCAATGACACTCACCAGATTACGGTGGCGCTTTCCGATTATGGTGGTTTCATCATCGGCAACGAACCGCCACAGACCCCGGCAATTCGCTCTGCCTTCGACGATTCTGCACCGCTTGTAGCGAACAGCCGTGATCTGCCCACGATTTATGACGGCATCTATCGTGCCGGGCTGGCCTACGGCATGTCATCGGACATGATTGCCCAGATTATCCGAATGCTGGCGAGCAATGTCGATTTCCAGACCAAACTGAAGCCTTCGGATCGTCTGGAAGCCTTCTTTTCAGTGGCTGACGAAAGCGGCACGGCAACGGAAGATTCAGAACTTCTCTTCGTCAGTGCAAAATTCGGCGGCAACGAAGTCCGCCTCTACCGGTTCCAGCATCCCGAAGACAACACCATCGACTACTATGATCAGGAAGGCCGAAGCGCACGCCAGTTCCTGCTGCGCAATCCGGTGCCGAACGGGCAGTTCAGATCCGGCTTCGGCATGCGCCGGCACCCCATACTGAAATATTCGCGAATGCATTCCGGAGTCGACTGGGCCGCTCCTCGCGGGACGCCGATCATCGCATCAGGCAATGGCGTTGTTGAAAAGGCCGGCTGGGACAAGGGGGGCTACGGGCGACAGACAATCATCCGGCACGCCAATGGCTATGTCTCGAGCTACTCCCACCAGCACCGTATTGCCAAGGGCGTGGAACCGGGCGCGCGGGTACGGCAGGGCCAGGTGATCGGTGCCGTCGGCTCCACCGGCCTGTCGACCGGACCGCACCTCCACTACGAACTGATCGTCAACGGAACCAAGGTCGATCCCCTGCGCATCCGCCTGCCGGACGGCAAGACCCTGAAAGACGAGGCGCTGGCCATGTTCGTCCGCGAGCGGGACCGGATCAACGCCCTTCTTGACGTCGAGACCTCCGACACCGAAGTGGCAAGCCGCTGAGGCAATTCCCTCAATCGGCAAGCCCCAGTTCAGTACGTCGCTTCTTTGTAAGACTGCCAGCCGCCATACGGTGCGAGTCCGCGAGCAGTCCGATCAATGTCTTGTCATCCATTCCGGAATCATCGGTGCGTTGCAGCCATTTGAGACCGCGTGAGGCGAGATACGGCGCGGGCCGGACGCCCTCCGTGTCGCGAAAGACCTCCCACACCATGTCGGAAACCTTGAAGGTGATGTGCATGGTGCCATCCTCCTGTTCGCGCCCCATCGCGAAGACCTTTTCACCGACCTTCCAGACATGAGCGCCACCCCACTGGGTCACGTGGTGGGTGGCGACGAGTTCCGAACAGATGCGGTTATAGACTTGAAGATCGAGCATCATCCCTCCCCGGGGAATCCCGGATACGAAAAGAGCGGGCCGAAGCCCGCTCCCATGTTTTCCGAATATCGGCGGTCGTCAAGAGGCGGTCACGCCGCCTCCTCGGTACCTTCGCCGGGTTTCGGGCCTTTGCCGGTAGAGAACACCAACCGGTCCGAACCGCTCGAGACCTGGATGTGATCGCCATCGGCGATGTCGCCGAGCAGGATCTTCTCAGCCAACGGATCCTGCACCTGCTTCTGGATCACCCGCTTGAGAGGACGCGCGCCATAGGCCGGATCGTAACCCTTATCGGCAAGCCAGCTGCGCGCATCCGGCTCGAGTTCCAGCGTGATCTTGCGATCAGCCAGAAGCTTCTCCAGATGCCTGAGCTGGATCTCGACAATCGCACCCATCTCCGACCGGCGCAGCCGGTGGAAGAGGATGATCTCGTCGACCCGGTTCAGGAACTCCGGCCGGAAGGCTGAGCGGACCACGCCCATCACGTCGTCCCGCGCGGCATCCGCGTCCTGATCCTCGCCGAGTGCTGTCAGATATTCCGCACCGAGGTTCGAGGTCATGACGATCAGCGTGTTGCGGAAATCAACCGTGCGGCCCTGGCCGTCGGTCAGACGTCCGTCATCGAGAACCTGTAGCAGCACGTTGAAGACATCCGGGTGGGCCTTCTCGATCTCGTCGAAGAGGATCACCTGATAAGGTCTGCGGCGCACAGCTTCGGTCAAAGCCCCGCCCTCGTCGAAGCCGACATAGCCTGGAGGCGCGCCGATAAGGCGGGCCACAGAATGCTTCTCCATGTATTCCGACATGTCGACACGCACCATCGCGGTCTCGTCATCAAAGAGGAATTCGGCAAGCGCCTTGGTCAACTCCGTCTTGCCCACTCCCGTGGGTCCGAGGAAGATGAAGGAGCCGATCGGCCGGTTGGGGTCCTGAAGACCGGCGCGCGCACGGCGGACGGCCTTGGAAACGGCCTGCACCGCCTCGCCCTGGCCGACCACACGGGCCGAAATCTCGTCTTCCATCCGGAGCAGCTTCTCACGTTCGCCTTCCAGCATCCTGTCGACCGGGATACCGGTCCAGCGGGAGACGATGTGGGCAATGTGATCGGGCGTCACGGTTTCCTCAACCATGCCGGCATCAGCCTCGCCATGCGCCTCGGCCTCTTCAAGTTGCCGCTCAAGCGCCGGAATCTCGCCATAGGCAAGCTCGCCGGCACGCTGGAACTCACCTTTGCGCTGGGCAATGGCCAGCTCGTTGCGCGCCGCTTCCAGCTTCTGCTTGAGTTCCGCCGCGAGACCGAGCTTCTGCTTTTCCGACTGCCAGCGCGCGGTCAGCGACTGGGACTTCTCTTCGGTGTCGGAAAGTTCGCGCTCGAGTTTTTCGAGCCGGTCTTTCGAAGCTTGATCTGTCTCCTTCTTCAGCGCCTCCCGCTCGATCTTGAGCTGCATGATCCGGCGGTCAAGCTCATCGAGCTCTTCCGGTTTGGAATCGACCTGCATTCTCAAACGCGCAGCCGATTCGTCGACGAGGTCGATGGCCTTGTCGGGCAGGAACCGGTCGGTGATGTAGCGGTTGGACAGCACGGCCGCGGACACAAGCGCCGAATCGCTGACCCGCACCTTGTGGTGCTGCTCATATTTCTCCTTGAGCCCGCGCAGGATCGAAATCGTGTCCTCGACCGTCGGCTCCTCGACCATAACCGGCTGGAAGCGTCGAGCGAGCGCTGCATCCTTTTCGACGTGCTTGCGGTACTCATCGAGCGTAGTAGCGCCCACGCAATGCAATTCGCCGCGCGCCAGTGCGGGTTTCAGCAAATTGGAAGCATCCATAGCACCGTCCGCCTTGCCTGCGCCAACAAGCGTATGCATCTCGTCGATGAAAAGGACAACCTCGCCATTGTAGGCCTGGATTTCCGAGAGAACGGCCTTCAGCCGCTCCTCGAATTCGCCTCGATATTTTGCGCCGGCGATCAAGGAGCCCATATCGAGCGCCATGAGCCGCTTGTCCTTCAGCGATTCGGGCACGTCGCCATTGACGATCCGAAGGGCGAGGCCTTCGGCAATCGCGGTCTTGCCCACGCCTGGTTCACCGATGAGAACGGGATTGTTCTTGGTCCGTCGCGACAGCACCTGGATGGTGCGCCGGATCTCGTCATCGCGGCCGATCACCGGATCGAGTTTTCCGTCCCGGGCAGCCTGCGTGAGATCGCGGGCATATTTCTTCAGTGCATCGAACCCTTGTTCGGCGCCGGCACTGTCGGCAGTACGGCCCTTGCGGATATCGTTGATGGTCTGGTTCAGTGCCTGTGCGGTCAACCCGGCCGAGGCCAGGATCTTCGAGGTGGCCGCCGAAGTCTCGACAGCCAGCGCCAGCAGAAGCCGCTCGACGGTGACGAAACTGTCACCTGCCTTTTTCGCGGCTTCCTCGGCGGTCTGAAACACCTTGGCGAGAGGCTGCGAAAGATAGAGCTGGCCATTGCCGCCACTGACTTTCGGCAATTTGCCGAGCGCAGCCTCATTGGCGAGGCGAACATCGGCGGGGCGTCCGCCAGCACGTTCGATCAACGAAGACGCCATGCCCTGATCATCGTCCATAAGCACCTTGAGAAGGTGTTCGGGGACGAATTGCTGATGTCCGTCGGCAAGTGCCTGGGATTGCGCGGCTTGAATAAATCCGCGGACGCGTTCCGAGTATTTTTCCACATTCATGGTCTGCTCCTTTACATACCACGCCCATTGAAGGCGCGCGGCAGTGGATCCGGATAGGGCTCCCGATAGCGGCAAGCCCGTGTTGATGAAACAGATATGGGTACTCGGCGTGCGCTGCAAAAGACCCTTGTGCGCACAAAAAAACCGGCCTGGGAAGGCCGGTTCTTGATGGTTGTCAATGCACGGACTGCCAATTTCAAGCAGCGGGCGCATCCCTGAGCCGCGCAGCCTCGATTGCACCGGGCCACGGGCGGGATGCCCTTCGGCGTCACTCGGCCGTAGCGGTTTCCGCGGCGGGCTTGTCCTTGTCCGCAGACTTTGTATCCGCAGCCTTCGTGTCCTGACTTTCCTCGGTGCGAACCCTGCGCGGACGTCCCCTGCGCCGGGGCGCAGGCGCTGCCTGCTCCTCGCTGCCATCTCCCTGCCCTATGGCGACTTCGGCGGGAACACCGTCGATCACCGGCTGCGGCGCATCGGGATCGAAGGCGGGTTGCTGATCCTGTTTGTCCTGGTTGGACTGGCGCGGCTGCCGCTCGCGCCGGTTCGCACGATCCTGCCGGGGCTGCCGCTCGGAGCGGTCGGCGCGTTCCGCGCGTTGCTCCTGACCGCCGCCATCCTTACCGCCGCTGTCCTTTTCCTCGCCATTGTCGCGATCATCATCGTCCTGATCCTGATCCTGCGAATCGCGGTTCTGCGTCTGGTTGTCGTCGCGCTGAAACCGCTCCTGCATCTGCGCCTGCGCAGTCATGATAATCCGATTGTAGTGCTCGGCGTGTTGAAGATAGTTTTCAGCCATGACGCGGTCGCCGGAGCTCTGCGCATCGCGTGCGAGATTCATATATTTCTCAGCGATATGCTGCGCCGTTCCACGAATCTTAACATCGGGACCGGAGCTGTCGTAAGTACGCGAAAGCGGGTTTTGACCTTTGCGGTTGCCACCGTTGTTGTTGTTTCCGCTGCGTCCGCGACCGCGCTTGTTTTGCTGTCCTGGCCTCATTCGATAGTCACCTGATTGTGTTCCTGAAAATCTGTATGGCGCGTTTGTCCGGTATCCGGCTCGCAAGTTGCGCAGCGACAGAGGATCGGCAGCCGATCTCGTCACGATTATGGGTTCAAATTCAGATACCCGCGCCAGAGGCTGTCCTGCGAAATCAACGCCAAATCGGCGTATTCACGGAACCGAGCCACGTCGGATCGAATCTGTCTCAAGACCTGCTATCCGGCGCTGGTCCGGAAACTAGACATGTTTGTGCGCAATTCCAAGCCTTTTCTTGCCCAAATCGAGAAAAGGCCATTTTACGCTGGCTTGAGGTCAAACCCGATGGAAAATCAACACTCTGTCGATACCACCCAGATCGGCGGCACTCGCGACGAGCGCAAAACCCCGAGCACTGAAAAGATCCTGGACGCAATCCGATTGGCCGATTCCGATTTCCAGAGCCACCCGACCAGCCTCGTTCAGGTGCGCTCCAGCCTGATCCGCAATCATCCGGTAGGCATCGAGTCCGTCGCTTCCGCCGTCGAGTGCGAGCATCGGATCATACTCCGTGACTTCCCGCGACAGCGCCTTCAGATCCTGCGTCGGGATATAGGGCGGATTGGAGACGATGAGATCGAATGTCTCCTCAACCCCAGACAACCAGTCACCCGTAACCGCACGATACCGTCCCGACAATCCAAGCGCTTCAGCATTGGTATTTGCTGTGGCGGCGGCGGTCGCGGAAAGGTCGACGCCGAGACATCGTGCCTTGTCCGCCTCCGCAACGAGCGCCAGCCCGATCCCGCCCGCTCCGACCCCAAGATCGGCAATATCGCAACATCCCCTTCGCGCCACGCAATCCTGAACGAACGGCAGCACGGCATCAATCAGCGTTTCGGTATCGGAACGCGGCTCGAGGGTCGCGTCGGAAAGTGCCAGCGAAAGACCGTAGAACTCACGCCACCCGAGAATCCTGTACACCGGCTTGCCGGCAAGTCTCTGGCCGGCGGCCTTTACCAAGCACTGTTTCAGCTCTTCTGTGAGCGCAAGGTCAGAAGCTGTTACGAGCTGATGCGCCTCCAGACCGGCAAGATTTGAAACAAGAATTCGCGCGTCCAGATCGGCGGAGGGGAGACCGGCTGCCCGAAACGCCGCTCGTATTTCAAGCCATGCATCCCTGACGGTCGCGGCCCGGACCGGCACGGTTTCAGCCATTTCCGCCCAGCGCCGCCAGTTGTCCCGCCTGATGATCGGAGATCAGCGCATCGACGACTTCATCGATCTCGCCCGTCATCATCCTGTCCAGCTTGTAAAGCGTCAGGTTGATCCGGTGATCGGTGACCCGCCCCTGCGGAAAATTGTAGGTCCGGATCCGCTCCGAGCGGTCGCCGGAACCGACCTGGCTCTTTCTGGACTGGGACCGCTCGTCATCGGCCCGCTGGCGTTCGAGATCATAGAGCCGTGCGCGCAGCACCTGCATGGCGCGCGCGCGGTTCTGGTGTTGTGATTTCTCCGAGGATGTGACCACCAGGCCGGTTGGAAGATGTGTTATCCGGACCGCCGAATCGGTGGTGTTGACATGCTGGCCGCCCGCACCGGACGCGCGCATGGTATCGATCCGGATGTCCTCGGGACGCACCTCGATATCGATATCTTCGGCTTCGGGAAGAACCGCGACAGTGGCTGCGGAGGTGTGGATCCGTCCGCCGGATTCCGTTTCGGGAACCCGCTGAACGCGATGAACGCCGGATTCGAACTTGAGGCGCGCGAAAACGCCTTTGCCGGAGATCGTTGCGATGATCTCCTTGTAGCCGCCTGCTTCGCCCTCGCTCGCCGAAAGAACCTCGATTTTCCAGCCCTGCGAGGACGCATACCGCTCATACATCCGGAACAGGTCCCCGGCAAAAAGAGCGGCCTCCGATCCCCCTGTCCCCGCCCGGATCTCGAGAATCGCACTTCGCTGATCGGCAGCATCCCTGGGCAGCAGCATGATCTCGACCTGCTCTTCCAGATCGCTTATCCGCTTCCTGATCTCGCGCAATTCGCTGTCGGCCAGTTCACGCATCTCCCGATCGGTCGAGCCGTCCTCAAGCATCACTTCGAGATCATTGCGCTCGGCGCCGGCGGCCTCCAGTTCACGGATTTTCTCCACGAGCGGCTGGAGCTCCGAATACTCCGAAGCCAGCTTCACATAAGCGTCCGCATCCGGCCCCGCCGCCATGCGTGCCTCGATCTCGCCAAACCTGCGGTCAAGCTCACGAATCTTCTCGGTCGGCAATCTTGCCATCTGTGATGTTCCTAAAGGCTCACGCCGTTGGCGTCTGCAAAATCGGCAAGAAACTCGCGCACGGTCTTGCCGCTTTCAGTGTCCGCAAGAGCAGCGAGCAGCCCCTGCTCGAGCTTGCCCGCATCCAGCGAGAGCAGCATCGATTTGACAGGCCCGATGGCTGCGGGAGCCATCGAGATCGAACGAAATCCTATGCCCAGCAGCGCCATTGCCGAAAGCGGCTTGCCGGCAATTTCACCGCAAAGCGTCAATGGGGTTCCCGCACGTTCTGCGGCCTCAACAATCTGCCGAAGCGCTCTGAGAAACGGGCGGCTCAAGGGATCGAACCGGTCCGCCACACGCGAATTGCCACGGTCTACCGCCATCATGAACTGGAACAGGTCATTCGACCCCACGGAGACGAAATCCACCGCCTCCATCAGTTCCTCGAGCTGCCACATCAGACTCGGCACTTCCAGCATCGCGCCGAACTTCATCTTGCGCGGCAACTGATGGCCGAAGCGCGAGAGATGGCGGACCTCACGGTCCACCAGTTCCCTGGCCAGCCGCAACTCGTTGACCTCGGTGACCATCGGCAGCATGAGTTTGAGTTCAACGCCCGCAGCCGCCTTGAGCAGGGCGCGAAGCTGTGTCCTGAGCAGCGCCGGACGGTCAAGCGACAACCGTATCGCGCGCCATCCAAGCGCGGGGTTCTCCTCTTCCGCCGAACGGAAATAGGGAACCACCTTGTCGCCACCGATATCGAGGGTCCGGAAGGTGACGGGGCGATCGCCCGCCTGCCGCAGGACATTGCGATAGAGTATTTCCTGCTCGTCGACCTTCGGCATGGTCGAGGCGATCATGAATTGCAGTTCGGTGCGAAAAAGCCCGATGCCGCTCGCACCCGATTCGGCAAGTTGCGGCAGGTCGACCAGAAGCCCGGCATTCATCTGCAAGGTCACATGCTGCCCGTCGCGCGTGCGCGGTTCGACATCCCGCAAGGCGCGGAACTGTTCCTGGCGTTTCGCCCTGAACCTCACCTTGTCCGCATAGGCGTCCTGCAGGTTGGCCATCGGCCGCAGATGGACCACTCCATCCTCGCCATCGACGATGATCGGGTCGCGGTTCTCGGCAAGGGACGGCGCGCCCTTTACCTGCCCGACCACGGGTATTCCCATGGCGCGCGCGACGATAACCACATGGCTCGTCACCGCCCCGTCCTCGAGCACCAGTCCGCGCAGGGATTCTCTCGGATAGTCGAGAAGTTCCGCCGCGCCCATGGCTCGGGCAACGATGATCGCATCCTGGGGCAGACCCGTGCCCCCCGGCACAAAGCCGGTCAATTGTCTGAGCAGCCGGTTGGCCAGATCGTCAAAATCATGCAGCCGTTCGCGCAGGTACGGATCGGTCATGTGGATCATGCGCGCGCGCGTGTCGCTCTGCACCTTCTCCACCGCCGCCTCGCAGGTCAGCCCGTTGCGAATGGCTTCCTCAAGCTTGCGTACCCAGCCGCGGTCATGGGCAAACATCCGGTACGCCTCAAGCACGGCGCGATGCTCGCCTTCCATTGAGACGTCACGACGCGAAAGCATGTCGTCGATCGAGATCCTGAGCGACCCCAGCGCCTCCTCAAGCCGCTTCAGCTCTGCATCGATGTCCTCGTTGAGAAGCTCCGTGACCACGATCCTCGGCTCATGAAGAATGACATGCCCGAGCCCGATGCCCTCGCCATAGGCCTCGCCTTCCATGGTGACGGGCCGGCTCAGATCGAGTTCCATGCCCGGTCTGGTGATCTGCTTGAGATCACCCGTGGCGATCATCTCGGCCAGCACCATCGAGGTGGTTTCAAGCGCCTCGACCTCGTCCTCACGATATTTTCGGTGTGCCTTGTTCTGCACGACGAGCACGCCCAGCGACCGGCCGGCCCTGAGAATGGGCACCCCGAGGAACGAGTTGTAAATCTCCTCGCCGGTTTCCGGGAGATAGGTAAAGGCCGGATGCGACCTTGCATCGGATATGTTGAGCGACCTGGCACTCGCCGCAATCGTGCCGACGAGGCCCTGGCCCATCTTCAACTGGGCAAGGTGGACCGAATCCTTCTTGAGACCTTCGGTGGCAAACAATTCGAGCACGCCGTCGGCGCGGAGCACATAAAACGAGCACACCTCGGCGACCATGTTGGCCGCAATCTGCCGCACAATCTGGTCGAGACGCTCCTGCGGCTCAAGCGCCTCCGCCATCAATTCGCGCAGCCGCTTGAGAAGCACGCGGGGACCTGCTGAAAGGTCTCTCATCGCGTTTCACACTCCAATTAACACTACCCGGCGCGGAAAATCTCCCGTCCGGTTCCCGGGCACGAACCCGGCACGTCCGATATGCGGCTATTGCCGGCTCGTTCTGATCCCGTCGCCCTAAGTCTTATCCAGACCGTAGACGGAATGCAAAGTCCGGACTGCAAGTTCGGCGTAGGCCCCATCGATCAGAATCGAGATCTTGATCTCGGAGGTGGTTATAGCCTTGATGTTGATTGATTTTTCCGCAAGCGCCTTGAATGCGCTGGCGGCCACGCCGGTGTGGCTGCGCATGCCGATTCCGATCACCGAAACCTTCGCCAGGCCCGATTCGCTCTGCACCACATCGTAGCCGATCGCGTTCTTCTGTCCGTTCAGGACGGCAAGCGCCTTTTCGGCGTCGCCCGATGGAACGGTAAACGTCATGTCGGTGCGCGAGCCGTCCTCGGAGATATTCTGGACGATCATGTCCACATTGATATGCGCGTCGGCAAGCGGACCGAAGATTGCCGCCGAAACACCCGGACGGTCCGACAGCCGCCTGAGCGAAATCTGCGCCTCGTCCTTTGCGTAAGCAATGCCGGTGACAACTTCCTGTTCCACGATTTCTTCCTCGTCGCAAATGAGAGTCCCGGGCGGATTCTCGAAATTGTTCATCTCCGGGCCATCCGGATCATCAAAACTGGACCGGACAAAGGTGCGCACCTTGTGCACCATCGCCAGTTCCACCGAACGGACCTGCAGTACCTTGGCACCGAGCGACGCCATTTCGAGCATTTCCTCAAAGGCGATCTTCTTCATGCGCCGCGCTTTCGGCTCAATGCGCGGATCGGTGGTGTAGACGCCATCCACATCGGTATAGATATCGCAACGGTCGGCCTTGACCGCCGCGGCGATTGCAACCGCACTGGTATCGGAACCGCCCCGGCCAAGCGTGGCCAGCCGGTTGTCGGGACCGACGCCCTGAAATCCCGCGACCACAGCCACCTGGCCCGTTTCGAAACGCTTGATCAGTTCGGATCCGTCGATTTCGCGAATGCGCGCCGCACCATGAGCATTGTCGGTCTTCACGGGGATCTGCCATCCCTGCCAGGACCGTGCATCCACTCCCATCGACTGGAGTGCAATCGCGAGCAACCCGCTGGTCACCTGCTCGCCCGAAGCCACGATCGCGTCGTATTCGCGGGCATCGAAGAAAGATGCGCCGGCGCCCGCAACCTTCGGCATCGATTGAACCCAATTCACGAGTTCGTTGGTCTTTCCAGCCATTGCCGAAACCACCACGGCAACCTGATGCCCGGCATCGACCTCGCGTTTGACGTGACGTGCAACGTTATGGATCCGGTCGAGATCGGCAACCGATGTGCCACCAAACTTCATCACTATGCGGGGCATTGTCCACTATCCGCTGGCTGGCCCGGCTCCGGGCAAGAAAAACGCCCCGGACACCGGAGCGGAAGGTGGCGGTCTCTTAGCCAATAATCTGCGCGCCTGCAACCGAATCGGCGCGCATGCCGTTCCCCGCACCCGGTGCGGCATCGGTTGCCCTTGACAACCACCCCCTCAGGCACGAGTTGATCAGCAACACTTGAAACTCCCGGGAGACTTCCATGAGCGAAGCGACGCGCACAACCATTGATCAGGGTGAAGTCGAACGCTTTTCGGCATTGGCCGCGGAATGGTGGAACCCTCAGGGCAAGTTCCGTCCTCTGCACAAGTTCAATCCCGTCCGGCTCACCTACATCCGTGATCATGTCGCTGCGCATTTCGGTCGCGATCCAAGGTCGGACAAGCCTCTCGAAGGCCTTCGGCTACTCGACATCGGCTGCGGCGGCGGCCTCCTGAGCGAGCCCATGGCGCGGATGGGCGCGGAGGTTCTTGGCGCGGACGCATCGAGGACGAATGTGGAAGTGGCGTCGATCCATGCGAAGCAGACCGGCGTCCCTGTCAGCTACGAAGCCATCACCTCGGAGGAACTTGCAGCACGCGGCGAGCGCTTCGATGTCGTGCTCAATATGGAAGTCGTCGAGCATGTCTCGGATGTCGACCTGTTTCTCAAGTCCTGCGCCGAGATGGTCAAGCCGGGAGGTCTGATGTTCGTGGCCACCATCAACCGTACGATGAAGGCCATGGCGCTTGCTATTGTCGGCGCTGAATATGTGTTGCGCTGGTTGCCGCGGGGCACCCACCAGTACGAGAAGCTGGTCCGGCCCGAGGAAATCGAAGCACCGCTCTCGGAGTCCGGGATGGCCATCATCGAACGCACTGGCGTCTTCTACAATCCGCTGCAGGACAAATGGAATCTGTCGCGCGACATGGACGTCAACTACATGATGCTCGCGGAACGACCTAAGGCCGGTTGACGCAACCCGGGAAGGCGCAGGCCGCACGGGCTCTTCTCAGACCGGCATGGCCCGGACTTTCTCCAGAAGATCAGCCTGGCCCGGAACGTTTTCGCCCATCAGCGCCTTCACACGGTCCCGGTCGACCTCATAGGGAAGACCGTCCGGATCGAAGGCCTGCTTGAATGTGAAGGCGGTGGGTCCGGACCCATAATCGTGAAGCTGCTCAAGCCTGTCCGCACCCTCCCGCCAATCAGGGCTGCCGCTCCGGTCCGGCTCGACCCACCACAAGACCAGCGGCGGCCAGTAGCCCTTCAAGTTCCAGTTGCGCGCATTCTTGAGGGCGTCGGCGTGAACCCCGGCATAGGTGAATGCCATCAGGCTCTCGATGTCTCTCCACAAGGACAGTGAAGACGGAGCACTTTCGAAGCCGCTGCCCTGAATGAAACGTGGAAACACCTGCGGTCCCCAGCTGTGCGGCCCCGGTTCGCCGGGATATCCCGAGCGCCCGACAAAGCCCGCAGCTCTCTCCGCTGCAGCGAAATTCGCCGGTTCGCGCCTTAGAAACCCCTGTACTTCCGGTGCATCGTAAGGCCCTACATGCAGACCGAAATTGTACATGGCCAGGCGATGGCCGGCGCGCTCCATCTCAGCTCAGATCCTCGGGAAATTCCGGTAAAGGCGCGATCTCGATCCCCTCGTCGATAAGGGCGCGGGCTTCGTCCCCCGACGCCTTGCCGATGATGCCGCGCGCTTCGGTCTCGCCATGGTGGATCTTGCGCGCCTCTTCCGGGAAGCGTTCGCCGACATCCTCGGCCTTCTCCCGCACTGTTTTCACCATCTCCCGAAGTTTGCGCATCATCTCGCGCTTTTCCGGGTCGAGCGCCAATGGCTGCTGACCCGAGGCTTCACGCGAAACCTTGACAGCGGGGGCCATCAACGCCTTTTCGATTTCGCGGGACCCGCACATCGGGCATTCGACCAGTCCTTTTTCACATTGCCTGTCAAAATCCGCGCCCGAGGAAAACCATCCCTCAAACTCGTGATCTTTCTCGCAACGCAGGTTGAACGTGATCATCCGGTTCTTTCCGCCTCTTCCTTGCTGCCATCATTCAATCGGTAACTGCGGGCATTCTTCAAGTTGGGAATCTTGCCACGTGCAGCCGTGACCTCATCGATATTGATGTTGGCGAACACCACGCACGGTTCAATGCCGTCCGCCTCGGCAACGATGCGGCCCCAGGGATCGACAATGATCGAATGCCCGTAGGTCTCGCGTCCGTCTTCGTGCGTACCGCCTTGCGCGGCCGAGATCACGAATGCACCGTTTTCGATCGCGCGTGCACGTTGCAGCACATGCCAATGCGCTTCGCCCGTTTGCCGGGTGAAGGCAGCAGGTGCGGTTACGATGTCAGCGCCCATCAATGCCAGGTCGCGGAACAGGTGCGGAAAGCGGATATCATAGCAGATGGCCAAGCCCACACGCGCTCCACCTATGTCCACAGTGCGTGCAACCTCCCCCGGCTGATAGACAGCGCTCTCCCGCCAGCTCTCGCCGCTGTCGAGATCGACGTCGAACATGTGAATCTTGTCGTAATGCGCAAGCGCGCTGCCATCCGGTCCGAACAGCACGGCGCGGTTGGCCGCCATACCATTGTCCGCCTGCACGGCGGTCGATCCGATATGAAGATGGATGCCAAGCTCTTGGGCGAGCGAAGATGCAGCCGTGAGCACAGGATCTTCCGGCTCGGGACGCAGAATCTTTTGCAGGGCATCTCGGTTTTTCTGCACGGCGCCGGTCATTTCGGGCGTCTGAATGTAGCGAGCGCCGCGCCCGGCGGCTTCGCGTACCAGATCGGACATGGCCCGAATGTTCGCCTCGGGATCGATGCCCGAGCGCATCTGGATCGCGGCGACCGGAAGATCAGCCATGGCTTCAAGCTCCCTGCAGCATCGGATCGAGTTTGCCGGCGCGGTCGAGCGCCTGCAGCTCGTCGCATCCGCCGACGTGAGTACCGTCAATGAAGATCTGCGGGAACGTCGCGCGCCCGTTGGCCTTCCCGATCATCTCCTGCTTGAGCTCTGGCGAGAAAGTGGCGTCGTGCTCAGTGTAGGCAACGCCCTTGCTGTCCAGCAGGCGCTTTGCAGCCGTGCAAAATCCGCAGAACTGTCGGGTGTAAAGCGTCACGTCAACCATTTCGATCTCCATTGGTTCAAGGCGCCCTTGGGCACCCTCAGGCATATAGGGTCTCACCTCCCGGGCTTGCAACCCTGGCAAAAGTGAGAACGCTGACCCGGTCCGCCCCGGCGCGCAACAGCGCGCGCGTGGCTGCTTCGACGGTGGAGCCGGTCGTAAGCACGTCATCGATCAAAAGGACCCTGCGCCCGGCGATCCCGGGATTTCTCGCGACAGGCACTGCAAAGGCGCCGCGCACATTGTCCTGTCTTGCCCTCAGGCCCAGTCCGACCTGCTGGCGGGTGGCCCGCACCCTGCGCAAGGCTCCCGCCTCGAACGGCTTGCCGGTCAAACGCGCAATGGCGCGGGCAAGTTCCGCGGACTGATTGTAGCGCCGCGAGAACATTCGCCGCCGATGCAGGGGAACACACAGGATGACATCGCTGTCATCAAGCACATCCCGGCCAGCCCGCATCATCCATTGCGCCATCATTCCTGCGAGATCGGCCCTGTCTGAATATTTAAGACCGTGCGCAAGCTTTCGCGCGGCACCGTCGTAGAACACCGCCGCACGCGCCTTTTCATAGGGCGGGGGATTAGCGATCACGTCCGGCGAGACCATTCCGGCACCCAGGTCATGGTCGAACGGAGCTCCCGACACTTCGCAGTAGGGCCGTTCGATGAACCGGACAGAACCCCAACAGGTCGGACACAGCGCTCCGGAACCGGCAACGAACATGCCACAGCTGGCGCAAACCGGGGGGTAAAGCAGCCGCACGAACCAGTCGGTGCCGCTGCGCAGCAGCGTGCCCGGCAGATTGCGGGACCTGAGGCTTGAGCCAAACTCCATCGGTTGACATTAACCCGGTTCCGTCCAACAAGCGAGCACAACGCCAAGTTCAGGACCGGCAATGGAACAGCTGTTTGATCATGACTTGTTGCGCCGGAGACGCCAGCGGGCGCTCTCGCGGCTCGAGCCCGGGGCGGAGTTCCTTCTCCGCCGCGTCGCAGAAGACATGGCCGAAAGGTTGATGCTCGTCGAACGCCGCTTCGACGCCCCGGTGCAGGTTCACGGAGGTCTGCCGCTTGCAGCCGATCTGATGCAGGCGACGGGAAAAACCGGGAAGTTCGAATTTGTTGATCTTTGCCCGGTTCCAGACCCCGATGAGCGGGTCATGACACCGGCCGTCCCGGATCTGGTCCCGCTCGAACCGCAGAGCGTTGACTTGGTGATTTCGCCGCTGGCGCTTCACCTGACCAACGACACCCCGGGCGTTCTGGTGCAGGTGCGCCGGGCGCTGAAACCGGACGGGCTGTTTCTTGCCGCCACGCCTGGAGCGGGCACGCTCGGAGAACTCCGGGAAGCGCTTCTCGCGGCTGAAAGCGAACTGGCAGGGGGCGCCAGCGCCCGCGTGCACCCTTTCGCGGATGTACGCGACTACGGTGCCTTGCTGCAGCGCGCCGGTTTCGCGTTGCCGGTCGCCGACATCGAAGATACCGTGGTCCGCTACAGTGACATGTTTGCGCTGCTAAGGGATCTGCGCGCCATGGGCATGACCTCCGTTCTTGCAGACAGAAGCCGCAAGCCGCTTCCAAGATCGGTCTTTCTGCGCGCCGCGGAGATCTATGCGGAGCGGTTCTCGGACCAGGACGGTCGTATCCGCGCGAGCTTCCCGGTTGTCCACCTTTCAGGTTGGGCGCCGCATGAAAGCCAGCAGCAACCGCTCAGGCCCGGATCCGCCAAGGCGCGTCTTGCCGACGCACTCAAGGCTCCCGAGCAAAAATTGCCCCGATAAGGCGCAAAAAGCCGGTTACTGGCTGTTCTGAAGGTGCTCGGCAGTGCCTGAGAGGGTGCTGTTGATCGTATTTCCCAGCGTCAGTCCACCGCCGATGATGGCCGCGGAGATCAATGCCGTGATCAGGCCGTACTCGATAGCGGTCGCGCCGTTCTCGCTACGAATAAACCGGACGAATGTCGATTTCATGTTTTTACTCCGGTTGTAAAGGCCTTGAAAGGTTGGTGCTGAGGCTAGCAATCGCCGGACGTCCTGCCGTCGGAGCCAATGATGCACACCGCCCCGGGCAGATCCTGCAGGATCGACTTTCGCACGGTATATATCCTGCTATTGCTCCTGGCCGGAATGGAGCCGGTGGTGATGTTGTCGAACTGGTCGGGGGACCAGGCCACACGCGCCGTTGTTGTTCGCTCGGCGACGATGGGGGTCAGTATGGTCGCCACCGCGATCGCGGCCGTGCCGAAAAGCAGCGCGGCACGGATCGCGCCGATGCGCTTGGGCTGAGTTTCAACACCATCCCTGTCCATAACAGTCACCCAAAAATCGCCACTGGCCATGAGGTCTCCATCGGGATTCTTCGAATATCCCTAACCAATTGTGATTTTGCCGGATGGTGATTGAGGATTGATTAACGGTGGTTGACCAGTTGTGGCGACCCCTGACTGCCGGCACCGCTCAACGCCCTTGCCTCGACGGGATGCGTACGTCGCATTGTTGATGTTTGCGCCAGGATCAAGGCGCAGAAGGTCAGTGCGATACCAGTGAGACGAATGAATGCCTCATCGCGGCACCGCATGTTTCAGAGCAGATCGATGAGATGCGGGATCAGCGGTTCGTCCGCGGGCGGCATCGGATATTGCCGCATGTCGCGCGGGCGTACCCATTTGAGCGCCTGACCTTCCAGTCCGCGCGCCTGGCCCTCAAAACGGCGGCAGACGAACAAGGGCATCAGCAGGTGGAAATCATCATAGCTGTGGCTAGCGAATGTCAGCGGCGCCAGACAATCCTCCTTGGTCGTCAGGCCGAGTTCTTCAGTCAGTTCGCGCACGAGCGCCGCTTCCGGCGTTTCCCCGGCCTCGACCTTTCCGCCGGGAAACTCCCACAGTCCTGCCAGCTTCTTTCCCGGCGGCCGCTGCGAAAGCAACACCCGCCCGTCCGTGTCGACCAGCGCACAGGCAGCAACCAAAACGATCTTCTTGTCTGTCATCGATTCAGGATCCAGGTTTCTGCCGGTAGGCATAGCGGTAGACTTCGCTGAAGCCGAGCCTCTCATAAAGTGCAATCGCAGCCTCGTTGCTGCTTTCCACCTGAAGCCAAGCGGTATCGGCGCCGCGATGCCGCGCCCAGCGCAGAGCAGCGCGAACCACCTCTCTGCCATGCCCGCTCCGGCGCACGTCCGAGCGGGTCGCCAGCTCGAAGAGCCCTGCGAGATCATTGTCATGAACACACAGCGCCGTTGCGAGCGGACCGGCCGTCTCATCCTCGATGATGAAGAGCCCGTTGGGCGGCCGGATCGAACTCAACACCTCGGTCAGTCCCGCCTTGATGGACTGATTTCGCCCGTGAACGGTAATGGCAGCATCCACGTAGCGGCCGATGTCCCGGACAGGCAGATGATCCATGCCGCCGTCAATATCCAGGGCGTCGATAACCCCGGTCATGACGATGGTCTCTTCGAACCTGCGCCATCCGTGAGCGTCGAGGTAGGATTCAAGCTGTGCCGGCGCCAGGGGTGACTGACGGAAGACCAATGGCCGGTCATAGGCATCGAAACGGCGCGCGGCACGTTCGATCCGGCCTTCGATGTCGCCATGGTCGGAAGGATCCAGCGGATTGACCGAATTGAGCCGTTTGGACGGATGTCCGGCCGTGAGCCGGATCTGCCAACTGCCGTCATACTGGATCGAGGCTGCCGGCCAGGCTCTGAACCCGACCGCCTCAAGCCGTCTGACTATAGCAAGATTGGGCACATTACGCTCCGCGCTCGGGTCTTCGGGATTGTTATCAGCTCCGGTAATCGCCATTGATTTCAACATAGGCTTTGGTCAGGTCACAGGTAAAGACGCGCGCCGATCCCGCACCAATCCCGAGATCGACCCTGATCAGGATCTCCTCGCCTTTCATCACCTTTGAGGCGGCGGCTTCGCTGTAGTCGGGATCCCGCTCGCCATCGACAGCCACCCGCACGTCACCGAACCAGATCGCGAGCCGGTCGCGGTCGGCCTCTTCGCCGGCCTTGCCGACTGCCATTACAACCCGGCCCCAATTCGCGTCCTCCCCTGCAACCGCGGTCTTGACCAGAGGCGAGTTGGCAATAGACCGCGCGATACGGCCCGCAGCCGCATCCGAAGCCGCGCCGTCGACCCGGATCTCGACCTGCTTGCGCGCGCCCTCGCCGTCGCGAACGATCTGGATCGCGAGGTCCTCCATCAACCCGGCAAGCGCCTGGACGAATTCGGCGGCTCTTGGATCATCCGGTTCGGAGATCCGTCCCGCGCCCCGGCTTGCCGCGGCAGCCGTGGCAAACACCATCAGTGTGTCCGAGGTGGACGTGTCGCTGTCCACGGTCACCGCGTTGAAGGTCGCGCCGACATGGCGGTTCAGAAATGTCTGAAGCACCGAAGGCTCGATGTCGGCATCGGTGGCGATGAAGGAAAGCATCGTCGCCATGTCCGGCGCGATCATCCCCGCTCCCTTCGCAATACCGTTGATCGTCACGCTCACCCCATCGACAAGCGCGGTGCGCGTGGCAACTTTCGGATAGGTATCGGTCGTCATGATCGCGCTTGCCGCATCGAACCAGCGCGATCCGCTCGCGGTCTCCGCCATCTTGTCGAGAACACCGGCAAACCTGGTCGCATCGAGCGGTTCGCCGATCACGCCGGTCGACGCAAGGAACACCTCGGTTTCAGCACAGCCCACGGCCTTCGCGGCGGCTTCAGCCGTCATGGCGGTGGCCGTGCGCCCCTTCTTGCCGGTAAACGCATTGGCATTTCCCGAATTGACCACAAGCGCACGGGCTCTGCCGCCACCGATATTGGAGCGGCAGAAATCCACCGGTGCAGACGGGCACCGGGACGTCGTGAAGACACCCGCGACAGCCGCCGGCTGGTCGAACACCATCAGCATCACGTCTGTCCGACCCTGGTACTTGATCCCGGCCGCAGCCGTTTCGATGCGCACACCATCGAGCGCGGGAAGCTCCGCAAAGGATTTCGGCGCTAGCGGTGAGATGTCGCCGGTCATGGCGGTTACCCTCGTTTCATGGGAACGGTATCAGGGCGAAACATGCCTATTGCTGCTGAGCGCTGATGGCGTCGTAGGCTGTCTTGAGGTTCTCATCGAGCACTTCGATTTCGACAGCGCCTCGCGCTTCCCGGATGAGGTCGCCATAACGCTCACGGAGCACAAGCTGGCGGAACTGGTCTGCGACCTGCTCGAATGGCGGAGGCGAAGCTTCGCGGCGATCCTCGACCTTGATTACGTGCCAGCCGAACTGGGTCTTCACCGGTTCCTTGGCATATTCGCCCTCTTCAAGCTCGAAGGCCGCGGCTTCGAATTCGGGAACCATCCGGCCCTTGGTGAAATAGCCGAGATCGCCACCGTTCGCCGCACTCGGACCTGTCGAATTTTCCTTGGCGAGTTCGGCGAAATCCTTGCCCTCGTCAAGTTCTGCGATGAGGGCCTTGGCCGCTTCTTCGGTCTCAACCAGAATGTGCCGGGCACTGATTTCCTCTTCGGCCGGGGTTGCCGCCACTTCCTTTTCATAGCGTGCGCGCACATCTTCTTCGGTGATCGACTCGACAACGCCCGACCGGAAAAGCGCGTTATGGAGCGCGCGATCGCGCTGGAAAGCCATCAGCCGCTTGAAGGATTCGGTTTCGTCAAGCTTCTCTGCCTCGGCCTTGCGGGCCAGCGCCTTGATGTCGATGACCGCGGCAAGGGCTGCGACCCGGCGTTGCTCGGCGGGCAGGCTTTCGAACTGCGGGTCGAGATCGGCTTCCGCCATCTGAAGCTCGGAAGTTCGGATCTCCACACCGCCGACGGTGGCCACCACAGGGTCGGCGGCATCCTGGGCGACGGCATGCACCGGCAGGAAAGAGATGCTTGAAAGAAGAAGGGTGGCTGCGAGCTGCGATAGGCGCATGAAGGTACCTTTCATAGGGAAGGGTTATGTGAGTGGCTGCCGCTTGGGGCACAAATTTGACCACCTTAAGACGGCTCCCGGCCGCCGTTGACATCGTTCAACCCCCCTCTTATCTGTCAGCCATCTGTCCGTCCAGACGGCTTTCACCCTGTGAGACCCGTCCGGAAGGCGTTTTCCAACCGCTCCACCGGCCGCCTGTCAGCGCCGGTTGCCCGTCCTGCCGCACGCGCAGCCAGAAGAAAGGACCATAGCAATGGTCAAGTTTGGCGCCATCGCCAGAAAACTGTTCGGTTCGTCCAATGATCGTCGTATCCGCGCCTACAAGCCGCAGGTTGACGCGATCAACGCCCTGGAGCCCGAACTGACCGCACTGAGCGACGCGGATCTGGCGGCACGGACGGTTCAGTTCCGCGAACAGATCGCCAATGGCGCCAAGGTCGACGATCTCATCGTCCCCGCCTTCGCCACCGTGCGCGAGGCAGCAAGACGCGCCATCGGCCTCAGGCCATTCGACGTGCAGTTGATCGGCGGTATGATCCTGAACGAAAACTCCATCGCCGAGATGAAAACCGGCGAAGGCAAGACGCTGGTCGCCACACTCCCCGTCTATCTCAATGCCCTGTCCGGCGACGGCGTGCATGTGGTGACCGTCAATGATTACCTGGCCCGCCGCGATGCGGAGTGGATGAGCCAGATCTACGGTTTTCTAGGCATGACCACCGGCATCATCGTGCACGGCATGGACGACAAGGAACGGCGCGAGGCCTACGCCTGCGACATCACCTATGCGACCAACAACGAGCTCGGCTTCGACTATCTGCGCGACAACATGAAATATGATCGCGCCCAGATGGTTCAGCGCGGCCACAATTACGCGATTGTCGACGAGGTTGACTCCATCCTGATTGACGAGGCGCGCACGCCGCTGATCATTTCAGGTCCCCTCGACGACCGTTCGGATCTCTACAACAGCATCGATACGCTGATCCAGAAACTCGAGCCCGACGATTACGAGATCGACGAAAAGCAGCGTTCGGCGACCTTCACCGAGGCAGGTACCGAGAAGCTTGAGGCCATGTTGTCCGAGGCCGACATGCTCAAAGGCGAATCGCTCTACGACGTCGAAAACGTCGCCGTGGTCCATCACATCAACAATGCCCTGAAGGCCCACCGGCTGTTCACGCGCGACAAGGACTACATCGTTCGCAATGACGAGATCGTCATCATCGACGAATTCACCGGCCGCATGATGCCCGGCCGCCGGTTCTCGGAAGGACAGCACCAGGCACTCGAGGCCAAGGAAGGCGTGTCCATTCAACCCGAGAACCAGACCCTGGCTTCCATCACCTTCCAGAACTATTTCCGGATGTACTCCAAGCTTGCCGGCATGACCGGCACCGCGGCCACCGAAGCCGAGGAATTCGGGAACATCTACGGCCTCGACGTTGCTGAAGTTCCGACCAACCTCCCCATCGCCCGCATCGACGAGGATGACGAGGTCTACCGCACCGTCGAGGAAAAATACGAGGCCATCGCTGCTGACATCAAGCAGGCCCGCGCCCGGAAGCAGCCGGTTCTCGTCGGAACCACCTCGATCGAAAAATCCGAACTTCTTGCCGAAATGCTCCGCAAGCATGATCTGAAAGACTTCAACGTCCTCAACGCCCGTTATCACGAGCAGGAAGCCTACATCGTCTCGCAGGCCGGCGTTCCAGGCGCGATCACCATCGCGACGAACATGGCCGGTCGCGGAACCGACATCCAGCTTGGCGGCAATGCCGATATGCGCGTCGCCCAGGAACTCGAGGGCGTGCCCGAGGGCCCCGAGCGCGACGAGCGTGAAAAGGAAATCCGCGCACAGGTCCAGGTCCTCAAGGAAGAGGCGCTTGCCGCCGGCGGCCTTTACGTTCTGGCGACCGAACGCCACGAGAGCCGCCGGATCGACAACCAGTTGCGCGGCCGTTCAGGCCGTCAGGGCGACCCCGGCCGATCGAAGTTCTTTCTCTCCCTCCAGGATGACCTCATGCGCATCTTCGGCTCCGACCGCATGGACGGAATGCTGAAGTCGCTCGGCCTGAAGGAAGGCGAGGCAATCGTCCATCCCTGGATCAACAAGGCCTTGGAGCGCGCACAGAAAAAGGTCGAGGCGCGCAACTTCGACATCCGCAAGAACCTGCTCAAGTTCGACGATGTGATGAACGACCAGCGCAAGGTCGTCTTCGAACAGCGCAAGGAGCTGATGGACGCGGAGTCGATTTCCGAGACAATCGCCGACATGCGCCAGGAAGTCATCGACAATCTCGTCAATCTGCATATCCCGGAACGGGCCTACGCCGAGCAGTGGAACGTCACCGAACTCAAGAAGGGCGTCGAGGCCTACCTCAACCTCAATCTTCCGATCGAGGAATGGGCCGCCGAGGAAGGCATCGCCGAAGACGACATCCGCGCCAGGATCACCGAGGCTGCCGACAAGCTCGCAGCCGAGCGGGCCGAGCGCTTCGGTCCCGAAGTCATGACCTATGTCGAAAAATCGGTGGTTCTTCAGACGCTTGATCACCTCTGGCGAGAGCATCTGGTCAATCTCGACCATCTTCGTTCGGTGGTCGGTTTCAGGGGCTATGCCCAGCGCGACCCGCTGCAGGAGTACAAGTCTGAGGCGTTCGAGCTGTTCCAGGCCCTGCTCGCCAACCTCCGCCAGGCGGTGATGGCGCAGCTGATGCGTGTCGAAATCGTGCGCGAGGCCGCCGCCGCTCCGGAGCCCGAAATGCCCGAGGACATGGAAGGCCATCATATAGATGCGCGCACCGGTCGGGACGAGTTCGACACCGCGCCGAACGACGATGCCGTCGGAGTGGTGGCACCGGAAGACCGCAATCCGGATGACCCGACGTCCTGGGGCAAGGTTGGCCGCAACGAGGCCTGCCCCTGCGGATCGGGCAAGAAGTACAAGCATTGTCACGGAGCATTCTAGGGACGATCGCCGAAGCCGGGTTCGTTTTCCAACATCCCGATTTGATTGCTGGATTTTGATTCAGGGCCGCAATTGCGGCCCTTTTCACGTTCCGAGGCGCCGGAGATCCTTACGCCGCGAATGGCGCGGACTGTCACGGTCGCTCATTGCTCCGATCAAACCGTTTCTTAACGTCGGCATGCCACATTGCCGGCAGGATACGGATCTGGAATGTGAGCATGACGTTGATCGATACTGCCGGCAAGGTTCTGCCGCCGCGCTTCGCGGCACGGCTGCAGCCGGCTGTTCATCGCCTGTCGGCAACCCTTTCGGCAACGGATGAAACAAGCCAGGCACAGCGCATGGCGATGATCGCTTTTGCAATCCGCGTCATCAGCGCAGCCATCGCTTTCGTCTCCCAGATCATACTCGCCCGCATGATGGGCGATTTCGAGTACGGCGTGTTCGTGTTCGTCTGGGTCATCGCGATCATTCTGGGAAACCTGTCCTGTCTTGGTTTCCATACCGCCGTTATCCGATTCCTCCCGCAATACCGGACCGAGGGCGCCGAGGAGGCTATACTCGGTCTTGCCGCAACGGCGCGGATCTTTGCGATGGTTTCGGCCACCCTGATCGCCACAACCGGCACCGCAGCGCTCTACTTGCTGGGCGATCGCATACAGGAGCACTATGTGCAGCCGCTGTTCGTTGCGGCCTTTGCCCTGCCGATGATCGCGCTCGGCGATGTTCTTGACGGCACCGCGCGCGCCAACGGATGGCCGGTTCACGCGCTCAGCCCGACCTACATCGTCCGTCCACTTCTTATTCTCGGCTTCGTGGGGCTTGCAATCGGCCTCGGCCAAATTGCGGATGCGAACACAGCCATTCTCGCAACCCTGGCGGCCGCCTACACCACGACGCTGGCGCAATTTCTTGTCGTCACCGGCAAGCTTCGCAATCGTTTCTCCAGCCGCCGAATCGAAATCCATTTCCGGACCTGGATTCTCGTCGCCTTCCCGATCTTCCTGATCGAAGGCTTCTACTTCATGCTGACCAACGCCGACGTGATCATTGTCGGGATCTATCTGCCGCCCGAAAAGGTCGCCGTCTATTTCGCCGCCGCAAAAACGATGGCGCTGGTCCATTTTGTCTATTTCGCGGTCAAGGCCGCAGCAGCACAACGCTTCTCGGCGCTGGTGTCGGGCGGTGACAAAACTGCGCTCGCCGGGTTTACCCGACAAACGACGCAGTGGACGTTCTGGCCATCCCTGATCGTTGGCGGGTTGGTTGTCGCCGCAGGGCCGTTCCTCCTGTCATTGTTCGGACCGGGTTTCGCCGATGGTCACATCGTCATGGTGGTTCTGTTTGCGGGCATTCTGGCCAAGTCGATGATCGGTCCGGGCGAAGTTCTGCTGACCATGGCCGGCGAACAGAAGATATGCGCCGCGATCTATGCCTTCGCACTGGCCGCAAACCTGGGTCTCAACGTTCTCCTTATTCCGTCATGGGGACTGCTTGGCGCAGCCACCGCAACCGCCGCCGCCATGGGAGTCGAGGCCATCCTGCTTCATGTCGTCATCCGCCGGAAGCTGGGGATCGTGATGTTTATTGCCGCGGGCAAGGCAGCACAGGATCCGGCACACGCCGAAGGGGGACGTTGAAAGATGGCGTCCAGCCCCATCGTTCAAGAAGGTGTCGGGAGCCAGGCCAACACCATGATCGGCGAACTCGCCGACATCGAGGCCTCCAAGCCGGCTCCCGAAACCGATATTCAAGTCGGCCGTCCGGGACGGCACCTGGCGATTTACCACGCGCGCGCCGGTTACGAGCTCCAGGAGGAGCTCGACTTTTTGACAAACCGGGCACTTGAACCGAACGTGTTCTTTTCAGGCCGGTTTCTTGCCCCGGCGATGCCTCGCCTCGAAGACCGCATCATCCGGTTGATGGTGATGCGCGATGAAGACGAAAATCGCTCGCGCCTGCGCCTTCTGCTTCCTTTCTCGGTCGAGAAGCCGGGGTTTTCCGTGGGGGCATCGATCATCCGCGCCTGGGCCAATCCCTTCGGCCCGCTGGGCACCCCCCTTCTGGACCGGGAAGATGCGGCCGAAACGCTCGACAACATGCTTGAAGCCTTGAAGCGGCCCGAAACCGGTCTGCCCGGCATCCTGGTCTTGCCGGACATGCAACTCGACGGCCCCGTCGCCGGCTTGCTTCGCGCCGTCGCCGTGGGCCGGAACCTTTCCGTCGAGGAGACCGGAAAGGTGGAACGGCCATTTCTGGAGAGCGACCTCGATGCCGAGGCCTATCTGACCAAGTCGATCTCGCGCCACCATCGCCATGAGATGCGGCGGCAATGGCGGCGTCTGTCGGAGCACGGCGAGTTGAGCTACATTGTCGCCCGTCAGCCCGAGGAGATCAGGCACCATCTCGAGGAGTTTCTGACGCTGGAGGATTCGGGCTGGAAGGGACGCCGGAGAACGGCGATGGTCGCGGATCGATACCGCGCCGCCTTTGCCCGCGAAGCCATCAACAGTCTTGCCGAAACCGACAGCGTCCGCATTCACACACTTGCGCTCGACGGCGAGGCGATCGCCTCCATGATCGTGTTCATCTCTTCCGGTGAAGCCTGGACCTGGAAGACTGCCTTCGATGAGAAATGGTCCCGCTACTCTCCGGGCAAGTTGCTCGTCGACCGGCTCACCGAGTGGCATCTCGATGATCTCAACATCCGTCGCACCGACTCCTGCGCCGTTCCCGACCATCCGATCATGAGCCGCCTGTGGAGCGAACGCGTTTCCATGGGAACGATGGTCATCGGTCTCGAACCCGGCCGCGACCGCGATGCCCGCCAGGTCGCGACCCAGCTTCACATCTACCGCAACACCCGCAACATGGCGCGTCTGTTGCGCGAGAAAATCCGTGGAATGGCGCGGCGGTAGAAATGCCACACAAGGCCGCGATCCACCGGCGACCCAAAGCATCCACCTCAGCCTGAGCCGGCGTCACTGGTCCTCGCCGATTCGGCGATGGCCCGATCCCTCAAAAGCCGACGCACCACCTTGCCGGTCGTGGTCAGCGGCAACTCGTCCACGAATTCGATCTCGCGCGGATATTCATGGGCGGAAAGGCGCGTCTTGACCCAGTCCCTGATCGAGACCGTCAGCGCCTCGTCCACGACCGTTCCCGGCACCGGCACCACATAGGCCTTGACGATCTCGGTGCGCACCATGTCGGGCTTTCCGACCGCAGCAGCCAGCGCCACCGCCGGATGACCCGCAAGGCAGTTCTCGATCTCCCCCGGTCCGATCCTGTAGCCGGAGGACGTGATCACGTCATCATCACGTCCGAAAAACGAGATATAGCCTTCTTCATTGCGCACCCCTTGGTCACCAGTCAGCATCCAGTCGCCAATGAACTTGGCGTCCGTCGCCTCCTGATTGTTCCAGTAGCCAAGGAACATCACGGGATCCGGCCGCTTCACGGCGATCTGGCCGGACGTTCCATCCGGCACGATCGCGCCGCTGTCATCGATTATCGCCACCTCGTGGCCCGGCACAGCCTTGCCTATGGCGCCGCCGCGGCTAACCCCCACACCCACCATCGAGGCCAGAACCAGATTGCATTCCGTCTGGCCGTAGAATTCGTTGATCGTCAGGCCCAGCACCCGTTTCGACCATTGATAGGTTTCCTCACCAAGCGATTCGCCGCCCGAACCGACTGTGCGCAAATCCAGCTTGTGACGTGCCAGCGGGTCGGAAACGGTGCGCATGATCCTAAGCGCGGTAGGCGGAATGAACGCATTCCGCACCTTCATGTCCGCCATGATGCGGTAGGCCAGTTCCGGATCAAACTTCTGAGCCGGCGAGGAGACAACCGGAACGCCGAGAAGCAGCCCCGGCAAAAGAACGTTGAGAAGGCCTCCCGCCCACGCCCAGTCCGCCGGGGTCCACAATTTGTCGCCGGGCTGCGGCATGAATTCATGGTGCATCTGCACGCCGGGAATATGTCCGATCAACACACGATGGCCATGCAATGCGCCCTTCGGAGCGCCTGTGGTGCCGGACGTGAAGATCATCATGGCCGGGTCGTCGGCGCGCGTCCGCTCCGCATCGAAAAAGTCCGGATGCGCAGCTTCGAGCGCTTCGAAGTCATGCCCGCCTTGAGGATCGTTGCCTGTAGTGATCACCGCCTCCAGATCGCCAGGTGCCTTCGCAATCGTGGCGATCTTGTCGCGTCCACCGGGTGTCGTGATCAGCACCTTGGCCCCGGAAGCGGTCAGCCGGTGCTCGATCGCCTCAATCCCGAACAACAGCGCCAGCGGCACGGCGATCGCACCCAGCTTGTAGATCGCGACATGCGCGATTGCGGTGTGAAATCCCTGCGGGAGCATCAGCGCCACCCTGTCGCCACGAACGACCCCGAGCGACCTGAGCGCATTTGCGAAGGCGTTTGAGCGCCGGGCCAGATCGCCGTAGCTCAATCGGGCCGGCGCACCATCCGGATTGAAGTGCTCAAGACAGATCCGTTGCGGATCACGTCCGGCCCAGTCGTCCGACACGGCAACGCCGATATTGAAGAACTCCGGCACATCCCATTCGAAACGTGATTCGATGGCCTCGAGTGTCTGGCCTTGTGGCAGCAACATGCGCGCAAATCCCCGCTTGTAATGAGCCGCGATTGTCGGTGGGCCGTCTCATCCCGTGCCCGTCAGACGGCAGGCCCGGCGTCATCGAGTAATATCAGGCGCAGGGACAGGAAAGAAGGGATTTGACAAACTGGCAGACGCCGCGTGCCGGAGATCGATCTGCACACGGAAAAATGGAATTTCCACTAATTAGGGAATGGCAACCATCATCTTACACTGTGATATAGCTGCAACAGCACATGATAAATTGGAGCATCACATTTACATCACTTGATAACACACAAGACATGGTGTCATTTCAGCTTGCATCACCAAGGGGACGAAAATGAAAATTTGCATGACTGGCCTTCTCGCAGTGATGTTTGTTCTGCCGTCTCAAACTGCCTCATCGGAAGATTTTGACTGGTCGGGCTTTTATGGTGGTTTGCAGATCAATTATGCGAATGGCTCTTCGCGTCACAACAACGATAGTTTCTATCGTCTTGAGTACGATCCGGACGGGGTTGTTGGCGGTGCGCATGCCGGTTATCGGTTCAACTATGGTAGGTTCATATTTGGACCAGAAGTAAGTGTGAACCTTGGCACGATCGAAGAGACTGCGACACCTCTCCCGCCGACGCTGATCATCGGTGGCAGCTTCACTCATATCCGAAGAACCGAGGCAAAGAACATTATCCATGCTGGTGGGCGTGTCGGTTATCAATTCGACCGGTTCCTTCCGTCCCTTTATGTTGGCGTTGTCAACGCAGATCTTGAATCGCAGAAGCAAACTCTCAACTTCGGAAATCCGTTTTCAGCGCTTTTTGTGACGCAGGAACGCGTTTGGGGTTTCGAAGTTGGTGCCGCAATAGATATTGCCCTGACCGATTCACTGTCAGCAGGATTGTCATATTCCTATATCGATCTCGGTTCGGAGCTATCAGTCCCCTTTACCTTTGGCTCTGACACCGAGTTCAAGACGCATCTGGTTGGTGCGCGATTGTCATATCGCTTCCCTTAACAACACCTGGTTCGATTTGACTGACCAAGTCAGGACACTTCTTTAAGTCAATGTCCGCCCTTTTAAGTCAATGTCCGCCCTGATTATGCCCCGCCAATATTGGAGTGGCGGCTTTCAGTGCCTGCTTTATCCACCAACAGGCGACCAAGGACTGGCCGCACACTTCTGGTGTCGTTAAAGGCAGATATCCGGGAAGGCACCATAAGGAATCTGGTCTGGCGATCGGCCGCCACTATTCGCTAAAGATCCAGCACCGTTCGACAAAACAACGTCTCGCCACAGGCCGCGGCGGCCTTCGACATGGCAATCTCATGACTCAAAGAAGTGATGGTGCCCCCTTCCGGACTCGAACCGGAACTCCTTTCGGAACCGCATTTTGAGTGCGGCGCGTCTACCAATTCCGCCAAAGGGGCTTTCGCTCTGTTCGTCCAATATTCTGCCGGAGCCTGCCGGTCAAGTCGCATCATGGCAAGGATGGCGACAGTCGTTCCGGTTCGGAGCCCGGCATCACGATCAATGCCGCCCGCGAGCTTGCGATGGTATCGAAGGCGATGGATCGGAATGTCCGGCTCTGCTAAGACCCTGCTCGTGAATCGCAGCACATCAGGATTTTGTCACCCATGAGCGCAGATCAGGCATCCCACTCACCGGCCGGAGCGCTGTCAAAGATCGAGACAATCCTTCGTCCCCATCTCACACCTTCCGAGACCGAAGCCAAGGCGACCATAACGCTGGGAACGCTGTCGGATCTGATGGAAGAGCGCGCCTTCGGCTTGCTGCTTCTGGTGCTGGCACTGCCCTGCTGCCTGCCCTTCGTTTATCTTCTGCCGCAACTGGTCGCCCTGCCGATGGTGGTTCTCGCCGCCCAAATGGCCGCGGGTCGGCGCGCACCGTGGCTGCCTGAAACACTTCGCAAGCGGCAGCTGCCCGTCGCCGGGCTGCTGGATGTCGTGGCCCGGGCAAAACGCTACGGCGGCTGGCTCGAGAAGCTCGCCCATCCGCGGTTCTCCGGCCTTACAGGCGATCGATCGGCCCGTATCGTCGGCGCACTTCTGGTGGTTCCGTGCCTGTCCATTCTGGTACCGCTGCCGCTCACCAACACGGTCCCCGGCATCGGCGTCGCCCTCGCCGCCATCGGCTTGATCGAACGCGACGGGCTGTTCGTCATCCTCGGACTGATCACCGGCCTTGTCTGGGTGGCAATCCTGGTCATCGGCGGACCCGCCCTGATCTTTTTCCTCGTCAATTTCATTCTGGATCGCGGCGCGACCACCTAGTTGCAACACGTCACCGGACCTGCACCACTTTTTCGACACCATTCCCGCCGAAGTCTGAACAAGGCACATCATCTTACGGAGCCCTCCCATGCTGACAGCAACTGCCCGAAACGAGCGAACTCTGTATGCTGTCATCCTGGCCGTCGCGATGGTCGCGGTCGTGGGTTCCGCGCTCGCCTTCGAGCATGTCGGCGGCTACATTCCCTGCGCCCTGTGCCTCACCCAGCGCACGCCCTACTACATCGGCGCGCCGCTGATGCTTGTGGCAGCAGTCCTGTCATATGCCGGCGGTCCCGCATGGCTTGTGCGGGGCTTGCTGGCGGTTGGCGGCCTGCTGATGCTCTATGGCATGGTGCTCGGTATCTATCATTCAGGTGTCGAATGGAAATGGTGGGACGGACCGGCTGGCTGTGCCACCTCTGCCGATGCAGTCACCACCGATGCAGGATCGCTGCTCGGCGACCTCAGCTCCAAGAAGCCGCCATCCTGCGATGCGGCGGCCCTGAGGGTTCTCGGTCTTTCCTTTGCCGGATGGAACGTGCTTGCCAGCGCCGCTCTTGCCGCCGTCGCCGCCCGCGCAGCTGCGATCCGGGGGTGAACGAGGCAGTCGCAGAGGCTCAGGATTTGGAACTCAGGGCTCCAGTTCCACGTCCCAGTAGAGATAGTCCATCCAGCTTTCATGCAGGAAATTGGGCGGGAACATCCGGCCATTGTTGTGCAGATCCTGCACGTTCGGGCGATAAGGCTTCTGCTGGGGAATCATGCCCGCGTCCTTTGGCATCGCGCCGCCCTTTTTCAGGTTGCATGGCGAACAGGCCGCCACGACGTTTTCCCAGGTGGTTTCTCCGCCGCACCGGCGCGGGATCACGTGGTCGAATGTCAGTTCGTTGGGTGAGCCGCAATACTGACATTCGAACCGGTCGCGCAGGAACACGTTGAACCTTGTAAATGCCGGAAACCGCGACGGCTTGATGTAGGTCTTGAGGCAGACAACGCTTGGCACCCGCATCGAAAAGCTCGGTGAGGAGACTTCTTGATCATACTCCGCAACGATCTGGACCCGGTCCAGAAAAACAGCCTTGATCGCATCCTGCCAAGACCAGAGCGACAGGGGATAATAGCTTAGCGGACGATAGTCGGCGTTGAGGACCAACGCCGGCAGCGACTGAGGGGATACAAAAATCGTCAAAGGGCTCTCCAGAGCGATTCGGCATCTAACGGCTTTATATTAGGCTGGACATGACAGGATTGTGAAGCGCCTCGATGGTATTGCCTCAAACAGCCCTTCATCCGGCAATAGGGACCGCGTCGCGGCGCATGACCGTCGCGTAGTAAGCCCACAGCAGGCGGGCGGCCACGCCGCGCCAAGGACTCCAGTGTTCAGCCAGTTGGTAGAGCGCGCGCGGTGTCGGCCTCTCGCCTAGGTCAAGTGCATGAGCTGCGGCTGCCTGCAACGCCACGTCGCCGGCGGGAAACACATCCGGATGGCCGGCGCAAAACAAGAGATAGACTTCCGCGGTCCACGGCCCGACGCCCTTGATGCAGGTCATCGCGGCAATCGCCTCGCGTCCATCCGTTGTGCACAGCCGCTCCAGATCGAGCTCCCCGGCGATCACCGCTTCGGCGATACGGTGAAGCGTTCCGGCCTTTGCGCGCGACAACCCGGCAGAAGCGAGCGCTTCCGGTGACAGTCTCAGGACGGCTTCCGGCGTGATCTCCCCCGCAGCCGCCTGCAGTCGCCGCCACAACGCGTTGGCGCTTGCCTTGGACACCATCTGCGACAGGATAATTTCAGCAAGGGCCGTGAACCCCGGGGGCTGCCGTCGCAGGGGCACGGGACCGGCGATCGCGATGACCCGCCCCAGTCTGGGATCAATCCGGGCCAAGTTTCCAAGACCGTCCTCGACATCCGCGGCGGTTTCTATCAGTCGCATCCACCATCCTTTTGTTCCGGATCCGATTGCTCCGGCATCTGGTGACGGACCCGACGAAAAATGACATGAAACACCATGCACGTCGCCACGACCACCGCAAACCGAGATTCCGAACCTGAGACCGTTCGCTTCGCGCCAAGCCCGAACGGCTTGTTGCACCTTGGCCATGCCAGATCGGCGCTTCTCAATTGGCGCTTCGCCAAAGCCTGCGACGGACGGTTCCTGCTTCGTATCGAGGACATCGACACCACGCGGGCGCGCCCCGAATTCGAACGCGCAATCAGCGAGGATCTCAACTGGCTGGGGATCGTTTGGCCGGAGCAGCCGCGGCGTCAATCCGAACACTTTGCCGACTATAGCGAAGCCCTCGCGGAACTCAGGAGGCTCGATCTGGTTTACCCGGCGTTCATGAGCCGCGCGGAAGCGGCCAGCCACATTCGCGAAGCTGAAGCCGGCGGCAGGATCTGGCGGAGAGATCCAGACGGAGCGCCGCACTATCCTCAGCAGGACCGCAATCTCGGCGAAACGGAACGCAAGCGGCGGATCGACCGTGGCGACCCGCACACCTGGCGGCTCGATATGCAGGCGGCATTAAAGGGGCTTCAGGCAAATCTCACCTGGCAAGAGACCGGAACCGGGCCCGCGGGCGAAACCGGGCGGATCACCGCCGACCCCGGTGTCTGGGGCGACGTTGTCCTCGCCCGGCGCGACGTTCCATCAAGCTACCATCTCGCCGTAACCTTGGACGACGCGCTGCAGGGAATCACCACGGTGATCCGCGGTCACGATCTCTTTGCGGCCACGTCGGTGCATCGGTTGCTGCAGACGCTGTTGGGTCTGCCCGCGCCGACCTATCTCCATCATGACCTGGTGCGCGACGAGACCGGGCGCAAACTGTCGAAAAGCGATGGTGATGTTTCACTGGCCTCGTTGAGACAAAAAGGGGTCAGGCCGGAAGCGATCGCCCGCATGGCGGGACTGAGCTGACATGTCGGTCAGTTCAGGTGGGCCTGACAAGCCGCTTGAATACAGCGAGAACGAACAGGATCGCAAAAGCGACTGCCGCCGCCGCGGGGATCACCATGATGCTCGGCACCCTGCCGATAGGCATGTAATCAACGATATTCAGTCCAACCGCAAAGCCGGTCAGCAACACCAGCATGTTGCCTACGACGCCAAATCCCTGCTCTCCCAGCAAGGTGTTCATCGCGTTTCCGACAAAGAAGGATGCGGCAACCGATACGGCGATGAACATCCAGATTTCATCGGAGGTAAGCCCTGAAAACATGTCCTTTCTCCTTTTCATGCTTTGATCCGACCCCGGCCCTTCATGGGTCAAGGTTTTCCGGTGCACCCGGGAACAGGCCGCGTTTGGCGGCCGCGTCGTGACGGGACGAGCCCCGCGCCAAACGCTGAGCGGTTCATAACATGGTAAATTCACAGACGGCGCAAAGCCTCGAATCGCGGCTAACGCTTAACCATCACTCCACAGAAACCTGCTTCGTTTCGGCACGTTTGCGCGCCTTGAGAATGGCGGCGTTGATCTCCGCCCCGAGAATGAAGATGGCGGCAATGATGTAGAGGAACACGAGCGCGATCATGATCGAGGCCAGGCCCGCATAAGTCGACACATAGGTTGCGAACTCTTTCAGATAACTCGCAAACATCAAGGCGCCCGCCATCCAGGCCACCAGCGTCAGCCCTATCCCGGGGATCACGTCATAGAGACTGCGGCGACCGTCCGGCAGCCACAGATGCGATACCACCAGCCCGACCACCAGAACGGTTGCAGCAATCAGGATGCGCCAGTTGTCCACCGCTGAAATCATGGTGTCCATCCAGGGTGCGAACTGCCGGGCCAGCTTGAGCACCAGCGGAGCCAGCACCAGCAGAAAACTGATCGCCATGATCACCATCACCGCAAGCACAACGAACAGCAGGCTCTGGGTTCTGGTCACATACCATGCCCGTGTTTCGGTCACCCGGTAGGCGCGGTTGAGCGAGACCCGCAGCGCCTCCACCCCGTTTGTCGAGAAAAATGCAGCCGCAAGCACCGACAATGTCAGCAGTCCGCCACGCTCGACAGTAAGAACATTGACCACTTCCCGCGATATCGGCTCGGCAATCGATGCCGGCCAGGTATCGAAGATCAGGTGCGCGGCGGTTTCGGCATAGGCGTTGGCGCCAAGAAAACTGGCAAGAGAGGTGCCGAAGATCATGAAGGGAAAAAGAGCCATCAAAATTGAAAGCGCCACATGGCTGGCCATGGCCCAGCCGTCATCATTGTTGAAATGAGTCACCGCGTCCCAAATGACGGATCGTGTGCGCTTCACTCTGTGCTCCTGCCTTACCGGTATTCGCGGTGTCCCGAGATTGTCAGCCAACCCTAATTATGGGATTTGAGACGCCGCTGAAACAGGGGCTCGCCAAACAATGGCCGATCGACCGCACAAAAAGGCAATACTCGTCACCGGCTGCTCAAGCGGAATTGGCGCATATTGCGCCCGGGCGCTGCATGCCGAAGGCTGGCTGGTCATTGCATCGGCACGCACCGGCGAAGATCTCCGGAAACTGCAGGATGACGGACTTGAAGCCTTTTACCTAGACTACTCCGAAGATCAGAGCATCCAGGATTTCTTTGACAGCGCGATGGCGGTCACCGGCGGCCGGTGTGATGCTCTGTTCAACAATGGCGGATACGGTCAGGTCGGCGCGGTCGAGGACGTGCCGGTCGAGGCCCTCAGAGCCCAGTTCGAGGCGAATGTCTTCGGCTGGCATCGGTTGACAAGGCTTGTTCTCCCGGTGATGCGCAGCGCCGGTCGCGGTCGCATCGTGCAGTGCTCATCGATCCTCGGCCTGGTGCCGATGCGGTTCCGCGGTGCCTACAATGCGTCAAAACATGCACTTGAAGGCCTCTCGGTCACGCTCGCGCTGGAACTGGAAAACACCGGTATCCATGTCAGTCTCATCGAACCCGGCGCCATCGAAACCGAATTCAGATCCAATGCACTCATTCATCTTCACCGCAACATAGATATCGAGAGCTCGGTGCATCGCGACGACTACAAGGCTCAATTGCGCCGGCTCGACCAGTCCCTGGCATCCGGCAAGCGGCGGCTGGGACCCGAAGCGGTGCACGCCGTCTTGCGTCATGCCTTGACCTCGCCCCGTCCGCGCTACCATTACCCGGTAACGCGGGAGGCAAAAATCGGCGCCATCGCCCGTCGCCTGCTGCCCTCACGCTGGTTCTATCCCTTTCTGGCAAGGCAGGATTAGGTTCACCGCCAAGCCCCCATCGAATGGACTTGCCGCCAATCCACGCTAGGTTCCCTCACACACACCCGTTTCAAGGATATTCTCAGATGTCGTCCGTTACATACGTTCTCTCCATCATCGCCATGCTTGCCGTCGCTGCGGTCCTGGTACGCGGCCTGGTCAACATGGCCCGCGGTGGATCGGGCAATCTCTCCAACAAGCTCATGCAGGCACGGGTTCTGCTGCAATTCGTCGCGGTTGTACTGATCGTCGCCACGCTTTGGCTCACGGGCGGCGGTCGCTAGAAGCACTCCAGGCATTCTTTCAAAGGGTTCTCACCATGGTAAAGCTCAACAAGATCTACACCCGTACAGGAGATGACGGCACGACCGGTCTCGTCGCCGGCGACCGCCGGCCGAAATACGATCTGCGGGTGGAGGCCTACGGCACGATCGATGAGACCAATGCGATCATCGGTGTGGCAAGACTTCATACATCCGCGATGCCCGAACTCGATGCAATGCTGATGCGCATCCAGAACGACTGCTTCGACCTTGGCGCCGACCTTGCAACACCCGACACGGGCGAAAAGCCCGAATACGAGCCGCTGCGCATCGTCGATTCTCAGGTCGACCGGATCGAAACCGATATCGATACGCTCAATGCCGACCTCGAGCCGCTGAAATCCTTCGTCCTGCCCGGCGGCAGCGAGGCCGCCGCACATCTGCATGTCGCGCGGACGGTGGCGAGACGCGCGGAGCGGCTGATTGTAGAACTCTCTGACAGGGAGGATGAAATCGTGAGTTCGGCAGCGATCCGTTTCGTCAACCGGCTTTCGGATTTCCTCTTTGTAGCTGCCCGCTGGGTCAACGACCGGGGCACGGCGGATGTGCTTTGGGTTCCGGGAAAAAACCGCTAGGCTGACCTGACAGAGCTTGACAGCCGCCCAAGCCAGCCAGGAGCCCGGCAATGTTCATACCGCTTCACGACTCTAACAATCTAAAGCATATTCGCCTGCAGTGGGTGACGCTGTCCCTGATCGGTATCAACGTGCTTGTGTGGGCCTTTACCGAGATTGCGGGAACCGGGAGCGATTTCGTCACGGCGGCGGTTCTGGGGTTCGGATTCATCCCCTCCGTGGTCAATGACTTTGCCGAGCTTCCGCCTTCGCTGGTGCTGATCAACGAAAACGCCACCTATGTTACCTACAGCTTCCTCCATGGGGGCCTGTTGCACTTGGGCTCGAACATGCTGTTCCTTTGGGTTTTCGGCGACAACGTTGAAGACGCCATGGGCCATTTCAGGTTTCTGGTATTCTACCTGGCCTGTGCGGCGGCGGGCGCCTTTGCCCATGCACTCCTGCTCCCGGAGTCCGAAAACCCGTTGATCGGCGCTTCCGGCGCAGTCGCAGGTGTCGTTGCAGCGTATCTCATGCTCCACCCGAGAGTGCGGGTATGGATCCTTGCGCTTGGCCGCATCCCGCTTCCGTTGCCCGCCTACATTCCGCTCGTGTTGTGGATTCTCTACCAGTTCTTCATGGTCGTGGCGGATTTCGGCGGCGAGATATCCTGGGCCGCCCATGTCGGCGGCATCATCGCCGGGGCTATTCTGGTTCTCGTGTTCCGGCGCTCAGGGGTGCCGCTGTTCGACCGGCAGATCGAGACCCCGAAGGCCGTCGTCCACAAGGACGAATCGCCGCCACCGCCCAAACCGGCCGGCGCTCCCCCGAAATGGGGACGATAACGGGGCAACGGATTCTTGCCCGCGGAATTGACGCGAACGTAAACGTCAGCTATCTCGCGTCGCAAAATCTCCTGTGCGGTCATGATTGAATTTGGGGAAAATTCGCGTATCCATGTCGCCAATCAGCTATCCGGGCGGCCTCATGAGAGGCAAGATCGGGAAACTCGTCTGATCCACGGTCATTCGGTTGGTCAGGATGCGGTCGAAACAGTGAGGCCCAGCAAAGTGAGGAAGACAGACCTATGAAGATTCTTGTGCCGGTCAAACGTGTTGTTGACTACAACGTGAAGATCCGGGTCAAACCCGATGGCAGCGGCGTGGATCTCGCCAACGTCAAGATGTCGATGAACCCGTTTGACGAGATCGCGGTCGAGGAAGCGCTGCGGCTCAAGGAAGCCGGCAAGGCGACGGAAGTCGTGGCTGTGTCGATCGGACCGGCAAAATCCGAAGAGACGCTGCGCACAGCGCTCGCCATGGGCGCCGACCGGGCGATCCTGGTCGAGGCCGACGGCGTGGTGGAGCCGCTGGCCGTGGCAAAGATCCTCAAGGGCGTCGCCTCCGAGGAAAGTCCGGACCTGATGATCCTGGGCAAGCAGGCGATCGACGACGATGCCAACCAGACCGGCCAGATGCTTGCGGCCCTGCTCGGCTGGAGCCAGGCGACCTTTGCCTCCAAGCTCGAAATCGGAGACGGCTCGGCCGACGTCACCCGTGAAGTTGATGGCGGCCTGCAGACGATCTCGGTCAAGCTGCCCGCGATCGTGACCACCGACCTTCGGCTCAACGAGCCGCGCTATGCGTCGCTGCCCAACATCATGAAGGCCAAGAAGAAGCCGCTCGACAAGAAGACCCCCGGCGACTACGGCGTCGATATCGCCGCTCGGCTGGAAGTCATCAAGACCGAGGAACCCGGCGGCCGCAAGGCGGGCGTCAAGGTCGGCTCCGTGGCCGAACTGGTCGACAAGCTCAAGAACGAAGCAGGCGTGCTGTAAGCGCGGGAAAGGAACAAAGAACCATGACCATTCTCATTGTCGCCGAACACGACCACGCCTCGCTCTCCGAACAGACGGCCAAGGCGCTGACAGCCGCAAGCCAGATCGGTGGCGACGTCCACATTCTGGTTGCCGGCAAGGACGCGAAAGCCGCGGCCGATGCTGCGGCGAAACTCGAAGGCGTCGCCAAGGTGCTGCATGCCGAGGGCGACGAATACGCCAACCGGCTGGCCGAGCCGCTTGCCGACCTGGTTGTCTCGCTTGCAGGCGACTACGACACGCTGATGGCGCCAGCCACCACCGGCGGCAAGAACGTCATGCCGCGGGTCGCGGCACTGCTCGACGTGATGCAGGTCTCCGACATTATCGAGGTGATCTCGGCCGACACGTTCAAGCGCCCCATCTATGCCGGCAATGCGCTTCAGACAGTACGTTCTACCGATGCAAAGCGGGTCATCACCGTGCGCACGGCCTCGTTTGCGGCCGCCGGCGAAGGCGGTTCGGCGAGCGTCGAGACCGTCAAGTCGGCCGGAGATCCGGGCCTGTCGTCCTTCGTCAAGGATGCCATAGCCGAAAGCGATCGCCCGGAACTGACATCCGCGAAGGTGATTATCTCCGGCGGCCGCGCATTGGGATCTTCCGAGAAGTTCCAGGAGGTCATCCTTCCGGTCGCCGACAAGCTGGGCGCTGCCGTTGGCGCATCCCGTGCCGCGGTCGATGCGGGCTATGCACCGAACGACTGGCAGGTGGGTCAGACCGGCAAGGTCGTCGCCCCGGAACTCTACATCGCCTGCGGCATTTCCGGCGCCATACAGCACCTGGCGGGCATGAAGGATTCCAAGATCATCGTGGCCATCAACAAGGACGAGGAAGCCCCGATATTCCAGGTCGCAGACTACGGACTGGTCGCGGACCTCTTCGAGGCCCTGCCCGAGCTTGAAAAGGCCCTTTAATAGGGCATTATGCGAAGCTGAGACACGTGGCCGGGCTGGACGTCTCCATCCCGGCCATTTAGTGTGCGCCCACCGTATGTGTCCGGCCCTGAGTGCCGGTGGGCGGCGATCAATTCAGTCAGGCGGAAACCATGGGCAACCAGATCAAGAGTGTCGGCATCATTGGCGCAGGTCAGATGGGAGGCGGGATTGCTCATGTCTGCGCCATGGCCGGTTACGATGTTCACGTTCACGATGTTTCCGACGACGGGCTGCAGTCGATGCTCGCCACCATCAGCGGCAATCTCGCGCGGCAGGTTTCGTCGGGCAAGACCACAGATGCGGACCGCGATGCGGCCCTCGGCCGAATCAGCCTCGAGAAGCAGGTCGAAGGCCTTGCCGGCATGGATCTGGTCATCGAGGCCGCGACCGAGGATGAAACGGTCAAGCGCAAGATCTATCAGCAGCTCTGCCCGATCCTCAATCCCGAGGCGATCCTCGCGACCAATACCTCGTCGCTTTCGATAACCCGGCTGGCATCCACCACCGACCGGCCGGAACGCTTCATCGGCATTCATTTCATGAACCCGGTTCCGGTCATGAAATTGGTCGAGCTGGTCCGCGGCATCGCCACCGAGGATCAGACCTTCCAGACCGCGCGCGGCTTTATCGATTCCCTCGACAAGACCATCACCGTGGCCGAGGATTTTCCTGCCTTCATCGTTAACCGCATCCTGTTGCCGATGATCAACGAGGCTATCTATACGCTGTATGAGGGCGTCGGTTCCGTTGAGGCCATCGACACTGCGATGAAGCTCGGCGCCAATCATCCGATGGGCCCGCTGCAACTGGCCGATTTCATCGGCCTCGACACCTGCCTTTCGATTATGCAGGTGCTGCATGACGGACTTTCGGATTCGAAGTACCGGCCCTGCCCGTTGCTGGTCAAATATGTCGAGGCCGGATGGCTGGGCCGGAAATCGGGTCGGGGCTTTTATGATTACCGCGGCGACACGCCGGTCCCCACACGCTGACACCGCATGAAAGCAGGAACCCTGCGACTGGGGATGAACCTCTGGCCGCCCTTTCTTTTCGCCGGAATCAGGATCACCCACATCGGCAGCGATTTCCGCGCTGTCGATGTCGAGCTGCACGAACGATTCTACAATCGCAACTATGTCGGATGTCATTTCGGCGGGTCGCTTTTCGCGATGACCGATCCGTTCTGGATGATGATGGTCATGCGCAATCTCGACCGGAGCTATACTGTCTGGGACAAGTCCGCCGAGATCGATTTTCTCAGGCCCGGACGCGGCACCGTGACCGCCCGCTTCGGTCTCACTGACGACATGCTGGAAGATATCAAGGCAAACACCACCGGCGAAGGATCGAAATACCTGCGCTGCTTTCACGTCGACATCACAGATGCCGACGGACAAACCGTCGCCCGGGTTTCGAAAACGCTGCACATCCGCCGCAAGCCCGATACGCGGACGCGGATCGGCGGCTGAAAAACGGCAAGCCGTACTCCGCCTCGACGTCGAAAGACAGGCTCAGATCTCCTTCAACCCCCGGATCAGGTTCTTGGCATCGTCGCTGGCCCATTCCGCCGGGCCGTTCATCGCCCCCAGAAGACATCCGTCCCGGCCGACCATCAGCGTCACCGGCAGACCGAATGCCAGGCCCTGGCGCTTCAATGTATTGAACACGCCGATCGTCGCATCGCGGTACAATCCGAGATTGGAAACACCGATTTCCTCCAGAAAGGCCTTCGGTTTGGCCACATCGCCCGCATCGATATTGATGGCGAGAACACGAAAGTCTCCATCGCCGAGTTCGCTTTGCAGTTCGGCCAGTGCCGGCATTTCCTCGCGGCACGGCACGCACCATGTCGCCCACAGGTTGACCAGCAGCGCCTCTCCGGAAAAATCCTCGAGGCCGACCTCTTGCCCATCCGCGTCAGTGAAGCTGAGCGCCGGCATCTGCGCGGCGCTTGGCCTGATCACCATTGCCGCAACCTCGCCCTTGGCCAGCGGCTTGAGCGCGGCAAGCTCCGCCTCGTCTGCCTGACAGCCCTCGCCGGAAAGCGCCGTCTGACTTTCGGGCGGCTGCGCATTGCCAGGCAATGATGATTTCCCGTATATGCCCACAGCCCCGACGGCGGCGCCCAAGACAACCGCAATTGTGACCAGGGCGCCGGTGGACAGGCTTTTGCGCGATTGGCTCATGACAAACTCCAGGACAGGCTCATGTCGACAGATAAGGACAAACAGGCTTCAAACCAGATGTGGGGCGGAAGATTTGCGTCCGGACCTGACGCCATCATGGAGGAAATCAACGCCAGCATCGATTTCGACCGCAAGCTCTATGCCCAGGACATCGCCGGCTCTCTCGCACATGCCGCCATGCTTGCCAAGACTGGCATAATTTCGGTCGAGGACTGCAACAAGATTTCTCACGGCCTCAACACGATCCTGTCAGAGATCGAAGACAACAGTTTCAGCTTTTCCCGCCGTCTCGAAGACATCCACATGAACATCGAATCACGGCTGGCCGAACTGATCGGTCCGACAGCGGGGCGGCTGCACACCGCCCGTTCGCGCAACGACCAGGTGGCGCTCGATTTCCGTCTCTGGGTCAAGCAGGAGCTGGTCCGGACCGATGCCGCGTTGACGGCGCTCATTGCCGCCTTCCTGGACAAGGCCGAACTTCACGCAGAATCCGTCATGCCGGGTTTCACCCATTTGCAGACCGCGCAGCCCGTCACCTTCGGCCACCACTGTATGGCCTATGTCGAAATGTTCGGCCGAGACCGGTCGCGGGTGCGCGACTGCATCGAGCGGCTCGACGAATGCCCGCTGGGTGCGGCGGCACTCGCCGGCACCGGTTACGCGATCGATCGTGACCAGACAGCACAGGCGCTCGGCTTCCGCGAGCCCACCCGCAATTCCATCGACACCGTATCCGACCGGGATTATGCCCTGGAGTTTCTTTCTCTTGCCGCGATCTGCGCCACCCACATGTCGCGCCTGGCCGAGGAGATCGTCATCTGGTCGACACCGCAATTCGGCTTCGTGCGCCTTTCGGACGCATTCTCAACCGGGTCTTCGATCATGCCGCAGAAGAAAAACCCGGACGCGGCCGAACTGGTGCGCGCCAAGACCGGCCGCATCAACGGCTCGCTCGTTGGCCTGCTTACCGTAATGAAGGGCCTGCCGCTGGCCTATTCCAAGGACATGCAGGAAGACAAGGAACAGGTCTTCGATGCAGCCGCCAGCCTCGAACTGTCGATTGCCGCGATGACAGGAATGATCCGCGACATGGAAATCCGCCAAGACAACATGCGCGCCGCCGCCGGTGCTGGCTATTCCACCGCCACCGATCTCGCCGACTGGCTTGTGCGCGAAGCGGGGCTTCCCTTCCGGGAAGCACACCATGTGACCGGTCGCGCCGTGGCGCTCGCGGAAAGTCGCGAAGCGGGTCTGGAAGATCTCTCGCTTGCCGACCTTCAGGATATAAACCCGGCGATCACGGAGGCGGTATTTTCGGTCCTGACCGTCGACGCCTCGGTCCGCAGCCGAAAGAGTTTCGGCGGAACTGCGCCCGATGGCGTCCGTAGCCAGGTCGCCTACTGGCGCAAAAAGCTTTAGGGCTTCGATGTTCCGGGGTGCATATCCGTGGGAAAACGGGTAAGACAGCCTCCGCGCGTTAACATCCGCAACGGATCTGGCGAGGAAGACACGATGACGACCGGTGCCCTGATTAAATCAACCTGCGTCGCGGCCGCCCTGGTCGTTGGCCTTTCGGGCTGCGGCCGCAAGGGCGAGCTCGATCGCCCCGGCGTGTCCGCAACTCCCGTGACAGACCCGGCGGAAACCCGGGAAACGCCTGTCGAGGACCGGCCTTTCATTCTTGACGGATTGCTGGACTAGGATTTTCCCAGGTGAACCATTTCGAATATCGCGAGGGCGTGCTCCACGCTGAAGGCGTGAGCATACCCGACATCGCAGCAAGTGTGGGAACGCCGTTCTACTGCTACTCCACGGCTACCCTTACCCGCCACTACAAGGTCTTTTCCGGCGCCTTTTCGGACATCGATTCGATGGTCTGCTACGCCATGAAGGCCAACTCAAACCAGGCGGTCCTCAAGACACTGGCAAGGCTCGGCTCGGGGGTGGACGTCGTATCTGAGGGCGAACTGCGACGGGCACTGGCCGCAGGCATTCCGGCAAACCGGATCATGTTTTCAGGCGTCGGCAAGACGGCGCGCGAAATGGACGCAGCGCTCGCCGCCGGAATCTACTGTTTCAACATCGAGTCCGAGCCGGAACTTGAGGCGCTCAACGCACGGGCGCTGGCCATGGGCAAGGTTGCGCCGATCTCGTTTCGCATCAATCCCGATGTCGACGCCAGGACCCATGCCAAGATCTCGACTGGCAAGAAGGAAGATAAGTTCGGCATCTCCTGGCAGGGCGCCCGTGATGTCTACAGCCGCGCGGCAACGCTCGATGGCGTCAAGGTCACCGGCATAGACATGCACATCGGCAGCCAGATCACCGAGCTCCAGCCCTTCGACGACGCCCTGAAGCTGATGGTCGAGCTTGTCGGCGATCTGCGTTCCGACGGACACGTGATCGACCATTTCGATATCGGCGGCGGACTGGGCGTGCCCTACCGCGATGACAATACGCCGCCACCGGATCCCGACGCATACGGCCGGATGGTCAAGGCCAGGCTCGGCGAGCTTGGCTGCAAGGTGATTCTCGAGCCCGGCAGACTGATTGTCGCCAACGCAGGCGTGCTGGTGACCGAAGTCATCTACGTCAAGGATGGCGGCGACAAGACCTTCGTCATCGTCGATGCGGCCATGAACGACCTGATCCGCCCGACGCTCTACGAGGCATGGCACGAAATCAGGGCTGTCCGTCTCTCGGCGGCAAGCGCCCCGCGAATCCGGGCCGACATAGTCGGGCCGGTCTGCGAAAGCGGCGACTACCTTGCCAAGGACCGGGAAATGACCGCCGTCAAGCCCGGCGATCTGATCGTCGTGGGATCGGCCGGCGCCTATGGCGCCGTCCAGGCCGGCACCTACAACACCCGCCTGCTTGTTCCCGAAGTCCTGGTCAGGGACGAGGCGTTCCACGTGGTCCGCAAGCGCCCGAGCTACGACGACCTTATCGGCCTGGATGATATCCCCAACTGGCTGGATTGAGGCACGTCCGGCGAAGGCAGGTCCGCCGGAGATACCCGGTTAACCTGTCTCGATCCAATTCACTTCTCCAAACGGCTGAAACGCCGGGCTCGATTGTTGCCCTTACGGAAGCAATCCATTTTCACTTTTTTGTCACAGGCCTCGTCATGGCCGCAAAGACTGTTATCTTTCCTCATGGCAGCTGAAGAAAGGTGACCATGGCAGGCGAACCCGACAGCAGACATCCGAAACATGAAACACTCGACGACGCCACCCGGCGTTCGGTGGCCTTCGGCCGAATGCGGATGCGGTTCAATCTGGCCTTCGGTCGGTTCATCACGCTCGCGGCCCCGGCCATCGGCGTAGTGGCCCTGTTCCTGAGCCTCTCGTGGTTCGGCGTTTTCCGGATCGTCCCTGACTGGATCCGCATCGTCCTTCTTGTGGTCTTCGCACTCGGCCTTGCGGCCTCGCTTTGGCCGCTTGGCCGCTTTCGCAACCCCTCCCGGGAGGAGGTCGATGCCCGGCTTGAGGGCGAAAACCGGATCGCCAACCAGGCAATCGCCAGCCAGGACGACGAAATTGCCGCCAGCGATCCCGTGTCCCGCGCGCTCTGGATAGAACACCGCCGGCGCATGGCGGCCCGGATCGGTCAGCTTGAAACCGGCATCCCGCGATCAAGCCTGCCGCAACGTGATCCTTGGGGTCTGCGTGTGGCGGTCGGCCTTTTGCTGTTCGTTGCGTTCTTCTATTCCTACTCCGGGCATTCCGGGCGGCCGGGCGATGCATTCGTGAGCCATGTCCGGACCGAGTTGCCGGATGTCAGGATCGATGCATGGGTGACACCTCCGGCCTATGTCAGCCAGGCGCCGGTATTTCTCACCGGCGTGGCTCGCGAGCCGGGTGAAACCGTTTCCGCCATTGCCGGAAGCGAGGTGACGGTGCGGCTCGGGGGCGCAACCGGAGACGCAGAGGTCTCCTGGGCGCCCGCCAGCGGAACACCGGCTAACCTTGAGCAGTCTGCCTCGCCTTCGGCATCTTCCACGTCATCGGCCCCGCCATCGGATTCGTCAGTCTGGACCTTCAAGCCGCAAACCGATGGCGTGCTCTCGATCCGCGCCGGACGGTCGGACCTGGATTTCGCGCTGCAGATCATTCCCGACGCGCCGCCCGTCGC
>Ga0160421_1000106_pt1 | contig 47661 bp, 33 predicted proteins | sample TAMARWmetagpilot_FD_108195 | JGI IMG/M metagenome (GOLD analysis project Ga0160421, IMG submission 108195) | Phycosphere-associated microbial communities from TAMU algal ponds, Corpus Christi, Texas, USA - TAMU ARW-7 10/27 metagenome pilot | ecosystem: Engineered > Artificial ecosystem >... | reverse complement strand
AGTGGTCGCCAGGCCACTAAACACAAAGCACAGTTACAGCCTTTTCAGGCACTGCTTGTTCATTACAGTGGCAAGTACGATTTAAAATACATTAATAAATTTGAGCTACATGGTAATCCTTTATATTTAACAAAGGATAAGCTTTACTGTGGCTTTTATTTAAATGAGCTGACTAACCGCATTGTGCCGGTAAACGAGCCACTTGAACAAGTGTTTGAGCTCTACAAAACTCACCTAGAGAACTTAAATAGCGATGTCGATTTACAATCGGTGCTGCGCTCATACGAATTTCAACTATTAGAGTTGTTGGGCTATGGCGTCGACTTTAGCTTTGATGCCAGTGGTGAGCCAATTGATGAAAGGCAAACGTATAGTTACTTTCCTGAGTTGGGTTTTTTGATGCAACAAGATACACGCTCAGGGTTTAGCGGCGCGCAGCTCAAAGCGATTGCTAATCATGATTTTAGCCAAAGCGATGTACTCTATATGGCAAAACAATTAAGCCGTTATTTACTAAAACCTTTACTGGGTAATAAACCATTAAAAAGCCGTGAATTATTTATGGCCTCTCAATAAACATATTTTACAGGTAACAAAATGAAAGACATTCTTTTAGGCGTAAACGTTGATCATATTGCAACGCTTCGCCAAGCGCGTGGTACATCATACCCAGACCCAGCACATGCGGCCAGTGTGGCAGAGCACGCCGGTGCAGATGGTATTACTATTCACTTGCGTGAAGACCGTCGCCATATTCAAGACCGCGATGTATACGTAATGGCTAAAACGATTCAAACGCGTATGAATCTTGAAACAGCGGTTACAGATGAAATGATTAATATTGCCCTTGAAGTAAAGCCTGAGTACGTATGTTTAGTACCTGAAAAACGTGAAGAGCTTACGACCGAAGGCGGCCTAGATGTGGCTGGTAATGTAGATAAAATTAAAGCGGCCACTAAAACACTAACTGATGCGGGTATTAAAGTGTCATTATTTATTGACGCCGATAAAGCACAGTTAGATGCAGCTAAAGCGTGTGGTGCACCGTATGTAGAAATTCATACCGGCGCGTATGCAGATGCCACTAATGATGAAGATTTAAACAAAGAGCTTGAGCACATACGAGAGGGTGTAAAATACGCGGCGAGCTTAGGCTTAATTGTAAATGCAGGGCATGGCCTTCATTATCATAACGTAAAACCAATTGCTGCAATGCCTGAAATTTATGAGCTTAACATTGGCCACGCTATTATTGCGCGCGCAGCTATTGATGGCCTTGAAAAAGCAGTACGCGACATGAAACGCCTCATGATTGAGGCAAGGTTATAAATTTAACCCTATGGTGGCACCATTTAATAGAAATACTTAATTAAGTAAAATGGTATTAAAACCTGTTAAAAGCGCATTTACTGCGCTTTTTTATTACGTGTTTTTTAGCGTTGATGCTCGGTAGCACTTGCATCTGCCATGAGGTTTTCCAGCTCATCCTGAAGCTCAAATAGTTCAGGCTCAACGTTATCTAGCACGCAATCACTTTTAAGTGAGGTTTCTATGGTTTCTGCCAGTGATTTAAGCTTAGGCACACCGGTATAACAGCACGCGCCATGGAATTTGTGGATAACACTTAATACCGTTTGGCAATCGTTTTGCTCAATAGCTTCGTTGAGCTGCGAGAGCGTCTCTGGCACACTTTGTAATAGCATATTGAGCATTTCCAGCGCCAGCTCACCTTTACCCCCTGCACGTTGTAGCGCAAGCGACCAATCTAAGCAGTTACTTTCAAATGGAGCAGGGCTTTGTGACGTTACACTTTTAATTTTGTCGCGGCTTACGGGCGATTGCGGACTATGATCGCAAATAATTTGGCTCAGCATGTCCTCATCAATAGGCTTAGTTAAATAGCCTTTAAAGCCATCTTTTAATAGCTGCTCTTTTTCACTGTGCAGAGCATGCGCGGTTACCGCAATAATAGGTGTGTCTTCGTTTAAAGAAGACTCCTTAATAAGTTTACACGCGGTAATGCCATCCATAATCGGCATTTGTATGTCCATAAATATAACATCGTACTTATGGCTTTTACTTAAGCTGTAGGCTTGCGAGCCATTATAAGCGGTGTCTATAAATTCAACTTGCTCTTTTAACAAGGTGCAAATAAGTTTTAAGTTTGCATCGTTGTCATCTACCACCAGTACTTTTAATGGCAATAATGTTTGGTCGCTTGGCTCAATATTTAAGGTTGGATGATCAAGGCGATAAGGCGCAGCCAGTACTTCACATAATTTACGATGATTAAGCGGCTTACTTAAGCACGCATCGGCGCCGCTGCCAATAAACGCTTCGCGCATATTATGCGAAACAGTATTGAGCATAAGGTATAAATAATCGCACGACTCGCGAACCATATTCACATAGCTCTTAAGTCGCTGCATATCATCTACCGATGCCATATCACCAATAATACAAATATCGTACTTAAACATTTTATGTTTGATGGCGTCTAAAAACGCTGCTTCATTAAAACAGGCGGTTACAACCGCTTCCCACTCGTTTAATACAGAAAGCACTGAGTGGTGCGTATGCTCGTGTGGCTCTAGGTATAATATGCGTTTACCAATAAGTGATTTAGAAGGTAAGTCGTTACTAAAGGTATGATCAGGCAACCTAAACACACCATTAAAGGTAAAACAGGTGCCGCTTCCCGGGGCTGAATTTAGCGTTATTCGGCCATTCATAGCCTCTACAATGTGTTTAGTAATAATGAGACCTAAACCAGTGCCGCCAAATTTTCGGGTGATGGATGAATCTGCTTGGCCAAATGCAGTAAATAACGCATCTTGCTTATCCATTGGAATACCCACACCGGTATCGGTTACTGATACTAAAATAGAGGCGCGGTCTTCATCTAATAAGCGGTAGCTTATATCAACTTTTATAGAGCCTTTTTCAGTAAACTTAATGGCATTACTTAACAAGTTAATGAGTACTTGTTTAAGGCGAGTGGGGTCACCGGTTAAATCATCAGGCACTTGTGGGTTGATATAAATAGATAGCTCTAGTTGTTTTTCATGCGCCGAGGGAGCTAATAATGTCATAACCTCGTTTACGCTATCGCGCAGTTGAAACTGGATTGATTCAAGCTCCATTGCGCCCGCTTCAAGTTTAGAAAAATCTAAAATATCGCTAATAATCGTCAATAAGCTGTTGGCAGAAAGCTCTATGGTATCGAGGTAATCTTTTTGATGTTTATTTAAAGGTGTTTTATACAATTGGCGCGTAAAGCCAATAACCCCATTAAGCGGGGTGCGTAACTCGTGACTCATTTTAGCTAAAAAGTCGGACTTAACGCGGTTAGCATCTTGCGCCTCTTTTTTGGCCATGGTTAGCTGAATATTTGAGGTTTCGTATTGCTCTAGGGTTTCGCGGTAATCACTCGTGGCCTGATCAATATTTTTCTGCATTTCGTCTTTTTGCATAACCATAGTGTGGGCAATGGTATTAAGCCCTTCACGCAAAAGTTCAAATTCGCCCATCATGGTGTCGTTTAAACCCGTGTCTCTTTTACCTTCAACTAGTTTGTCGGTGGCAAGTACTAACTTATTAAGCGGGTTCATAAACATACGGCTAAGCTTAAGCGCTAAAATAGATGCCAATATTATTGAAAATAAAATAACAATGCCGCTAATTAAAACCGCTCGCTGCTGGCCTATAATCGCTTGGTCTTTATTAAGTTGTAAAATAACGGTGCCAAGCGGGGTTTGAAAATCATTAATATCCCATTTTGATACCGGCGCAGAGTGATTAAAAATTGGGGTGTAGAACGTGATTAACTCTTCTGATTTATTAATTTTTGTTGTGTGAAGATTTTCAATTTGTTCTTTTTGAGTTAGTTCATCAAACGAGCGATGATAGTTACTGGTCATAATAAGCTGATTGCTGGTATCAAAAATAGCAATCGACTTAATGGTTGGGGAGTGCTTATTGTGTGTGTAACTAATCAGACGGTTGAGCAGCTTTTTATTTTTTTCAAGTAAAGGCTGCTCTAAAGCAATTGCTAAGGGTTCAGATATTGAGCTGCCTTGCTGATATAAAATTTCATCAAGCTCAATGTAACGATTTATTGTAAAATAGCCGCCAAGTAACAAACCAATGATCACTGTGGGGATCAAGGTTAAGGTTAAAACAGAATCACGTAAGCCTAATTTGGTCATAATGGAAGCGTTATTATCATTATTAGTATGGATCGAGTATATACGGTTCATCGGCTATTCTCAAAGCATCTGATTTGCTTATACGTAATACAAAATTTAAGGTAATGCCGCATGGCGCAAATTTTTAAAGCAAAGAAAAAACCACTTAAACAGCAAACACTCACACTTAATATTACGGCCATGGATCATCAAGGGCGGGGCGTTGCCAAACACAATAATAAAGTGTGCTTTGTAAGCGGCGCTTTAATGAATGAAAAAGTAACGGCAAGCCTAATAGAAGATAAAGCCAAATACAGTAGTGCAAAGCTGGTTAAGGTTATTAATCCAAGCGATGCACGCACGCAGCCTTTTTGTCAGCATTATAATCACTGTGGTGGTTGTCAGTTGCAGCACCTAGAAATAAATCAGCAAGTGGTTGAAAAGCAAAATGCAGTGACGCAACTGTTTCAAAAATTTGCCAAATTAAGCGACTTAAATTGGCAAGCGCCTCTTTTAAGTAAGCCCACTCATTACAGACGCAGTGCGCGTATTGCCGTAATGTATGATAAAGCCGCTAAAAAAATGCGAGTTGGGTATCGTGCGCCTAGCTCTAAAAATGTGATTAGTATTGAGCAATGTGATGTGCTTAGTAAGGCATTTACTAACGTATTTAGTATTTTTGAAACGCTTATTAATCAATATAAAGCGCTACACAGTATAAGTCATTTACAGTTATGCCAAAACGAGGCTGGGAACTTTATTGTTATTCGCCATACTAAAGCGATACCAGATGAAGCCAAAAGCTATATACAAGAAGCAGCAAACGCACAGCAATGGTTAATTACTTGGCAAGACAACAGCGATGTTATAGAGCAGGCTCATTTGCCTACGCCGTATTATTTTTTAGAAAAGTTTAATTTAAAGTTTGAATTTGGCCTTGGTAATTTTATTCAAGTAAATGATGAAGTTAACCAAGCTATGTTAGCTCAGTCGGTAAATTGGCTTAACTTGCAAGGAAACGAGCAAGTATTGGATTTATTTTGTGGTATTGGTAACTTTTCATTAGTGCTAGCCCAGCATGCTAAATCGGTTATTGGAGTAGAAGGGGTTGCATCGGCGGTTGCAATGGCGACGCAAAATGCGCAAACTAACTCTATCACTAATGCGCACTTTCATTGTTTTGATTTAACGCAAAAAATTGAAACAGCACAATGGTTTAATAAGGCGCTAGACGTATTAGTATTAGACCCTTCTCGCACAGGTGCTATGGCTGTTTTAGAGCAACTACCTTTAAAGCAGTTTAAAACCATTTTATACGTCTCTTGCGATCCTGTTACTTTAGCCCGTGACAGTGCAATTATTTCGCAAGCAGGCTTTGAAGTTACTAAAATTGGGCTAATGAATATGTTTCCACATACAGGACACATAGAAACAATGGCGTTATTTCAACGGAGGTAAAGCGTTTTATGGTCGCTACACGTCAATCACATCAGCAGGACGACACAGGTGACTTTGCTACTAGCCTAAAACAGTTAGCGTTATCGCAAGAGAAAATAACGCTGCTAAACAAAGCGCAAGCATTGTGTGTTACATGTGACAACCAAGCACGGCAAAACACGGCCATAGAAATGGTCGAGATTTTAGCCGAGCTAAATTTAGATGCAGAATCTCTCGCAACCGCGTATCTCACGCATTACTACTTAAATGACTTAGTAGACCTTGAAACCGTAGAAGCACAACTTGGCAAAAATGTAGCCATGCTTTTAACTGGGGTTGCACAAATGGCTGCTATTAGTACTTTATCGCACCAAGGTAAAGGCACTATGCAGGTAGATAACATTCGTAAAATGTTACTTACCATGGTTGAAGATGTGCGCGCTGTGGTGATTAAACTTGCTGAGCAAGTGTGCCATTTACGCAATGTAAAAAATGGCGATGAAGAAGAGCGTGTTATTGCCGCTAAAGAAACCGCCGATATTTTTGCCCCGTTAGCAAACAGGTTAGGTATAGGCCAGCTTAAGTGGGAACTAGAAGATTTATCGTTTAGGTATTTACACCCCGACACCTATAAAAGCATTGCTAAACAACTTGATGACAAGCGCCTTGCCCGTGAAGCCTATATGGAAGATATGGTTGCGCAAGTAAAAGCTCGCCTAAGCGAAGCCGGTATTGAGGCGCAAGTGTATGGCCGCCCTAAGCACATTTACAGCATTTATAAAAAAATGCAGCAAAAAAACTACGAGTTTGATCAGCTGTTTGATATTAGAGCAATGCGAATTGTTGTAGAGCGCCTGCAAGATTGTTACGGCGCGCTAGGTATTGTGCACACTAATTGGCGCCACCTTAATAAAGAGTTTGACGACTACGTTGCTACACCCAAACAAAATGGCTATCAATCAATTCATACCGTGGTATTTGGCCCTGAAGGGAAAACCGTTGAAATACAAATACGCACCAGCGAAATGCACCAAGATGCAGAGCTAGGCGTAGCCGCGCACTGGATGTATAAAGAAGGCGCTTTACCTGGGCGTGGCTCAGGCTATGAGCAAAAAATTAGCTGGTTGCGCAAATTACTACAATGGCAAGAAGAAGTGGTTGATGGGGGCGATTTAGCCGAAGAGCTTAAAAACCAAGTTGTAGAAGACCGCGTTTATATATTTACCCCAAGTGGCGATATCATCGATTTACCTGTTGGCGCTACACCGCTTGATTTTGCTTACTACATTCACTCAAATGTAGGGCACCGCTGTATAGGGGCTAAAGTATTTGGCAAAATAGTGCCGTTTACACATCAGCTATCAACGGGCGATCAGGTAGAAATTCTCACGCAAAAGCAGCCTAATCCAAGCCGCGATTGGTTAAATCCATCGCTTGGTTATATTAAATCGTCGCGTGCAAGGGCTAAAATCCATCATTGGTTTAAACAGCTCGACCGCGATAAAAACTTAAGCGCCGGTAAAGAGATTCTAGATAACGAACTGCAAAAGCTAGATTTAACCTACAAAGATTTAGACCCAGCTATTAAGCGCTTTAATTTTAAAGAACTAGATGACTTAATGGTCGCCATAGGTGCCGGCGATGTTCGCTTAAACCAAATGCTTAACTTTGTCAGTGATCGTACCGAAGAAGAACCCGTTATTCGTTTTAAAGCGCCAAGTAAAGTAACTGGCGATAAAAACGGCATTGTGGTGGATGGCGTGGGCAGCTTAATGAGCCACGTTGCTAAGTGTTGTCGCCCAGTACCTGGCGATAAAATAATTGGCTATATTACACAAGGCCGTGGCATTGGGGTGCACCGCGAAGATTGCGATTCATTTAACAACTTAAAAGAGCAACACCCAGAGCGTGTTATATCGGTTAGTTGGTCAGATGAAATAAACGGCTCTTATGCGCTAAGTATAAAAATAGAAGCAAGCGATCGCTCAGGTTTAATTCGCGATATTAGCTCTGTACTGGCTAACGAAAAAGTAAATGTGATCAACATGAACGTTAATACTGTTGGGGCCGATCAGTTAGCGGTATTTACTATGCAAATAGAAGTGCATGACCTATCGGGCACAAACCGGGTTTTGTCTAAACTGCATCAAATTGAAGGTGTTCACAGTGCCAAGCGAAACCAATAAAATGGCAAACAGTAACGCCCTTGAGCAACTACTCGATATTATGGCGTTGCTTCGCGATCCTACCGACGGTTGCCCGTGGGATCGCAAGCAAAATTTTAAATCGATTGTACCGCACACGCTAGAAGAAGCCTTTGAAGTGGCCGACTGCATAGAGTCGGGTAATTTAAACGAGCTTAAAAATGAGCTGGGTGATTTACTGTTTCAAATCGTTTTTTACGCACAACTTGCCAAAGAGCAGGACATGTTTGATTTTAACGACGTGGTTAGTGAGCTAAATAGTAAACTTACCCGCCGTCACCCTCATGTTTTTAACACCAAGCAAGCATTAACCGACGAGCAATTAGCAAAGCAATGGCAAGCAATTAAAGCACAAGAGCGTGCAGCAAAAGTTCAGCCAAGCAAAGCCTCACTTTGGCAAGATATACCCACCAATATGCCAAGCTTAACTAAAGCTAAAAAAATTCAGCAGCGTGTTGCCGCACTTGGTTTTGATTGGCCAAGCTACCACGGGGCACTTGATAAAGTAAGTGAAGAAGTACTTGAAGTAAAAGAAGCGCTTGAGCACGACCCTTCATCCGATCATACAGCAGAAGAAATAGGCGACTTATTATTTGCCACAGTAAATGTGGCTCGCCATGTTAAACGCGACCCAGAGCAACTACTCAGACAAGCCAACGATAAGTTCTCGGCGCGCTTTGAAAAAGTGCAAGGTTATTTAATTGCAAAAGGTAAAAGTTTAGACAGCGCAACGCTTGACGAAATGGAAGAAGCATGGGAAGCCATTAAAAAAGCGAAATAAGATTAGCTCAGTACAACCTAATGTTAATCAACGAACATTTTTTGTGCGTCTAAACGCTATTTTTAGCTGGATTGCTCAACGCTGTTTTGGTACAATTTCGCCCCGTCTTGATGATATACCCAGAGTCTCTTTCTCGGGTGTTATATTCCTTTTAATTCCTGATATTCTAGGGTTCGCATGAGTACAAAATTTATCTTCGTTACTGGCGGGGTTGTTTCTTCGTTGGGTAAAGGTATTGCAGCAGCGTCATTGGCAGCTATTTTAGAGGCCCGCGGTTTAGATGTTACCATTTTAAAGCTGGATCCTTACATAAACGTTGACCCAGGCACAATGAGCCCAATTCAACACGGTGAAGTATACGTTACAGAAGACGGCGCCGAAACGGATCTTGATTTAGGTCACTACGAGCGTTTTATTCGCACCAAAATGACCAGCCGCAACAACTTCACACAAGGGCGAGTGTACGAAGATGTACTACGTCGTGAGCGCCGTGGTGAATACTTAGGTGCAACCATTCAGGTTATTCCACACATCACAAATGACATTAAGCAACGTGTATACGACGGTGCTGAAGGTCATGATATTGCGATTGTGGAAATTGGTGGCACAGTAGGTGATATTGAATCACAACCATTTATTGAAGCAATTCGTCAGTTAGGTACAGAAATTGGCCGCGAACGTGCGCTATTTATTCACCTAACGCTAGTGCCATTCTTAGGCCCTGCAGGCGAAGTTAAAACAAAACCAACACAGCACTCAGTTAAAGAGTTACGCTCTGTAGGTATTCAGCCAGATATTCTTATTTGTCGCTCAGACCGTAAATTGCCTAACAATGAACGTGCAAAAATTGCATTGTTTACAAACGTTGAAGAAAAAGCGGTTATTTCGCTTCCTGACGTAGACAGCATTTACAAAATTCCTGCGCTATTAAAATCACAAGAGCTAGATAACTTTGTATGTCGTCGTTTCCACCTTGACGCACCAGAAGCTGATTTAGTTGAATGGGAACAAGTACTTTATCAAGAGTCTAACCCGACTGGCGAAGTAACGATTGGTATGGTTGGTAAGTACATTGAACTACCAGATGCATACAAATCAGTTAACGAAGCACTAAAGCATGCAGGTCTTAAAAACCGTTTAACCATTAATATTGAATACGTTGACTCGCAAGACTTAGAAAGCAAAGGGGTAGAACTGCTTTCTCATCTAGATGCTATTTTAGTACCAGGTGGTTTTGGCGGCCGTGGTGTTGAAGGTAAAATTTTAGCAGCTAAGTATGCCCGTGAAAACAAAGTACCTTACCTAGGCATTTGTTTAGGTATGCAAGTAGCGCTTATTGAATATGCACGTAATGTTGCAGGTTTAACCGACGCTAACTCAACTGAGTTTAATATTCACTCAAAAGCGCCAGTAGTGGGCTTAATTACCGAGTGGTTAGATGCTGAGGGTAACATTGAAATACGTGATGAAAAATCTGATTTAGGTGGCACCATGCGTTTAGGCGCACAAAAATGTCACTTAACGCCGGGTTCTAAGGTACACGAAGTGTACGGCAATACAGAAATTATTGAACGTCACCGTCATCGCTACGAAGTAAACAACAACTTTGTAGAGCAATTAGAGCAAGCAGGCTTAAGCTTTACCGGTTTATCAGAAGATAAAAAACTAGTAGAGATCATCGAAAACAAAGATCACCCATGGTTTATTGCCGCGCAATTCCACCCGGAATTTACGTCAACACCACGTGATGGTCACCCGTTATTTGAAGGGTTTGTAGCAGCCGCTCATACTCATCAAAAAACGTCTTCGTAATTAAAAAAAGCCGTGCATATTGCACGGCTTTTTTGTCTAAAGGGCTGACTAAAAGATATAAAACGTAGTAAAGTTAGCTGAACTCACCATTTTGGGAATATAGAGGAATCAAGATGTCAGAAATCGTAAAAGTAATTGGTCGCGAAATTATGGACTCGCGTGGTAACCCTACTGTTGAAGCTGATGTATATTTAGCTGATGGTTCTTGGGGCCGCGCTGCCGCTCCTTCAGGTGCATCAACAGGTACTCGCGAAGCACTAGAGCTACGTGATGGTGACAAAGCCCGTTACTTAGGTAAAGGCGTATTAAACGCAGTTGGTTTTATTAACAACGAAATTGCGGATGCGCTTAAAGGCCAAAATGCATTAGAGCAAAGTGCTGTAGATAAAGTAATGCTAGATTTAGATGGCACCGAAAATAAAGAAAAACTAGGTGCAAATGCTATCTTAGCGGTATCACTAGCGACTGCAAAAGCCGCTGCACAATTTAAAAAAGTTGAGCTTTACGAGCACATCGCAGACCTAAACGGTACACCAGGTGTTTACTCAATGCCGTTACCTATGATGAACATCATCAACGGTGGTGAGCACGCAGATAACTCTGTAGATATTCAAGAATTTATGATCCAACCTGTTGGCGCTGAAAACTTCCGCGAAGGCCTACGTATGGGCGCTGAAGTATTCCACAGCCTTGCTAAAGTATTAAAAGCAGACGGCCACTCTACAGCGGTAGGTGATGAAGGTGGTTTTGCACCAAACCTTGCATCAAACGAAGCGGCACTTGCAGCTATTAAAACAGCTGTAGCAAACGCAGGTTACGAGCTTGGTAAAGATATTACACTGGCTATGGACTGTGCAGCCTCTGAGTTTTACGACAAAGAAGCAAACATTTACGATCTAAAAGGTGAAGGCAAAAAGTTCACTTCAGAAGAGTTTAACTACTTCTTAAAAGATCTAACTGAGCAATACCCAATTGTATCTATTGAAGATGGCTTAGATGAGTCAGATTGGGATGGCTTTGCACACCAAACTAAATTAATGGGCGATAAAATCCAGTTAGTAGGCGATGATTTATTCGTAACTAACACAAAGATTTTAAAACGCGGTATTGATAACGGTATTGCTAACTCAATCCTAATTAAATTTAACCAAATTGGTTCACTAACTGAAACGTTAGCAGCAATCAAAATGGCTAAAGATGCAGGCTTTACAGTTGTTATTTCGCACCGTTCTGGCGAAACAGAAGATGCAACTATTGCTGATTTAGCGGTAGGTACTGCTGCAGGCCAAATTAAAACAGGTTCATTGAGCCGCTCTGACCGTGTTGCTAAGTACAACCAACTTCTTCGCATTGAAGAAGCGCTTGGTTCTAAAGCACCTTACAACGGTCTTAAAGAAGTTAAAGGTCAGTAATTCTATTTTATATAGAATCTTACTTTTAGTTTTAGATAATAAAATCCTCGCTAATGCGGGGATTTTTTATGCCTGATACTTTTTTAAAGAGATGAGAAGCTTTGTAGGCGTTAAGCTTGCTGACGCGCGCACGCAGTGCGAAAAAGGATTTGCTTAACTCATAATATTTTCTGCACAGCTCAGAGCTGAAACTGCTGCTTTAAAATAGCTCCCGTAAAACTGGTTTTTAAATAAAAACCACGCGGTAAGGTTTTTATTGTTTGCCCATTTGGACCAATAGCATCGGTAACCACTTTGCTATTAGCGGCTTTTGGCCTAATTTGAATGGCATCCCCTAAATGGCCCGATATTTCATCAACTCGCCCAAGCGCTATTAACTCCATTTGTTCTTCCCAATCTCGTTGTAGCAACGCATCTTGCTCAGGCGTAGGCTGCCATAAAAAGCCACTGCCTATGGTTCTATCAAAAGGCGCAATATCGCGCTCACTCAATATAGGCAGCCATAAAACATGATTGAGTTTTTTACGCACAGCGCTTGTATGCCACGTCATGCCGGTTACGTTTATAAGGGGGGTAACCGACACAAAAGTGGTTTCTAAGGGTTTTCCTTTATACGAAATAGGCAGTGTTTTTAATTCAATGCCTAAATCTTCAAAGTCGGGGAGGGGTTTTGAGCCTGCAGTAGCGCCTAACACGTATTCAATAAGTTGCCCGGTCCAGCCTTTTTCACGTAATAGGTCGTCAGGGGTTTTAAAGCTGTATTGAGAGGCTAATTGCCCTAATGTTAAACCAGCAATAGCGTTTACGCGTTGCATTAAGTCATTAATTGAATGGGGTTTTGTTGGTCGCATGCTACTCATTTATCTTGAATAATTAACAGCGCCATGATAGCAAAACCCCCGTAAGGTGGATATCTTTGCTTTTGGTTGTTTTTTATACGCACTGTGTTTGGCGTAATTTTGCTCACCCCAAAAAGTTACAGTTTAACTGTAAGTAACTGACTAGCTTTAATATTTTCAATTAACTCATTCAGCTTTAATTAAGTTAGCAAATTCTATATGGGATAAATACAACTATATAAACATGTTTATCCACAGAATCTGTGGAGAAAGCGAGTTTTTAGATCTGCTATTGTGGACTTGTTTGCAAAATAGCCTTGTTTATCAAAAGTTATACACAAGCTGTGAGTAAATAGCACTAAACATAATAATCAAGGCATAGCTTAGCTTTTTTTGCTAAAAGTTGCGTCAATTAAGGGTTATTTTATCCTTGTAATTACTCAGTGCTCATTTAAGGTTAAGTCGTTATGCACAGCGTAAATAGTAAACGTGCGATTAGGGCGTGATGACTTTGGGGATAATAGTGTTTGCCGAATTGCAGCTAATGTGGAACAATCATTAAAAATCGACTTACAAATGAGGCACTAAGGTGATTGATGCCGAAGGTTTTCGTGCCAATGTCGGAATTGTAATTTGCAATAATCAGGGGCAGGTTTTTTGGGCTAGACGTTACGGTCAACATTCTTGGCAATTTCCCCAAGGCGGTGTTGATGACGGAGAAACACCCGAACAAACCATGTACCGTGAATTACACGAAGAAGTAGGTTTGCGACCAGAAGATGTAGAAATAGTTGCAAGCTCAAAACATTGGTTACGCTATAAATTACCCAAGCGATTAATTCGCCGCGACTCTAGTCCGGTGTGTATTGGGCAAAAACAAAAATGGTTTTTATTAAAGCTGCGTTGCAAAGATGAAGATGTAAACTTGCTTAAAACACATCATCCCGAGTTTGATGATTGGCGCTGGGTGAGTTATTGGTACCCAGTAAGGCAAGTTGTGTCGTTTAAACGCGATGTATACAGGCGGGTGATGAAAGAGTTTGCACCGTTTGCAATGCCTTTTAATAAAAGAGAACATCATAAAGAACAGTGGCGACACAAAAGGTAGTAGCATAATTATAAAATAAGGAGCAGGTAATGCTGGCAACACTTAGAACTATTGCTGAGTCTGTTTCGCAACAAGCGAATTTAGACAGTGCCTTAGTGTGCTTTGTGAAAATGGTTAAAGAGGCCATGAAAACCCAGTGCTGCTCTATTTATTTTGCCGACTACAGCCAAGATAACTTTGTACTTATGGCAACCGAAGGCCTTAACCCCGACGCCGTAGGTAAGTTTAGAATTGGTTTTACCGAAGGGCTTGTAGGTTTAGTGGCCCAGCGTGAAGAGCCCATTAATATTGCTTTTGCAAAATCTCATCCGCGTTTTAAGCTCTCCCCCGAAGTAAACGAAGAAGGTTACAATGCTTTTTTGTCTGTACCTGTGGTACATCAAAAAAAGGTATTGGGCGTTATTGTTGTACAACAAAAAATGGCGCGGGTTTTTAGCCAAGACGAAGAGTCATTTTTAATTACCCTTTCAGCGCAGCTAGCCTCGCAACTTGCGCATGCTGAAATAAAAGAGCTTTTACGCCAAGATGAATCATCACACCAAACCTCAGTGCTCAAAGGGGTGTCGAGTGCGCCAGGTATTGGGATTGGCCAAGCCTTTGTGGTACTGCCCAAGCTTGATTTTAAATCTATAGAGCTAAAAAAAGATCCCGATAGCGCCGAGCAGCGCCGTTTGTTTACACAAGCCGTTGCTGCCACCCGCAAAGAATTTAATACCCTGTCTATGACCTTGAGTGACTCAATACCGCGAGAAGCCCTCGCGGTATTTGATGTATACCAACAATTACTTGATGCGAAAAGTTTAGGCCACAATGTTGAGGTACAGTTACAAGAGGGCTGGTGCGCAAAAAGCGCCTTAAAAATTGTTATTGAGCGGCTTATTTCGCAGTTTAATGCCATGCAAGACCCCTACATAAAAGAGCGCGCAGTTGATGTAAAAGACATAGGTTTAAGGGTATTACACCACCTTGTAAACACAGAGCACGCAGTAAAAGATTACCCACCCAATACCATATTAATTGCGAATACCTTAACGCCCGCCATGCTGGCTGAAGTACCCAACGGGCATTTAGCCGGTGTAGTGAGTGTGAATGGCTCAGCCAATAGCCATGCCTCTATATTAACCCGAGCGATGGGAATACCGGCTATTTGGGGGATTGAAGATTTACCCTTATTGCAATTTGATGCTAAACCAATGATTTTAGATGCCTTTGCAGGGCGTTTATATATTTCTCCTTCGCAAGTGTTACTCGATGAATACGCTCAGTTAAAGCACCAAGATAAACTACTCAATAATCGCTTTTTAGCAGAGCAAAGTGCGCAGTCGGTTACCTTAGATGGTGAGCAAATAAATTTAATGCTAAATGCAGGGCTTGAGCTTAATACTGAGCAAAGCAGTGCGCATATTTGCGATGGGGTAGGGCTTTATCGTACCGAAGCATGGTTTATGCAAAAGGGGCAATTTCCATCGCAAGCTGAGCAAGAAAACTGGTATAGGGAGGTGCTAAAAAGTTACCATCCAGCGCCAGTGGTTATGCGAACCCTAGATATTGGTGGCGATAAAGTTTTAGATTACTTTAATATCACCGAAGAAAATCCCTTTTTAGGGTGGCGCGGCATACGCATAAGCCTTGACCACCCAGAGCTATTTTTAGATCAGCTCAAAGCTATGTTAAAAGCAAATATGGGTTTAGGTAATTTAAAAATAATGCTGCCTATGATCAGCGGTACAGAAGAGGTAGACGAAGCGCTCGCGTTATTTGAACAAGCTTATTTTGAACTGGCAGAAAAACACCCAGAGCAAAACTTGGAGCGCCCAGAAGTGGGCATTATGCTTGAAGTACCCTCAAGTATATTTATGCTCGACGAGTGGGCTAAAAAAGTAGATTTTTGCTCAGTAGGTAGTAACGATTTAACGCAATACTTACTTGCTGTCGATAGAGCAAATGCGCGGGTGGCTCAGTTATTTAACCCATATCACCCCGGCGTGTTAAGGGTATTAAATAAAGTAGCGAATGAATGTAATAAACACTGTTTACCCTTTAGTTTATGTGGTGAGCTAGGCGGCGAGCCAGAGGGCGCTATTTTACTCATTGCCATGGGTTATAGGCATTTAAGTATGAACATGTCGTCGTTAACTAAAGTAAAGTGGATTTTAAGGCGCTTAAATATTAACGATATGCAGCAATTACTCGCAGAGTGCTTAGTGCAATCGAACGCTAAACAGGTACTGCGCTTAACGCGCAATTTTATGATTGAACACCAATTAGGCGATCTGTTTTATACCGCCAAATAATGCAGCGCTTAAAGATGCTATTAACTTTATAATCCTTTAATATAGGCGCACGAAAAGGTATTTGAGAACACTATGTATGACTTAGCTTTACTCGTGGCCAGTTGTGCGCTACTTGGCTGTGTAGTTGGCTTTTTAGCTGGGCTATTAGGGATAGGCGGCGGTTTAATTATTGTGCCTGTTTTAAGTAGCTTATTACTGATGTTTGACGTTACTTCACCTGATCACGTATTAGTTATTTCTATTGCAACATCGCTTGCCTCTATTTTATTCACTTCTACTTCTTCAGTCTTGGCTCATCATAAAAATGATAATGTGCCGTGGCAAATTGCACCGTGGGTTATGTCGGGTGTAGGCTTAGGCGCGTTAATAAGTGGCTTTGCCGCAAGTTTAATACCCGAACAAGCATTACGCAGCGTGTTTGCAATAAGTGTTGTATTTATTGCAGGCAGAATGGTGTTGGCATCACGTAGTAAATCGCTTAAAGAAAAACCGCTACCAAAAGGGATTATTTTAGGGAGCATTTCTGCTCTTATGGGCGCGCTTTCTGGTTTAATAGGTATTGGTGGCGGCGCACTTATTGCCCCTATGCTTAATTACTTTTCAGTTGATATGAAAAAAGCGATAGGCTGTGCATCAGCGAGCGGCATTGTTATCGCGCTATTTGGCTCTATTGGTTATATAAGCGCAGGCTGGCAGGTAACCGATTTAGCCCATGGGTTCGCAGGGTTTGTATACTTACCTGCATTATTTGGTATTGTAATAACATCGTGGTTTGTGGCGCCCTTAGGGGCTAAAGCAACTCATTATTTACCTGTTAATATAATAAAGAAAATTTTCGCGGTGTTGCTTGTGCTCATCGCACTTAAAATGGTTTTTAGCTAAAGGTTTATTTATGGCACTTGAGTTTCCTCAAATCGATCCAATAATTTTTTCTGTTGGACCGCTAAGCGTACGTTGGTACGGTTTAATGTATTTAATTGGTTTTGCATTTGCGATGTGGTTTGCTAATCGTCAAGCCGAAAAACCAAACTCTGGTTGGACTAAAGAGCAAGTTAGCGACTTGCTTTTTTACGGCATGCTAGGGGTTATTTTAGGCGGCAGAATTGGCTATGTATTGTTTTATCAGTTTAGCTACTTTTTAGAAAATCCATTATATTTATTTAGAATTGACCAAGGCGGTATGTCTTTCCACGGCGGAACATTAGGGGTTATTACCGCTATTATACTATTTGCCAAAACCCGCAAAAAATCACTATTTGCAGTGGGAGATTTTGTGGTGCCGCTGGTTCCGGTAGGCTTATTAGCAGGGCGTATTGGTAACTTTATAAATGGCGAATTATGGGGCCGCGTAAGCGATGTGCCATGGGCAATGGTATTTCCAACGGGTGGGCCGCTTGCACGTCACCCATCGCAGTTATACGAAGCCTTTTTTGAAGGGCTAGTCCTGTTTTTAATTTTATTATGGTTTATTAAAAAGCCTCGCCCTGCAGGCAGTGTAGCCGGTGTATTTTTATTAGGGTACGGCGTATTTAGATTTTGTATTGAATATTTCCGCCAACCAGATGCGCAGCTTGGCCTATTTGCCGATTTTATCTCAATGGGTCAAATACTCTCGTTACCTATGATAATTGGTGGCCTAGGGCTATTAATTTGGGCGTACAAAAAACCGCAACCTGTAACCGCAGCAAAGGCATAGTAAGAACAGATCATGAAACAATATTTAAAATTATGTCAGCGCATCGTTGACGAAGGTGTATGGGTAGAAAACAAACGCACAGGCACGCGCTGCTTAACCGTTATTAATGCCGACTTAGAATACGATGTAGGTAATAATAAATTTCCTATGATCACCACTCGTAAAAGTTACTACAAAGCCGCTATAGCAGAGCTTTTAGGTTACTTACGAGGGTACGATAGTGCAGCGCAATTTCGCGATATAGGCTGTAAAACTTGGGATGCAAACGCAAACGATAATAACGCATGGCTAAATAACCCTAACCGCAAAGGCGAGGACGACATGGGCCGCGTTTATGGCGTGCAAGGGCGTAATTGGCAGCGCCCAGATGGCTCAACGCTCGATCAGCTTGCTAAAGTAATAAATAACTTAAAAAACGGGATTGATGACAGAGGTGAAATAATTACCTTTTATAATCCTGGTGAGTTTGAGCTTGGTTGCTTGCGCCCATGTATGCACACGCATACGTTTTCGCTGCTTGGCGACACGCTGTATTTAACATCGTATCAGCGCAGTTGCGATGTGCCTCTAGGGCTTAATTTTAATCAAATTCAGTGCTTTGTATTACTGGCATTGGTAGCGCAAATTACCGGCCATAAAGCAGGTAAGGCGTATCATAAAATTGCTAACGCGCATATTTACGAAAACCAGTTACCGTTAATGCGCGATGTACAGCTAACACGTGAGCCGTTTGACTCACCGCAATTAAATATTAACCCAAACATAAAATCACTAGAAGATATAGAAACATGGGTAACACGAGACGATTTTGAAGTAGTAGGCTATCAATGCCACGAACCAATCCAATATCCGTTTTCAGTATAATAAGATTAAGGAGAACAAGATGAAAGCAGTGATCCCAGTAGCAGGCCTTGGAACGCGTATGTTACCTGCCACAAAAGCTATCCCTAAAGAGATGCTCCCAGTGGTAGACCGCCCGCTTATTCAATATGTAGTAAATGAAGCGGTAGCAGCAGGCGTTAAAGAGATTGTACTTGTAACGCACTCAAGTAAAAACTCTATCGAAAACCATTTTGATACCAGCTTTGAGCTAGAAGCCACGCTTGAAAAACGCGTAAAGCGGCAATTACTTGCCGAAGTACAGGCAATTTGCCCTAAAGATGTGACCATTATTCACGTACGCCAAGGCGAAGCCAAAGGCTTAGGCCACGCAATTAACTGTGCAGCGCCAATTATTGGCAACGAACCTTTTGTGGTTATTTTGCCAGATGTAATTGTTGATGACGTAGAGAGCGACCTTAAAAAAGACAACCTAGCAGAGATGATCGCCCGTTTTGAAGAAACTAAGCACAGCCAAATTATGGTTGAGCCAGTACCAATGGACGAAGTAGACAAATTTGGTGTTGTTGATTTAGGTGACGTAGAGCTTCACCAAGGTGAAAGCTCGCCAATTATTAACATGGTAGAAAAACCGCCAGTAGATGAAGCACCTTCAAACCTATCGGTAGTAGGGCGTTATGTATTAAGCGAAAACATTTGGCCACTGCTTGCTAAAACGCCGCAAGGGGCTGGCAACGAAATTCAACTTACAGATGCAATTGCCATGCTAATGCAGCAAGAAAAAGTAGACGCGTACTCAATGAAAGGCCGCAGCCACGATTGTGGTAGTAAAATAGGCTACTTAAAAGCAACGATAGAGTTTGCTCTGCGCCGCGACGAGTTTGCAGATGATTTAAAAACATTTATTAAATCGTTAATTTAGGTTTTATTAAATTACCCACCAAGGCGCCTGTTTAGGCGCTTTTTTAGTGCTAAATTATTAATACAAAAATAGGTATGGGTTTACTTAATTTTAACCACGCCAGTAATAAAGATGGTCTACGCTTAATTATGTTCTGAATTTGACTTGCGTTATATAGCAACATAACGTAATTTATATTGTAAAGTTTATGTTAATTGGCATCAAAGTTGTATTAAAAGCCAAACTCACGGAAGGGTCATGTTAATTTTATCTAAGCAGGTAAATTAGCGTGCGGGAGCAAAAATCGCTCATTGTTTAAATTGCTAAGTTAAACGCTTTCTTGTGAGAATGTTTAACTGAAATGTAAGTGCACAGGCACTGCTTTCAGGATAACGGGTACATGCTTAAATTAAAAAAATACTATAAACACTTTTTTGTATGCCTTTTTACGCTTACGTTTGGCACGGCGTGCTCTATTACGCCTACCGCTAAACCTGCTGTTGATAATGAAATACCTAACACCACGCCCGATTACGTATCGATAACTGCACTAGAGCTTGCGCAATTAAAAGATGCCGCAATGCAATGGCAGCAAGCACGCGCCGGTATAGAGCGTATTTTAAAGCTTGAAAAAGAAATTACTTACCTGGTTAATCACATAGATATAATAAACTCTAAAGCTATTGCACAATCTAATGCAAGCCCTGCCTACAGTAGCCGTTACACTCGCACGCCTTCGCGTACAACCAGTAATAAGCCACGTCGTCAGCAAACTTACAAAGCTGCTAACAATAACCAAAAGCAAACTATAAAGCTTAATACCCCTAAACATGTATTTGCATTACAAGTTGCCTCGGTTGATTCTAAGCAGGATGTAGCCAAAGCTTGGCAAGAACTAAATACCAAAGCAGCGCCACTATTTAGAGATAAAATATTAACCAACGTAGAAACCGCAAAAATAAATGATAAAACCTTTTATCGCTTAAAGCTTGGCTCCTATAAAAACCTTAAAAATGCCAAAGCCGACTGTGAAGTATTTAAAATGTATAAGCTCGACTGCATTGTAAGTAACTACACCGATAAGCCAATTAAACTTTAATAGTGATACTAACCCGCAATAATAAATAATCATTTTATGGGGCTAATCGTGTTGCGTTCTGCGTTAATAAATCTCGTTTAGAGCAACTAAATAGCGAATTTTTTGCCTAGCTATCAATACGTTTTACTATCCTCAAAATAGATTACTTAATTAAGCTAATTGGTATAAAAGCGCAATAGGCCCTAGCACGCGTGACTTGCTAAGCGTTGATTGGCTGTTAAAATAGCGCCCACTCTTACCCAAATTAACAACATACTTATGCTGCACTACAAGGATTTTTTAGCCATATTAGTTTTAGGCTTTGCATTAGCAAACAGTGCTCACGCACTCGCAACGGCCCAAAAGCAGGCGGTGCTTATTAAAAAAGATGATTTAGCCGTACTCAAAGAGTCAGCGCAGCAGTGGCAACAAACCAAGCCTCAACTAGAAAGACTGTTAAAGCTAGAAAGTGAATTACAGCGCACAGTAGATAAATTAAAACAACTTAACGCGCACCCAAAACCACAGCAAACTAACCACTTAGCTGTTGTTAATACAAATGCGCTGTTTGCTGTGCAAGTGGGGGCGTATAAAAATAAAGCGGTACTTGAAGCGGCTATAAAGCAATTTCAATCGGCCTCAAATAAGCTTGAAGTAAATACCGAGCAAGTACTGATTGACCAGCACACCTTTTATAGATTAAAGCTTGGTGCGTTTAAAACAAAAAAAGCAGCTGAAGATGCATGTAAGTCATTAATAAACAATAATACCTGCTTTGTCACTTACTACGTCAAAACGCCTCAAAGTTAATTAACCTGAACTCTGGTTAAGAGCCTTACTAGCATATTGAACTATCTTGATACTTAAATTTATTATCTCTGGCTAGAGATAGGTTTATTATCCAGAGTTTAGGTTAATTAGGCATAATAATTGCTTTATCCTCGGTATGTTTTGAAGAGGACGGCAACTATGCGCCTTTTACTGCCTTTAGTATTGTTAAATTTAACTGCTTGCAACTTGGTTCCGCCCCCAGAGCCGAGTGTGCCTACTGACGCGCCAAAAGCAGCAATGGCACCCTATACCGTTAACGAGTATGTAGCAAATCTAACCTCGCAGCTTAACCATGTAAATGGCGCTTTAAATGCCAATGCGCGCATTGGTGTGAGTAGCTTTTTTTATGCAGATGCTTTAGATACTAAGCTAGTAGCAGGGCAGGCCTCGGGTTTGAGCTTACAAATTCAAGAAAGCTTATTAACGCAATTTACCCAGCTTGGCTATCATACCGTTGAGTACCGCCTAGGTAATAACCTTATATTAGCGCAAAACGCAGACAGCATATTAAGCCGCGACTTAAGTAAATTACGCAATCGCCAAAATATTGACTTAGTCATCACCGGCACTGTAACGCGCCAACAGCATGCTTATATAGTTAATGCACGACTCGTTAATATTGAAAACAAGCAAGTATTGTCGGCAGGCAGCACAGAGATCCCTATAAATGTAATGTGGGGAAATGAAAAAATTCAGCAGCGTGACGGCTCTTTGTACCGCAGCGAATATTAATCAGGAGCACACCATGAGAAACCTATTAATTACCCTATGTTTGCCATTAGGCTTTGGCTGTTCGCAAATGTTAAATTCGCTACATTCAGAGCCGGAGCAGGTTGAGCAAGATAATGCAGCCCAGCTTGTTTCAGAGCAACGTGCGGTAAAAGCACCTGCACCAAATGAAGCGTTATTTCAGTCTAATTTAAACAAGCAAAGTAACTACACCAAAAGTGCCCCTGCAAAACGCAAAAATATAAACCATTATGTGCGCGGTATAATGCAAGACATGGTCGAAAACCTGCAATACGTAAATGACAAAACGCCACTTGCCGTTTCTAGCTTTGTATTTTTAGATGATGACTACAGCGATGGAAGCCTGTTAGGTAACCAAATAGCCGAAAGCTTTATGCATGAACTGCATAGTTTTGGAGTACCGGTTATCGATTTTAAAACCACCGATTATATGCGAGTAACCCCCGCAGGCGACTTTGTATTTAGCCGCGACTACCTAGAGCTAAACCAAGATCAAAACTTTAATTACGTATTAGCAGGAACACTTGTGAGCCACCAAGGTGGCGTACTGGTAAATGCACGAATAGTGGGCATTAAAAGTAAAGCGGTAGTGGGCAGTGCGCAAGGGTTTATTCCTCAATCAGTGGTTGATGCGCTAAACAGTAGCTATCGCACCGACGGAATTATGCTTAAACAAGCCAGCGAGTGAGGTTGACCATGTTTTACAAACTATCTGCTATAGCGGGGCTAACGGCAACGTTAGCATTAACTGGCTGTTCAATAACGCAAAATAATGAGCATAACGAAAGCATAAACACACGCTCAGACTACACCGTGGTAACGCAAAGTAGCCAACCCACGCCTATGTATGCCAACCAATCTGTGCAGCAGCAAAGTGAGTACGACACTGCAAGGCAGTTTACACCGCTTAAACACCACAAAACGCTGGCAAACTATGTAGAGCAAATGGCGCTGGATTTAGTCGATACGCTTGAAGCCGAAGCGCCCGATAACAACAGCATCAACATAGCGGTTACCACCATTGTAGATTTAGACGCATCGCTTAATAAAAGTAATCAGTTGGGTAATCAATTAGCAGAGACGTTTATTCATCAGCTGCAAAAATTTGGCTACGGCGTGGTCGATTTTAAAACCATGGACAACATTGATGTATCAAACAGAGGCGACTTCGTGTTAACTCGCGATATAGAAAAGCTAAGCGAAAGCAGCATGGCTAACTATGTATTAGCAGGTACGTTAATTTACCGCCCAAATGGCGTAGCAGTAAACACCCGCGTTATAAATGTTCACAGCAAACATATTGTAGCAAGCAGCCGTAAACTCATACCGCTGTACGTGTTAAACAAAGAAGATATATATTTATCAAGCAATTAAGTTATTTTTAGCTTGATATGAAAAACAAGATGCCGTTATAATTTTTGTAAGCTGTAAGCTGTAAGCTGTAAGCTGTAAGCTGTAAGCTGTAAGCTGTAAGCTGTAAGCTCGATGCGGCCTCTTAGTTAAATGGATATAACGGCCCCCTCCTAAGGGGCAGTTGCAGGTTCGATTCCTGCAGGGGCTACCAATTAAATCAAAAACCTAATGCAATATTAGTAACTCTTTTGTGCCTTCGTAGGTCGGATAAGCGAAGCGCCATCCGACACAGTAAAATACCTTACCAATTATTATCAATACTTTATGTTGCCGAGTGGCTGGGTAGTGCCAATAACAGCCATTAGTTAGTCTGATAGTAAAAACTGCTATCAGAAACTTTTTGAACAATATCGAATTCCAAACCTATATGGCTATAATCACCAGAAGTTGGAATAGTTGATTTATGGTTAATTACGATTCCCCAATGGTTATCGCTTATACCTCCAAAGATTATGTTGAGACTCTCTTCGTTTACTCTCGTGATTGCAGCAACATTATACTTAGCCATCACCTCTCTCAGAGCCTTAGTAACTTCAGATAATGCCAACATTTTGGGAGCTTCTTCAGGCTTGGATAGCCTATAGTCACCTGACGGGATAAATCCTGCTTGTTTGGATGGGTAGTAGGTAATAAGCTGCGTTGGACTATAAAACGTGTTATTTATGCGAAAAACATGTGGTGCCGTTTGCTGGACAATATAAAGATTTGTATTTTGTCTCAACATTTCAACTTCACTCTTTGAATCCACTAAAAACTGCTTTATCAGCTCAATTCGTTCTTTTTTACATTTTTGCTCCTTGCATATTGAGATGCTTGGCAAATTAGAAAGTTGCTTCTTATTAATATTCAGGAACCTACTTCCTAATACCCCAAAATTAAAATTTGCAAAGGCTTGCTTGTCATTATTATTTACGAAATTCGTTGGGCGAACATCCAACAGACTAAATGGAAAGAATGAAGGAAGGTATGCTAGCTGTTTATCCGTTTGAGGAAGCATCTTGTCCGCATGTTTAAGCAACTCTCTGTACTCGCTATCAATGTCTTCGTTGAAATAGGATGGCATATTTCCATAAGCAGACGTCGCAATGATTAAACTGCAACACAATAAAAAAGTTCTCATCATTTGTTATTTCAAATCCCTATAAAATAAAGAGTCATTATAATGGTATAGCATAATATTATTTAACAATGAAGATTAGCTCAATGTCCGTAATTCGCTCTTTGTCGAAGTTCGGTTCAGTGCCATTTCCGGACGTTCGTAACGACTCGTTAAAAGCCAACTGTTTTTTTGTTCTTTTAAACGACTTCTTATCAGTTGACTTTACCTAGGTTCGCCAGCCTTTATTAACGTGTACCGCTCATCTGTCCATGAGAATTCCGATAGAGCAAGAAAAACGGCATTGTACTTTTTTAATTTTTCAACAGATTCTAATGAAAAACAGCCTCCAACAACTATTAAAGTATCTTGGCTCGGCTCTCCAAACTTTTTTAATGCTTTTTCTGTAAGGTTACTTTTTATCACATCTTTTCTATTATGTGGAAAAGTAATCAAAGTACATTTTTCAGAAAACTGAGATTCAAAAGCTGCCGCTAAGCTCTTGTACTCAGTTGGTACACGATCTTTAATAATATGTGCTTCAATGCTTCTAATTATGCGAAATTTCATATCGACTGCTAACGCCCGCATAAACTGCGGAACATGTTGGACGCTTTTTTGCGTCATTTTCTTTTAAGCAAAAAAATCGGACAATGTAGGGCGTCAGATTTAATGCGCTTGTTAAACTTATAATCGGGTTTGCTCATTTTTCGCTGTTAGCTTCTCAGAATGCTTGATGATTTCTGTGGGAAGTCCAGTGGTGCAGTACAAAAGCCTAACAAACAGAAATCCATATACTTTGCCTAATTTGACAGTAACGTATTAGACCATCAGATCTAACACGTTTCTGTCCAACAACGAGTTTACCCGACCGTCCGCTTATAGCTCAAAGCCGCCCTTAAAAAACCAAAGATGCCAATAACTACTGAGTTGAAGTGTTAGTAAAACAGTAATTAGTATAACTACGTATAAAAAAGCGAGTAAATATAAATCTACTCGCTTTAAAATTTTGACAGCTTACAGCTCAACCATCACTCGTAATCGTATCAATCAGCTCACCAAGCACCGCTTCGGCTTTGCTGGTTTCTACTTGGCAGGTACCGGCGTTTAAGTGGCCGCCACCGCCGTATTTAAGGCATAACTCGCCCACATTGGTGTTTGAGCTGCGGTTGGTGATTGATTTGCCTATGGCAAATACTACGTTTTGTTTTTTAAGGCCCCACATTTTGTGAATTGATATATTGCAGTCGGGGTACATGGCGTAAATTACAAAACGGTTGGTGGCGTAAATAGTTTCTTCTTGAGTTAAATCTAGCACCACAAGGTTTTTATGCACGGTTGCGCATTGTGCTATTTGCTCTTTGGCCTTTTCGTTATGCTCGTTATAAAGCGCAACACGTTCGGCTACGTCTTCCATTTTTAAAATATCTTCAATGCTTTGATCTTTACAGGCATCAATTAGCTTCATCATTAATTGGTAGTTTGAAATTTTAAACTCGCGGAAGCGGCCAAGGCCTGTGCGTGCATCCATGATAAAGTTCATTAATACCCAGTCTGTTGGGTTGAGTATTTCGTCTTTTGAGAACTGCGCTGCATCGCCTTTATCTACCGCTTCCATCATGTCTGTGCTGATGTTTGGAAATTTTTCTGCGCCGCCATAATAATCATAAACAACGCGTGCAGCAGAAGGGGCTTTAGGGTCAATTACGTGGTTTTTAATATCGCTTGCGTTACGTACGGTTTCGCTTAAGTGATGGTCAAATGCAATATGACAGCCAGCAACGTAGGGTAGGTTAGTTGTAATGTCGTTTGCAGTTATGTCTATTTTGCCATCTTGCATGTCTTTCGGGTGTACAAATAAAATGTCATCAATTAGGTCTAAGTCTTTGAGCAGTACGGCACATACCAAGCCGTCAAAATCGCTGCGGGTGACTAGTCTAAATTTATTATTGGGCATAGCTTTTCCATCTTGTTGTGATTGAGTTATCAAATAAGTGTAACAGCTAAAATAATTTTTGAGAGGTTATAGCAATCGAATTAAAAATTTAGTCATTCAAACGTGCTAAATAAAGCGTAAACGGCGTTATAAATTTTTAAGTAGAACATATGCCTATCGAAAATTATGCCTTTGTATGTACTCTGTTTATCTGTTGCTATCAATACCTCATAATTTAATACAATGGGTATTAGCGTTAAAAAAGCGCATAAAAAAGCCAAAACGACTGTTTTGGCTTTTTGTTAGCAAGTATGTATTTGTTTTATTACTGTATAAAAGTTAAGCGCCTGGTCCGCATTCCATACAGCTGTTAATAATATCTGGGCCAAATTTAAGTCTGGCATTTAAATCGCGTAGGGCCGTGCGTAGACCTTCTTCAATTACTGGGTGGTAAAATGGCATATCCAGCATTTCTGGTACGGTCATTTTGTTTTGTACAGCCCATGCTAATAAATGAGCAAGGTGTTCGGCTTGTGGGCCAATAAATTCTGCACCTAAAAATAAGCCTGTGCCTTGCTCTGCGTAAACGCGCATGTGGCCTTTATTTTTAAGCATTACTCGGCTGCGGCCTTGGTTTTCAAAGCTCACTTCGCCTACTTCAAAGCAACCACATTCACCTAGGCGGTCTGTAATTTGTTTGAAGCTTTCGCCAACCATTGCTATTTGTGGGTCACTAAACACTGCGGCAATTTTAGCGCGGCGAAGGCCAATGCGTACATCGGGGAAGCGCCCAGCATTTTGTCCGGCAATGGTGCCTTGATCAGATGCTTCGTGTAGCAGGGGGATCATATTGCTGGCATCGCCCGCTATAAATATATTTGAGTTACCACATTGCATAGTGTGCGGGTCGGCGTGTGGCACACCGCGCTCATCAAGCTCTATGCCGGTATTCTCTAAACCTAGCTTGTCTACATTGGGTACTCGGCCTGTGGCTGCAAGTACGTAGTCAAATTGCTCGGTGTGTTTAGAACCGTCTTTATCGGTGTAAGTAAGCTGGGCTTTATCACCAACTTGCATCATGTCAGATACGTTTGAGTCGGTATCTACAAAAAATTCTTCAGCAAAAACAGTGTTTGCATAGTCTTTAATTACTGGGTCGGTAAGTGGGCCAATTGCGCCGCCAACACCAAATAATTTTACGTTTACGCCTAAGCGACTAAGTGCTTGGCCAATTTCTAGGCCTATTACGCCTGGGCCAAATACAGCCACTGACTCTGGTAGGTCTTCCCAGTTAAATACATCGTCGTTTATAATAAGTTTGTCGCCAAAGTTATTAAATACACCTGGGTATGAAGGGCGCGAACCCGTGGCAATAACAAAACGTTTAGCAGTTATAATGGTGTCATCGTCGATTTGTACGCGGTTGGCGTCTAAAAACTTGGCGTAGCCACGAATTTTATCATCATCAGGAATGCCGTCTACGGCTTCTACTACGAATCCTGCAAAGCGATCTCGTTCGCTTTTAACACGTGCCATAACTGCTTTGCCGTCTATTCGTGGCTTTGAGCTATGTACACCAAATGCAGGTGCCATTTCAATTGAATGCGCGGCTTCGGCTGCGGCAATAAGTAATTTACTTGGCATACAACCAACGCGTGCACAGGTAGTACCGTACGGGCCTGATTCAATCATTAAAACGTTAGGGGTGAATTGTTTTGCGTTACGGTATGCGCTTAAGCCTGCAGTACCTGCACCTATAACAACAACATCGGTTTGTAATTCTTTCATAGTGGTATCCTTTATTATTTTCAATCTGAGCGATGAGATTGATATAGAGGGGCGCGTACGCCCCTGCTATTTTTTTACTTAATTAAGCAAAGTATTTTTCTAAATCGTCTGAGCCGCCAATGTGTTGTCCACCAATAAATATTTGTGGAACAGTGTCACGGCCAGAAATTGCTTTAAGGCTTGTTAATGTAGCGCCTGCACCCATAACAACTTCTTCAAATGCGTAGCCTTTTTCTGTTAGTAGCTCTTTTGCTTTTTTACAGAAAGGGCAACCAGGTTTAGTAAATACGGTTACTGGCTCTGGCTTAGTTTGTTTTGGGTTGATGTAGTCAAGCATTGTGTCTGCATCAGAAACTTCAAACGGGTCGCCTGGTAAATCTGGTTCGATAAACATTTTGTCGATAACGCCATCTTTAACTAGCATAGAGTATCTCCAGCTGCGCTTACCAAAGCCTAAATCATTTTTATCTACTAACATGCCCATGCCGTCAGTAAATTCGCCGTTGCCATCTGGTAATAATGTGATGTTTTGCGCTTCTTGATGCTCTGCCCATGCGTTCATTACAAATGTATCGTTTACTGATACACATACAATTTCATCAACGCCATTTTGCTTAAGTACACCGGCTAACTCGTTGTAGCGTGGTAAGTGAGTTGATGAACAGGTTGGTGTAAATGCGCCCGGTAGTGAAAACACAACAACGGTTCTGCCTGTAAAAATTTCGTCTGTGGTTACTGATTTCCATTCGTCGTTTTGACGTGTTGCAAATGTAACGCTTGGGATTGTTTGACCTTCAATATTCTTTAACATAGTTTGTTCCTCTTGATTTGTTGGAGCCATTATGGCGAGAATTTAAATATAGTTCCAATCGTTTGTTTGTATTAAACTAATAGGTATAACCTATCAGGTGGAGATGAATTTGAACTTAAAAGATTTAGAGTATGTAAAAGCAATAGCGCACCACAAGCATTTTCGCAAAGCGGCCGATGCCTGTTTTGTTAGCCAGCCTACGCTAAGTGGGCAAGTAAAAAAGCTTGAGCAAGAGCTTAATGTTGTTTTATTTGACCGCTCAACTAAGCAAGTTACATTAACAGCACAAGGTGAACGTTTGTTGACACAAATAAACGTTATTTTAGAGCAAACAGAAATCTTAAAAGAGCTGGCGGCTACTTCTAACGGGCCGCTACAAGGTAAGCTAAGAATTGGTATTATTCCTACTATTGCGCCGTATTTACTCAGCGCTTTACTGACCTCTATGAAAGCGGCGTTTAGCGATAGCCACTTTTCGTTTATAGAAATGCAAACAGCGACTATGCTAGAGGCGCTTGATAACGGCGAGCTCGACTTTGCAATTTTGGCCGATGTTCCCGAGCTTAAAAACTACCATACGGTTAACGTGTACAAAGAAGACTTTATGGTTGCTGTTTCAACCGATAACCCGTTATCTAAACGTAAAAAAGTAGCGCTAAGCGATTTACAAAGTTGTAGCCTATTAATGTTAAGTGATGGCCATTGCTTTAAAGATCAAGCCCAAAAGTTTTGTTTTGCTGCGGGAGTGGATGTATCAAATCAATATCAGGGCAATAGTTTAGAAACTTTATTGGCGCTGGTGGCGATAGATGACGGGGTGACATTTGTGCCCAAGCTTGCGTGTACACAGCGTGTAGGGATTGATTATTTAGCTATTTTTCCTAATCAGCAGCGTAATGTGGTATTTGCTTGCAGAAAACACTACCCGCGTTTGGCGGGCGTTGAGCAATTAGCCCAGTGGTTGGCAGAGCACCCAAATTTAAAGCGGGCGCTTATTTAGCGTTCTTGGCTTGCAACCTCTACCACATCGTTTATTTGTACCCCAGGCAAAGGCTTGTCGTTAAGGCTTACAGCAATTGCGCTTTGTTTATAAAGTTGCTCAACCACAATGGTGTTAAGCGTGGTAATGGTATGCGGCATAGTATTGCCTTGTGCATCGGTTAAGTAGTTATGGTGCGCAATGCTTAATAGTTGGCCTTTTTTAAGGCCATGATCTTTGCCTAGGTTTATCACCAATTTATTGTTTTCCATGTGCATTATTTTTCCTTTAGTAGGAAAACACGCCATAGCCGCTTGTATATCGTAACTGACCGTTTGATTTATATCGCTAATACTTTGCCCAAAAGGTGATTGCCAAAACCTATCACTATTTACATCAACAATAGCTGTTTTTTCAAATGGCCATACAGCTTGGGTATGATAGCTGTTTTGCCATAATTGTTCGTACGTGGTGCCATCAAACAACATAAACTCAATAGCGTAGCTGCGCTGGTAGGTTTCGTCTTGCCAAAAGGCGTAGTCGTTGTTGAGTTTATCGCTTGGCGCTAAATTGGTTATTTGGCTTAATAAAACATATTGCGCGTTGCTTCTGGCTGAAAGCTCTTCTAGTTGTGCATTTGAGTAGTCGTGCTGCTGATTAAAGTAATTGTCTACATTAATTGCTTTATTGTAGTAAGCAACGGGCAGGGCGCTCATTTTTGTGCTTTGCAAAGCGCTAAATAACTTTTTACTAATGGCTTTATTTACGTCAAATATTTGACCCATTAAGGCATGCTCACGATGAACAAGCTGGCTTTGGGTTACAGCAACAAATTTATTAAAGTTACTTTGTGGGCATTGCTCTGTTTGGGCAAATACATCAAGCCTAAGCGTAATGGCAAATTGTTGATTTTGGCGTTGCTCGCTCACCAGCTCTATTTTTTGTATTTCGCCGTGGCTACTAATTTTTAGCTGATCTTGCGTTAGCACGCCATCTACCAAGGTCTGTACCGAGCTAACCCGGGCGCCAGAAAACACTAACGCTTGTGTAATTGCATCTTTAATTGCGGCCGATTTAGCACTGCTTATGTCGCCATTTTGTATTTGTGCATGGCCGGTAGATTCAAACCATTGTGCGTAAGTACTGGCAGAAAACGTTAATAATGCAGCGCTAGTAACACCTGCAAATAGTGATGATAAAAACGTGTTCATACTGGTACTCCACATAAAATTAGTTAATTACGCTTTAGCTAAGCAAGGACTGCACCAATATGAGGACTTTATAATAAATGGCATTAAACCTGCATTTATTTGCGCAATTACTTTAAAGGGTGCAAATAAATGCGTGCAATTATATTACTTACTTTAGCAAGCCTTAGCCTTGCCGGTTGCAGCAACGTGTTTGATAAACATGTTGAGTACAAATATGTAGAGCCAAATAATTATCCCATACTTAAAGCGGTTGGTTATGCACCTATTAGCTTGCAGCAAGGGGCTAATAAATCACAAAAGCAATTAATGGCAATTAAGGCCTCTAAGCTTGAGGCGTACCGTGAACTGACAGAGCAAGTTTATGGGCAAAAAATTACAGCAGGCACGTCTGTAGCAGGTGCTATTGCTCAAAACGATTACATGGAAAGTAAAGTGCAGGGCATAATTAAAGGTGCGCAAATTATTAAAACTTACTCAGTTGACGATGTATACGTTACCGAGCTTGAGCTAAACATGAAGCGCGTGCACGACTTATACATAGGTGAAATTAAGCCGCGTGAAGTTAAAAAAGTGACCTACTACTAAGTAACTGGCCAGTACTTTAAATAGTAAAGCTACATTAAGCTGCTATTTTAACGGCTGGTTTTAGCGTTAAGCGCGTGGAATATACTCGTACAGCAATACATAACTTTGCTATTTACGGGAGCGTTTTTCTGTAAATCTAGGGTTTGATAAATCAGCTTTAAATACAACGATGGTTCAATACGTTAGTTAATGTATTAAGCAATGTTGAAATGACCGAGTTAAAATTTAAATCTAGTAAAAAAACACATACAAAATATCTCATCCTTTTATATTGAGTGCTATGCTGTTGTTACGAATAATATTTGAACAAGTAGTGTAGCGTTTGGTGTATGTTTTTAATTTTTCTTTTTTTGGGCTGTGAATGACACTTAGGCCCACTCTTTCCTCAAATAAGCTATTTTTTTGGTGCAAAAGCAATTTGCGCTATTTACTGCTATTTTTTTTACTTTCAAGCGGCGTGTTTGCGAGCCGTTTAACTATTCAATTTAATACCTTTATAGAATTAATGGGTCAAAAATATGGCCCTGCGCGAGTCACTGTAGCGCGTAATTGGCAAACTATGCTGGTGCGCACCCAAAATAAACCAGAACAACAACAAATTTTAATTGTTAACGACTTTTTTGCACGCAATCTTCGATACCAAACCGATATACAGCTTTGGAAGCAAAACGACTATTGGGCTACACCATTAGAAACCCTTGGCCGTGGTTTAGGTGATTGTGAAGATTATGCCATTGCTAAATACATTAGTTTACGCGCCTTAGGCGTAAGCGACGACAAGCTTAGGCTTATATATGTAAAAGCTAAGCTTGCTGGTACAAACAAAACACAAGCACACATGGTATTAGGCTACTTTGCTACGCCTAATGCTCAGCCGCTTATTTTAGATAGTTTAATAACAAAAGTGTTACCTGCAGCAAAACGCGTTGATTTAAGCCCGGTATTTAGTTTTAACAGCCAAGGTTTATGGGCAAATAACTCGACTAAAAGTGTAGCCAGCCCGACAGCAAGGCTATCGCGTTGGCGTAAAATTTTGGAGCAGACATCACAAGAAGGGGTTATGTGGTAATGGCGTCATTTTCCTTATTTAAGTTTTTCAAAAAAAGAAAAATCACTCTTAGGCAAGAGCTGTGGATCACCTTGCTGGTGGTGATTTTTGTTGGCTTTATAAGTAGCGTGTTAATAAGTACTAACTCTGCTAGAAACTATTTTTCTACGCAGCTGTATTTAAAAAATGTTGATAATGCCAGCTCTTTAGCACTGATGATTAGTCAGCTTGAAAAAGACCCTGTAGAGCTTGAGCTGTTAGTGTCGGCCACTTTTGATACCGGCCACTACAAACGTATAGAACTGCAAGACCCAAATGGTGAGGTTATTGTAAAGCGCGTATTTACCGACACGTTAGAAAATACCGCACCAGCTTGGTTTAGAGCGGTATATGGGCTTAATGTACAGCCAGGTGTAGGGCAGGTTAACAACGGTTGGCAGCAATTTGGCACTTTATTTGTTGAAAGCCACAGCCAATATGCTGAGCAAGCATTGTGGGAAAGCGCCCTTAAACTGTTTTTTAGCTTTTTAGTGGTGGCCTTTTTTGCCTGTGCCATAAGTGCGTATTTATTACGTAGAATTTTAACGCCACTTGATGATGTGGTGTACCAAGCAAACGCCTTTGGCGATAAGCGTTTTATTAAATCAAAAGTGCCAAAAACCTTTGAGTTTGCTCGCCTTGTGCAGTCGATGAATTTATTATCGACACGGTTTAGTCGCATTATAAAAGAAGATAATAAACGCTTAGAGGAGTTGCGTTTTAAAGCCCAGCACGATGAGCTAACAGGGCTTGCCAATCGAGAGTATTTTAGTGCCACATTAGAGGCTCATTTACAAAAAGTGAAAGATCATGCCCATGGTGCTTTGTTTTTATTTAGGGTGGTTAATTTAGATAAGATAAGTGAATCGATTAGCCGTGTAGAAATGGTTAACTTTTTACGCCGTTTTTCTCAGGTGTTAACGCAGTTTTTAGAGTCGAATCAGGCGCACTTTTCAGAAAACTATATTGCGCGTATATCACATACCGACTTTACCGTTTTGTTTAGCGATACTGATGATATTCAGGCACTTAGCGAGCAAATAACTACACTGCATAAATCGATTGTTGATGAATACAAAAATATTGATTTGGCAATATTACACAGTTGTACCTACATAGAAAAAAACGACACCCGTTTTGATTTATTACGCCGTGTAGATGGTTTATTAAAAACAGCAGGTAATAAACCTGGGGTGCAGGCTAAGGTCATTGATAACAAACAAAAGAGTGAAATTTTTGATGGCTCTGCTGATTGGCAAAAGGCTATTGAAGATGCACTTGAGCAAAAAACCATACAGTTAAACTGTTTAGAGGTTATGGGTTTTAACGACACCTTTTTGCAGCATCAACTTAGTTTAAGTTTAGAATTTGGCGGCCAACATTATAAATCAAGCTACTACTATCAATGGGCTAATCGCTTAAACCTATTAGCGCGTTTGGATTGGAGTTTAATCAAGCAAATTGTTAAACAGTACGGTGAAGCGCCGCCAAATGAATTGATTGCTGTGGAGCTTTCGGCGCAAACATTAATGGATGATACCGCGCTTGCCTCGGTATTAACCTATGTGTCTGCCTTTCCTGATTTGGCAAAAAATATATGTTTTGATATACGCGAAAACATTGTCGTAAACGAAAAAGATATATTTAAGGAATTTTGTGAGCAAGTGCGTTGTATGGGCGCTAAAGTGGCACTTAAACGTGTGGGGCCCGAATTTACTAAGATTAAGAACATTCAAGAATTTGGCTTAGAAATGCTTAAAATAGACAGCATTTACGGGCATAACATTAGTTATAGCCAAGATAATCAAACCTTCTTACGCGGTGTTTGCACATTAGCACATTCTATTGGTATTAAAGTGGTCGCGCAGGGCGTAACAAGCCAAGACGATATAGATACACTGGTTAATCTAGGTTTTGATGGGGTAATTAAAGAGTCGTAAAGCGACTCTTTAATTAAAAGGGGAGCGGTTTAATAATGGCGGCGAATAGGTAAATGCAATTCAGTATTTAACCTATAAGCCGTTGTTTAGTAAGTTTAACTATAACTGGCGAAGGTTTTATTATTCTAGCCTAGGTTAGTTACCTTTAACGGCTAACAGAAGTTGTATACGGTCACGCACTTTTAACTTAGTGAAAATTGAGCTCATGTGCTCTTTGATTGTTCGCTCTGTAATATTAAGTGACTCAGCGGCTTGTTTATTGGTCGCCCCTGTTATAACTATATCAACAACTTGGCGCTCGCGTTTAGTTAAGCTTTGAATATCGCACGCTTGGGTGTAATTTATTTGCTGCTGGCTTAGTGCCCCAACAATATTAGATAGCAGCTGCCCAGGTAGCCACAGGCCCCCTGAGCAAATAGTCTCAAGTACTTGTTGCAATATTACTTTAGATGCAAGTGCTTCTACATAGCCTCTTGCGCCCGCTTGCAGGGCTGCTCTAAGTTCCTCTATTTCTAGATTTGTGGTCATTACAATAACCGGCAAGCGTTTTTGGGCATATTTTTTTACCAGTTCAAGCCATCCCGAAGTGCCCGCCAGAACCCATATAATACTTGATGCATTAATTTGTTTTGGTTCTTTGGTGCATATTACACAACCTGCAAACGCACTTCGCCAGTGGCTCGACTCAAGTTCGGGTTGTGTAATAAATATACTTTGGCGCATTAATTTACTCCAATAAATTCAGTTTAGCGTTCTGTCATTGCTTGCGATGTAGCTCTGAGTACGGGTTTAAGTAAATATTCCAAGACGGTTTTTTTACCAGTAATAATATCCACTTGTGTGGTCATTCCTGGAATTATAGTCAACTCTTCTGAAAAGTTATTTTTAGTGGTTTTTAATTGCACTAAATAAAAAGTATTTTCTCTGTCGTCGGTAATTGTATCTGCACTTATGTGCAGTACCTCGGCTTCTAGTCCGCCGTATACCGCAAAATCATAGGCGCTAAATTTGATCATGGCGGGCTGCCCTGGGCGTAAAAAGGCAATATCTTTAGGCGGTATTTTTGCCTCAACAATAAGTTGATCGTCTAAAGGGACTATTTCTAAAACGTCACTGCCGGGTTGTAAAATGCCGCCTACGGTATTAACCAATAAACGTTGTACCGTGCCTTTAACCGGTGATTTGATCTCAGTTTGGGCCACTTTGTCGGCAAGCCCTGATTCGGTTTCTTTTATCGACTCTAAACGCAGCAATGCCTCCGAAAGCTCATTGTTCCAGCGGTTGATCATCGCAAGTTCGACTTCTGTTACTTTGTTTTTAGCTTCGTTGATAGCCGATAAACTGCGGTTAATAACTGCTTTAGTGCGGTTTATTTCGCCGTTTAAATCAACTATTTCACGCTCTAACCTAATGATGTCTATATCAGATACAGCACCGGTTCTTAACAGTGGGCGTGTTACTTGCAGCTCACGATTACTTAGCCTTAGAGCGCTTGTGTGTTGTTGCAAAGCGGCTTTTGCTTCAATGTGATCTTGTCTGCGTTGCTCTAGTTGGCGTTTATGGATTGCCACTTGCTGCTCTAATTCTTGGCGATTACTTAAATATATTGAGCGCTCATGAGCGACCGCCTCGGGTACTTGCTTAACAAGCTCATCAGGAAAAACGAGATCTTCTTTTCTGGTAAGGGCTTGTAACCTTGCTACTTTTGCAGTGAGTGATTGCACTTTAGATTGGTTTTCTCTAAAGCTTGAAATAAACCGAGTAGGGTCAATTTTTATTAATACGTCACCTTCTTCAACAATTTGCCCTTCTCGAATGTTTATTTTTTCTACCATACCGCCATCATAAGATTGCACTAACTGTAATTTATTTGATGGGATAACGCGTCCTTCACCACGGGCTACCTCATCGAGTGGCGCAAAGCCTGCCCAAATTGTAAGTAAAATAAATGCAATACAAATGAGGTATAACAAAAAACGTGCGCTGGCAGGCTCTTGCTGCATTTTTTCCCATTGCGCATCGACTACCCAATCTTGTGATTCAGGAGGCGAAAGCCAGCCTTTAAATAAGCGATTAAAGATTGAAGGCTTACCTTTTTTACGTGCTTCTATTGCTTTACTTACCGATTCAAAAGAGCGCTGCTCTAGTGGCTTTTTATTGTCACTCATGATGCTTGCTCCACTGTTTGGTTATTCAGTGCGGCAATTACTTTTTGTTTAGGCCCATCGGCAACTATTTTTCCGTTATCGAGCACGATGATGCGATCAACCAACGAAAGTAAAGACGAGCGGTGAGTAACTACAATTAAGGTTTTGTCTTGGGTGGCGGTTTTTAAATTTTGAATAATTTTATTTTCACTATTGTGATCAAGCGATGAGGTAGGCTCATCTAACAGCATAATAGGGGGGTCGTTTATTAGTGCGCGCGCTATACCAATTGCTTGTTTTTGGCCGCCAGATAGCAGGCGACCTTGCTCACCAACTTGTAGGTCAAACCCATCGGGGTGAGAGTTGATTAACTCGAATAACTGGCTTTTTTCGCATGCGCTAATAATTTGCTCATCTTTAGCATGCCATGCGCTAATAGTGAGGTTGTCTTTTAAACTACCAAAAAACAACGCTATATTTTGGGGCACGTACCCTATGTTATGACGAAGTTCTGCGGGGTCTATTTGTTGTATATTGTTGTTATCGACCATTACGGAGCCTGCGGTTGGGTCGTAAAGGCCTAAAATAAGTTTTTCGAGGGTGCTTTTACCCGAACCATTGCGCCCCAAAATAGCCACTTTTTCGCCCGCTTTTATTTTAAAACTAATATTACTAAGCGCATCGGCCGCGTCGTCTTCATACTTAAAGCATACGTCTTTAAATTCTATTTCGCCGTTTAATACGGGGTGGCTTAACCAATGTTTATTTGGCGGGCGCTCAACGTCTTTCTCCATTATTTCGTTAAGCGATTGCATAGCAATAGCAGCATGATGATATTGCGCAAGTACGGCGGCGCATTGCCCAAGCGGCCCCATTGCCCGCGATGAAAGTAAGTAAGCGGCTATTAATCCCCCTTGCGTGAGCTCGCCTTCAATAACTAAATGAACACCGATGATCATAATGATCACGCCAACACATTGTTGTATCCACGCTGCGCTATTAGAGATTGAGCTTGAGATTAAGCGACTTTGCGCATTAACCTGAGCAATATAAATAGTTGATTTTTCCCATGTTGATTGGGTTTTGCATTCGCTGTGAAAACTTTTTACATCTTCAATGTTGGTTAAGCTTTCTACAAGTATGGAGTTGCGCATTGAGCTTGCTTTCATGGTTTGCTCTGACAGCGCTTCAAGTTTTCTGTGGGCTGCTATGCCATAACTTAAAAGTATTAGGGCACCTGCGATAATGGGTAGGCTAAGCGGTACACCTATTATTGCAATAACAATTAGGTATATAGCAACAAAGGGTAAATCAACCAGCGCGACCAAGGTTATTGAACTAAAAAAGTTACGTACGGCTTCAAACGATTGTATGTTACTCGCAAATGACCCCGCTGATGAGGGCCTATTTTTAAGCTTCATACCAAGTACGCGCTCCATAATAACCGCAGATACTTTTACATCTATACGACTTGCCGCAAGCTCTACAAAGTAGCTGCGTACTAAGCGCAGTACAAAGTCGGCGGTCAGCGCTATTAAAATACCGATGGCTAAAACCCAGAGGGTTTCTGTTGCATGGTTAGGAACTACGCGGTCATATACATTCATTACGAATAAAGGCATGGCAACAGACAAAACGCCTAATGCAATGGCGGAGATTATGACGTCTTTGTACAGTGCGCGGCATTCTTTTATTACGCCCCAAAACCATCCGTCTTTAGAGAGCTTTTCAAGCACCGGGGAGCGCTCATCAAACATAAACTCTGGATGAGCATAAATAATTAAACCTGTTGATTTTTCAATTAACTGTTCTAGGTCTTCTTCTACAACAGACTCGGTTAGCTCGGGGTAAGTAACTTGTGCTGTTTGTTTTTGGTTATCAATAGCGGTTACCACGCATGCTTGGTTATTATTTAAAATAATAATGGCGGGTAATAAAGCAGTATTAATTTGATTAAGAGGCTTATTTACAACTTTTGATTTAAAGCCCACACGTTTTGCAGCACGTGCAAACCCTGAAGGCGTTAAGTTTCCATCTGTTAGTGGGAGGCCATTTAATAAGGCCTCCCTTGAAAAATCTTTATCATGAAAGCGGCACAATACTGCAAGGCAATCTACCAGTGCGCCGCCATGATCAAGTACATCATTTAATTCCATATACCATCCAATGTTATGTAAAACATTTTAAATTTATTTGTTTTAAGCACCTCTTAACTATCGGTAATAACCGCCTCAATACGGCGGTTTGCCGCATTAGCACGTACCGAAATTTCATTAACTCGTGGCTGATCAATACCATAACCAAATGATTGAACACGATTAGGCGCTATACCAAATTGCTCAATAAGTAATTGTGCTACGGCAAAGGCACGTTGCTCTGAAAGTTTGCGGTTGTATTTTCTATCGCCATCTAATGAGGCGTGACCTTGGATCTCTACCTTTTTGTCAGGGTTATTTTTTAAAAACTCCGCGAGCTTTTCTACCTCTTGCAAGTACTCTGGGCGCACTTGGCTTGAGTCGGCTGAAAAGGGAATGCCTATTTCAACTGAGTCGGTCGCTTGGTCATACAAAGTACACCCAGACAGGTCTACATTTGTTCCCGCTGGGGTGCTTGGGCAGGTGTCTTGCTCGTTAGGTACACCGTCGTTATCGTCATCTGCAAAACTCGATGCGCTAGGGGTCTCTGGTGGCATTTCTAAATACCTAGGCATAGCTGTAACGCTCATGTAGGCGTTATCTTGCTTGGCTTTTTTTTGTAAAAAAGCTTTGCGTTTAAAGGTGGCAGCTACATCGTAACTTGGGCATATATTTTGTGCGTTATGCACGATTGGGTCATCTGTTAACTCTGTTAATGTTGGGTACTTGTCAGACATAACATTTAGAGCTGGCAATAGTTTACCCATTTCGTTAAGCATAGTTAAAATGGCTGTTTGTCTATCGTATTGAGCAACAATGTACGAGCGGTTAGATTGAAACGCTTCGTTTTCAGCGTCAAGTACATCAAGCAAGGTGCGTTGGCCAATATCAAATTGGTCTCGGTAGGCTATTTTTACTCTGTTTGACGAGTTTTTATAGCTTTCAAGCGTGGGTAGCTTTTGCTCTATATTGTTCACATTATGATAGGCAATTTGTAGGCTTTGACGAATATCAACACAAGCTTGATCGCGTTGATACTTGGCAATATTTACATCTTGGTATGCTTGTTCAAGGTTGGCGCTATCTAGGCCCCCGTTGTACAGGTTATAGGTTATGTCTATACCTACCCGTGCTTCGGTTCTTGTTTCGTTTAAACCTAGCTCGTCTCTGTCTTGTGTGCCGTAACGGGCAGATAAGTCTACGTTTGGATGAAACGCTGCCTTTTGTGCCTGAGCATTGGCTTCTTGCGCCTCTATATTATAAAGCGATGCGTAAAAAGCAGGGCTGTTTTTATAGGCTATATCAAGCGCTTGGTTAATAGAAATGGGCACGTTTTGCTCATCTAATTTGGCTTGTTTTATATCATTAACGGGTAGCTCGCCAACAACTCTTAAATAACGCGCAGTTACATCGTGCAGGTTAGCGTACTCGGTTAGCACATTAGATTGCGCTAGCGATAAGCGCCCGCTAATTTGCTCTAGATCTGCTGCTCGGGCAACACCGGCTCCTACACTTTGTTCAATTTGTTGGTATACAGACTCGTGTTCTTGCAGGTTTTCTTCAGCGAGTGTCACAAGTTCTTTAAATTTTTGCACATCTAAAAATGCAATAGATGCATCTAATGCAGTTTGCTCTGTTTGTGAGAGTAATTCAAAATACCGAATGAGCTGAATACGCTCAAACCTTTCAACGGTGTTAGATGTTCTAAACCCGTCGTAAAGCATTTGAGTAACACTAAGCTCTGCAGTGTTGCGGTTGTATTCGTCTTCTATACCGTAGTTTCGGCGCTCATAACCTGCGCTGGCAGATACATCAACGCTAGGTAAGTAGCCTGAGCGGGCTGCATCTACGCCATAAATTGAGGATTTAAATGTATGCCATGCTTGTTGTACCTCTGGATTATTTTCAATTGCTTTACTGGTGACGTATGTAAGCGGTGCCACAGAACTGTCATCGGCTTTTACCACGTTAGTTGCGCCAAGCGCACTTAGCGTTAAACCTATAAGCAGCTTTCCTTTTTGCTTTAGTAAAGTATTTTTTGTAATCATTTCTTCCTCTTAGGGTTACTTGGGCTATCAATACCTACCATATTTATTAGTCAATAAATGCATATTTCGCAAATAATCGTTTTGGCTAGCATAAATTTTTTATCTACCACTTTTTTATTTTTACTGTTTTTTAAAAACTGTACTTGAGTACAGTATCTAATGCGTTTTGCTGTTCTACATTTTAATTAATAGTTTTTAATTCTTATGTTTGAGGTAAGTAAAATGGAATCTAATCAATTATTAGTAATAGACTTAAAAGGGTCTGCTGGTGTTGTTTTAGAAGATGGCACAATTAAGCCACTTGAAGTGGGCGATACTATTACTGTGGGCGATTTAGTGGTTACCGCCGATAATTCATCGCTAACAATTGATGTGCAAGGAGAAACACTGTCGATTCCTGCTAATCAAAACGTAAAGATCACCCCTGATTTATTAGCACAAGAAACCCGCGATAGCAGCGAAACCACCGTGTTTGACGAAAGCCTAGATGCGGCCATTGCAAGCTTAGAACAAAATGATAATAACGATGGACAAACGGCGGCTAATTCTGATGTTACTGACTTTTTAGATGCCTTAGAGGGCGATGGTGATATTTTAGATAATTTAGAAGCAACAGCCGCAGGTAGTGCTGGTGGTGCGGGCTCTGGTGGAGGAAGCTCATTTGTTCAGCTTACACGTATTGCGGAGGGGGTTAACCCTAATAGCGTTGCATTTGATTCAAGCTTTGATCCTGATTCTACAGAAGCGCTAAATATTCGCGACACCTCTGATGGGGTAGTTCCTGATGATGGCACCGCGTCTATATCATTAAATGAGGTAGGTTTAACTAATTCATCTCAACCAACAATTAGTGGTACAAGTGAAAACTTAGTGGGTGAAACAGTAAATATTACTGTGACAGATGAAAATGGTAACTCTCAAGTAGTAAGCGCGGTTATTGGCCCAGATGGCACGTTTGAAATTACATTGCCTAACCCGATAGCCGATGGACCCGTGAGCGTAGTTGTAGAAGCCACCGATCCAGATGGTAATGCGTTTAACGATACTATTTCTATTGAAATAGATACCACCGCGCCAGTAATTAATATTGACCCTGTTGCAGACTCTGCATCTCAAACAGTAACGGTTACGGGTTCGGTAGCGGGTTTGAATACTGGCGACAACGTCTCTGTAACTCTTACCGATAGCACAGGCACACAACAAACAATTGTTACACAAGTTGATGCACAAGGTAATTGGAGTATTACCACTACATCGCCTTTAGCAGAAGGGGAGTTTAATGTTAACGCAGTAGCAGTTGATGCCGCTGGTAACCAAGCAATTGACCAAGCAGTTGCGAGTATTGATTTAACCGCTCCAGAAATTACAGTTACAATAGCGGGTGAAACTAATAATGCTACGCCACCATTAACTGGTACTACAACCGGTGTGCCACAAGGTACTGAAGTAACAATCACAGTAACCGACAGTGCAGGCGAAGTGCAGCTTTTAACAGGCATTACCGGTGAAGATGGTAGTTGGGCTGTTGATGTGGGTGTGGCACTACCAGAAGGTGATTTTACTGTTGATGCGCAGGTGAGTGATAGCGTAGGCAACCAAGCACTTGCAAGTGATGCTGGAGTTATTGACTTAACGGCGCCAATTGTAGAAATTAATGCGATTGCCGATACGCAAGATACAACCCCAATTATTACTGGCTCTGCGCAAGATGTGCCAGCAGGCTCGGTAATTACCGTGGTTATTACCGATATTAATGGGCAAGTTCAAACGCTGTTAACGCAAACAGATGATGATGGCAGCTGGTCTGTAAGTGTTTCTACCCCTTTAGCACAAGGTGAGTTTGAAGTTAATGCAACTGTGACCGACACTGCAGGTAATGAAGCACAAGCTGTAGAGCAAGGGTTAGTTGATTTAACTAGCCCTGAGATAACGGTTACGGCCATTGCAGACACTAATGACACAACCCCTACTTTTGTAGGCCGTGTTGAAGGGGCACCAGAGGGCTCTGTAATTACTGTTTTAGTAACCGATAGCGACGGTAATATACAAACCTTAACAACGACACTTGAGGCTGATGGCACGTGGAGTGTTGAATCGCCCAACGCTATTCCAGGCGGAGAGTTTAGTGTTACCGCGACAGTGAGTGACCCTGCGGGTAACGAAGCATCCGCGCAAACAAGTGGTGAAGTTACATTTGCCCCTATTTCTATTCAAATTGACTCTATTGCAGATACAAACGATACCACGCCATTTTTAAGTGGTAATACCGGTAACGTGCCTGCTGGTACCACTATAACTCTAACTATTACCGCAAGTGATGGCAGTACTTTTAATCTTTTAGCGGTCACGCAAGAAGATGGTTCTTGGAGCGCTCAAGTTACAGAGCCTCTGCCTGAAGGGGACTTTACCGTAGTAGCAGCCGTTATAGACGATGCGGGAAATGAGGCACAAGCAAGTACGGTCGGTAATGTAGATTTAACCGTAAGTATTAATTTTATTATTGATACTAATGATACCACTCCAACAATTAGTGGTACTACGCAAGATGTTGACGCAGGTGCGGTTGTTACTGTTACCTTTACAGGCAGCGATGGCGCAACAGAAGCTGTGCAAGTAACCACAAATGCTGATGGTTCGTGGTCAATCGAAGCAACCGTTGAGTTGGTAGAGGGTCAATTTACGGTGGTTGCAACCGTAACCGATGCTGCTGGCAATACAGCCTCTGCTACTGAAGTAGGGGAAATTGATTTAACTGATCCTGCAATTATTATTAACCCAATTACAGATACAAACGATACAACACCGAATGTGACAGGTAGCGTAGTAGATGTACCTCAAGGTACTGAGGTTACCTTATTAATAACCGATAGTGACGGTAATCAACAAACTATTACAGCGATTACTAATGCCGATGGAAGCTATAGCGCCGATATACTTAATGAGCTTAGCGAAGGTGACTTTACAGTTACTGCAAGTGTAAGTGACGAAGCAGGCAATAGCAGTACAGCGACGGTTACTGGCACCATAGATTTAACCGCACCTAGCGTAACTATAGATAATATTGGTGATACAAACGATACAACGCCTACTATAAGCGGCTCTACTCAAGGTTTAGCAGCGGGTAGTGTGGTTACAGTGATTGTGACTGATAATGCTGGCGCTGAGCAGCAATTTGTCACTGCTATAAATGGTGATGGCACATGGAGTATAGATGTCCCACAAACATTAGCTGAGGGTGAGTTTAGTGTGGTGGCAAATGTAAGTGATAGTGCTGGTAATAGCGCGCAAGACTCACAAACTGGCTCTATAGATTTAACCGCACCAACTATTAGTGTAAATGACTTTACTGACTCTAACGATTCAACACCTGTATTTAGTGGTACCACAACTGATGTAGAGCCAGGTAGCTTGATCACTGTATCAGTAACAGACTCTAATGGTGATTCGCAAACCTTAACGGCAGTTGTCGCAGAAGATGGTTCTTGGCAAGTAGGTGCAACGACTGCAATTGCTGAGGGGGAGTTTACAATAACGGCCACAGCCACTGATACAGCTGGAAATGAAGCCTCAGCCACAACTACAGGCGTTATAGATACTGCAGCGCCCACACTAACAATTGATCCGGTGGGTGATACAAACGACACCACACCCACTATTTCAGGGTCTGCACCGGGTGAGCCAGAGGGCACAGTTGTTACGATCACCGTGACGGATGAAGCGGGTAACCCACAAACCATTACTACCGAAGTGCAAGCCGATGGCACCTTTAGTGTAGATGTACCGAATGAGCTAAGTGAAGGTGAATTTACCATTGAGGTATCGGTAACCGACAACGCAGGTAATGAAACTACAGCAACCACCACAGGTGAGGTTGATACCGCAGCGCCCACAGTAGTAATTGATCCAGTGGGTGATACAAACGACACCACACCGACTATTTCAGGGTCTGCAACGGGTGAGCCAGAGGGCACAGTTGTTACGATTACTGTGACTGATGAAGCGGGTAACCCACAAACCATTACTACCGAAGTGCAAGCCGACGGCACCTTTAGTGTAGATGTACCCAATGAGCTAAGTGAAGGTGAATTTACCATTGAGGTATCGGTAACCGACAACGCAGGTAATGAAACCACAGCCACTACCACAGGTGAGGTTGATACCGCAGCGCCCACAGTAGTAATAGATCCCGTGGGTGATACAAACGACACCACACCGACTATTTCAGGGTCTGCAACGGGTGAGCCTGAGGGCACAGTTGTTACGATCACCGTGACGGATGAAGCGGGTAATCTGCAAACCATTACTACCGAAGTGCAAGCCGATGGCACCTTTAGTGTGGATGTACCGAGTGAGCTAAGTGAAGGTGAATTTACCGTTGAGGTATCGGTAACCGATAACGCTGGTAATGAAACTACAGCAACCACCACAGGTGAGGTTGATACCGCAGCGCCTACAGTAATAATAGATCCCGTGGGTGATACTAACGACACCACACCGACTATTTCAGGGTCTGCAACGGGTGAGCCTGAGGGCACCGTTGTTACGATCACCGTGACTGATGAAGCGGGTAACCCACAAACCATTACTACCGAAGTGCAAGCCGATGGCACCTTTAGTGTGGATGTACCTAATGAGCTAAGTGAAGGTGAATTTACCGTTGAAGTATCGGTAACCGATAACGCAGGTAATGAAACTACAGCAACGACCACAGGTGAGGTTGATACCGCAGAACCCACAGTAATAATAGATCCCGTGGGTGATACAAACGACACCACACCGACTATTTCAGGGTCTGCAACGGGCGAGCCAGAAGGCACCGTTGTTACGATCACCGTGACGGATGAAGCGGGTAACCCACAAACCATTACTACCGAAGTGCAAGCCGATGGCACCTTTAGTGTGGATGTACCCAATGAGCTAAGTGAAGGTGAATTTACCGTTGAGGTATCGGTAACCGATAACGCAGGTAATGAAACCGCGGCCACTACCACAGGTGAGGTTGATACAACTGCGCCGGTTGTGACAATAAATGCGCTAGGTGATACAAGTGATACTACACCAACTCTATCAGGTACGGTAAGCGGGGAACCTACAGGCTCAACTGTTACTTTAACTGTAACGGATGCAAATGGTGCAGTGCAAACAATCACTGCACAAGTCATTGCAGATGGAAGTTGGACAGTTGAAGTACCCGTAGCTTTAGCTGAAGGTAGCTATACTGTTGATGCTACTATTAGCGATAACGCTGGCAATGAAGGTACTGCAAGCGCCTCTGGTACTATTGATACAAGTGCGTTAACTATCACTATTGATGTGATTGGTGAAACCAACGATCAAACCCCACAAATAAGCGGTGATACATTTAATGCAGAAGTAGGTTCGTCTGTTGAAGTTCAGATCACTGACTCTACAGGTGCGACTATTACCTTAACTACGGTTGTTGATGCAAACGGACAGTGGAGTGTTACTCCGCCAGCCGATTTGCCTGAGGGAAGTGTATCAATCAGTGCAACAGTGACTGATTTAGGCGGTGGTTCAGCCATAGCAGAACTTGATGCCGTAATTGATATTACGCCGCCAACCATACAAATTAACGATCTAGAAACCAGTAATGATACAACACCAATTATTACTGGTAATACTACAGGCGTTGTTTCTGGCACTGTAATAAGCTTGACTGTTACAGATTCGCAAGGAGTTGTTCGCTCGTTTAATACGACAACAGATGCACAAGGGAATTGGAGTGTAGAGCTTTCTCAAGAGTTGGCTTCAGGGGATTACACTGTACAGGCAGAGGTTTCTGATGCTGCAGGCAATAGTGCTTTAGATACAGCAACCGGTAATATTGATACTGCGGGGCCAAGTTTAACCGTTGATTTTGATGCTGTAACCAATGATACAACACCGACTATTTCAGGCACGAGTGATGCCGATGTAGGTACAACGATTACTGTAGTGATCACCGATGAAAACGGTGTCGAACAAACACTAACAACCACAGTAGATGCCAATGGAAGTTGGGAAGTAACCCCTCAAACAGACTTGAATGAAGGTGATAACACCATCGAAGTGAGCGTGTCTGATGAAGCAGGAAACACAACAACAGTAACCGATACAATTACTTTAGATACACAAGCACCCACATTAACCATGCAAACCGTGGGTGATGTAAACGACTTAACCCCTACATTACAAGGCACCAGTAACGAAATTGGCGGCACGGTAACACTCACCGTGACTGACAGTGATGGCGCTGTGCAAACCATTACGACCACCGTTGGCACGGATGGGCATTGGGATATTGAAGTGCCCAGT
>Ga0160421_1000105_pt1 | contig 48218 bp, 48 predicted proteins | sample TAMARWmetagpilot_FD_108195 | JGI IMG/M metagenome (GOLD analysis project Ga0160421, IMG submission 108195) | Phycosphere-associated microbial communities from TAMU algal ponds, Corpus Christi, Texas, USA - TAMU ARW-7 10/27 metagenome pilot | ecosystem: Engineered > Artificial ecosystem >... | reverse complement strand
CCCGCCATCGGATTCGTCAGTCTGGACCTTCAAGCCGCAAACCGATGGCGTGCTCTCGATCCGCGCCGGACGGTCGGACCTGGATTTCGCGCTGCAGATCATTCCCGACGCGCCGCCCGTCGCGGCCTTCGTCGAGACGCCCCGGCGCGCTGTCAACGGTGCGCTTGAGCTCGACTATACGCTTTCCGATGATCACGGGCTCGCCAGCGCCGAAGCCGAGATTGTTCCCGCCGAGGACCCCTCGCCGACCGCGCGGCCCCTGTTCGATCCGCCGAAATATCGGCTGTCGCTGCCGCGGCGGTCCTCGGAAAACAACCGTGCGGTCTCAAGTCACGACCTGACCGAACATCCGCTTGCCGGCCAGAAGGTCCGGATCACGTTGGTCGCAACCGACGGCGCCGGCCAGGAAGGCCGCAGCGAGACCCTTGAAACCACCATGCCCGGCCGGCGGTTCTCCAATCCGCTTGCAGCCGCCGTGGTGGAGCAGCGTGGCGTCCTGGCGCTTGATGCACAGAACCTTCCCCGTGTGTTCGACCTGCATGACGCGCTCACAATCGCGCCAGAGGAAACCATCCCCGATCTCTCACACTATCTCCTGCTCGAATCGGTGCGCGGCCGTCTTGAAAACGCCCGCTCCGACGAGGACCTGCGCGCTGCGATCGACTACATGTGGGGCGTGGCGCTTCAGATGGAGGACGGCAATCTCTCGCTCGCCGAGCGCCGGTTGCGCGATGCCCAGAATGCCCTTGCCGAAGCGCTCGAGAACGGTGCCAGCGACGAGGAAATTGCGCAGTTGATGGATGAGTTGCGGGAGGCCATGCAGGAGTTCCTCCAGGAGATGGCCCGCCAGATGGAAAACAGTCCGCCCGGCGAAATGCAGCAGGCAATGCCCGAAAACATGCTGCGGCAGCGCGATCTCGACAACATGATGGACCAGATCGAAAATCTCGCCCGCTCGGGCGCCCGCGACCAGGCTCAGCAAATGCTCCAGGAACTGCAAAGGATGATGAACAATCTCCAGGCAGGCCGTCAGCAGCGCCAGCAGCAGCAGGGTGGCCCGATGCGGCAGCAGATGGACAAGCTCGGCGAGCTGATGCAGCAGCAGCAACAGTTGATGGACGAGACAATGCGTGCTCAACGCGAGCAGCAGAGCCAGTCCGGTGAGGGCCGCGACCGCCAGGAGCAAGGTCAGAATCAACCCGGTCAGGGGCAGGATCAGGGCCAGCAGGGTCAGGGCAGTCAGTCGCTCGAGGAGATGCTTGGCGCACTGGGCCGCAGCCAGCAGGAGCTCCGGGACGCCCTGGGTCAGCTTCAGCAGGACCTCGAAGGCCTCGGCATCAATCCGTCGGAAGGCTTCGGCGAGGCCGGAGAGGCCATGGGTGACGCCACCGGCAACCTGCAAGAGGGCCAGACCGGCCAGGCGCTCGGCGATCAGGGCCGCGCCCTGCAGGCCCTGCGCCAAGGCGCCGAGGACATGATGAACCAGATGATGCAGGCCATGGGCAACGAGCAGGGCGATGCCGAGGGTGAAGGACCCGACCGCAACGGCAACCGGTCAGCCGACGATCGTGATCCGCTCGGTCGCCCGCGCGCCACCACCGGTCCCGACTTCGGAAGCCGGGTCGAGGTTCCCGACGAAATCGACATCCAGCGCGCCCGCAGAATTCTCGACGCCATCCGCGAGCGGCTGGGTGACCAGCTCTCTCCGGAACTTGAGAAACGCTATCTGGAGCGGCTGCTGGACCTTCAGTAACAGGCAGACCGACCTTGGGCTGCTTTGCCCCGTTTGTTTGCTCGGTTCAGGCGGCCTGTGCGGCCAGCGCTTCGGCCACGGCCTGGCGGATTTGCGGCAGCGAGAATGGCTTGTCGACCACATCGACCACGATTCGCATCAGCGGCTCGGCGCGCTCCCGCTGCTCGGCATAACCGGTCATCAACAGGATCGGCATGTCCGGCGCGATCTGCGAGGACTGCGTGGCGAGTTCGATTCCATCCATGACCGGCATGCGAATATCCGACAGGAGCAGGTCGAAACGGTCCGCTTGAAGATGGTCGACGGCATCGGCGCCGTCGCCGGCCTGGACGATTTCGTGCCCGTCCATTTCCAGCGCCCGGGCAACAAAGCGTCTCAGGCTGTCTTCGTCTTCGGCAATCAGGATTTTGGCCATAATCGGCTCCTTCTCTGTCTCAGGCAAACCTAAGAGCCAAAACTTGCGGCAAAGTGAACAGCAGAACATCGCGCACGCAAACGCATGCAGCGATCAGTTCACCGCATGTCAGGCATCGCCCTTGACCACGCCCACGAACGGCAATTCGCGAAATGCATAGGCCACGTCCATGCCGTAACCGACCACGAAGTAATCGGGGCATTCGAATCCGACATACTCCGCATCGAGATTGCCTTCACGCCGCGAGCGCTTGTCGAGAAGCACTGCGATATCGACATGCCTGGCGCCGCGCTCATACATCAGGTCGCGGGCAAAACGCAGTGTGCGCCCGGATTCGAGAATGTCGTCAATCAACAGCACGTCGCGATCACGAACGTCGCTGTCGATATCCTTGATGATCTTCACGCCCTGACTTTCGGTTCCCTTGCCATAGCTCGACAGTGTGATGAACTCGACCTCAGGCTCAAGTCCGACGGCGTGAAGCGCGCGGATGAGATCGGCTGCGAAGATGAATGATCCCTTCAGAATCGAGATCACCAGAAGGTTCTTCTTCGGGTTTGCAGCGATCTCGGCCGCCATCGAGTGATTGCGCTCGGCAATGGCCCTCGAAGAGAACAATGGCTCAATGATTTTTCCGCGCACGACCGGCATACGGTTCTCCTGGGGCTTTGCTCGCAGACACCGCTCACTCCTAGCGGATCGGGAAAGCCCTGAAAACCGAATTCCTCGGAACGCGCCGCTTTCAGTCCGCCCGGGGACGGATCATCAGGATCGATCCCGCCCGCTCGATCCGTGCCGGACGCGGCTTGGCGTGGATGATCGAGCCATTGGCGGATTCGTCCGCTTTCGAGGGCACGGAAGCGGTGGTCACCGGATCAGGTCCGGCAACGCTCAACGGCGAAGGCGAGCTCACCGGTGAAGGCGAGACCGTGGCCGAGGCCCGGACTTCTGTGTCCGGAGCCAACAGCAGCGCATGACCGCCCGCCATCCAGAAGACGGCAAGTGCTGCGGCCCCGACCATGACGCCAAAGCCCAGGCGGGCAGTCCCCTGCCGTCGCTCGACCCGGGACGGAGCCGTCCCCGCAAAGACCCCGAGCCGCTCGCCAGACGCCTCGCGCGAAACCGCAAAAGGCTCGTCGACCGCGAAGTCCCGGGGGAAGGGCCCGGCATCCGGATGGGCATCGAGCCGCGATTTGAACACACCGCGTGGCTTGGAACGGATCCGTGCGTCCGGATGGGCAGCAGCCCTTCCGCCGACAATTTCAAAGCTTGCGTCCTCGATATCGCGCATCCGCGGCTGTCGCCGCTGCAGCCGGCGCTCGGGCATCAGCAGGTCGCCGGCCCCGGGTTCAAACGCCTTGGCTGTACGCTCCGAAACGCTCATCTGCGCCCCCTTTTCAGCCTCCGCATGCGGAAGGCATTGAAACATCCGTTACCGATGCGTAAACCGGAATGGTTAACGCTTCGCGAACGAGCCGTTTCCAACCGCGGTATTCCAGGCTGATTTAACCTCGCATTAACCATGCGGGTCGACTTTGCGGATTGGCCTGCAAAACAGGAAACAACCCTTGATCCATTTCGAAAATGTCGGGCTGCGCTATGGCATGGGACCGGAGGTCCTGCGCGACCTCAGCTTCGACATACCGAAAAAGTCGTTCCAGTTTCTGACCGGGCCTTCGGGCGCGGGCAAGACCACGTTGATGCGGCTTCTGTTCATGTCGCTCAAACCGACACGCGGTTTGATTCGCATGTTCGACCGCGACATCTCGGTCATTCCGGGAGACGAACTGCCGTTGTTGCGTCGCCGGATCGGCATCGTCTTTCAGGATTTCCGGCTGCTCGACCACATGACGACCTATGAGAATGTCGCGCTCCCGCTCAGAGTGCGGGGCAAGGACGAGGGCAGCTATCGCTCGGATGTGATCGAGTTGTTAAAATGGGTCGGGCTCGGCGAACGCATCAATGTGCTGCCACCGGTGCTGTCGGGCGGAGAGAAGCAGCGGGTGGCGATTGCCCGCGCGCTGATCGACCAGCCCGAAGTGCTGCTGGCGGACGAGCCCACCGGCAACGTGGATCCGCCTATGGCTCAACGTCTGCTCAACCTGTTCATCGAACTCAACAGGCTCGGCACCGCCGTGGTCATCGCCACCCACGATCTCAGCCTGATGGACCGTGTCGATGCGCGGCGCATGATCCTCTCCCAGGGGCGGCTGGACATTTATGACTAAGCCCCCATCCAAAAAGGCAACCAGAAACGCCCAGGCGCGCGCCAGCATGCTCCGCCCTCTGGCCCCGATCGTTCCGCCGCTCAATGTTTCGGGCCGGGCCCTGATGGTTGTGATCGCGATCATGTCCTTCCTGTGCGCGCTCACTCTTGGAGCGGTCACGATGGTGCAGGAGAAAGCCGAAGCCTGGCAGGGAGACGTCTCCAGCGAGATCACGATCCAGATCAGGCCGGAGGAAGGTCTCGACATCGAAGACGCCTTGCTGGAGGTTCGCGGCATCGCACTGTCCTACCGGGGCGCACTGACCGCCGAAATCGTCGACCGCAGTTCCACTGCCCGGCTGCTCGAACCATGGCTCGGCGAGGGCTTCGACATGGACGAGCTTCCGGTGCCGAGGCTCGTTATCGTCACCATCGATGAGACGGCGCCACCGGATTTCTCGGCCATGCGCCAGGCGCTGGCTGATTCGGTGCCCTCTGCCAGCCTCGACGACCACCGCGCCTGGGCGAGCCGGCTGATCTCGATGGCACGCATTACCGTTTTTGTCGGCGTCGGAATTCTGTCGCTGATGCTGTCCACCACGATGCTGACGGTGATTTTTGCGACCCGCGGCGCGATGGCCGGCAACCGACACATTGTCGAGGTGCTGCATTTCGTTGGCGCGGAAACCAATTTCATCGCGGCCGAATTTCAGAAGAGGTTCTTGATGATCGGCCTCAAGGGCGCAGCAGCGGGTGGCGGCCTGGCTGTCCTCGCCTTTCTTTTCCTGGGCGCCTGGCAGTCCAACAGCCTGGCCACCGCCGCCAATGACCAGGTCACGGCCCTTTTCGGACGGTTCGCCCTGAGCGGCGCAGGATATGTCGGCATTGTCGGGGTTGTCGTGCTCATCGCTGTCATGACGGCTTTCACCACAAGGCTCACGGTGGTGCGCACGATTCAGGAGATCGACCGCCAGCGCGCCGATCCATCCCTCGCGGAAATGGGTTGAAAGATCCAAAATGATTGAATAGCCCGGATTCCGCCGCAAATCCGGCTGGTCCTTGCCGAATTCTGGGAGTATTCCTGTCGCATGAACATGGACTCTGACCAGCCTGCCCAGGCGCAAGCCGGGAGCAAGAGCGCCCTTCGCCGTATCCGGCGGGTGGGGCATCACGGGCTGCGTCTTTTCACGATCGGCGTCATTCTGGGCGTTACTTTTTTCGTCATCGGCTTTTTCCGTTTCACCGACACCATCGCCGAACTCAAGGCGCCAGCAGAGCGGTCCGAAGTCGAGGCGATCGTGGTTCTCACCGGCGGCTATCAGCGCATTGAACAGGCGCTCGCCCTGCTTGAAAGCGGCATCGGTCAGCGTCTTCTGATATCAGGGGTCAATCCGTCCACCACCAGCGCAACCATTCGCCGGACGACGGGAACCAAGTCCGCGACATTCGACTGCTGCGTCGATATCGGTTACGAAGCGCTCGACACCATCGGCAACGCCAACGAAACCGCAAGCTGGATCCGGCAATTCGGATACAGGCAAATTCTGGTGGTCACCAACAACTACCATATGCCGCGCAGCCTGATGGAGCTCTCGCAGGCAAGTCCCGATGTCGTCTTTGTCGGCTACCCGATAGCCCATTCGGACCTGAAAACGGAAGCATGGCTCGCCGATCCCGGTGCGCTGCGCACGCTTTTCACCGAGTACACCAAATACTCTCTGGCCCGGCTCAGGAACTGGAGCGGTGCAAAAACCGCAAGCGGCTTGCGGGCCGATGCCGGCGAGAAGCAACCTCGTTCAGCCACTTTCAACTGATTATCGCGGCCTGTCAGGTTTTCCCCCGGACGCCGATAGTGTAACCGGGTTCTAATGGTTTGGCCCACGTTCCGGGCCCGGCCGGTTATCCAAACGGAACCGCCATGATTGCTTTTCGCTCAATCCTGTTCAACACAGCCTTTTACATCAACCTGATCGTTCAGATGATCCTGTTTACGCCCTATTACTTTCTTGCCAACCGCAAGGCTGCATGGCGCATTCCGAAGAACTGGGTGAAATCGAACCATTGGCTGCAAAAGGTGATCGTCGGCACCACCTTCGAAATTGAGGGTCTGGAGAACATCCCCGAGGGCGGATACATTTTCGCGCCCAAGCACCAGTCCTTCTGGGATGCCTACGCGCTTCTGCCATGGCTCGACGATCCGGTCTACATTCTCAAGCGCGAGCTGGGTTGGATCCCGCTTTTCGGACAGTACATCTTCAAGATGCGGATGATTCCGGTCAACCGAGGCGCCAAGGGAAAGGTCATGGCGGCAGTGATGGAGCGGACCAAGCGGGAAATGGAGAATGGCCGCCAGCTCATCATCTATCCCGAGGGCACGCGAAGGCCCGCAGGCGCTCCTCCATCCTACAAATACGGCATCGCCCGGCTTTACCGCGACCTCGACGTGCCGGTGGTGCCGGTGGTGATGCATCCGGGCCTGTTCTGGCCAAGACGTAAGTTTCTGCGCTTTCCGGGCCACTTCAAGGTTCGCATTCTCGAACCCATCGCGCCGGGAATGGATCCCGACGACTTCATGGAGAAGCTGGTCGAGGTGATGGAAACCGCGAGCGACGCGTTGTTGGTCGAGACTGTCGAGGCCAATCCGCATGTGCCACTGCGCGAGGATGCCCGCCGCAGGCTGGCCGAACTCGGTGCCCCGCCTCAGTCCGGCTGACGGTCCGGAGCCGTTGCGCCTGAGCCCGCATCCAGGTGACCGGCAATTGCCTCGAGATGATGATCCCGGATCCCGAGCGTTCTAAGGTGCTCGACAGTGTTGAGCACGTATTCGTCATTCGGTCCGGACTGCCCCTTTGCGGAGCGAACCGAGGAATAGGCGTCATCCGCCGATAGCGCTCCCGCATACTGATGGTGCGTTCGGTCGACCACATAGGTCAAAGCCCGTACATGCTCACCCGAGCCCAGGCGCACTCTTCGGACGGTCTCCAGATACACGTTGGTGACAAGTTCGCGTGCGCGCAGATAGTCGACGACCTTGGGCTTGTCCTGCGTCGATACCCTGAAGACAACGCCCTGGCAGGATCCTCCGCGATCGAGACCGAGCACAAGACCGGGACGCTCGGGTGTTCCGCGATGGACGAAGGAGCGCACGCAAAGCGCGCGATGATAGCCGAAAAGACGCGCCGGCATCGCATCCAGGTGATCGAATCCCGGCCGCCACATCAGTGATCCGTAGCCAAACACCCAAAAATCGTCCATATCCGAAACCCATATTGCACCGCGTGCTTTGCCGATAAAACGGGCACGCAGCGCCAGTTGCAACATTGCCGTCAAGGCAGCTATCCGCCACGACATACCCATCTGCGCGAACTGCCGATGGATGCTGCCCTTATGACAGGGCGATCAGGGAGAACGCAATGCCGCACCACACCCAACCTGCCGGTTCCAGGACCAAACGCTTTGTCTGGCTCGCCGTTGGCATCGTGGTTTTTGGTCTTGCCTGGACTGCCGGGTGGCATTTTATCGCTGACAGGATCGAGACCCGGTTGCCGCTCACACTGCAGCAACTGGCGGGGCCGCAGGCACAGGCCGACTGCGCCAACGCCGATGTCCGCGGCTATCCCTTCCGCTTCGGACTGTTCTGCGACCGTATCTCCTATGACAACCAACGCTCCGGCCTGCGGGCGGAAGGCGGCGCCCTCAGATCGGCCGCCCAGTTCTATCGCCCCAACCACATCGTTTCAGAGCTCGATGGCCCCTTTTCGTTCTCTGGACAGGCCGGAGAAGGCCGCATCGACTGGCGCAGCCTGCAGTCCAGCCTGCGGCTCACGCGGCGAGGCCTTGACCGCGGATCGCTGGACAGCCAGTCGATCAGCATCGACGTCGACAGCACGGCGCTGTCGTCCAGGCTCGGTCTTCGGGCGGAAAGACTGTCCGCTCACGCGCGCAAGAATGACCTGGACGCCGACATCGCGGTCTATGCCGAAGGGGTTCAAAGCACCCTGTCGGACCAGGCCGCGTTTGACCGGTTGACGCTGGAAGCCACCCTTCCCGGCCAGGCGGCACTTCTCGATGCCCCGATCAGAGGGCCGCAAGGCGCTTTCGATGTCCGGTTGCACCGGATTCTGATCGAGATTGATGACAGCACATCGCTTGAAATCAGCGGTCCGTTCCAGGTCGATGAAGCCCGCCTGATCTCGGGCGACATCAACGTGACCGTGCGCAATCAGGAAAATCTTGCCGAACTCATAGGGCGCATGGATCCGCAATACGCTGAAATCGTCGGCAACATTGCGCCCATGCTCGGCGCCTTCGACACCGTTGCCGGAGATGATGCCATCACCGTGCCACTGACAATTCGCCGGAACGCAGTGTCGATAGGGTTCATCCCGCTCGGGCGTTTGCCGGCTTTCTAGTTTCCGGATGTCCCGCCGGCACCCGAACCGCTGCTCTTCGGCGGGTCACGGCCGAAGTTCGGCGCATCCGTTTCCTGCCCGGCCTCGATGATAGAACGGCGAATGCCCCGGGTTCGCGTGAACAGCTCGAAAAGCTTGTCCCCGTCGCCCCAGCGAATCGCGCGCTGAAGCGAAGACAGATCCTCGGAGAACCGGGCCAGCATTTCCAGCAGCGCATCCTTGTTGTGCAGACATACATCCCGCCACATCACCGGATCAGATGCGGCCAGACGGGTGAAGTCGCGAAAACCGGATGCGGAGTACTTGATCACCTCGGATTTGGTGACGGTTTCCAGATCATCCGCGGTCCCGACAATGTTGTAGGCAATGATGTGTGGCAGGTGCGACACGATTGCCAGAACCCGGTCGTGATGGTCCGGATCCATCTGTTCCACAGTCGACCCGCAGGCTTCCCAGAAGCCGGCCAGACGTTTGATCGCATCGGCATCGGTTTCAGGCAGCGGTGTCAGGATGCACCAGCGGTTCTCGAACAATTCGGCAAAGCCGGCCTCGGGCCCGCTGTGCTCGGTTCCGGCGATCGGATGGCCGGGAATGAAATGCACATTCGACGGCATGTACTGCGCCACCTGGCTGATCACGGAGGCCTTTGTCGATCCGACATCGCTGAAGATTGCGCCCGGTTTGAGGTGCGCGCCGATTTCGCTGGCGACGGCTCCCGAAGCGCCGACGGGAACCGAAACGATCACCAGATCGGCATCGCGTACGGCCTCCGCGTTGGACTGCGTGTAACTGTCACCCAGATCGAGAGCCCGGGCCGCATCGAGGGTGGCGCCGCTCCGTGTAGCGATCGCAACATGGCCTGCCAGCCCTTTGGCCGAAACCACGCGCGCCAGGGAGGATCCGATCAGCCCGATGCCGATCAGCGCAATCTTGTCGAACATGGGTCTGGTCATGAGGATTGAGCCATGAATTCGGTGAGCGCATTGATGACGCCGAGATTGGCCTCTTCGCTGCCGATGGTCATCCTCAGCGCATTGGGAAGCCCGTAGCCCGCAACGCGGCGCAGCACGAAACCCCGCGAGCCCAGAAACTCGTCTGCCTCGGCAGCCGTCTTGCCGGGCATCTCGGGGAAATGCACCAGCACGAAATTGCCGACGGACGGTGTCGTTTTCAGACCTATCCCTTCGAGAGCCTCGGTCACGCGTCCCAGCCAAAGATCATTGTGTGCGACTGCACGCTCGACATGAGCCCTGTCGCCAATGGCGGCGGCTCCGGCAATGATGGCGAGAGAGTTGACGTTGAACGGGCCGCGAACCCGGTTGCAAGCGTCGATGATCGCCTCATGCGCATACATCCAGCCAATGCGAAGTCCGGCAAGCCCGTGGATTTTCGAGAACGTCCGCGTCATCACGACGTTCGGATGATTGGAAACGAGCTCGACACCCGCCTCGTAATCATTCCGCCGCACATATTCGGCATAGGCCGCATCAAGCACCAGAACCACATGCGACGGGAGTCCAGCGTGCAGCCGTCGAACCTCGCTCACCGGAATGTAGGTTCCGGTCGGATTGTTCGGGTTGGCCAGAAAGACGATTTTGGTCCTGTCGGTCACAGCACCCAGCAGACGGTCCACATCGGCGGTCAGGCCTTCGTCGTCGGGAACCGCAACCGGCGTCGCCCCGGCTGCCTTGACCTGGATCTTGTAGACCAGGAAGCCATGCTCGGTGAAAAGCCCTTCATCCCCAGGCGCCAGGTAGGTCTGGCACAGCAGACCGAGCAGTTCGTCCGAACCGTTGCCGCACATGATGTTGTTGGGGTTGAGCCCGTGGGCGCGGCCGATCGCCTCGCGCAGCACATGCGCCGATCCGTCTGGATACAATGCAAGATCAGAATTCTTTGCGGCGATGGCCTCGGCGACCTTCGGACTCGGGCCAAGCGGCGTCTCGTTGGATGACAGCTTGTAGACCTTGGCCGCGCCATGCACCGTCTCGCGCCCGGGTACGTAGGCCGCGATATCCAGAACGCCGGGTTTCGGGCATGGCATATCGGTGCTGGTCATGGGTGAAGTTCCTTGTCTGAAGAACGCCCGGAAACGGGGCATGGACGCGGAAATAGCCTCTCGCGGCGATCTTGTCGAGAGAGTGTCGCAGCACGCCGGTCCGGCAGATCAATCGGCTTGGCGCCGGGGGGCCCGAGACGTTGCCCGGGATGTCTGAGGAGACAGGACCGGGACGAAAACCCGCCGCGATGCACGCTGGGCCACCGGCAACCCCTGATAAAGCCGTTTCTGCGCTTCCACCACGATGACGCCCGAAAAGACCGGCCACATGCGCCTGCCGAAGCGTTCGAAAATGTTGCGCAGTCGCTGCACGACAGCCCGTTGCGAGGGCGGAAAGAACAGCGCTTCGGCAAAGGCGCCGGGAGTGAAATTGCTTTCGCGCAGCAGGCGAACCAGCTGACCACGCGAATAGGGGCGCCCGGCTCCGAAAGGGGTGTGTTCGAACCGCGCCCAAACGCCGCGCCTGTTCGGCGCAACGATCACCAGACGTCCGCCGGGGGCAAGCACCCGCCACAATTCCTTCAGCGTTTCCCGGGGGTTTTCGGCAAACTCCAGCGAATGCACCATCAGGACCCGGTCAAGCGAAGCATCCGGCAGCGGCAGTTCCTCGTCGAAAACAAGCGCAGTAGCGGATGGACCACCTGCGGGCCAGTTCACCGCGCCCTGTCCGGCCGGCATGAAGGCGAATGCCCTTTCCGCATCCGGCCGGAAGCGGTCGAGATACGGCGCGGCATAACCGAGCCCCATGAGACGTTCGCCGGGAAGATTGGCCCAGATCGAGGACAGCGCCATGGTCACCGACTGCTCCGCAAGCAAGCCGAGCCGCGAGTGATAGAACTGCCTGAGTTCAACAATGTCTGCATGCATCCGGCAAACTCCAAACCGCAGGTACCCCTGTAAGATCAGCATACACCCGCAAGCGATCAAGAGTACCCGACAAATCGATCCCTGAAACTTCCGGCAACGTCATCGCAAATTTATGACCTCTACCATAGGCTCGGGTGACGCTGCCCGATCGTCGCGCTATGCTGATGGGAATGAATCAGCAGCCGGGATGGAGGCACTCTTGACGAGCTTGATAATCGAACAATTCATCTGTCGATCGGACAATTTCTGCGTAATTCTGCACGATCCGATGACAGGTGAGACCGCCAGCATCGACGCTCCGGATGGCGAACGGATCGCTGCCCGCCTGGACTCCGGCAACTGGTCGCTTACGCACCTGTTGATCACCCATCATCACCCCGACCATGTCGAGGGAATCCCCGCACTTACAAAAAAAGGTTCGGTCGAGGTAATCGGCCCGGCGGCAGAGGCAGGCAAGATCAACGGCCTGACCCGCACCGTCGGTGATGGCGACAGTTTCGATTTCGCGGGCCGGACCGTGAAGGTGATTTCGACGCCTGGACACACCGCAGGTCACATCTGCTTCTACATTCCCGACGAACAATTGCTGTTTGCCGCGGATACGCTGTTCGCACTGGGCTGCGGAAGGCTGTTCGAGGGATCTCCGGAGGACATGCTCACCTCGCTCCGGAAGCTTGGCACCCTTCCCGACGCAACCCGGGTCTATTGCGGGCATGAATACACCAAGGCCAATGCGGCTTTTGCCGTCACCGTCGATCCTGACAATTCGACCCTCGCCGACCGGGTGAAGGAAATTGACGAACTGCGTGAAAAGGGCCTTGCCACGCTGCCCACGACCATCGGGTTCGAGAAACGCACAAACCCTTTCATGCGTGCCGATGATCCGGGCATACGCAAGGCGCTGGGCTTAGAAGATGCGACCGATCTGGAGGTCTTTACGGCCTTGCGGGCAGCCAAGGACAAATTCTGACCGTGGTGCAGGACCTTACCGCCCGCCAGATCATCGAGCTCCTCGGTATGCGCGAGCATCCCGAAGGCGGCTGGTATTGCGAAACATTCCGCGATGCCGAAGGTGGGACCCGCGGCCATTCGACCGCGATCTACTACCTGCTTGAGGGCGGCGACTGTTCGCACTGGCACCGGGTCACCGATGCCACGGAGATATGGCACTGGTATGGAGGCGGGCCGCTGTCGCTCACCCTTTCGGAAGACGGCATCAACGCGACGTCCCATCGGCTTGGCATGAACCTGGGGTCCGGAGAGCGCCCGCAACTCGTGGTGCCGGCCAATTGCTGGCAGACGGCAGCATCGCTCGGCACCTACACGCTTGTCGGCTGTACAGTGGCGCCGGGATTTGAATTTTCGAGCTTCGAAATGGCCCCGCCCGATTGGCGGCCCGCTCCCTACGACGGCGCCCCTGTCAGACCAAAAGGCCGAGGGTGATCAGCGCCTGGCCGACATAATAGAGGATCCAGACCGCCGGCGCCGTCAGCCGGCGCATCGGGCTGTTTTTCTCGATCAGGAACTTCTCGGAGCCGAGAATCGCATCCGAGATCATGAACAGGGCTGCGCCAAGCAGAACCCAGCCCCCAAGCAGAACACCGCCCGCCCCCATACCCGCGATGGCGAGCACGTAAAGGGCGACCGGAAGCGCAAGCGCCCCGGCCCTCCGAACCATTGCGGTTCCAATCCCGAGTGCAAAAACGACGACGGCAATCAATCCGGGAAGATCTGCGATCGTCATCTCCCACGCCAGCGAAAGAAACAGGACGACGTATAGAACATGGGCGAGCAGGAAACTTCCAAGTCCGCCGAGAAAGGCCACATCCCCCTCGTGTGCAAGGAACGCATCGCCCATGGCCGAAAGAAGAAGCGCGGCGATCAGGAGCGCCGGGCCGCCTTCAAGGCCGGCGATGCCGGCCAGGGCCAGAACAGAGAGCGTCTTGGCGACTGTGCGGACAAGCGATGGCGGACGGCGCAACATCCACAGATAGAGTCCGAAACCAAGCAACGATGCGAGCGAAGCCAGCTGAATGGCGTAACTGCCGGTCAGATCGATCCCGTTCAAAGCGTCTGCCTCCCCCGCAGCATGTCATAAGCGGCAAGGAACGCGCCGCCGGTGATGAGAAGACAGGCAAGGGCAATGGTGACGCTGGCCTTGCCGTAACCGAAGACGATCAGGATGAGCGTCGACAGAAGCGGCGCGGCATAGCTCGCCACGCCCAGCACCTGGATATCGCCCTTCTTCACACCATGATCCCAGGCAAAGAACGAAATGCCCACCGGCCCCAGGCCGAGACCGAGCACCGCCAGCCACTGAGCCGTGGTTTCCGGCCAGACCGTCGTTTCGAGCATCATATGGCAGACCAACGACAACAGGGCCGCCAGCAAGCAGAACCCGGTGATCACGTCGGTGGGTGTTTCACCGAACCGGCGCGACATCAGCGAGTAGCCCGACCAGGTCAGCGCGCAGAGAATGGCCGCGCCGTAACCGACAAGACTCCCGCCGCCAAAACCCCCTTCCGCACCGCGCATCAGGATCAGCGCGGTTCCCGCAAGCCCCATCAGCGCACCGACGATGTGACGCCACGACAGTCGTTCACCGGGCAACAGGGCGGAGCCTACAACAATCAGCAGGGGCCAGAGATAGGCGATCAGCCCGGCCTCCACGGCGGGCGCGTTCCTGAGTGCCGTGAAATAGAAGAAATGATAGCCGAACAGGCCGAAAATCCCGAGCGCCCAGACCTTTGGCGGCTGCAAGAGCGCGACAAACCGGACCGGTTGACGAACCATCATCGCAAAACCGATCAGCGATGCGATGGCGAAGCAGACGGCAGAAAGCTGGAACGGCGGCACCGCGCCGGACGCCGCGGTCAGCAGCGCCAGCGCCGACCACATCAGCACAGCCGAAAAACCGATCAGGGTGGGAAGATTCCGCAATTGGGTACACCGGGTACGTAGGTCAGTCGAGGGACTGCCCAGCCCTTAGCGCACTCCGGCACCTGATTGGAAGCAGCAATGTCGCATCGCATCTCGGTCAATTGCCGAAGCGCGTGGCATAGACCCGGACCTGGCCGACTTCGGTCTGAACGTGAACATATACAGGCGCATGAAAGCCGCCGGCGGCGCTCTCTGCGAACCAGACCTCCATGTCCTTGAGTTTGCGAAGATAAGCAATCGCAGACGATGACTTGCGGTATCCTGCAACCGGCTCGAAGCGGATGCTGCATACGACGACGTCACCACTGAACCCGTTGGTTCGGAAAGGACGCCGCCCGGCCGGCTTGAGATGAAGCGTGGCACGCGTATCGCCGTCGAAGATCGGCAGGCTGCGCGGACAAACCTTGGCTCCGGACGGGATCATCAGGCCCGACATCGGGTCGAGCACCGATCTTAGATCAGCGGGTTTGAGCGGCACCCAGTCGCCTTTCTTCGGGCGTTTGGCCGGTTTGTGACGTGTCGCCGTGACATTGCCGTCATCAAACTCGATTTCGATCCGCTGGTCCTTTTTGCCGGTCGAATAGGCGACGGAGAAAACGGCTGCCCGGAACGTTGTATCCGCTATTCTGCCCGACACATCGGCACCGCCCTTTATGGAGGCGAAAAGTCCTGCAAAGATCGACGGCTGCAATTTCCCTTCCAGCCGATAGTCACGACCGTCTATTTCAGTGGCAAAATTCAAATAGCCCACCGGCACGCCGGCGAGCGAGACCGTATAATCGGCAAAGACCTGAACAGGTTCGGAACGCACGGGGACCGGCATCGCAAGAAGACCCGCCAGGACGATTACACCCCGCCGAACCCTGCCCCGTCGCCTCTCTGTCAAGCCAGTTCCATGCACCCTGTTGTCCTCCGGACCGCCAGCACCGGGCTGCCAAGTCAGCAATCAATGAAGTAACCCAATACGGCATTTCCATGCCGGGCACCAAAAATAAGCGTTCGGATCAATCAGCAAGCCTGCTATTGTGCGCGTTTGTGATCTATCCGGCTTGACGCGGCTCGCTTGGCTGACTATAGACACGCGACTTTCCGATAAAGGCCTGCGGTCCTTTGGGTGAGCCTTTCAAGTGGCTCGGCCCGTCCGTTGGCGAAAAGAAAATAGGTGCAACATGTCCCGCAGCTGCGAATTGACCGGCAAGGCCGTCCAGTCTGGAAACAACGTCAGCCACGCCAACAACAAGACCCGTCGGCGGTTCCTGCCCAACCTTTGCAACGTGACCCTGATCTCCGATGCACTGGGCCAGCGCTACCGTCTGCGTATCTCGGCCAACGCGCTTCGCACGGTCGAGCATCGCGGAGGCCTCGACGCTTTCCTCGCAAAGGCCAAGGATGGCGAGCTGTCCATGCGTGCGCGCCTGCTCAAGCGTCAGATTGCCAAGAAGCTCGACGAGAACAAGGCCGCCTGACAAGGGCGCCTTTTTCTGTCACATCGCGATGGCGGGCTTTGAGCCCGCCTTCTTTCTTTGCTGGTGGCATCAACCCAGGATAAAAAAATGCGAATGATCTCTCCCGTATTGCCTTTCATGGCGGCCATGGCTGCCATCGTCGTTGCCTCGAATTACCTCGTCCAGTTCCCGGTCGATGCCAGGCTCGGCGCGCTCAATCTTGCCGACCTCCTGACATGGGGTGCCTTTACCTATCCGGTGGCTTTTCTGATCACCGATCTGGCCAACCGCCGTTTCGGTCCCCGGTCTGCACGCCTCGTGGTTTTCTGCGGCTTTGTGATCGCGGTCGCACTGTCGGTCTGGCTGGCCTCGCCACGCATCGCAATCGCCTCGGGCACCGCATTCCTGATGGCGCAGCTGCTCGACGTCTCACTCTTCGATCGCCTGCGTGAAAAGGTCTGGTGGCTTCCCCCGCTGGTCTCGACCGTGATCGGCTCGCTTCTCGACACTTTCCTGTTCTTCGGCCTGGCATTCTCCCAGGCTGCGAACATCATCGGACCCGGTGATGCCTTCGCAAGCGAAGCCGCCCCGCTTCTCGGTCTGTTCGCAGCCGAGGCGCCGCGCTGGGTGTCGTGGGCGCTGGGCGACCTGACGGTCAAGCTTGCCGTCGGGATCGCCATGCTTGCTCCCTACGGAGCCATGCTGCCTGTGCTGGGTGCCCGGGCCAGGCCTTGAGGGGCCGGCCAGCGCTCTATTGATCGCCGAGATATCGGAATTCTAGCAGCAGATTGCGCTGCAGGATGGAGTGGTTGTCGTCTGACACCAGCGTGACGTAGATCTGGCCGTCCTCATCGGTGGACACGTCCAGCCCTTCCATATTGTCGATCTGGTAGCCGAAACCGGCTTCCAGAACGGTCTCGCCATCAATGAGGCTTCCCGGCGCAATACGGCTCCCGTCGAAACGGCGGATGCGCATGCCGACGCCCTGGGCAATGGAAAACCGACGTTCCAGAAGCAGCATATCGCCATTGGGCAGGAAGGCGCCGTCGGTCACATCGAAGGGCGGATCGCGTTTGATGAAGAACACGCCCCTGGATGGTCCGGTCAGGATCGCGGCGAACACATCGCCTTGGGCGTTGAGGCTTTTCTCGGTCACCGCCACCACCGCCCCCGCCAGCTGGGAGGATTGCGGTGCGACCGCCACAGTCTCCAGCCCACGATTGCCCCTGAATTCGTGCATCGGGATCTGAACCGGCAGGGAGCCGATCGGCGTCGCACTGCCGGGACTGTCGGCGGGGTAGATGTCGACCCGGTGGTTGCGTTCGAAACTGACAAGGATCTCCTCCCCGCGAACGGCGAGGCCCTCGGCATCGAATCTCCACTTTTCGTCGGATCCGTTCCCCGACCGGTCAAGGATCGGCGAAACCGTGAAATCCTCGACGCCCACCGGCCGTCCGGCTTCATCCCGTGCAAGCCGGCCCGCGAACCAGAAGCCGGTATCCATCACTCCGAGTAAGCTGTTGCGCCCGGCTCCAAGACGGATAGCGGACATCGCGCCGAGATAGGAGCTTGGCGAACTCAGCTCGAGACCGCCGACAAACTCGAACTCGCCGAAGCGCGTTTGCGAGGATCCGACCCTGAAATTTTCGATCAGGCGTGAATTGACGGTAATCGCCGCTTCTTCGTCGGCCATGAGAGGCGAGACGGAGAGAAAAGCCAGCGCTGCAACCGCGATCACAGCCCGCAGCCTGCCTCCGCCCTGCGCGGACAGAGAACCGTTGCCGCTCACGCGCGCTTGCGCCCGCGCCGCGGATGGGAGCCTTCATCCGCGAAAAGTGCGGCAAGTTGCTCGGTCATGGCGCCCGCCAGCTCCTCCGCATCGACGATCGTGACTGCGCGGCGGTAATACCGGGTCACGTCATGGCCGATTCCGATGGCAAGCAATTCCACGGGAGAACGCGTTTCGATCTCCTCGATGACAGCACGCAAGTGCCTCTCCAGATAATTGCCGGGATTGACCGACAGGGTGGAATCGTCAACCGGAGCACCGTCCGAGATCATCATCAGGATGCGGCGTTGTTCGGGGCGCTTGAGAAGCCGCGTATGGGCCCAGATAAGCGCCTCGCCGTCGATGTTTTCCTTGAGAAGACCCTCGCGCATCATCAGACCGAGATTGCGCCGGGCGCGGCGCCATGGCGCATCGGCGGACTTGTAGACAATGTGGCGAAGGTCGTTGAGACGGCCCGGCGCCGGCGGCTTGCCGCCGGTCAGCCACTTCTCGCGCGCCTGTCCGCCCTTCCAGGCCTTGGTGGTGAAGCCCAGCAGTTCGACCTTCACGCCGCAGCGCTCAAGCGTCCGCGCCAGGATGTCCGCGCAGGTGGCCGCCACTGTGATCGGCCGGCCGCGCATCGAACCTGAATTGTCGATCAACAGCGTGACCACTGTATCCCTGAAACTCGTGTCGCGCTCCATCTTGAACGACAGCGGCTGCATCGGATCTATGATCATGCGCGGCAGCCGCGCCGGATCGATGTAACCTTCCTCGAGATCGAAATCCCAGGCCCGGTTCTGCTGCGCCATCAGCCGTCGTTGCAGACGGTTGGCGAGCCTGCCGACTACACCCTGTAGATGGGCAAGCTGCTTGTCGAGGAACGCCCGCAGGCGCTCGAGTTCAGCTTCTTCGCAAAGTTCCTCCGCAAAGATCTCCTCGTCGAATTCCGTGGTGAAAACGTGATAGTCGATTTTCTCGTTGAGATCGGCGAACGGGTCGTTGGAATTTCGGGTCTCGCCGGGCGTTTCGGCATCCTCGTCGCTGTCGTCGATGGTTTCGTCGTCGCCGGTTTCGGCGCCGTCCATTTCACCCGAATCCATCTGCTCGTCGGAGGTTTCGCTCTCCTCGGCAGGTGCTGCGTCGGAACCGGCCTCCTCCTGCGAAGACTGCTCGTTCTGCTCTTCGCTGCGCGGCTGGTCTTCGTCGGAGACGTCGTCCTGCTCTTCCTGCTCGCTGTCGTCCTCGCCATAATCCTCAGCCATTTCCATCGCGGAGAGGATGTCACGAACGACCCGGGCAAACGCCTGTTGATCGTCGACGGATCGCTCAAGCGAGCCAAGAATATCGCCGGCCTTGTCCTCGACGAAATCACGCCAGAGCTCGACCACCTGACCGGATGCCTCGGGCGGGCGGCGCCCGGTCAACTTCTCACGAACCATCAGGGCCAAGGCTTCTTCGAGCGGCGCATCCTCGCGGCTGGTGATCCCCTGGTAGTTCGCGCGCTGATACTTGTCCTCAAGCATGGAAGTGATGTTGTCGCCCACGCCGGTCATGCGTCGCGCGCCGATTGCCTCCACGCGAGCCTGTTCGACGGCGTCGTAGACGGCGCGCGCATCCGGGCCCTGTGGCGCCATCCGCAAATGGGTTGCGCCGTCGTGACAGGCCTTGCGCAGCGCCATGGAATCACCGAGGCCGCGGGTAACGGAAAAATCCTGACGTGTCGGCCGCTTCGGAATATCCGGCAGCCGGGCGCGTTCGCCCGTCAGCCCCGGCCGGTCGTTTCCAAAGACGACCTCCAGCTCATGATCGCCGGCAATCGCCCGCACGCAACCGGTCAGCGCCCGCCGGAACGGTTCAACATCCACAATGCCCGAAGGCTTCGGTCTGGAATTGTCGCCGCGTCCGGCCATTCTGGTTTCCCGTCAGGCAGTTGCGCTGAGAACGATATTGGCGGCGCTTTCCTTCAACTCGACGCCGAAGGCACGCTGGTAATGCTCGGCCACCAGCGACCGCTCCAGTTCATCGCATTTGTTGAGAAAGGTCAGCCGGAAGGCCAGCGCCACGTCACCGAAGATTTCCGCGTTCTCGGCCCACGTGATCACGGTTCTCGGGCTCATCACCGTCGAAAGGTCGCCGTTAACGAAAGAGGAGCGAGTCATGTCCGCCACCCGAACCATTCGCGAGATCGTGTCACGGCCATCGCCCTTGGCGAATTCCTTCACCTTGGAAGCGACGATGTCGACTTCCTGATCGTGCGGCAGATAATTCAGCGTGGTCACGATCGACCAGCGGTCCATCTGTGCCTGGTTGATCTGCTGTGTGCCATGATAAAGCCCGGTGGTGTCGCCGAGGCCGACCGTGTTTGCGGTGGCAAACAGGCGGAACGCGGGGTGCGGACGGATCACCCGGCTCTGGTCGAGAAGCGTCAGCCGGCCCGCGGATTCCAGAACGCGCTGGATCACGAACATCACGTCCGGGCGGCCGGCGTCATATTCATCGAACACCAGCGCTACATTGTGCTGATAGGCCCAGGGCAGAATGCCATCCTTGAACTCGGTCACCTGAAGGCCTTCGCGAACAACGATCGCATCCTTGCCAACCAGGTCGATACGGCTGACATGGCTGTCGAGATTGACGCGCACGCATGGCCAGTTGAGCCGCGCTGCCACCTGCTCGATATGGGTCGATTTGCCGGTGCCGTGATAGCCCGACACCATCACACGGCGATTGTGTGCAAATCCTGCAAGGATTGCCAGCGTCGTGTCGCGGTCGAACAGATAATCCGGATCGAGATCTGGAACATAGGCGTCCCGCTCTTTATAGGCTGGGACAACGAGGTCCGAATCGAGGCCGAAAACATCCCGCACCTTCACGGTGGTGTCAGGCAGATTGGTAATGTCGAGGTCGGTCTTGCTCATCATGTCTCCAAGGCCTGGCGCTCACGCCCATGGGCCACATTCGCGTCCTGTTTGGTCCTGCTTTAGACTGTTCGCTTAGCAGAAACCAGACTGCTTTAACAATTGGTAGGCCTGGATTACGGCCCGGAAACGCTCCTCGGAACCACGATCGCCGCCATTGGCATCCGGGTGGTGTTTCTTAACCAGATCCTTGTAGCGCGCCTTGATCTCCGGCGATGTCGCATTCTCAGCCAGGCCAAGGGTGCCAAACGCCTTGGATTCCAGCGATTTGACCTTGCGCGCCCGGACCGGCTTGTTTGCTCCGGGCTCGTTGAAAAAACCGAACGGATCGCGCATGCGTGCATGCGATCCGGCCGAGCCGGAACGCGCCTTGGAGTGCGTCGGCCCGCTTTTCGCAGCCCGGTTGACGCCCATCCCCCATGTCGGGCGATGGCCAGTCAGCGCTTCCTTCTGATAGCGCGCAATCTCACCGTCCGAGAGGCCGGAAAAATAGTTGTAACCCTTGTTGTACTCGCGCGCATGCTCGAAACAGAACAGAAAATACTGGCCCTCTGCGTCGCGCCCCACCGGTGCACGGTGAACGCCGGGCTTGTCGCAACCGTCCCACTGGCACTCGGGTGTACTCGGCTCGGCGGCACGCTCGCCTTTCCGGCGAACCCTGATGCGGTCAAAATATTTCGAATCCAGTTTCATAACGTCGATTATGGTGCTCTGCACTTAGGGGAACAAGGATTGACAAGGATGATTCAAGCTGCGTACCCCGTCTTGCCCGTGAATGCCACCGCACATTTTACGGGAGGTGGAATTAAAAAACGAAGACCGGCACCCGGGAGCCCCAGTCATGTCACGTCAGAACCGCATCGAACAAGCCCTGAATGAACGCTTCGCGCCCGAGCGGCTGGCGGTTATAAACGAAAGCCATCTCCACGCAGGCCATCACCACGCCGGCAGCGACCATCATGACGCCTTCGACGGGACCGGCGAGACGCACTTCCGCATTCGCATCGTCGCGGAAGCCTTCGACGGCATGTCTAGGATCGATCGCCATCGCGCCGTCAACGAACTGCTGGCCGGCGAACTCGAAAGCGGGCTTCATGCCATGGCGGTCGAAGCGGCTGCTCCGGGTGAAGCCACGCGCTGGTAGGTAGCCAGACGCCGTTTTCCTTCGAACCCGATCCTGCCAGTGGCCAAACCGCGTCCGGGTTTCGGCATCCTTCAAAACCCGAATTGCGGTCAAACCTTGTCGGCGGGCCGGATTCTGAGCCGCGTGATTCGGTTGCGGTCGCGTTTCATCACGATGAAGCGCTTGCCGTGGAAGGTGAAGGCCTGCTTCTCCTCGGGGATCGTCTGCGATTCATGAATGACCAGCCCGGCTACCGTCGTCGCCTCGTCATCGGGCAGTGACCAGTCCAGCGCCCGGTTGAGATCCCTGATCGGAACCCAGCCATCGACCACCACCGAGCCATCCGCCTCCTGCCGCACGCCCTGGACTTCGGTATCGTGCTCATCGGCAATGTCGCCGACGATCTCTTCAAGGATGTCCTCAAGCGTGACCAGCCCCTCGACCTCCCCGTACTCGTCCACGACGATTGCAATATGCGCCTTGCGCCGAAGAAATGCGTTGAGCTGATCCGGGACGCTGGTGGTGTCCGGCACGAACCATGGCTTCTGGGCGATTTTCGTCAGGTCGATCCGCTGAGGCTCGTTGGCCGCATCGGCCAAAGCCCTGAGCACGTCCTTGGCATGAAGGATGCCGATGATGTTGTCGGTGGACCCACGCCAGATCGGCATGCGCGTATAGGGGCTCTCAAGCACGGCGCGAACATTGGTTTCCGATGTTTCATCGGCGTTGAGCATCCGCATCGAGGTGCGGTGAATCATCACGTCGGAGACCTCGAGTTCACCGAGGTCGAGCACACCGCCAAGCCGGTCACGGTCAGCCTTGACCACCGAGCCTTCCCGGTGAAGCAGGTCGACCGCACCGCGGATTTCCTCGTGCGCGGACAGCATGGAGGCCTCGGATGCGAAGGTGACGCCAAACACGAGCATGATCTTTCGGACGATCCAGTTGATGAAACTCGACAGCGGCCCGACCACGAGAACAAATACCCTGACCACCGGCGCGACCGCCATCGCGAACCGGTCGGGTGTGGAAATCGCCCAGCTCTTCGGCAGAACCTCGGCAAACACCACCAGGAGCAGCGTCATGATCAGTGTCGCGAGCGCAACACCGGAATCGCCAAAGATCGAAAGCAGCACGCTCGTCGCCAGCGCCGAGGCCAGGATGTTGACCAGATTGTTGCCGATCAGCAGCGCTCCGATCAGCCTGTCCTTGCGTTCGATCAGGATGTTGACCGTTCCCGCGCGGCTCTCGCCACTGGTTTCAAGCGAGTGCATGCGCGCACGTGACGCAGCCGTCAGCGCCGTCTCCGAACCGGAAAAGAAACCTGACACGCCAATCAGAACCAGGATCGCCAGGATGGTCAGCCCGTGTTCGGCCAGGATTAGGCCAATCTGTTCCAAAATCATGATGCTCGCTTGTCCTCAAGGAATCGGAAGACTTCGTCCTGCGGCACATCGTCGGCGATGAAGGCCTGGCCGATGCCGCGCGTCAGAATGAAGGTCAGCGCGCCGCGGCGGACCTTCTTGTCCTGCGCGATGTGCTTCATCAGTATATCGGTAGGCGGCAGCGCGCCTTCAATATCCTTCATCCGGGTCGGCAGGCCGACCTGCTTCAAGTGGGCCTCTACACGGCTCGCGTCATCTGGGCTCGAAAGGTTCATCCGCGTCGAGAACTGATAGGCCAGCACCAAGCCGATCGCGACACCTTCCCCGTGCACCAGCCGCTTGCTGTCATACTCCGTGGCCGCCTCGAGCGCATGACCGAATGTGTGTCCCAGATTGAGCAGCGCCCGCGAACCGCTTTCGCGTTCGTCTGCGGCCACCACATCCGCCTTGGCCTGGCAACTGGTGGCGATGGCCTCGATCCTTGCTTCACCACCTGAAAACACCTCGCGCCAGTTCTCTTCAAGCCAGGCAAAGAAATCCGGACGGTCGATCAGGCCGTATTTGGCCATCTCCGCGTAGCCTGCGCGAAACTCGCGCAGCGGCAGGCTGTCGAGCACATCCGTATCGGCAAGAACAAGATCCGGCTGATGAAACACTCCGATCAGGTTCTTGCCCAGCGCGGCGTTGATGGCGGTCTTTCCCCCGACGGAGGAATCCACCTGTGCCAGAAGGCTTGTCGGCGCTTGCACGAACCGCATGCCCCTGCGGACGATACCGGCCGCAAAGCCGGCGAGATCGCCGATTACGCCACCGCCAAGCGCAAGCACCGCGTCGCCGCGCTCCAGGCGGGCTCCAAGGACATGATCGCACACCCTGATCAGTTCCTCGAACCGTTTTGTCTTCTCGCCGGGTTCGAGCGCCAGTGGCACCGCCTCGATGCCGGCCGATCTCAGGCTCGACAGAAGCGTTTGAAGATGGCTTTCGGCGACATTGGTATCGGTGATGACGGCACAGCGCATTCCCGGTCTGCGCGCCGCGATTTCCGTCCCAGCGCCGGCGATCAGCCCGGGACCGATCAGAATGTCGTAGCTGCGCTCGCCAAGGTCAACGCGCACATTACGGCGTTTCAGGGGATCATTCATCGGGACGCTGCCTCGCTTCTGCCGCCCTTTAATTGCGCAATTGCAGCAATCGTCTCGGCGGCGATTGTTTCCTTGACCTCGTCGCGCGACTGAACGGTGACGTCGGCAAGCGCATAGACCGGATATCGCTTGTCGAGCAGGTCGGAGAGGGTCTGACGTGGATTTTCCGTTCTCAGAAGCGGCCGGGTATCGCGTTTGGACACGCGCATCCACAAGACGTCGAGATCGGCCTTCAGCCACACCGACAGACCCGATTTGAGCAACCGCGCCCGGGTCGCCTCGTTCATGAAGGCTCCGCCGCCGGTCGATAGCACCCGGGGACCGGTCTTGAGCAGGCGCGTGATCACCCGTTCCTCAAGCGCACGGAATTCCGTCTCGCCATAGGCTGAAAACAGTTCCGCGATAGTCATGCGCGAAACCCGCTCGATCTCGTGATCCGAATCGACAAAGGGGATGTCCATCATCTGCGCAACCAGCCGGCCAATCGCCGATTTGCCTGCGCCCATCAGGCCGACAAACACAAGATTGCGGGACCCGAGCACCCGGCGGGCCTCGGCGATATCCTGCTCCAGTGTGCTTGTCTGAACGTCCGGCAAAGTGGCTCTCTGATGCTGCTGTTCATGCTCCGGGCCTTCTATTGGCCATGCGCGGCGACGCGTCAAGCATAGGCGCGAGGCTCTACTGTCTTGAAACAAGTCATCTGCTGCCGCATAACTCGGTCGATACCAGGTCCCGGAGTGCCCATGCCAACCCTGTTCCGCTTTCTCGTCTTCTGCGCCATCATCGCAGGGATCGTCTATGGTGCCATGTTTGCACTGGTCCTGTATGTCGAACCGGTGGAACGGGACGTCACCATTCGGGTCCCGACCGAAAAGCTGAACCCTTAAGGAAATCAAGCACGCTCATGCGCGATCTCAGCGCTGCCCATGTGGAAGCCTTTCTGGAAATGATGAGCGCCGAACGCGGCGCCGCGATAAACACGCTCGAGGCCTACCGGCGGGATCTCGACGACGCGTCTTCGGTGCTCAAGGCTGATGGCGCAACGCTTGCGCGGGCGAATTCGGAGAATATACGCGCCGTGATCGGCGATCTCGCCGCGCGCGGTTTTTCCCCCGCATCCCAGGCAAGACGGCTGTCCGCATTGCGGCAGTTCTACAAGTTTCTCCACGCCGAGGGCCTGCGCGGCGACGATCCGACCGGGGTTGTCGAAAGCCCACGCAAGCGCCGATCACTGCCCAAGATCCTGAGCGTGGACGATGTGACGCGTCTCCTCACGCAGGCCGGGACGGATATCGCCGAGGCCCGCACCGAAGCCGAGGCGCTTCAGAGAATCCGGTTTCGTGCACTGCTCGAACTGCTCTATGCCAGCGGCATGAGGGTAAGCGAACTGGTCGGACTGCCGTTCCGCGTTCTGGCCGAGGGGGGGCGGTTCCTCGTCATTCGCGGCAAGGGCTCGAAGGAACGCATGGTGCCGATGTCCAGGCCCGCCCGCGCAGCGCTCGATGCATGGGTGGCCAAAATCGGGGAGGTCGCGGAAGAATCCGGGTTCCTGTTCCCCGCCAGCTCGAATAACGGTCACTTGTCGCGGCAGGTCTTCGCTCGCGAACTCAAGGAAGTTGCCGCACGCGCCGGACTGCCCTCGGCCAAGGTGTCGCCGCACGTTCTCAGGCATGCCTTCGCCAGCCATCTTCTCGCCGGCGGCGCGGATTTGCGAGCGGTGCAGGAATTGCTCGGTCACACCGACATTTCCACCACCCAAATCTACACCCACGTGCTCGATGAACGCCTCAAGCAACTGGTCGCCGAGCATCACCCCCTTGCAAAACACCCGAAAAATCGCGATTAAGCGGGCTTGCAACAAGCCGTTCAGCGGCCAAACGTGGCGCGACAGAAGCAAACACCGGCGCTTGAATGCGTGCAGCAAACCAAAATGCGGGTCACCGCGCGGAACCAATCCATGCACAACTATCTTGATTTCGAAAAACCGATCTCCGATCTGGAGGGCAAGATCCTCGAACTGAGGAAATTGGCCGGCGAGGATGAGAGCATCGATACCGGCGAGGAAATCGCACGGCTTGAAACCCGCGCGCGTGACGCCATGGCCGAGATCTACGCCAAGCTCAATCCATGGCAGAAAACGCAGGTCGCACGCCACCCCGCCCGGCCCCATTTCAGGGACTACGCCAAGGCTCTTTTTGATGAATTTACCCCGCTCGCCGGCGACCGCAAATTTGCCGAGGACGCGGCCATCCAGGCAGGGTTCGCGCGGTTTCGCGGCGAGCCCGTCGCGGTGATCGGACAGGAAAAAGGCCACGACACCAAAACCCGCATTCATCACAATTTCGGCTCCGCGCGCCCGGAAGGATACCGCAAGGCCATCCGCATAATGGAACTGGCAGACCGTTTCGCGATCCCGGTGGTCACCCTGATCGACACCGCCGGCGCTTATCCCGGCATCGGTGCAGAAGAGCGCGGTCAGGCCGAGGCCATCGCACGCTCGACCGAAACCTGCCTCAACATCCGGGTTCCGCTGATTTCGGTCGTCATCGGCGAAGGCGGATCCGGTGGCGCCATCGCGATTGCCACCGGCAACCGGGTCTACATGCTCGAACATGCGATCTATTCGGTGATCTCGCCCGAGGGCGCTGCCTCGATCCTCTGGCGTGACGCCACCCGCGCCAAGGATGCCGCCACTTCGATGAAGATCACGGCACAGGATCTTCAGGAACTCGATATCATCGACGGGATCATCTCCGAACCCGTCGGTGGCGCCCATCGTGACCCGGAAAGCGTCATATCGCGGACCGGCGACACGATCGCAGGCGCACTTTCGGATCTCTCTGGACAGACCGGCGACGAGTTGCGGTCCAACAGGCGCAACAAGTTCCTCAAGATCGGCCGGCGGATCGGTTGACAGACGCCGCATTCGGGCCACATTTGCAGGCACATGTACCGGCCTTCACCGGTTCCTCCGCCTTGGTTCGGGCTATGGTTAATCCTTCGTGAACCGAACCGGTTTAGGATTGCCGCGAAACTCGGGCCGCCCGGTTCGGCAGTCAAAGATTTGGCTGTCAGTGCCGTACTGCCGATAGCTGCGATCGCAACAAGCAAGAGACCCATGTCACCGATGAGATCATTGCTCTTCCTTCCCGTGTTGCTTCTGGGACTTGCCGGTTGCCAGGATGCGCTCGATTCGGTGTCCAACAAGGTCGAACACCCACTTCCCGCGAAGCTCGTCAACAAGATGAAAGCGAACGACATGAGCACGCGTTCGCCGATCATGATGCGGATTTTCAAGGAAGAAGGGGTTCTCGAGGTCTGGAAACAAAAGGGCAATGGGCGCTATGACGTCATCGCCTCCTACGAGATCTGCAAATGGTCCGGCAAGCTGGGACCCAAGTTCAAGGAGGGCGACCGGCAGGCGCCCGAAGGCTATTACCGCATTTATCCGTCCCAGATGAATCCGAACTCGAGCTACTATCTCTCGTTCAACATGGGCTACCCCAACAGCTATGACCGGTCCCACAATCGCACCGGCTCCAACCTGATGGTCCATGGCGCCTGTTCATCGGCAGGCTGCTATTCCATGACCGACGAGCAGGTGCTGGAGATTTACGGGTTCGCCCGCGACGCCTTCAAGGGTGGACAGGAGTACTTCCTCGTCGAGGCGCTTCCTTTCAGGATGACCCCGGAAAACATGGCGCGTCATCGCGACAGCGAGCATTTTGAATTCTGGAAGATGCTCAAGACCGGCTACGATCATTTCGAGCTGACAAAGCGCCCGCCGAAAGTTGAGGTCTGTGAACGGCGCTACGTGTTCAATCAGGTGCCAGAACAGGAAAACATGGCGTTTCGCGCCGCACAGGCCTGTCCTCCCTCGCAGGTGCCCCAGGCGCTGGCATCGGCCCATTATTCCTATGAGAAAAGCTGGAACGAGGCGTTCAATGCCGCTGTCGCGAAACTGGACCGCGAAGAAGCCAGGGAACTTGCTGCAGAACAGGAACAGGCCGAACGGGAAGCCAAACGTGCGGAGCGTGAGGCCACACGCGCAGCCGAGATCGCCGCAAACGGCGGCGAGCCGCCTGCCAACCCCGTAGTCAGCCTGTTCTCGGCAGCCAATCCCCTGGCGGTACTGACCCCAGACACTGATACCCCGGTCGCTGGCCCTGCCACTGCGCAGGAAGCGGCGGAGCCGCAGGTCGCTGAACAAACGGCACAGGCAGAGACCGGCGTGCCCGTTCCCACGCCGAGCCCGCTCGCCGATGGGCCGCAGGCGGGAGCCGCCTCGCAAGACAATGCGGACAAGCCGTTCTGGAAGATCTGGAGCCGCAATTGAGCGACGGCGCAGAGACGCTGGACCTGCGCGGGTTGAAATGCCCCATGCCGGTGCTGCGCACCCGCAAGCATTTGCGCGATTCGACCGGCGGAACCAGGGTGCGTGTGGAAACCACGGACCCGCTGGCAGTCATCGATATTCCGCATTTCTGCCGGGAAGAGGGCCATCGCCTGCTTGCGGCCGATCCGATGGACGGCGGCCACGTCTTCACCATCGAAAAGGGCTGAACCCGGCGCGCTTCAGCGTTTGGCGGGCACGAACGTTGCCGCCGGCATCCCCGGGATGGCGAGCGGATTTTCGGCAAGTGCGGCCCTGTCGGGACGGCCAACGCCAGGCTCACCGGAAAAGCCCGCGAACAGCTCCCCTATGAAGCCTTGAGGCAGATCCCTGGTGATCATGACCAGCCGCGTCTTGCCATCCCAGCCGCGCGGCGGCTGTTCCAGCCGCACCGGTGGGGACATCAGGCTCTGCACTGCATGAAGCACCAGCGGGCGCGACGGGTCATCGGCCAGACGCACGATGCCTTTCATGCGCAGGAGCTTCGGCCCGTGCGCCGAGCGCAGCAGATCAAGGAACATGGCCAGGCTCTCGGGCGCGATAGGCTGCTCGCTCACAAGCGTATCGGCCCGGATGCCGCCGTCATGTCGATTGACATCGTGGTGATGGTGTCCGTGATCACGGGGGTGCCCATGATCGTGATCGTGCGACGGTCCTGAATGATGATCGCCATCACCCGTTTCGAGCCAGCGCACCACATCCATGCTGCGCGCCGAGGGGTCATAGGCGCCACAATCGAAAAGATTGTGAGCCGAAAGACTCTCATCATCCGCGTCCCGGATGGTTGCCAGCGGGTTGATGGCTGTCAACCTCTCTGTCAGCCCGACATCACCAGATGCAAGCTTCTTCTTGGACACGACAATCCGGTCGGCAACGGCAACCTGGCGCCGTGCTTCTTCATGTGCATCGAGTGTCGCCAGCCCATTGACTGCATCGACGACCGTCACCAGCCCCTCAAGACGGTAGGACTGTCCGAGCGCCGGATGGCCGATGACGGACTGCATCACCGGGATCGGGTCTGCAAGACCGGTGGTCTCTATGACGACACGCGAAAAAGGACGGATCTTTCCGGTTTGCATGCGATCCATCAGGTCCGCAAGCGTATCGACCAGCTCGCCGCGAACCGTGCAGCACAGACATCCGTCGGACAATTCGATGACGCCGTCGCCGGAACTCTCCACCAGAAGGTGGTCGATCCCGACATCTCCGAACTCGTTGATGATCAGTGCCGCATCGGAAAGCCAGACATCGCCGATCAGACGGTTGAGCAAAGTGGTTTTCCCGGCCCCGAGAAAGCCGGTCAGGATCGACACGGGGATGCCTTGCGGCGCACTCCAGCCGGCGTGATCGCTGTTCATGGGGTGGACTTCCTGTCTCTCAGAGCGAAGGCCGCGGCACCGGCACGGGTATGGTGACCCCAGGCCCTAGCGGGGAAGGCGTTTCGGCCTTCGCGGCGCTGAAGGCTGAGGCGCGAACAGGTGTGGAGTCACCAGAAAGCACGCCGGTCGGACGCGGCAGCGGAATCGGAATCCTCGACAACGCGACTTCGAAGCTCGCCGGCGCCAGCCCGGCCGGTGCCTGAACGAGGCGCGGCTCGCGCGTCATTTCCATGATGTAGGGGGAGTTGAGAACCATCTTGCCTTCGACGTCCCGGCCCTCATAGCGGGCCTTCCGCGCTTCCGGTGTGCAGATGCTGCCGGATATGTCGGCGACAGCGTCCCTCCCCGCTCCGTAAGGCGCAAGCGCATTGAGCGCGGGACGCCCGACCGAAGATGTGGTCAACGCCTGCTGGAGCAGTTCTGCAGAACGCTCCGCCCGTGCTTCCTGCGAGGGCGCGCCGAGAACGACGCTGATCACTGTCTTTCCATTGCGTGTGGCAGAGGAAACTTGATTGAAGCCGGACGCGCAGATAAAACCGGTCTTCATGCCGTCGGCGCCGGCAAACCGGCCGATCAGCAGATTGTAATTGGTGTGCTTCTGGGATCCGGCGACAAAACCCTCATATCCGAAATAATGAGCGAACTCCGGAAAATTCCGCCTGGCAGCCACGGCCAGAACCGCCATATCCCTCGCGGTGGTGTACTGACCGCTGCCCGGAAGCCCGTTCGGATTGACGAACCGCGTTGCCGTCATGCCGAGCCTGCGGGCGGTTGCGTTCATGTCGCGGACGAACGCCTCTTCGCTCCCCGACACCGCCTCGCCGATTGCGACGGCGACGTCGTTGGCGGATTTGACCATCAGGTACTTGAGCGCCGAATCGAGCGGGAACCGCTCGCCCGGCTTGAAATACATCTTGCTTGCCGGCTCTTTGGCGGCATGGACGGACATGGTGACCGGGGTCTGCAAACTCATCTGGCCCGATTTGACCGCCTGAAAAGCCAGGTAGGCGGTCATGATCTTGGTCAGCGAGGCCGGATACCAGCGCTGGAACGCATCATCATGGGCGATCACCCGTCCCGATCCAACGTCCACCGAAATGCTTGGATTGGCAGTTGCTGCCGGCGCATAAAGCCCCGCAAGCATCGCCATACCCATCAGGGCGCCGATCGGGCGCATTCGCAGAAAGAAATTCATACCCAGCCTTCCAGTTCCCGCAGCCATAGGCAGGAACGCCTCATTCACCGCTTGCAACAGCCCGCCCGGGGCCACAACACGGCGATTGCTTTTTGCTCGTCAACGGTCCTTACTTAGCCTATATGGCAGTCCGATGGCAAAGGACGATGCGGAACCTCCTTAACAGCCGTGTCATCCTCTTGCTGGCAAGATAACCGAACTCCCACCGAGGTAGATCATGCAGCTTGTTGATGACGTTGTCGCCATGAAGGACGACATCACCGAATGGCGCCGCACGCTTCACGCCGACCCCGAACTCCTGTTCGATGTTCACAACACCGCGGCCTTCGTCGCCGACAAGCTCAAGTCCTTCGGGTGCGACGAAGTCGTCACCGGCATCGGCCGCACCGGCGTGGTCGGGATCATTCATGGCCGCCCGGGCAGCAACGGTCCGGCCATCGGCCTGCGCGCCGACATGGATGCGCTGCCCATCAACGAGATCACCGGAGCCCCTTGGGCCTCGCGGACACCGGGCAAGATGCACGCTTGCGGACATGACGGCCACACTGCCATGCTGCTCGGCGCTGCCCGTCATCTGACCGAAACGCGGAATTTCTCAGGTACCGTAGCCGTCATCTTTCAGCCCGCCGAAGAAGGCGGCGGCGGCGGGCGCGAGATGGTCAATGACGGCATGATGGACCGGTTCGGCATCACCAAGGTCTTCGGAATGCACAACCTGCCGGGGCTTCCGGTGGGTCAATTCGCGATCCGCAAGGGCCCGATCATGGCCGCCACGGACATCTTCGACATCACCGTCACGGGTCGCGGCGGCCATGCAGCGATGCCGCACCAGACCATCGATCCGATCGTTGCAACGTCGCAGATTGTCACCTCGCTGCAGTCGATTTCGTCGCGCAACGCGAACCCGCTCGAATCCGTGGTGGTATCGGTGACAAAATTCCTCGGCGGATCGGCCTACAACGTCATCCCCGAAACCGTGGAACTCGCCGGCACCGTGCGCACGCTCTCACCGGAAATGCGCGACATGACCGAGACCCGCATCAACGAGATCGCCTCCGGCATCGCCGCAGCCCACGGATGCAAGGCCGAGGTGAAGTATCTGCGCAACTACCCGGTCACCTTCAACCATGCCGATGAAACCGACTTCGCCGCCGATGTGGCCGCAAGCGTCGCGGGCGAACAGGGCATCGAGCGCGAACAGCCGCCGACCATGGGCGGAGAGGATTTCTCCTTCATGCTCGAGGCCCGTCCGGGCGCCTTCATCTTCATGGGCAATGGCGATACCGCGAGCCTGCATCACCCGGCCTATGACTTCAACGACGACGCCATTCCGGTCGGCGTGTCCTATTGGGTGAAACTCGCCGAAAAGGCGCTCGCCGCCTGAACCGTCACCGGCACGTCATCCCTGAATGCACAACCGAAACAGTGCTTCCTCGAAACCGCCGTCATCGGCGGTTTCCTTGCATCTGGCGTGTTGAACAAACAGCATGCTTTCTGTAAGCAGTTTTTCGCGTGGTCCCGTAGCTCAGGGGATAGAGCACAGGATTCCTAATCCTGGTGTCGCAGGTTCGAATCCTGCCGGGATCACCACTGCCAGACATTCCGTTCCGGGCACATGGGTTGCGGTTTATACCGAAGACGTTGCTCCACACGTTCCGACAGCAGCCTGTCCGACGGTGCCTGCGGCACATGCTGGCCGTCCTCATCTGCTAGATTGCGGGCACTGCCGCCTCCCGCCTCGTCCGCGACCGGAACAGAAGCAGCGACATGATTGCGATGTTGAGGAAGTTCCAGGCAATTCCGTTGAGAAACGCCATCCGGTAGGATCCGGTCAGGTCGTAGATCCAGCCCGACATCCAGCCGCCAAGCGCCATCCCGATGATTGTCGCCATGATGACGAAGCCCACGCGCGCGCCCGCTTCCCGCGGCGGAAGATACTCGCGCACGATCACCGCATAGCTCGGCACGATGCCACCCTGCGACAGGCCGAATATCAGGCTGACGATGTAAAGCGGTACCATCCCGTCGAAAGGCAGATACAGAAACAGCGCGATGCACTGAAGCATCGAGCCGATGAGCAGCGTGATCACGCCACCCAGACGATCGGCCAGGAACCCGGAGAGCAACCGCGAAACGACACCGCCCATCAGCATCAGCGACAGCATCTCCGCACCCACCGCAGGCCCGTAGCCGAGATCGACGCAATAGGAAACGATATGGACTTGCGGCATCGACATGGCGATGCAGCAACCGATGCCCGCAATCCCGAGCATGATCTGCAACGTTCTCGGCGAAAAACTCACCGAGCGCGCATTCGCCGCCGACATGCGCTGCGCATGCGCCGCTGCTTCGTCCGGCAACCGCCGCTTGAGCAGCATTGCCAACGGGATGATGAGCAAAAGCGCCAGGGCGGCGAGCACCATGTAGGCGGTTCTCCAGCCGAAATCGCTCAGGATCCCGCTGAGCACCAGCGGCCAGATCGCGCCTGAAAGATAGTTGCCGCTGGCGGTGATCGCGACCGCGACGCCGCGCCGGTGATAGAACCAGTGCGAGATATCGGCAATGAGCGGCCCAAAGCTTGCGGCGGTTCCGAAGCCGACGACAAACTGCATCATGCACAGAAGGATGATTGATCCGCTGGCGGCGGCGAGAGCGAAACCGGATCCCAGCGTGACGGCTGCACCGACGAGAGCGGTGGTGATTCCGAACCGGTCGACCGCGCGCCCGATCAGCAGGTTGCCGAGCGCAAAGCCCACCATCGTCATCGTATAGGGGATCGAGGCATCCGCCCGGTCGACGCCGAACTCCAGTTGCACTGCCGGCATGATGACGATGATCGCCCACATGCCGACATTGCCGACAAGCGCGATGACGAGTGTAATGCCGAGCCGTGTCCAGGAGTACCGGCTGTCGAGAATCATTTCGTCAGTCATTTGCGAGTGATAGAGCAACCGCTGAATTGTTGGAAACGGGATCTTACAGACGTGAACCACCGCGCGCACCTGGAGAAGAGGCATCGTTTCAATCCCCGGCACGGTCTTGCAATGTCGCCGCAGACACGCGAAGACAATTGCACGTTGAAAGCTGGACAGGGGGACGAAAATTGAGTGAGAGCAAGGATGCAGCGGCCAAATCGCTGCCGCTGTTTTATCATGAACCGGAAGCCGTGAATCCCGAGCGCCACGCCGGCAAAGCGGTTGTCCAGAGCGGGGATATGAGCTTCGCCGCAAACGCCATCGTCATTCCTCTGATGGCGGCGGAAATGCCGGCTGCGATGCGGTCCTATCCGATCGTCTTCTTCGGGCCCGATTTCATGCCGGTTGCCATTCTCGGGATCAAGCAGGGCGAAAACCTCTTTGTCGACAACAATGGCAAGTGGGCCGAGCCGCATTACATACCGGCCTATGTACGGCGCTATCCGTTCATACTCGCCGGAGACGACAAAGCGGAACGGCTGACGCTGTGTGTCGACAAGCCCCGCCTCGTTGAGGCCAGCGCGGAGAAGAACGAAACAGCAAAGCCACTGTTCGACAACGGGGAGAAGACCGAGATCATCGACGGCGCACTGTCGTTTTGCGAGCAGTATCAGGGCATGTACCGCAAGACCCGGGAGATCATGAACGTGATCGCGGGCGCGGATCTGCTGGTCGAGCGCAACAGCAAGATCACGCTCGGGGATGGCAAGAGCTTCAACATCAGCGGGTTTCACCTGATCGATGAAGCCCGCCTTCAGTCGATGGAGGACGATGCGTTTCTGGCGCTGCGCAAGGCCGATACGCTTGCCACGATCTACTGTCATCTTGCATCCATGAACAGCTGGACTTCACTCCTGCATCAGGCCAGTCTGCGCGCCTGATCCGGCGCCGGACCCATGAACAGTGCGCGACCCGAGCGTCGCCAGCGGAGAACCATAGATGAGCAGATCGATCGCATTGCTGGGCACCGGCCTGATGGGACTTCCGATGGCCCGATGCCTGATCGCCGCCGGCTGGCAGCTGACCGTCTGGAACCGAAATGCCGAAAAGGCGGCGCCGCTTGCTGACGAGGGCGCGAAGGTTGCAGCCAGCCCTGCCGAGGCAGTTCGCGGCGCGAGCCACGTCATCACCATGCTGACCGATGGAACTGTTGTCGAAGCGGTCCTGTTCGAGCATGGCGTCGCGGAGGCGCTCGCGCCCGGGACCTGCGTGATCGACATGAGCTCGATCAAGCCGTCCCAGGCGCGCGACCATGCATCCAGGCTCGCTGAGCGCGGCGTCCGTCATCTCGATGCACCGGTCAGCGGCGGAACGAAGGGAGCGGAAGCAGGCACGCTTGCCATCATGGCGGGCGGCGAAGAAGCGGTTTTCGAGGGCGCCCGCCCCATCTTCGAAGCCATGGGGCGCGCGATCCGTGTCGGCCCTTCAGGATCGGGCCAGCTGGCCAAGCTCGCCAACCAGGCTATCGTCGGCATCACCATCGGCGCTGTCGCCGAAGCCACATTGCTGGTTTCGGAAGGTGGCGGAGATCTTGATGCTTTCCGCGCCGCGCTCAAGGGCGGGTTCGCGGATTCGACCATCCTTCAGCAGCATGGCGCACGGATGGAGGCCGGCGACTTCAAACCGGGCGGCCGGGTGAATGTGCAGATCAAGGATCTCGACAACATCCTCTCGGAAGCCGACGATCTCGACATCGAACTGCCTCTGGTCCGGACCATCCGCGATCGCTTCGTGCGGCTCGCCGGCAGCCTGGGCGGCGGCGATCTCGATCACTCCGCCCTGTTTCTCGAACTTCTGGATCTCAATGACCGCTCCGCTCCCTGATTTTCTTGACCGGCCGATGTCAGCGATGGAATGTTGAGCAATGAGCGACATTCATGATCAGGCCCCGCGCCGCATCACTATTCTTGGCGCAACCGGGTCCATTGGATGCAACACGCTTGACGTCATGGCGCATCTCGGAGGCCGGGGCGCGTTCGAGGTTCCCGCCATCACCGGCATGGGCAACATCGATCTGCTTGCCCGTCAGGCAAGAACCGCCGGAGCGGGCTTTGCGGTAACGGCCGATCCGGACCGCTATCAGGATCTCAAGCAAGCTCTGTCCGGCAGCGGCATCGAGGTCGGCGCAGGTCCCTCGGCCCTTGTCGAGGCAGGAGAACGTGAAACCGACCTCGTCATGGCTGGGATTGTCGGCATTGCCGGGCTTGCCCCGACGCTGGCCGCGGTCTCGCGCGGCGCAGACATCGCGCTTGCCAACAAGGAATGCCTGGTTTCGGCGGGCGACCTCTTCGCCACGGCGATGACGAAGGGTGGCGGCAGGCTGCTGCCGGTCGACAGCGAGCACAATGCCATTTTCCAGGTGCTCGAACAGGCCCAGCGCCACGCCGTGGAGCGGATCATCCTGACCGCATCGGGCGGCCCGTTCCGGGACTACAGCCGGGAACAGATGGCGGCGGTCACACCCGAGGTCGCGGCCGCGCATCCGAACTGGTCGATGGGTCTCAAGATCTCCATCGACAGCGCCTCGATGTTCAACAAGGCTTTGGAAATGATCGAGGCCCGGCATCTTTTCGGCATGAAGCCGGAGCAGATCGAGGTCATCATCCATCCCCAGTCCATCGTCCATTCCATGGTCGGCTATTGCGACGGATCGGTTCTGGCGCAGCTTGGCGCGCCGGACATGCGCCATGCCATCGGTTATGCCATAAGCCACCCGCACCGCGCGCCCCTTCCGGTCGAGCGGCTGGATTTCGCAAAGCTCGCGAAGCTCGAGTTTCATGCGCCGGACGAAACCCGGTTTCCGGCCTTGGCGCTCGCCCGCACCGCCATGCAACGCGGCGGCTTGCAGGGGGCCGTGCTCAACGGCGCGAAGGAGGCCGCACTCGAGGCCTTTATCGCCGGAACGATCGGATTTCTTCAGATGGCCGACATCGTGGCCGCCACGATGGACCGGCTCGACGATGGCCGCCGGGCCTCGATGATCGAGGATGTCTACGCCGCAGATCGCGAAGCGCGCGCAATTGCGAAGGCAATCATGGAACGCCCGGCCTGACCGATCACCCCTGCCGGAAAAGCAATCGGGGCGGAATCATTGTCCCGCCCCGTTTTCACCTGTGAAGGACACTCAGCCGGAGGCCGCAACCGCGCGCTTTGCCATCACCTTGATCAGATTGGCCCGATACGCCGCAGACGCATGGATGTCCGACATCAGGTCCGAATCATCGACCGTCACGCCATCGAGTGCGCCGGCCGAGAAATTCGAGGCCAAAGCCTGCTCCATGCCCTCGTGGCGGAAGACGCCATCCGAACCTGCGCCGGTAACGGCCACCCGCACCGAACCGTCACCGTGTTTGGCGACGAACACCCCGGTCATCGCATACCGCGAAGCAGGGTTCGGAAACTTCGAGTAGCCGCATTTCTCCGGCGCCTGGAACTCGACGGCCACAACAAGTTCGCCGTCTTCCAGCGCAGTCTCGAACATGCCGGTGAAGAATTCATCGGCACTGAGCGAGCGGTTGTTGGTGACGATGGTGGCGCCGAGCGCCATCAGCCCGGCCGGATAGTCGGCGGCCGGATCGTTGTTGGCGATGGAGCCGCCGATGGTTCCCATGTGCCGCACATGTGGATCGCCGATGTGCGAGGCCAGATGCGAAAGCCCCGGGCAGGCCGAGGCGAGCTCGGCCGAACGGGCCACTTCGGCATGGGTGGTTGCGGCGCCGATCCGCACCTTGCCGCCATCCACGGAAATGCCCTTGAGTGCGTCGACGTGGCGAAGGTCCACCAGATCGGAAGGCGCGGCGAGCCGCTGCTTCATGGTGGGCAAAAGGGTCTGCCCGCCGGAGAGATACTTGGCTTCGTCGTTTGACGAAGCCAGCTTTACGGCATCCTCAACCGAGGAGGCGCGGTGATAATTGGTTGCATACATCTGTGTCTGCCTCCCTTTCTTAGCGTGCCGAATTGAGCGCTGCCCAAACCCGTTCAGAGGTTGCGGGCATCGTCAGGTCATTGTTGCCGATGGCGTCGGTGATGGCATTGATGAGCGCCGGCGGCGATCCGATGGCGCCGGCCTCGCCGCAGCCCTTGATGCCGAGCGGGTTGGACGGACAGACCGTTTCCGTGGTCGATACCTTGAACGACGGCAGGTCATCGGCGCGCGGCATGGTGTAGTCCATGTAGCTCGCGGTCAGAAGCTGCCCGGTCTCCGGATCGTAATGGGTCCCTTCGAGCAGCGCCTGGCCGATGCCCTGCGCCACACCGCCATGCACCTGGCCCTCGACGATCATCGGGTTGATGATCTTGCCGAAATCGTCGGCGGCGACGAAATCGATCACCGTCGTCTTGCCGGTGTCGGGATCCACCTCGACCTCGCAGATATAGGTGCCGGCCGGGAAGGTGAAGTTGGAGGGATCGTAGAAAGCCCCCTCCTTGAGACCCGGCTCCATGCCTTCGGGCAGATTGTGCGCTGTGTAGGCTGCCAGCGCCATCTGGAACCACGGCACGCTCTTGTCCGTGCCTGCGACCTTGAGTTCGCCATTTTCGATGACGATGTCGCTTTCGTCGGCTTCCATGAGATGAGCGGCAATCTTCTTGGCCTTGGTTTCGACCTTGTCGAGGGCCTTGACGATCGCCGACATGCCGACCGCGCCGGAGCGTGAGCCATAGGTGCCCATGCCCATCTGCACCTTGTCGGTGTCGCCGTGCACGATGGAAACGCTGTCCATGCCCACACCGAACCGCTCGGCGACCAATTGCGAGAAGGTGGTCTCATGGCCCTGGCCGTGGCTGTGCGAACCGGTCAGCACCTCGATGGTGCCCACCGCGTTGACCCGCACCTCCGCCGATTCCCAAAGACCGACACCCGCGCCTAGCGATCCGACCGCCGCCGACGGCGCGATGCCGCAGGCTTCGATGTAGCAGCTGATGCCGATACCGCGCTTCATGCCACGGGCTTCGGAGTCTGCCCTGCGGGCGGCAAACCCGTCATAGTCGATGGCCTTCATCGCCGCATTGAGCGAAGCGTCGAAATCGCCCGCGTCGTAACACATGATCACCGGAGTCTGGTACGGGAACTCGCGAATGAAGTTCTTGCGTCTCAGCTCCGCAGGAGTGACGCCGAGCTCCCGGGCCGCAGTCTCGAGCACGCGCTCGAGCAGGTAGCAGGCTTCAGGCCGGCCGGCGCCGCGATAGGCATCTACCGGAACAGTGTTGGTGTAGACCGTCCGCACATTGGCGTGGATTGCCGGGATTGCATACTGGCCGGAAAGCAGGGTTGCGTAGAGGTAGGTCGGGACCGAACTGGAAAACAGCGACATGTAGGCGCCGAGATTGGCAATGGTGTCGACCTTGAAACCGGTGATCTTGTTGTCGGCATCAAAGGCCATCTTGATGTTTGACACATGATCGCGGCCATGGGCGTCGGTCAGGAAGGCTTCAGTCCGATCCGAATTCCACTTCACCGGAACCCCTGTGCGCTTCGAAGCCCACAGGCAGACGATCTCCTCCGGATAGATATAGATCTTGGACCCGAAGCCGCCGCCCACATCGGGCGCGATCACGCGGAGCTTGTTCTCTGGCGCCACATTGTAGAAGGCGCTGAGCACAAGCCTTGCCACATGCGGGTTCTGCGAAGTGGTCCAGAGCGTGTAGTGATCATCGGCATCGTCATAGACGCCGAGTGCTGCGCGCGGCTCCATCGGATTCGGGACAAGCCGGTTGTTGACGATCTTCATCTCGGTGACATGGGCCGCCGAAGAGATCGCCGCATCGGTGGCCGCACCGTCGCCGATTTCCCAGTCGAAGATCAGATTGTTCTTGGCTTCGGGATGCAGTTGCGGCGCCCCGTCCTTCAGCGCCTCGACCGCGTCGGTGACAACCGGCAGGGTCTCATAGTCGACCACGACGGCTTCGGCCGCATCGCGCGCCTGCGCCTTGCTGTCGGCCACCACGATGGCGACTGCGTCCCCGACATAGCGCACCGTATCCTGCGCGAGCGGACGCCAGGCGCCCATGTTCATCGGCGAGCCGTCTTTGGAGTGGATCATCCAGCCGCAGATGATGTTGCCGATGGCGTCCTCGGTCAGCTGCGCACCGTTGAGAATGCCGATAACGCCGGGCATTTTCTCGGCTTCCGAAGTATCGATGCTCTTGATCTTCGCATGCGCGTGCGGCGAGCGCACGAAATGCGCATGCTTCATTCCCGGCACCACCATGTCATCGGTGTAGCGGCCCTTGCCGGTGATAAAGCGCTTGTCTTCCTTGCGCGCCACGCGGGCGCCAATGCCTTCCATTCCCATCTCTCAAACTCCTCCGGTTGAGTGCTGGCGAACGAGCCGGTGCTTGCTCTCGGGCGGGTTGGCCGGGCTTGCTGGTCGCAAATGCCGACAAATGCGAAACTTTCGCAGCTGAGGCATTCGCTCGCGGGCCGGGCTTCTGCGCTCCGAAGGTCTGCACCTCCGAACGTCGCCGGTTGTGGCGAAACCTATTCGGCGGCGACCTTTGCTCCGTCGCCCATCTTCGAGGCGGCATCGAGAACCGCCTTGACGATATTATGGTAGCCGGTGCAGCGGCAGATGTTGCCCTCGAGCTCAGCGCGCACGGTCTTCTCGTCGAGCTTCCCGTTATGCCGGTTGATCATGTCGACGGCCGACATGATCATGCCCGGGGTGCAGAAGCCGCATTGCAGCCCGTGATGTTCGCGGAACGCTGCCTGCACCGGATGCAATTCGCCTCCGGACGCCAATCCCTCGATTGTCATCACTTCGGAGCCGTCCGCCTGGGCTGCAAGCATGGTGCAGGACTTGACGGCCTTGCCGTCCACGTGGACCACGCAAGCTCCGCATTGAGACGTATCACAGCCGACATGGGTTCCGGTCAGTCCGAGATTCTCGCGGATGAACTGAACCAGCAGCGTCCGGTCATCGCATTGGCCGGAAACGGAACGTCCGTTCACGGTCATTGTTACATTGGCCATCAAATTCCTCCCTTGACGGTTTTGCGGTCTCGCATCCCGAAAGCATCATTTTCCTTTTTTTCAAAAGGATCAACCATCAATCCGGGATATCTGAATCGGCGGCTGTTCCGTTTCAGCCCGCGCGGCAAAACCGCGCCCCTGAGCAGAACCGTTCCGACCCTGCGGCACTGGTGATCAAGAAAGTCCTTGTCGCCGGACGAATTCGTCAATATAAATTGACCGGTCGGTCAGTCAATTTGACGGCCGTCAACCTTGGGAGGGGAAATCACTGCCCGGCATAAGACGAATTGCATAGGAACGGGCGCCACCAAACCGGGCTGACGCGATTGCTTTCTGGCCACGCCTGCCTTCTAAATGGCCGTAGGCCGGATTGGGAAGCTTCGTTGCCCGGGCAGGCCGGGACAGTCTAGGCAGTTACAAAATTTGCCTCTAGTTTTCGACGGGATCAGCGGCGCCAAAGTCGCTCAATTATCTGGGAGGATAAAATGAAAAAACGCAATTTCTTAAAATCCGCCGCAGCCGCGGCGATTGCAGTCTCGGCTCTGGGTTTGACGACTGCGGGATCACTGGCGCAGGAAGTCACCCTGCGCATGCACCAGTTCCTGCCTCCGCAGGCCAATGTTCCTGCAGAAATCCTCATCCCCTGGGCTGAACAGATCGGCGAAGCATCAGGTGGCCGTATGAAGGTCGAGGTGTTTTCCGCGATGTCGCTGGGCGGAACGCCGCCGCAGCTGATGGATCAGGCACGTGATGGCGTCGTCGACATCGTCTGGACCCTGCCGGGCTACACGCCGGGCCGCTTCCCGAGCGTCGAGGTCTTCGAACTGCCCTTCATGATGACCAATGCCGAAGCCACTTCGCGCGCCTATTGGGACCTGTTCAAATCCGACATGGAAGAAAGCGAATTTAAGGGCATCAAGATCCTTGCCACCTGGGTGCACGGCCCCGGCGTCATCCATGCCAAGGGCGAGGGAGTCCGCACGCTTGAGGACATGCAGGGCAAGAAGGTTCGCGGCCCGACCCGCGTGATCAACGGCATGCTTGCCGAACTCGGCGCAGAGCCCGTCGGCATGCCCGTCCCGGCAATTCCCGAAGCGCTCTCCAAGGGCGTTATCGATGGCACCGTCATCCCGTGGGAAGTGACACCGGCGCTGAAGATCGCCGAGCTTGTCGACACCCACACCGAGTTTGGCGGCGACACCGCGCTCTACACGGCAGCCTTCGTGCTGGCCATGAACCAGGCCAAGTACGACAGCCTGCCCGATGATCTCAAGAAGATCCTCGATGACGCGACGGGCGCCGAGTTCTCGGCATTCGCCGGCAAGACCCAGGCTGCCTTCGACGCGCCGAGCCGCGAAATCGCGGAAGCGACGGACAACACCATTCTCCAGATCGAGGGCGATGAACTTCAGCGCTGGCGCGATGCCTCGCAGACGGTCATCGACAACTGGTACACGGAAATGGAAGAGAAGGGCATTGACGGCAAGGCGCTCCATGCCAAGGCACAGGAACTGATCGCCAAGTACACCAACTAGACCGCAAGGTTCGAACCATCCCGCCGGGACCCGCCGCAAGACGGCAGGCCCCGGCGTCAGCGACGAGCGGATTCTCGTAATGACAATTCTTGTTGCCGGTGCCGGAATTGCCGGCCTCACCTTTGCCCTTACCTGCCACCAGATCGGGGCGCGGGTCCGGATCTTCGAACAGGTTGAAGAGATCCGTCCTCTTGGGGTGGGCATCAATCTCCAGCCTCATGCCATCCGCGAACTTGTCGAACTGGGGCTCGAATCCGAACTGGAAGCCGTCGGCATCCGCACCCGGGAAGTTGCCTATTATTCGAAGCACGGCCGCCTGATCTGGTCCGAGTCCAGGGGAATCGAGGCCGGATACAACTGGCCGCAGCTTTCCGTTCACCGCGGAAAACTTCAACTGATGCTGTTGAAGGCCGTGCGCGAGCGTCTCGGCGCAGATGCAGTGCAAACAGGCTGGAGGGCGCGCGGCTTTTCGCATGGCGAGGGTGAAATCTGCCTGCAGCTTGAAAACCGGGCAGGCGACATCAGGACCGAACGGGGAAGCCTGCTGATTGCCGCCGACGGCATCCATTCGGCCATCCGGGCCCAGATGAACCCGGTCGAAGGCCCCCCTGTGTGGGGCGGCGCCGTGCTGTGGCGAGCCACCAGCCGCGCCAAACCGTTTCTGACAGGCGCCTCCATGGCAATGATCGGCCATGAGTGGCAGAAATTCGTGACCTACCCGATTTCCCGGACCGACCTGGAAACCGGGTTGGCCGAAATCAACTGGGTTGCCGAACTCAAGAAGAAGCCCGACGCCACCTGGAACCGCGAAGACTGGAACCGCCCCGGCAGGCTGGAGGATTTCCTGCCCTCCTTCGAGAGCTGGCGCTTCGACTGGCTCGATGTGCCCGGGCTCATCCAGGGCGCCGACCAGATCTACGAATATCCCATGGTCGACCGTGACCCGTTGCCGGGCTGGGGCCAGGGCAGGGTCACGCTGATGGGCGATGCGGCGCATCCGATGTATCCCATCGGCTCGAACGGCGCGTCCCAGGCAATTCTCGATGCGCGCGTGCTCGGGAAGGCCCTTGTCGCACACGGACTGTCGGAAGCGGCGCTGATCGCCTATGAAGATGAGAGGCGACCGGCGACAGAAAAGATCGTGGTGGCCAATCGCGGCAACGGACCCGACCAGATCATGCAGGTCGTCGAGGAGAAATGTCAGGGCATGTTCGATGTTGTCACCGACGTGATGAGCCGCGAGGAACTCGAGGACCATGCGGCACGCTACAAGGCGCTGGCCGGATTTGATCGGGAAACGCTGAATCTCCGCCCGCCGCTGATCGCTGCCGCGGATCGCATCGGACAGGCTGCAGCCGATGCTTGATCGCATCGACACAGTGATACGGCGATTTGCGGCCCTGCTCGCAATTCTGGGCGGCCTCGCGCTGATCGCCGTCATGCTGTCTACCGTCGCCTCGGTCACCGGGCGAGCGCTTATTCCGCTGGGTCTGAGCCCGATCCGGGGGGATTTCGAACTGGTCGAACTGGGGACAGGTTTTGCGGTCTTCGCGTTCCTGCCCTGGGTCCAGATCAACCGTCAGCATGCGTCGGTGGAAATCCTGACGATGCATCTGAGCGCCCGCACGAACCGCGTTATCGATCTCGTCGCAGACATCCTGATGGCCATGATCGCCCTGCTCCTGGCATGGAAGCACTGGCAGGGCACCCTCGACAAGCTGGCCTATGGCGAAACCACCTTCATCATCCAGTATCCCATCTGGTGGGCCTACGCCTCGGGCCTTGTCGGCGCCATCGGTTTCCTCATCGTGAGTTGCTGGTGCGTGTTTTTAAGCCTGCGGGCGCTTCTTTCGGGACGTGATCAGGCGCAAGGGGAGGTGGTGCATTGAGCAACATCGACATCGCGCTCCTGTCCTTCCCGGTTCTTCTGGTGCTGATCTTCATCAGGATTCCGATCGGCCTTGCAATGCTGCTCACCGGCATCGGCGGAAGCTACTTCATCAACGGCTCGTTCCTGATGATCTTCGCCCAGCTCAAGAACCTGACCTGGGGTACGTTTTCGAGCTATTCGCTCTCGATCATTCCGCTGTTCCTGCTGATGGGCCAGTTCGCAACGCTCGGCGGAATGTCCCAATCGCTGTTCAAGGCTGCCGAAACATGGCTCGGACACCGCAAGGGCGGCGTCGCCATGGCCGCCGTTGGGGCCTGCGCCGGCTTCGGCGCCATCTGCGGATCGTCGCTGGCCACCGCCGCCACCATGGGACAGGTGGCGCTGCCGGAACTTCGCCGCTACGGCTATTCCGGCGAATTGGCAACCGGCGCGCTCGCTGCCGGCGGTACGCTCGGCATTCTCATCCCGCCCTCGGTGATCCTGGTGATCTATGCCATCCTGACCGAGCAGAATATCGCCAAGCTGTTCGTCGCAGCCTTCATTCCCGGCGTTCTCGCCGCAATCGGTTACATGATCGCCATCGCCATCTATGTCAGGCTGAAACCAGGCTCCGCCGGAAGCCGCGAACGCGCGCCCTATTCCGAGCGCTTTCGCAGCCTGCTCGCCGTCTGGCCGGTGCTGCTGGTCTTCATTGCCGTTGTGGGCGGCATCTATGGCGGTATCTTCACGCCGACCGAGGCCGCCGCCATTGGCGCGTTCGGCACTGGCGTGATTGCCCTGATGAATGGCGGGCTCAACCGCTCGACCCTGATTTCCTCGATCCTGAGCACGGCCAGCGCCACCGGAATGATCTTTCTCATCGTCTTCGGCGCCGGCGTGTTCAATGCCTTCCTGGCGCTCAGCCAGCTGCCACAGACCGCGGCAGCCTATGTCGGCAGCCAGGGCTTCAACCCGTGGCTGGTCATGGTCGCGGTACTGCTTTTGTATCTCGCCTTCGGATGCGTCATGGATTCGCTGTCGATGATCCTGCTCACGGTCCCGATCTTCTTTCCGATCATGTCGGCGCTGGAGTTCGGTCTGTCGCCCGAGGAATTCGCCCTCTGGTTCGGCATCATCGTTCTGATCGTCGTCGAGGTCGGGCTGATAACGCCGCCGGTCGGGATGAACCTGTTCGTGATCAACTCCATGGCCAAGGACACACCCTTGTCCGCGACCTATCGCGGGGTGTTTCCCTTTGTGCTGACCGACATCGTCCGGGTGGCGATCCTGACCATGTTCCCGGCGATCACGCTTGTGGCAGTGAGGCTTCTGTACTGAAGCAGGCTTTACCGGCCAGCCTCGCGGGCTGAGCGGATCAGGCGCCGATCGCCCTGATCGAAGCCGCGAGATCGCTTTCCACCGGAATGCCGTTGGCAAGATAGTCGGAGCGGATCTGCTGCCGCCGCCGGCCCGGGAGCCGCGCGCCTTCGGTGCCCTCAACCATCTGCGCCATCAGCGCCATGCGCTCCATCCCGCCGGGTCCGAAAGCGTCCGGATCGATCGCGATGATCGCCTGTCCCGTTCCCGGAGGATCACCCTTGTCGTCGAAGAACGACGTAGCCTGCCAGGCATAATTCGCTCCGGTCAGACCGGCACACAGCAACTCGACCATCAGCGCCAGCGCAGTTCCCTTGGCATCGCCGAGCGGCACCATGGTTCCTTCCATCGCCGTCTTTGCATCGGTTGTCGGGTTGCCGTCAGGGTCGAGCGCCCACCCCTCGGGGATCGGTTCACCCTTCTGTGACGCTGCCATGATCTTGCCGCGGGCAACCTTGGACAACGAGATGTCGACCACCACCGGATCGTCCTCGCCCAGCGGCGCGGCAAAGGCAATCGGATCGGTGCCGAACAGCGGCCGGCGTCCGCCCCAGGGCGCCATGGCCGCCGGCGCATTGGCAACCATCAGCGCCGCAACCCCTTGCTGGGCCAGCGCCTCGACCATCACGCCCGCCACCCCGCAGTGGTGTGACCTCCGGATTCCGGCTATCGCGATACCTTGCGTTTTGGCCGCTTCAGGCAGCCATTCGAGAGCAAGATCCATCGCCGGATAGGCAAAGCCGTTTCCGGCATCGATGGCGATTGCACCCGGACGAAGCGTTTCAGAACGCGGCTCGGCAAATCCATCGACCTTGCCGGCCTTGGCCTGCGCGGAATAGGCAGCGACGCGCCTGAGCCCGTGACCGTTCTGGCCGGCAAGCTCGGCTGCGAGCAAGGCGTTTGCAACGGACTGCGCGTTGGCCTGTGACGTCCGGCTGCGCGTGAGCGCCCCGATGATCAGATCGGTGACTTCGTCCGCGGTCATTTTCTGGGTTCCACTCATGCGCCACCTCCCAGAACCTCAAGCACCTTGTCGGCAATCAAATGGCTGACACGCTCGTTGGATTCCTCCGTCACCCCGGCAACATGCGGGGTCAGGATCAGATTGGAGAGGCCGGCGAATTTCGCGCCTGCTTCTGATGTCAGAGGCTCGGTCTCGAACACGTCGAGCGCGGCGCCGCCAATCCTGTTGCCTTTGAGCGCCTCGGCGAGCGCCGCCTCATCGACGATACCGCCCCTTGCAGCGTTCACCAGAATGGCATCGGACTTCATTTTCGCAAGCGATTCCGCATTGATCATGTTGCGGGTGGCGTCTGTCAGCGGGGTATGAAGGGAGACCACGTCCGCAAGTTCCAGTACTGCGTCGAGCGAGACATTGCGGGCAATCTGCCATCCCGGATGGTCGGCGGTGAGATAGGGATCATAGGCGACGATGGACATGCCCATCATGTGCGCCCGCCAGGCAACCTCGCGCGCAATCGAGCCGTAGCCGACAAGCCCCATGGTCTTGCCAGCCAGTTCCCGGCCCATCATCGACTGGCGCGGCCAGGCCCCGCCCACGACCTCCTCCGATCGCAGCCACGCGCCACGAAGCAGCATCAGTGCTGCCGTGATCACGTATTCCGCAACCGAAAGATCGTTGGCGCCGGTGGCCGGGATCACCTTGATCGACCGCGCCCGGCAAGCCTCGACATCAATGTTGTCGAGGCCCACGCCGAGCCGGCCCACCACCTTGAGCTTCGGCCCCATGCCCAGAAGCGCTTCGCGCACCTGGGTCCGGTTGCGCACCACCAGCGCCTTGGCCGATGCCAGAAGGCCATGCAACGCCACCGGATCGTCGACCAGCTTCGGATCGTAGAGCGTGTCATGCGCTTCAGAGAGGCGGGCGACCGCCGCCTCGTCCATGAACTCGGTAATCACTATGTCTGCCATGATGAAGGTGCTCTTTCGTCTGAGATCCGCGCGTTACGCGGATCTGTAGAGTTTTGTCATGGAGAACTCGCGGTGTCCGAGGGCCTCTGCAGCGGTGTTTCGGCCGTTTGCGGTGCGCATGATCATCTCAATGAGGGCGTCGCCGGCCTGGTCGAT
>Ga0160421_1000104_pt1 | contig 48296 bp, 62 predicted proteins | sample TAMARWmetagpilot_FD_108195 | JGI IMG/M metagenome (GOLD analysis project Ga0160421, IMG submission 108195) | Phycosphere-associated microbial communities from TAMU algal ponds, Corpus Christi, Texas, USA - TAMU ARW-7 10/27 metagenome pilot | ecosystem: Engineered > Artificial ecosystem >... | reverse complement strand
TGTGGCACGGTGTAGGGCGTTTTGTGTGGCATTTTCAAGCCCAGACACAAAAAATCCGCGCTCCGGGCGCGGATTATTCAATCATTACAAGTATTAGTGACTTTAGTGTTGGTGCGGTCGAGACGAACCACCCGGCGCATTCATGTTATATATATCATTTACTTAATCCCATTCCCGCCAAATTTGTGTGGCGTTTTGTGTGTTGATTTGTGTGCCTTTTCGCCCCTTCCCGCACCACTCTTTTAGCGCGCCCTGCAGCACTGGCTCAAGCACGGCCGCAGTGTTACCGTCCGGCGCATGCAGACGTTCGCCGACAGCCCCGATGCCATCCGCGCCGACACACCCGCCCTGCCCGACCGGGACGGGTTCGAGCACGGTTTCACCTATCTCGATTTCGGCGATGCGGCGCTGAACCAACCCCTGCGCGTCGACGCGCTGTCGGCCGGGCCGTTCATGATCCATCACCTGGTGCGTCCGGACGGCTCGCTTATCGAGGATAGCGGGTTCGGGATCACGCTGGATCCCGGCGGCAAGCTCTTCCATTGGGGCCGGGTCTATTTCCCCCGGTTGGACGACGCCCTGGCGCTTGTCGATCGGCTGATCGCTATCGGAATTCCCTGGTATGAGCGCCCGCTCGTCAAATCGGAAATGCCGTTGATCCGCCAGATATGGGAAGAGGCCCATGCGGCCGGACAACTGGCCGACGGCGCACGCCTGCCGGCGAACTGGCCCGCCTTCCATGAAGGCGACCGCTCCGGAATGGTCTCCTAACCCGGGCCCCGCTCGACGATCGCAAGCTGATCGTCCGGCAGCGGGCGCTGCAGCGCGACGCTGTCCTCTCCGCCGGCCAGCCAGCGGCGACAGTCCGCCGGATCCGTCAGGATCACGGGCATCGCCTTGGGATGGATCGGCACGACCACTTCATTCGGCTCGGTCGTGAGGAAGGCGTAGAGGCGCCAATCTCGCTCGACGCGCTGGCGTCTGGATTTTCCGGGTACCTCGGCCAGCCGCTCACCCTTCCACGGCCGCCAGATGCCGGCGAACCAGGCCAGCTCTTGCCCGGGCACCGCGAACCAGGCGTTGCGGCGCCCCTGGATCGGCTCGGCGAAGCGGGTGAAGGGTACGAGGCAGCGGTAGTCCGGCTGCAGCAGGCATTCGCCGTTCACGCGCCGCCACCAGTTCGAGGACAGATTGCGGATGTTGGTGATGGGCGCCTTGCCCCGACCGGCCGGCGGGAGGCCCCAGCGCATCGAGGACAGCTGCGCCGCCTCGCCTACCGTGTGGATCACAACCCCGTCCTGGTCCGGATAGATTTTCGGGAGGCCCGCGAAATTGCCTGTTGCCGGTTCGGTCGCGATATCCAGACCCAGCTGCCGCACCGCGGCGCGGACGGCATCGAGGCCGGTATCCATGGAGTAGAGATTGCACATGCCGCCGACCTTAGCCCGAAATCAGCGGGCGCCATACCCCGCCGACATGGCCCTGAAAAACCATGTGACCATTGCAGTCCCAGCGCTTGCAGCGCGGATGCATGTCGATCGGCGAGCCCGCCCGGCCGCGCGCCCAGATCAGCACATCCAGGTCGGCCCGCAGGATCACGTCACAGCTTCGGCAGGTCAGCCGCAGCGGCAGGCCTCGGCGCTGGATTTCGCCGAAGGACCGGTAGGGCTCGAGCCAGATTTTGGTGACGTTCCGCGGGGCCATGGGTGCGGAACATTTGCGGAACACCGGGCCGGTGTCAATCGGCGGCACACCGGGAGGGACGCCAGCCATCCCGTTCCCCTGTTACGCGCGCTGAATTCGTGTATGGTGATCACATCAGGGCAGGTCATCAGGACCGCCCGACAGGTCAAGGAGACCGGAAATGATCGACTTTGCTTCCAAACACATCACACGCTGGAAAGACGGCGCCTTCTTCGATTATTCCGACGCGCTGGACGACGGACGTGTCGTCATCGTCTGGTACGATCAGACGAACGACGCATACCGCGTCGACGCCGACCAGCACGACGACTTCCTCGAATTCGTCGCAATCCATTGGGCTCGCGATAACGAGCCGCAGGAAATCGCGGCCGACGAAACCGACGCCGACTATCTCGACCGCATCGGCGTCAGCATCCTTGAGGGATAGATGACCCCTGACGAATTTCAGTCGACAGCCATTGCCATCCTGCGCTCCGGCGTCGGATGGCAATCGGCCATTGCCGAACGGCTTGGCGTGAACCGCCGCGCGGTGACGCGCTGGCTGACCGAGGGCAGCGTGCCCGACTGGGCCGCCAGCAAACTCTCGGATATGGCCGGCGGCACCGGCAGAGGCCCCTGGCCGCGGGATGAATGGGTGAATGGCGATGCGGTGGACGAGACTGGCCGCCGCCGCGAGTACATCGTGCACATCCAGCCACCGCGCTTCGTGGCCCGCGTCGTGGAGCTGGACGAATACGGCGATCCGGAGCCCGGCGAAGCGCCGGCCGACATCCTCTCCGGCATGGTCTACAGCGCCGGGCCGCTGACCCTGTTGTGCGAGATCGAATGGTGGGACGAGGTGCGGCGCGGCGAGCACGCAAAATGGCTGGACGCGGCCGCCGACGCGCTGGATCGCACGGCCCACGCTGGCTGATCAGCCCCGCCCCGCCACTACGCGCGCCCACCAATCCTGACAGGCCCCAACGATCCGCTCGTTGATCTGGGCGATCTCGGTCATGTCGCCGGCGCGCTGGCGCCAGTCTTCGCCGGCCGGCATCGGCTCGATCACGGGCGGCGGCGTCAGGCATTCGGCCGGCGGCCGCTCGATCTGCTCGCGGACGATGCGTTCAATCTCCCGGATCTCCTGTTCCATCGTCGGCGGGGGCGAGACCGAACGCGGCGTTGTACATCCCCACATCGTCAGCGCTGCCAGGACAGCTGCCATCATCATTCGCATCGAAATACCTCCGCAGCTCGGCCGCATCGGCCGTCAGGTTGCGCATGTCTTCCAGGAATTCGGCGGCCTGTTCGGCGCGCCAGTCCCGGTCGGCGGCGAGACGGGACTCTGCAGTGCTCGCCACGCCGGCCAGGCGGGCGGCCTGGTCTTCCACGCTGGCGACCACGGCCTGATAGTCGGCCGTCACTTGGGCACCTCGCTCGTGGGAACGGCCGAGATGGTACGCGGCCGGGATGATCCCGGCGGCGAATGCGCCGACGATGGCAGCGCCGATCAGGCCGCCCCGCAAGGCGCCGGATAGACGGCCTAGCATGACACCCACTCCCCGTTGCGGAGCCAGCCGTGCCAGACCGTTTCTATCGGCCCGCCGGTTCGATGCCGCTGCCGATGAACGGACGGATTGAGGGTCGGCCGGTCATAGTCGTCATTGAAATCCCAGCTCGGGCGCTCTTCGCAGGGCCGCAGGCGCAGCCAGCCCTCGCGCCCATCGCTTGGGCAGTTGTACGCCATCATCCGCTCACCATTGGTCAGAGTCTCGACCGTGAAGGCGCCGGGCGGGTGCCCCTCGCCGTCATTCCAATCCTCGGCAGGGACGAAGACGGCAGGGCAGCTGGCGCGGGAGGTCACGACCGCAGCTCCGGCGGTAGCGCCAGCGGGTTGCCACCGGCCATCGCCTGCCAGTGATGGCGGATGCGGACGACGTATTGCGTCGTCTCCCGGGCATGATGGCCGGTGACATCCGGCAGGCAGGGCAGAATGTCGTCCCAGTCACGCGCGCCGTCACATTCGGACTGTGCCCGGATGATGTTGCCAGCGCCGGCGTTGTACGAGGCCAGCGCCAGCTCCCAGCGTCTGACCTGCGGCCGGGAAGCGCTCCACACTGCCATCATGCGCGCCATGTACCAGGCGCCCCATTCGATCGCGATGTCGTCATGCGGAGACGCTCGGATGCCGAAGTGCGCCTGCGCTTCGGCCCATGTGCTCGGAACGAACTGCGCCAGCCCGGCCGCACCGGCCGGAGAGATTGCCGACGGATCGCACAGCGATTCCTGATAGAGCTGGGCGGCCCAGGCATCCGGATACTGCCAAGAGCCCCAATATGTGTGAACCGCATCCGCGATATCGGCCCTGTAGGGCTCACAGGCGGCGAAGCGCGCGGGCCAGGTCTCGGGAGCCCGGAATTGCTGCGCAACGCTCTCAGCGGCCACAGGCGCCGCGCTTTCGGGCCATGCCGCCGGGGTCGGTGGCTGGCCGTATGCATGCCCCGCCAGAATGGCGAGCCCGATCACAAAGGCCCCGCGCAGGATGGCCAGTGCTTTCGGGTCCGTCTTGATGAGGGCCAGCCCCTCGTCGCCTTCGGCATTCAGTCCGCGGATCACGGTCACCAGGCGCAGGCCCAGCATCAGCGCCACGACACCGCCAAGGAAGGTGGCGGTCTTCATCAGGAAGCCGCCGCCCAGGAAGGCGAAGGCGCCACCGCCCAGGATCGCCAGGCAGGCGATGATGACGATGCCGGCATTCCAGGTCAGCGCGCCTGTCAGGAAGCGTTTCAGATTGGACATAACTCTCTCCATGAAAAAGCCCCGCCGGAGCGGGGCCAGATGATCGGGGTGTCAGGGCGTCGGGGGATGGCGAGAGAGCCACCAGATCGTGATCGTGATGGCCCCGCCCTGGCCGAACAGGACCAGAAGGACTTGGAATATCCGCCGGCGCCATTTGTCGGCGCGAGACACCATCTCCTCATCGACTGCGGCCGTTATGGCTCTGGCCTGCTCGATCGCCAGAAGACGATCATTCAAGCGCCGCAGCTCCCGCATCAGGTCCGCTCGCTCGCGCCTCGCGTCCTCCTGCTGGCCCTCAAGCCGGGTGAATCGACCGCCGCCCGCCTCGAGCCGCTCGATCACCGACTGCATCTTGTCCTCGAAGAGGTTGATCTGGTCGTCGAGACGCTTGTTGAACCGGGCCATCAGCTCGGTGTGGGTAATATCCGGCTCTTGCGTCATGCGTCTCCCCTGAAGGCAGGCACAAAAAAGCCCGCCGGAGGCGGGTTGGGACTATGAAGAGTGGGCGGAAGGGTCTATTCCGGCGGCAGTCCGGCCGCCACCCGATCAGCTCGGGCGATGGCGGTCCGCTCGGCCTCGGTCGGCTCGCCCTCTCCGTTGAAGACCGGGCCGAACACGCCCTCGACGTACATGATATAGATCGCTGCTTGCGTCTCGGGGTGGGAGCGCTCGACAGCAGGCACAGCATTGAAAATCTGCTGCGCCATCCATATCTGCGCCTCGTATTCGGCTTCAGCCGGATCGGCCGGATCGGCCGCAAGAGCGGCGTCCACCCGGCGCTGCCAGCGCTTGGCTTCGGCCGGTAGGAGGCGGCGCAGAAACTCGACCTTGGGATCGCCCTCGTGCTCGAGTTTGGAGACGCGGGTGGCAATGGCCTCTATCTGGCTTTTTAAGGTCATGGTGTATCCTAGAACTGGATTTTTTCTATCAAATCGCTAGTCCGGTTAACTTGGTAAGCCACGCCGCCAAGCGGAGGCATGGCAAATCCTTCCCGGCCTGCGAAGGCGGTGGTCTGGCTGTTATACGAGCGCCCTGACACCTCATACGCCGGATCGGCGGTGTAACCGAAAATGTCGCTGGTGCTGGCCATCACGTGGCTGTCGCCGGACGCTGTCCAGCAGATGGCGGTGATATCGGTATCGCCGGCCGACGCGGTTGTAACAGCGCTCAAATCGCTGAAATCCATCGGCGCGACCAATTTTACTCGGGCTATGTTAGAATTGGCCTCAGGGCCAATATATAGATTCAGTAGGTCCGGGGACATTGTAATGCCCCACGGATTGTCGACAGTGGGCTGTAAGTCCACCTTCTCGGTCTGTATGCCGTCAGTGAACTTGAACGGCGTCGGCGTGTTGTAGACACGCATATCGTCCGGAGTACCGCCGCTTGACCGCCGCGACATAACCAACAACCACAATCCGTCCGGCGATAGATAAATACCGCGCGGGCCTTCATCGCCCGCATAATCAATCGCGATGCTGTCGTACAGCGACAGGGTCGAAAGGTCCCCTGGTGTGGATGCGCGCAGAATGTACACGGTGTTATTGTCGGTCGAGCCGAGAGCGAAAAAGGACTCGGTCAAGTCCATCCCGAGGCCGCGCGGGGCTGCCGTCCACGTTGTTGTGTCGGCGCTCTGAGTTACGGTTGACCCGGAGACGGCAATGTCCTCGGTTGTCCCGCCACAAATAGCGGCCTTGGCACTCCCGCCCGCGACGAACATGGCGCGGGCCAGGCCAGCTTCCGCTACCTTGCCGCGATCCACGGCTGACGCCTCCAGCTCGCTATAGTTTTTGGATGTGATCGATTGGCCGTACAGACCGGCCAATTCGACCCAGGCATCTTGCGCGTCGGCCAAATTAAATGCATCGGCAATTGATTTGTCGCTCGCCGCAATTGAAATTAACGAAAATGCCGTATGGGCCGCTCTGTCGCGGCCGCCAACTACTGACGACAGGTTTACATCAGTCATATTACATTATCTCCACTACGGAAGTGGTGTCCGCTTGCAAATGCGCTGTCTCGCCATTTGCTATAAGCAGATCGCCACCAATGGTGTCGCCCCCGTATCGAATGTCATGAAGGCCCGCCGTGACACGAACAGAGCCCCCACGGGCCTTGACTATAAAACGATCACCTACCGTCAGCGTGCCGGGCAGGGCGCGATCTGCCGTGCCACCTGACGCATCGACGATGATGCTTTCGCCGGCCACCAGCGTGCCGGAGCCCGTGACGGTCTTGCCGGTGAGGCCACCGCCGATACCGTCCGGCAGGCGCGCAGCATCCACCTTGCCGTCTGCGCCCAGCGCCAGCAGCTTGCCTTCGGTGGTGCCGGTGGCGGCCTCGAGCGCCTTGTTCGCTGACTGGCGCAGGCGCAGCGCTGTGACGATGCGCGGATCTGTGGCGGTCCCGGCTTCGGCTTCGGCCTGGCTGATCACGCCGGGCAGATCGCCCCACTCGGTGTCATAATCGCCGCCAGCGCCCTTCTTCAGATACTGCCCGGCTGTGCCGCCGGCGGGCACGCCGGGGCCGGGATCGCCTTGGGGTCCGGTCTCGCCCGTCGCGCCGGTATCGCCGGTATCCCCCTTCTCGCCGGTCGGCCCTTGAAATGGCACCGCGTCCGACCAGTCCGCCGTGGTGGCGCTCGCTTTGATGTAGAGGACAGACGGCGCGCCCGCGCCCGCCGCGCCGTCCAGCGACAGGTAGGCAAAGCCCTCCGGTTCGTCGTCATAGGTGCTGCGGGCGGAATAATTGCCCTGGGCATCCCAGTCGAACGGGTCGCCGGTATCGCCCTTCTCGCCTTGCGGACCTTGCGGTCCGGTCTCGCCCTGGATGCCCTGCGGGCCTTGCGGCCCCGTCTCACCCTGGATGCCTTGCTCGCCCTGCGGGCCGGTGGCACCTGTGGCACCCGTATCGCCCGTGTCGCCCTTCGCGGCGACCAGGTCCCAATAGGATGCGTTCGGCGGGGCCTCGTTCGTGCTCGCCGCCGTCGCGATCCAGCTGGCACCATTGTGCTCGACCAGATCGTCGACAGCATAGGTGGTGCCAGCATCCCAGGCGCCTGTCCAGTTGGCGCCCTTTTCGCCCTGCGGGCCCTGGGGGCCCGTATCGCCGGTTTCACCCTGGATGCCTTGCGGGCCCTGGGGGCCTGTATCGCCGGTCTCGCCTTGAATACCCTGCGGACCTTGCGGACCCGTCTCACCCTGGATGCCCTGGGGTCCGGTCTCGCCCGTCTCGCCCTGGATACCTTGCGGACCCTGCGGCCCGGTCTCGCCCTGGATGCCTTGCTCGCCTTGAATGCCTTGTTCGCCTTGCGGGCCGGTATCACCCTTCAGCTCCGTCAGCGCCACCAGGTTCGTCCAGGATCCGTCGCCCAGCCGCCACTGGATATGCGTGGCGGCTTTCTGCATGGACACTTCCCGCCCGTCCTCGCCGTCGGCGCCGGACAGCGGACGCGGATCACCCCATCCTGCCAGCGTTTTCGGGCCGTAGAGCAGCTGGGCGTCCAGGTCGATCGCGATCGAATTCAGCCGGCCGAGGCTGTCGGCAGGCGGCCCTTCCACGACCGAGGCCTCCAGCGAGGTGATCAACTCGACCACCTGGGCGACCAGATCGTCGCTGGTGATCGGCCAGTCCTGCAGCAGGGCAAGGTGAGCCGTTGCGAATTCGGTTTGCGTGATTTCGCCGGCCTCAAACTGCGCGAGCAGCGCGGCAAAGGCCGTCGAGTATTGCGCCGTTGTGAGGGCCATGCGGGCTTACTCCGTTTCCAGCTTCGCCAGCTTGCGCGTGACCGCGCCGTCCAGCAGGCCGGTCACGGTCAGCCAGTTGTCGGCGTGGGTCTTTTCATGGCCCGGCGGCAGATCGTCCGCCGCCGCGCGCACGCCGTCGCGCAGCGCGGCAAAGGCCTCCGACGACAGCAGGTCGGCCAGTTGGCGGAAGACGGGCGCTGTCAAGGCCGCCTCTTCGGCCTGCAGCCGCGCCTTTTCGGCCGCGATATCGGCCAGGGTTCGGGGTGATTTGGGCATGGTTTTCTCCTAGTTGATACGGGTCGGCCCGGAACGCTTCACATCAACGTCCAGAGTGATGTTTTCGGCCGTCATGCCGGAGGCATTGGCCTGACCGCCATCGATGTACTGGCCACCGACTGCGCGTTTCTCGAGGACGATCGAATAGGTGTGTGTTCCGGCCGCCGGGTACTCGGTCAGGTTGGCGGAGAACGACGGCCGGATGACTTCCGCAGCTGACGACTGGTTGCCGGAAACATTCCCTTCGGACTGACCGGCGCCGAAATACCGGCGCACCCGCCGTATCTCCGTCGATCCGCGCTTGATCACTTCCCAGAAGTAGACCCATTTCGCGCTGTTCGCCGGCAGGGCGAACTCGTAAGACCAGCTCATCTTCACCTTGTCGCCGGCAATCACGGTGACGGCGCTGGCCGCCCCGGAAAAATTGTGAACGTCCGATATGGAGTAGGTCGGACTACCGGTCAGCCAGGTGTGGGAGGCCGTGAAGTGCGAGCCCTCGTCACCGACAAGCCCGGCAACCACACCGTCGATCAGTACTCCGCCGCCCTCACTGTCGAATTGCAGGGTGCCGTCGGCCTTGCGTAGACGCAGGCGCCCGGTGTTCCAGTTTTCCTCGATCGTCTTGTGCGTGCGCGCCGCATTCCAGACATATCGGGACCGGGCGGTCATATCGAACACCATGTCCGGATCGGCATAGTCGGCACCAAAACCGATCTTGCCGGAGGCAAGCCGGATATCGCTCGCCGCACTGCCGCCGCTTTCGACCGCGGTAAACATGATGCCGGCATAGGTCGACCCGGCCGTCACCTGCTGGATGCGGGTCGCCTCCAGACTATCGACCGTCGCGGAGACGGTAGACAGGTCTGACGAGAGCGCAGTCAGTTCCTCGCCCTGGCTCGTCACCGTTGCCGACAGTGAGGTGAACGACGTGCCCAGCGATGCGACCTCGTCAGCCGTCAGCGTGTAGTCGGACTGCAGAGCGGCCAGGTTGCCGGCCACCGCTGCAACGGCCGTCGTGCGATTGGACACCTCTGCCGCAAGATTGCTGGCCAGTGTGGTCTGCTCGCTCTCGATCGCGGCGATGCTGTCACCGACGGCCGAGAATTGCAGACTGGTCGACGAAGTGAGCGCCGACAGGCCGTCAGAGACAGTCGTGATATTGTCCTCGTTCGACGCGATCGCCGCCCCGACCGAGGTGAATTGCGAGTTGGTCGTTGCGACGAAAGACGAATGATTGGTGGCGTTCGTCAGGATCTGGGTCAGCTGGGCCGCCAGATTGCCGTTGATCGTCGCGATCTGCGAGGTCCGGGTCGAGGACTCGGCTTCGTCGGCCGCGATGCGTTCGTCCTGTTCGGTCGTGACCGCCGTATAGGATTCCTGACGCGCCTCGAGGATCTCGGTGCGGCGCCGGCCGATGCGATCATTGAAGGCCAGCACGGCTTCCACCAGCGCCCGCGCCGTCCGCGCCGCCTCGATTTCCCGCGCATCCAGGGACGCCAGCACGTCCGAGGCAATCCTGTCGCCCAGGCTGCCCGCCGATGTCGCCACCAACGTATCCGGCACCGTCACGCCCAGCACTTCGGCGGGCTCTGCCGTTTCCGCACCGCGCTCATTGCGATAGGCGAGCCGGAAATCATAGGTCTCGCCGGGCGTGAGGCCGCGCACATCGCCGGCGCCGGTGCGTGGCGGCTCACTGTCGACCAGCAGATAATCGGCCTCGCTGTCCGTGATGCGGGCATAGACCAGGAGCGCGGCAATGCGCGGATCCTCGACCGGCGCCCAGGCGATCGTCACGCCCGGCACGGCGGATCCGGACGGGCCGATGAAGGTCGCCGGCTCGATCGACACTTCGGCGGGCACGGGCACGGTTTCATCCGCGCCGATTTCCGCAACGATCAGCGGCTCGCCGGCACGGCCGTCCGTGCCCAGCGCGGTGATTTCCACATCGTATGTCCGGCCCGGCTGGCCGGGCGGCAGTGCCACTACGCGCGCATCGGCGTCCAGATCCGCCAGCGCCTCGAACCGGTTGTCCGACCCTTCCTGCGGCGTCTGGCGCCAGCGTACGCGGAAGCCTTCCAGATTATCCGCCCAGGTGTCCGGCACGGTGAAGCTGACGAAGATCCCGTCGGCCGTGACGGAGATTGCCGCCAGGGCCGGTGTGGGCGGCGTCTGCACGCGCGGCAGGGTGATGCGGGTATCGAAGGCCGGCACCTCGCCCTGGTCGGCCAGGAAGCGCTCCGGCGCATAGGCGACCGCCTCGATCTTCGCGCCGAAATTCCGGCCCGGCCGGATCCGCTTGATCAGGATCTGGGCCGTTTCCTTGCCGAACTCACCGAAGGCGACGAGCTCGCCCAGGGCGGGCGCTTCGTCCGGATCGACCGGTTCGGGCAGGGTCAGCACATTGGCAGGCCCCGGCACGGTGGCCAGCGGCAGAGCCGAGGAGACCGACACGCGGAAAGACCCCGACCCGCTGCCCGCCTCCGTCACCTGCCGCCAGCGGATGCCATAGGCCTTGCCCGCTTCCATCACCAGGCGGCCCTGGGACAGATCGGGTTTTTCATCCAGCACGATGCCGGTGACATCGCCCGCTTCGTCGGTGATCAGCTTTTCAACCCGGCCGGATCCCAGCCCGACCAGCATCACATCATGGGCAACGGCCGCCAGGTGGCCGACGTGCGAAACCAGGCTTTCGATATCGACATCGAATTCGAAGACTTCGGTCTGGTAAAGCGAGGTGTAGAGCCAGAAGCGCGCCAGCTTCCACACCTGATCAGGATCGGTGACGCCGGGCACCTCGAACTGTTCATACAGCGTGGCCGCCACGCTGCCGGCCGGGCCGCCGCCATCCTCGCCCAGCTCGCTATACCCGTCGGCAAAGACGAGCATTTCGTCCGACCGATAGCCCTCATTTTCGTTGATGAAGGGCACGCGCAGACCGTGGACTTCACCCGGAAAGGTCTTGCGAAAGCGAAACCCGCGCGTCGATCGCGGGGTGAAAAGCTGGCGCTCGCCCTCAACTCGCTCGCCATCGATGATGACCGACAGCTTGCCATTGATCTGCACCGGCCGGGCGCGGGCCGCGGCGCACACCTGGCGTGCCGCCTCGCCGCGCGAGATCGGCCGGTCGAACACGCGATTGCACTTGTAGTCGTTCAGCTTGCACCATTGATGGAAAGCCGCCCAGGCGGGCCAGTCGATCGCATCGTCCGGCCGCGGCTTGGCCGTGTGGCCGCCGCGATAGAGGAAAAGGGCGCCGTCGCTGGCATATTGCGTCGGCCCGGCCGGCCAGTCGTCCGGCGTCACGTCCGACAGATCGGCATCCTCATCGTCGGCGATCGCGGGATCCAGCGTCTCGGCAATGCGGGTGACATCCAGATTGATCGTATCGATCACGCCGTTGAGCTGGTCTGACGCCTTGATACGCACGGCCATGTAGGCATAGCCGTCGACCGGCATGGGATTGCGCGACGAGATCGAGCGCAGGGCCGACCATTGCATCTCGTCGAACTTTTGCTTGTCATCGCCTTGCGGTGCGCCCACCCGCTGCAGCTCGACCTCGTATTGCCCTTCCGGCACGGCCGCGCGCAGCTGGACGGCAAAGGGCTTGCCGGGCGCGGATCGCGTGATGGTTTCAGCACCGCTCACCGTGCCGCCGGGCAGATTGCCCGACCAGTTCTCCAGATCCGGTTCTGCATCGAACCAACCGAACCGGTCGCGCCCGGCATCGGCCGCGGCCGCGTTGGCCTGCGGCGCACTGGCGCGGGCATAGGTCCAGGCGCCGGTGGATCCGGCCGGCCGGTATCGCATGTTCACGCTGGCCGACAGCGACTTCCATTTGCCCTTCGAGTCGATCTGTCCCAGCCCCTTCGGGAAGAAGACGATGGCGATCAGCTCGGTTGTCTTCGTCTGGCTGGTGCGGCTCACCCAGCCGGCATCGTCCAGCACAACGCCCAGATCTTCGGTGTAAGGATCGTCGCGATAGAGCGAGATCGGCGCATCGCCGGGCTTGGCGCGCACCTCGTATTCCACGCCGGTATAGTCGCCGATGGGCGTTTCGCCGATGCGGATGTTCGCATAGTCCAGCGGCATCGGGCCGAGGTTCAGGAGATAGCGCAGCCAGACTTCCTCGCCCGCCACATCCTTGACCGGCATGCCCTGCAGCGGCGGATAGATGCGATGCGTGCCGATGAAGGTGGGGAAGGGCTGGTAGGGCGTGGCGCGGTTGCGGGCGCCATCCACCGAATACACCGGATCCGGCGAGGCGATCCCGTCCAGGCTGGGCTGCGGCGGCGGCACCAGCGCATTGATCGCCAGCGAGCCGACAACCACGACAGAGGCGGCCGCCATGGCGGCGCCCAGCGCGCCTTGGGCAAAGGCCTGGCCGAATGCACCGACCAGCGCGCCGCCGGAGATCCACGCCGCCGTGGCGATCAGGGCGATCTGCAGCACGGTGCGCAGGATCTTGCCGCCATCGCCGCCGGCGGGACGCACCGACATCAACACGCGGGCGCCTTCGGCCGGGCAGGTTACGCCCCACACCTCACGCGGCACCGCCACGCCGTCGACATGGGCGACCAGATGCGCGCGGATCACGGGATCGGCGACAAAGGCTTCGGCCATGTCGGCCAGGCTGGCGCCGGCCGGCGCCTGAACCTGGTCGACCGCCTTGAGGTCAAACGGGTGCAGGGCCAGCGTGACGGCACTGCCCGCCTCCAGCGCCGCACGCGAGCGCGCGCGCAGGGCCGGAACCGTTGGCCGCAAAGACAGACCGGTCGCAGTGTCAGTCATAAAAGCCCTCGACACGCCGGGCCCAGACATGGGCCGACAGGTTTTCGATGATGGTGGCCGGCACGCCCGGCCGGGCCCCGGCCGGGTGATGGGCATGCAGGAAGAGGCCGCGCCCCAGGCACAGGCCGACATGCACGGGGCGCCCCGCCACATTGAACAGAACGACGGCGCCGGGCCGCGGCCGGTCCAGCCGCGACCAGCTGCCGACATGAGCGCCGATCAGGCGGGCCTGCAGGTCGAAGCGTTCGGCCTGGCTGGCCGGCATGGCGCCGGAATAAAGATCGGCATGATCGGGTGCGGGCCGGCCGAAATGCTGCGGCCGGCACCAGGCAATCAGCCCCCAGCAATCCCAGCCGCGCGGATCCCGCCCCCGCCACAGCCAGGGCGTTGCCAGATAGGGCCGATGCCAGCCCGGTTCGGGGCGCATGGCGTCAGAACAAAGCGGGCGCGTGGGCCGGCACGAAGGAGTACGACACCAGCTGCTCATTGCTGTCGTCATCCACGGCCAGATCACCGGCGATCTGCAGCCGGTCGCCCGAGGCCGAGACCATGCGCATGTCCGGCAGGGTCATTTCCACCGTGTCGGGATCTGCGGCCAGCACGATCTCGACCGTCACATCCAGCGCCGTGGTGAGGCTGCGCAGAACCAGGGCGATGCGCTGATCCACATTGTCGATCGTGATCGAGGCCAGCCCCGCATCGCCCTCGCCCTGCCCCGGCAGGACGAGATCGAAGCCATAGGCGGTAAACGTGTTGCCGCGGCTGACGATATCGACGGTGTTATTGACGAAGCGCAGGCGCCCGCCGGACACGTCCAGTTCCGGGAAGCTCTCGCCCAGATCGGCGAGATCCGGGTGATAGATCGAGACGAGGGCCAGATAGACCTCGTCTGTCTCCTGGGCGACGACGCCCTCGACAAAATCACGCGACGGCATCGATCAGATCCAGTTCAAAGCTGACGGTGAGTTTCGCGCCCGGGCCGGGCCGCACCGACACGCCACCGCGCCCGCCGACGATCCGGGCCAGATGATCCGTGTCCAAGAGGCCGTCATGCCAGTCAAAACGCTTGGCGCCGTCGGCCAGATCGTCGCGGATCCAGGGCAGGAAGACGTTCTTGTATTGCGCCACGGTCCAGCGGAATTGAACGCGCACCTTGTCGACCGCCATTGTGGAGGTGCGGCGGCCCTTGGGCGGGCCGTCATCGGTCTGGCTTTCCTCGCCATTCTTGCCGAGATTATAGCCATAGCCTTCGCGCGCCGGTTCCGCCGGCAGACCTGCCGGCCATTCGATCGCCATCAGCGCACCCCCGGGGATGGATTGAAGCCATAGCGGGTGTGCATTTCCTCGTCGAACTTGCCGCTGCCCAGCATCCCGCCGATCTGTTCTTCCAGCCAGATGGTCAGTTCGCGCGTGCCGTTCGCCGAACGCCGTTCGCTGGCCCGGGCGCGGCCGCCCTGCCCGCCGCCGCGCTCATCCTTCAGCGTGATGTTCAGATCGGCCAGTTCGACCCGCGCTGGCCCCTGCCCGCCCCCGCCGGTCTGGCCGGTCATGTTCGGCAGAATGCGCACGGTTTCGTCGGCCGACACCCAGGCCGTCGGCTTGTGATTGATCGACAGCAGATTGTTATCGATGCCGGGATTGCCGCCGATCCGGATATCGGCGCCGCGGTCGAAGCCGGGCAATCCGCCGGATCCGGAGCCAGCCGGCGCACTCGCCCCGCCATCGAACAGGCCGGATATGAAGGTGTCCAGCGCACCGGCCAGCGGGCCGATGATCGAGCGCTGCAGCTGGATCTCGATAAAGCTCTCCACGATCCGCTGGCCCATGCGTTCGAACGCATCGCCCACACTGTCGGCGCCGGTGATCATGTTCATCAGGCCTTCGTGGATCGAATCGAGCGTATCCACCCCGCCCCGGTCCAGCATGTCCAGCGTGTCGGAATACTCGCGCGCCATCTTGGCGAGGCCCGGCAGGCGGTCTTCCATGCGGATGACATTGCTGTCTTCCTGCCCGTAAAGGGCGTCTTTCACCCGCTCGATTTCCGCGGTGATGATATCGGCGTGCTCCGGGCTGTCGGCCCAGAGCTTGTAGAGATTGCCCAGCCGCTCGCGCGCCGCATCGGCCGGGCCGATCAGCGATTCCAGCAATTCCTTCTGGGCTTCCAGCGGATCGTTAGCCGCTTCGGCCGCACCGGCCGCCTTGCGCTCTTCATCGGTCAGGTCGGCCAGTTTTCCCGCCAGGCCGGCCGCCTCCATGCGCGTGCGGATGATCATATCAATCTGGGCCTGGCTGATCTCGATCCCGTGCTCGCGCGCGTCGTTAAGTTCGCTTTCCAGTTCCCGGATCTCTTGCAGCGGCGTCATCAGCGAGCGCAGGGATTGTTCGACCAGTGCCTCCAGCTCGCGCCGGCGCTCGGTGTCCAGCTCGTCGTTTGAGGGCCCCGCAGCACCGCCTCCCGGCGTGCGATCGCCCCAGCTTTCCAGCATAGAATAATAGCTGGTCAGGGCCTCCTGCTGGCGTTGCTGGATCTGGCCACGCCGCTCGATCTCCGCCGTGATGCGCTCTTCCTGTTCGCGCAGGATATCCGCCTGCACCCCGATTCTGGCCATCGCGTCACCAACGCCGTCCAGGCGCTCGATTTGCAGAGACAGCACATCCAGCTGAAGGTTCAGCTGTTCTGTCGTTTGCTCCTCGAGCGGAATGCGACCGGCCGTCAGCGCCGCTCGCGCCTCTTCATAGCGAGCCGTGGCCTCAGCCCTGGCCACTTCCAGATCAAGCGTCGCGAGCGACTGAAACTGCTGGGCGCGCGCCTGCCGCAATTCCGCCTCACGAATGTCGGCGGCCGCATCTGCAAATCGCTCCAGGACGCTGTTGCTAAACGCCGCATTGATCCCGTCCGCCGCCGCCAGCATCCGCGCCATTTCATCGGCCGACTGCTGCAACAGCGGCGCCGCTTCGCGCAGGCCCAGCTTGTCGGCCAGAGCGAGGCGGCGTGAGGGATCGTCGATCTCGCGCATGCGCTCGAGCACGGCGTCCAGGATGGCGGTGGCGTCGGCGCCATTGTCGACCAGATCGCGCAGGCCCAGCGCGTCGAAGGCATCGCGCGCCTCGCCCTGTCCGGTGGCGCGGTATTCGCCGATCCGTTTCGAGAATTCTTCCATGCCGGACAGCACGGCGTTGAAGTCGGCGCCGGCCATCTGGGCCGCACTGCCGATCGACAGGATGCGTTCGGCGGCTAGACCGGATGCGCGTTCGACGTTCTCCAGCTCTTCCGCCCAGAAGGCCGTTTCCCGGCTGCGTTCCATCAGGACGAAGACTTCGCGCACGGCCATCGCGACCACGCCAAGGGCCGCACCAAAGCCGAGCGCCAGCGGGCTTACCGTGGTGAAAAGCCGCGCGACCGGGCCCGCCTGTTGCGCCAGATCGCCCAGGCCGTCCTTGAGCAGCAGGACCGACCCGCCGACCAGATCCATCTCGCCCTTCACCGGCTTGGCCGCGCGCATCAGGTCTTTGAACGCCCGGTCCCCGGCGGGGCCCAGCTCGCCCAGGCGGCGCTTCAGCTCTTCCTGGCCGCGCAGATCCAGCTTGATCGCGACCGTGCCTGCATTGCGGCTAGCCATCCTGATCTTTCTCCGTTCGTTCGTCGCGTTCGGCGAGACCGGCGCGAATGCCCGTCTCAGCCCGTTCCAGAAGCTCGATCGCCAGTTCGGCGTCGATATCCGGGCCCAGGCGCCGCAGCGCTTCGCTCGTGTCGATGCTTTCGAAACCGCCCCATCCGGTGCGGAAACACCCGCCCCGCTTCACCGTGTCGAGAACGCGCTGGCCGGTGAGGGTGAGAGGAGCAAATTCCACCTGCGGACACAGATGGCGGGGCGGATCGTCAGGCCCGTCCTTGCGCGGATCCCGCACCCGGCCGCCATGGGCGCAGGCGGCGTCAACGGCCAGGCAATCGCGGCAGTTTTCGGCGCCGCCTGCAAAGAGGTATTTGCAGACGGCGCTTAGCCGTTTCCCTCGGCCGTCACCTCGCCGACGATCGCATTGATGCGGGCCTCGACCAGGGCGGCGATGTAGGGATTGCGCATGGCAGCCGACACGGCCTCCACACTGGGCTCGATCGGCTCGCCGGTCTCCCGGTCGCCGAAGCCTTCCCAGCTTTCAACCAGCACAACCGCGTGACAGATCAGCGCCAGCGTGCGCACCGCGCCGTCGATGGCCGCGGTCATATCGCCCAGACGGGCCCCGCGCAGCACGCCCAGCGCTTCGAAATCGGCGCGGGCCCGCTCGAGATAATCCGCATCTCTCTCGCCCTCATCGCGGGCGGGCACCGCCCGGCGTGCGGCGGCGAAGGCCGCCTTTTCCGTCGCGGTGGTCGGCCGGGCGATCACGATGTGCGGGACAAAGTCACCCTTCGCCAGCGCCGGCAGGTCAATGCGATACGTGTCCTGCCGGGGTTTCAGATCGAGCGGGATCATGCGGTTTCCCCCGGATAGGCCGCGATGCCGTTCACCAGGGTGAAGGCAGCGGCGGCGGCCGTGTCGGTCACCTCGCTGCGCACCTGATAGCTTTCCGTGCGCAAGCCTTCGCCGCCGACGGCGCGTTCGGTCGGCACGAAACGCGAGGCGGGCAGAGCGATGGTGAGCGAATTGCTCGCGTCGGTCTCGAACACCAGCTTGATGTCCTGCGGCGTCTTGGCGCGCGACACGTCGTACCAGACATTGTTGACGACGCGGAATTGCAGGTTTGACAGGATCGACGTGTTCACGTCCGGCGTGAATTCCTGTGCCACCCGGTTCGGCGACCAGGCGCCGCGAAAGGGCACCAGCGTGCGCGACAGATTGATATCGCCGCCCATGATGTTGGCCATGATCACATCGTCGGCCATGATCTTGCAGCCCTTGGCGGCCGGGAAGGGATTGAGCGCCAGGGCCGTGCCCGGCGTGCCGATAGGGCTGGAGGCGGGCGTGGCGATATCGCCCGCCATGCCCTGCAGGCTGATCTGGCGCCGGCCGCGTTCCGGCGTGAGGCCGATGCGCAGGCTGGACCAGGTCGCCGTGTCGGCCAGGCGCCAGTCGCCGCCCTCCTGCCAGGCGAAGGATCCGCCGGCATGCTCGCGCGCACCGGATTTGAAGACATGGGTATAGGGATCGTCGCCGGTCGGCTCTTCGACGCGCAGCAGGTGCGGCAGCACCCAGCCCAGCTGGTTGAAGCACAGCGGCAGATCGAGATTGAACCCGCCCTCGACCAGGTCTTCGGCCGGGGCCTGGGAATCCATCACGTTTTCAGCGGCCAGACCGATCAGCGGATCGTCGACCAGATCGTCGCGCCGGCGCGGCGTGAGCGAATAGTAGTTGAGCGGGTTGTAATTGCCCGTTGCTGCCGTGCCGGCGGCCAGCTGGGCAAGCGTGTAGAGTTTGACCTCACGGCCGGTCAATTGAGGCATGGGAAGTCTCCTGGATTAGCGGAAAAACAGGCCGCCGAACGCCATTCGGCGCGCAGAAACCGGCTAGCAGCGGCCGGCGATCGTCAGATCGCGGGCCTTGGCGCGGCGCCAGTGGACGCCCTCTGCGAACCCGGCCGCCTTGAGCGCTTCGGGGTCGCGATCGCGGATCTCGCCATGCGAGCCCAGCCCGTCGGCCGTCTTGAGCACGACGATTGCGACGGTTTTGACGGCGATTTCGGACGCACCGGCGCCCTCGCCGCCCGGTTTGGCAGGCTTTTTGGCCATGCTGGCCTCCTTTCAGGGTGGATCCGGTCAGCCGACCGGGGACAGGGCGACGAATTGCACCGCAATCGTCAGGTCATGGGCGGTTTCGGCCGGCAGGCCGTCCGCTTTCAGGTCTTCCGGCTGGAAGCGGCGGGCCTCGGCATAGGTGGCCTGGCCGCCCAGCGTGTAATTCGCGGTGATCGCGGCCACGATGGCGTTGCGGATCTCTTTCACCCGGGCATGACGGTCAGCATCGGCGCCGGCGACTGCATCGACGCGCACCATGAACAGGGCTTCGACATCCCAGGTCTGCGGATCGCCATTCAGATACGCGATGGTGTCGACTTCGCCGTCCGCCATCATCACCTTTTCGCGCACGCCGCCCGTATCGCCCTCCGGCGCATCGATATCGACCATGCGCGGATCCCGCACCGCGAATTCCGGCGTGTCGTCCAGCGCGTCCAGAGCGGCCCGGATCACCGCTTCAACCGCGGCGCGGGCCTCGTCGTGATCGATGATCGCGGTCATGGGCTTTCCCCTTCGCGGCCAAAGCGGCGGCGCGTGATCTCTCTGAAAGCATTCGCAAATCGCTCGACACCCTCGCGGCCAATCGCATCGGCGATCTTTTCCGGATCCACCAGCTTGGGCATGGTGGCCGAGGGCACGAGGACAAACATCACCACGCCGTTTTCTTCCTTGCGGCGGCGTAGAGTGGAGGCGCTGGCTGGCGCATAGCCCCGCTTGTTCTTTTGAACTTTGTCGGCCACGAGCAGGATCAGATCCTTACCCTTGACCTTGATGTACCGGAGTTTTCCAAATTTGCGTTCGGCCTGGACAATCGCGTAGCGCCGCGCGAGGCCAATGCGGCCGAACTGCCGAAATCCGTACCCCGCCTGCGGCGCGTTCTCGGTCGGGATCATGATGTACTTGCCGCTGCCAGCCCGAACCGTCAGACCTTCAGAAAACGCGCTGATGATGTGGGGCGCGTTTGTCCACCAGGTAACACTTGGCGCCAGCGAGGCCGCTTGGCCACGGTGTGGATAAACCTTTGAACGCCAAGTGTTTGCGACCTTGGGCCCCAGAGCCGGCCTCGTATCGGACCGCAGCTCACGCTTGCCCCAGTCGGCAACCGCATCAGCGGCGGCCATAGCCGCCTGGGCCAATTCCTCGACCGTTGCGTCGATATCGGCCGACAACGATTCCGTTACGGCGACTTCCAGGAACGTCGCAGAATCAAGCTGGCCGCTAAAAGCTAGGCGCCGGACAAGAGCTGGATCCGCCATGTCCTAACCGACCTCGACCAGGTCGAGGATCCACTCACCATTGTCGGCGCGGGGTGCGGCGTCGATTTTGAGGCGCCGGGAGACACCGCGGATCGTGGCCGTGAAGATCCCGCCCTGCCGCGGCCGGTCCAGCTCGGACGCCAGGACGCGCCCGGTCGTGCCGGTTGTGGAGATCTGGCCGTATTCGCCGCCATTCGCCTCGCTGGCCGTTTCCTCGACATCCAGGCGAACGCCGACACCCTCCCCGCCCGCGGGCGGGACATAGACAGCTGTCACCGCGAACGCGTCGAACAGCCGGTCATCCCCGTGCGCTTGAAAGAGGGCGTCGAACGTGGACGTCATGGTGTCAGAGTGCCTGCGCCGTGCGCGGGATCTCGATACCCAGGGCGGCCGCCTTGGCGCGGGACATGGTGACGATATCGCCGGCAGCACGCTGCGGCAGCGCCTCATACGAGCCGAGCAGCGCGAAACGCACCACGCCGGACGGCTTGGCGGTGGCCTTCTTTTTCGCCGGGGCTTTCTCGACCGGCTTGGTCTTGGCTTGGGACATGATGACCCTCCTTTCGTCGGTTTGAACGGAACCGGTTTTCGCCCGCCACCGCACATCGATGACGGGGGGAAACCGCCCCGGCCGGGACGGCCGGGGAGGTTCGCCATTCAAGGATCGGGCGGGCCCGATCAGTCCGATGAATGCACCTTCACCAAGACTTTGGGCTGTTTGCAGATCGGCAGAATGTTCATCTCCGCCCACAGGTTCACGCCCTTGCCGTAGGGCATTTCGTCGGATGCCATGAAGATCGGCAGGGCGAAGCGCTCGTCGACCTCGTCGGCGAAGTCGATATCCATGATGGCGGGCAGGCCATTGACTTCATCCAGCGTGTCGGCCGGCGCCGCATAGGTGGCGAACACCTCTTCGGTGCCGGTCGGCCGGGCATAGCCGGTCGAGGTTTCAATGAAGGCCTCGAGCGAGCCCGACTTCATCGGTGCCTTGCCGCGATATTCCACATAGGTGACATCGCCGAACGGGTTGAAGACCCGGCCGGAAATACCGCCGGTGCGCTGGCGATAGAGCTTGCGAAGCTCCCTGGCATCTTCGGAATTCTTGTACAGCTCGACCATATTGGGATGGGTGATGAAGTCGGAGAAGAATTTCGTATCGACCAGGACTTCGACGCCGTCCGAGCTTTCGCCCATCAGATTGTCCTCGATCGAGGCGCGCAGTTCTTCATCCTTGGCCTGCAAATCGGTGCTGTCGGTGCCCAGCTTGAAATCGATGACGGTCTGGGTGACGCCGAAATCGGTGTAGAGATTGGTCAGCGTGTTGCCGGCACCATCCTTGATGACACCCTTGAGAGCCTGGACGCGCAGGTATTCCGCCGTGATCGCCTGGCGCCGGGCAATCTCGCGCTGGCGCTTGGCCAGTTCCATGGAAAGATTGGCGGCGACCTCGACACCGTTCACGACCGTTTTGCGATCCTGCAGGTCGCCCGCCTTGATCGAATCCTCCGCCGGAAAGTGCGGCACCTGGAAGATCTTCAGGTTCTGACGATCGCGCTTGGCCTGATCGCCCGGCGCGCCGCGCGGCTTGGCCTCGAGGACGGTCAGAATGCCATTGTCTTCGGTGATCTGAACGAAGGTCGAGGTGAGTTCTTCCAGCGGGAAGACATTAAGCGCAGAGACAAGGCCGTAGCGCTTGGGGTGCAGGCGGACCTCCTGGGTCATCGCCCGGGCGGTAAACGGGAAATTGAACGACATGCCGTTTCTCCATGGCAGGCGCCCGGACGGCCCGGGGGCCGCGGACGTGGTCGAATGAGGGATCGGGGTTAGTGAGGGAAGGCCCGGCAGCGCACCGCCGGGCCGGGCGGCGTCAGACGCCGTCGCGGACGACGATGCCCAGGGCCAGCAGGGCCGCGTCGATCGCGGCTTTCTGGCCGGTCGAGGCGCCGTCGGGATAGGCGAGCTCGTCGCGAAGGAGCACGGCCGGGCCGCGGGCGAGGTACAGCAGCTTGGCATCGCTGCCATCCGGGGCCGTGGTGTCGCGCAGACACACACCGCGCACAGTCTGGCTGCCATCGACGGCGTCCAGATCGAGCGCCTGCAGCTTGACGGTGCCTTCGCTCACCGTGACGGTGAAGCCATCGCCGGCGGCGAAGTCGGTGCCGCCATCGCCCAGGGTGAGGGCAATCTCGCCATTGTCATAGGCTTCCGTGACCGTCAGATCGGCCTTGCGGTCACCATCCGGGCCGACCACCGAGAACAGGCCGCCATTGGTGGCCGCTTCGATGCATTCCAGCGTGTAGACGCCAACCTGGGCATTGGCACCCAGCGCGAGACCGGAGATCGTGCCATTGCCCGTATTGCCGTCGGCAGGCGCCGACGCGATGGTCAGCGCTGCGGCCGCGAGCAGCGTGCCGAGCACCACCGTGCGCACCGCGCCGGAACCGGCCAGCAGGGTGCCCTGTTCCCGGCAATACGACGGATCGTATTCCTTTTTCAAAAGATCGCTCAGGGCCTTCGGTTCAGCCCCGGTACCAACCATGAGAGACATGGCTTTCTCCTCGTTTGCAGCGTTTCAGTGAGAAGGGCCGGCAAGGCCCGTGTCTGCCGGCACCGCGCCGGCAGACGGGTTAGCGGCGGCGGCCGAGGCGCTTGTGGGCCGCCGACAAGGCGGAAGCCCCGCCATCCTTGTCATCGGCCTTATCGGCAGCCGGGGCCGTCGGCTTGACACCGGCGCGGCCGCCCACAAGCGCACTCAGGATCGGGCTGGCTTCGCGGGCGGCTTCGGACAGGAGGCCCTTGGCCTGGGCGAAGGTCAGGCTGCCCGCGCCGACCTGGGCGGCGAGAGTGGCACCAAAACTCGGCTTGCCCTGATCCTTGGCCAGCTTTGCGATCAGGCAACCGGCTTCGGCGCCAGTCTGGGCTTTGGGTTCTTCCTCGCCCTCGCCTTCGGCCGTGGTGTCTTCCTCCTCGTCACCTTCGGCCTTGGCGTCTTTATCGCCCTCGTCTTCGGCCGTGGTGTCTTCCTCGTCGTCACCTTCGGCGGTGCCGTCTTCCTCGCCGCCCTCGGCCGAGGCCAGCAGGGCAGTCAGTTCCGCCGATGCCGCTTCAAGTTCGGCAATCGCAGACTTGTCGCCGGTGGCGGCCTTGGCGCGCAACGCGGCAATCTTGGCTTTCAGATCCATGTCGGACTCCTGATCTGGGCCGCTCGTCGGAACGCTGGCCGTGCCCGGCTGGGCACCACCTCCGGGGGCGCGGCCGACACCGCCCGTTTGCGCATCAAAAGACCCGCCGGACGCAGCCGGACGGGCGAGAAGGCGCAGCGCCTCAAAGGCCTGCTGATAGGTGAGCTGATCGTCGACAATGCCGACATCGGCCGCCTGCGGATCCAGATCGGAATGACCGGTTTCCGCGGCGCCGACCGTGAAGACGCGGGCTTCCCAGCCGTGATGCGCGGCGATGGCCTCGGCATCGATGCGGCGGCCGGCGGCGAACTCGCGATAGAACCGGGTGGCGAGGTGATCGACTTCCGCCTGAAACAGGCCCGATTCCTCTTCGGTCGGCGCCCGGAAGGGCGTGCCCATGTCCTTCAGCCGGCCGGATGTCCATTCATGGCGCGTGTCGCCGATGCGCTCGAGCCAGCCGGACATGTCGAAATAGCCCATACGGATACCGATGGACCCGACCGAGGCATCCGGTTCGGCCCAGATCGCCCCGGCCTGGGCCGACAGGCACTGGGCCGCCGAACACGACATGCGGACAAAGGCCGCCGTCGGCTTGCCGCTTTCTTCGCGCACCGACCGCAGGGCGCGCGCCGCCTCGATCATGGATGCCGTAAGGCCGCCCGGACTGTCATGCACATACAGGGTGCCGGCGACACGGCTGTCCGCCGCTGCAGCGCGCGCGGCCGACACGATGCCGCGATACCCGCCGAACCATTCATCGTCGTACCAGTCGTAATAGCCGCGCGGCGTGAGCACCCCGGCCACATCGATCAGGGCGATATCGTCCAGCAGCGCATAGCCGCCCTCGCAATACTCGCCTTCGCCATTGGCCCAGACCGGAATATCGGCCGGTGAGCCGACGGGCTGCGGCGGCCGTTCATCCTTCGGAGCAACCACACGCTGGATACCCGCTTCGGCGCGTTCCAGGAGGGACGGATCGAGACCGGCGCGCCAGCGCTGCGGACCCATCAGGGCCAGACGCGCGACATCGCCCATGAAGCGTTCGGGCAGGGCAAGCGTTTGCAGCCCGGTCGGAAACCAGGGTTTCGGCATGGCGGTGTCCTTGTGCGCTTAGTTGGCCGGGCCGTCGCTGGATCCATGGGCGGCATTGATGGCCGCCATGGCCTGAAGATCGCCCAGTGTGATCCCGGCCTGTTCCAGCTTGGCCTTGTCCCGCTTGATGCGGGCGATCAGACGTTCGAAGTCCTGGCCGTGCTCGGCCGCCAGGTCGGACGGCGCGATGACGCCGTTTTCCAGGCGCAGGCGGTCGCCCATCGCTTCCTTGACCGGATCCACATAATCCTTGCGGCTTCCCAGCCATTTGCCGGCGAGGTAGGCGCCCGGCTCGTCAAGGATGTGCGGCGCGCCGGGCGGCAGATCCAGCTCGCCGCGCTCGAATGCCTCCTGCAGCACACAGAAGAGCAGCGGTGCGGCGAGTTTCTTTTCGTCCAGCGCCCGCTCGCGGGACAGCGATCGCGTGGCATCGTTCTGCGAGGTGCGCGCGCTGGAAAACGTCGTGCGCGAAAAGTCCCGGGTGAGCAGTTCGGAGGTGAGGCCGAGACCGGCACCCGACTGCATCGCCACGGCCGTGATCGTGTCGGCAAAGGCATTCGTGTCGCGCTGGGCCTGATTGATCTTCAGCTCATCGCCCGGGAAGGTCTGGATGACCCGCGTTCCGCCGACGCGGATCCCGGCTTCCTTGTAGAAGGCCTCACGGGTGTCCAGCAGTTCGTCGGCACCGCCTTCGGCGAACATTTCGCGGATGTATTCAGCATCCATCGACGAGGTGACGTTGGCAAAGACCAGGGCGTTCAGCACACGCGAGCGCAGTTCGGCCTCATTCAGGTCCGACAGGCTCTGCAGCCGCGACATCACCGACACGAAGGGCGAAATGCCGCGGGTCTGGCCGGCGCGCTTTTGCCGGTAGACATGCAGCACGCGCGAGCGGCCGGGGATCAGCGGATCCCAGCGGGGATACCAGTTTCCCCGCATGCTGCGGCCAAACTCGCCGACGCCTTCGGGATGCCCGTCCAGGACGTGATAGGCAATGCGCCGGCCGCGCTCATCGCGGCCCACACCGCTGATCGCGCGTTCGACCGGCACGGCATAATCGACACCCGCATCCTGAATCCGGGCCGACGTGCCCATACCGTCCGGCAGGCCCATCGGATTGCGCAGGCGGTCGGGATCGACCACCTGCAGGGCGGTCTGATACGGCCAGGCCTCGTCGGCGGGCAGCGCATTGACCAGGCACAGGGACTCGCCCTCGACCTGCCGGTGACGGCCGGCCAGATCCACCATCAGGTCAAAATCCAGCTCGCCTTCCCAGTCGCACCGGCATTGCGGATCCTGGGCCCAGCGGCGCCAGGCCAGCTCGATCGAACGGGCAAGGCGCGCCAGAGCCGGAGAATCGGGCGGCAGGCGAAAGGCCGCCGGATCCGGCGAGGACGCAAACGTGATCGACGTGCCGAACATCAAGGTCAGCTTCTGTTCGACGCCGGAAGCCGCGAGCGGTTCATCCTCGACCAGACGGCGGATCCGAGGCACGGCCACCAGCCGGTCGTGCAGCCAGTTCCGGTCGGCCGAACCGGTCGAGGCGCGCTGGCCGGCGAAGGCCGGGTCCATGGGATCCCCGGCGCGGGTGGCGGACACCGACCGGTGCGGCACCATCAGCGTGGGGCGGTCGGCCGCGGCCGCAGCGCCGCGCGGGCCCGACAGCTGGGCAGCACGACGGGCCCGGACGCGTCCGGCTGCGAATGCAGATCGACGCATGGGCCTAGACCTTTATCGGCGCGGCCGGGCTGCGGCCGCCGGTGAGGCGGGCCAGCTCGGCTTTAAGTTCACGAAGGCGGCGGCGGATGCTGGTCTCACTGTCTCCGGCCGCGCGGAAACGCAGTTCGCGATCGCCGCGCTTGATACCCTCGACACGGTCAGGATCGGCCAGGGCCGTGAGGCGGGTCTCGAGCGTATCGATCTCGGCCTGGACGGCTGCAGCATCGCGCGCCATGGGCGTCTCCGTTTCAGTTGCAGGGTGTGGCGGGGCGCGACCTGGGGTCCTTATTGCGAATGCCTTCGCGCAGGCTGGCCCGATAACCAGCCGCCGGGGGCCTTGCGAGCCGTACCGGACGCCCCTTCTCAGGGTATGGGGTGAAGCGAGACCGGCCCGTCGGGTCGGGCGGGCCGGTCTCGCGGGCCGCGGCGCGGGCCGCTCGCCACGGATCTAGTCGGCGTTCTGGGCCGCAAGGCGGGCGAGCGCGCCGGATATGCGGCGGGGCCGGGCCTCGCCATTCGTTGCAGCCGCCGCCGGCAGGACATCGCGATCGAACAGATCGCCCTGCCCTTGGGCCATTTCGATGACGGCGCGCACCTGGGCCTCGCGATCGTGCCATTCGGCATCCGACCAGCGGCCACGATGTTCGGCCCGGGCGCCGCAGTGTTCCAGCGCGGCCAGGGCATAGACATCGCAGTCGAAATAGTGGTTTTCGCCGCGCGCCTTCCAGGAGAAGCGCTTGCGGCCCGTGGCCTTGTTTTCTTCCTCGAAAATGTATTCCGAGGTGAGTTGCTGGAAGACATGGTCTTCGCAATCGCCCGGGAAGTGATAGACGCCCCGGGCGGGGCCTTCCGCCTCGCTGGGTTTTTCCAGCGTCTTGCGGAAGCGTGTGACGATGACGTTTTTCGCGTCCCAGGTGCCGATGTGCCAGACCTTCAGCCCCGCAAAGCGCTTGCGCTTGCCCGAGGTTTTCAGCTCGGTCTCGGTGGCCTTCCAGATCATCGGCTTGTGCCAGCCGCCCTCGCCATTGATGGCCAGGACGCGCGGATCGCGGCGCTTTTTCACGAAGGCCTTGACCGCGTCGGTATTGTAATTCGCGTCGATCAGAACCCGGTCGAAGGCGAAGCGGGCACCGCCGGGAAGCGGCGCGCCGGCATCGGTGAGCGTGTGCAGCTTGCGCCAGACCTCTGATCCGGGCTCGGCCGTCTCGCCGGCGATGAAGCCATAGTCGAGGACCCAGCTTTCCTCGTTCCGGTTCCAGCCCTTGACCCAGAAATAGACGCCATCGCGCTGGACATCGACGGTGAGCGTGAAGACGAGCGGACCCCACACGCCCCGGCCGCGATGAAAGGCGGCATCCTTGCGGGCGGCGAGCGCTTCCCAGTCGGGCACATCCGTCGTCAGTTCGTAAACCCGGCCGAGCACGGTGTTGAAAAACACCTGTTCGGCCTTGGGATCGCCCTGCGCCTCGGCCCATTTCGCGCAGATATTGTCCAGCGTCTCGAACGCATTGATGACGCCGGTAATCCAGAATCCCGGCCGGCCCGCCAGCGGGCCCATGTTGCGCTCTTTCCAGATCTCGACCTCGCCGGCCGGGATCACCTTCGGCGGGGTGACGCCCTCGACCTTGGCCGTCGGGATCCAGACGCCCGCGCCCAGCATGTCGGGCTTGTCGGCATCGGTGTGGCAGTGTTCGCAGGCGGGGCACTGCAGATAGGCTTCCCAGGGCGCCTCGGCATTGGACTGGATATCTTCCCAGTCCCAGTCGACCTTCGCGCCGCAGCCCTGGCAGCCCATGTAGTAGCGGCGCCGGTCGGACGCCTCGTATTTCTTCATGATGCGCGAAGCGCGCGCGATCAGCGGCGTGGAGATCGCCAGGATCTTGGCCAGACCCAGTTTGAGATAGGTCTTGAAGCGCTGATCCGCGAGCTTGTCGGGATCGCCCTCGCCCTCGGCATTCTCGGCCCAGCCGTCCAGATCGTCCTTCACGCCCAGGCGGATGGTGTGCTGGCGCAGCGTGGCGGCAGAATTCGAGCCGGCGCCCAGGATGGACGAGCCGTTCGCGAACTTGATTTCCAGCCCCTTGGATCCGCCTTCCGTGCGCGAATGGCGGGGCAGCACACAGCCGCCCTCTTCCGGATTCAGCACTTCGGAAGCCTCGACCAGCTTCCAGTATTTGCGCTCCGCCCAGGCCTTGAACTGGCTGACCGTCGGGTGGATCACCATGGCCGGCGCGTTGAAGGTGGACAGACAGGCCGACAGCCAGAGATCCGCCACCACCGTCCCGCCGGACTGGGCCGGCTTGATCACGGGTATCTCGTCGCCCGGCCGGTCGGGCGACAGCTCGAACAGGATTTCCTCGAGATACGGCGCCGTTGCGTGGCGGAAGGGCCCCGGTGCGGGGGAGCCTTCCGGAAAGCTCACATGCCGCGGATCGGTCGGCCAGGCCGCCACGTCCAGCGGCGGGGGCGGGCGCAGCGCGTCCAGAAAGCCGCGAACGACATCGCGGCCATTGCGCGCGAGCGCCACCGACAGCGGAATATCGGCAATACTACTGACAGCGTCCCCGATCTGGGATCCGTCAGCCATGATCCTGTTGCAGGGCCAGCGCCTCTTCCGCGGCCTCTTCCAGCAGTTCTTCGCCCAGGTCGGAAGCGAAGGCCTCCAGACCGAGGCGCAACTCTTCCACGATGATGCCGCGCGCCTTGCGCGGGTCTTTCGGGTCGATCCGGTTTGCTGCCGGAATCGCCGTCATCATGATGGCGGTGACGAGACGGCCGGCCAGCCGGTTCCAGCGTTCCGACATGCCTTTCTTGTCGACCAGCGAGCCGACCAGGCGTTCATACTGGACCCGCTTGGTCTTGGCCGTGAAAGTGCGCGTCACGGCGTCGGCCTGCTGGCTGGCCAGGCGCGACGGATCCACGCTCTGGCGCGGCGCGGGGTCCTCGTCGTCATCATCGGCCGGCCCCGGTGCGGCCTGGGCCTTCAGCGGGTTCTGCCCTTCGGCCCGGCGCCGATCCGACGCCACCGCGTCGACCAGCTGGCCGCCTTCGCCATCATCGGCCAGGACGATCAGCCCGCGTTTCTTCCAGCGCGAGACCGACTGTTTCTTCACCCCGCGCGCTTCGCCATAATCCTTCTGGGTGGCAAAATAGGCCGGCGACCCGTCATCCAGCGATTTCTCGAGCATTTCCGAACGGGTCGACATGGCCTAACACCCCGCCCGATCAGGACCGGGCTTTCTCCTTTTCCTGGCGCGCCTTCAAATCGGCCGCGGCCTGGTGCGACTTCCCGTCGCTTTCCCGCTTCGCCGGAATTCCCATCACCCGGAACGCCGCGGTCACGATCTGGTCGGCGGCACTCAGGGCGCCCGCATCGGCATCCGCCGAAACCTCGAACCGAAGCGACTTGCCGAGCAACCACACATCGCCGGCCGAACACCCGTTCGGCACGTCCGCTGCATCGGGAGCATTCCGGGCCGGTGCGGCATCCGGCTTTGACGTGCGTTTCGTGGCGGCTTTGCCGGACTTCGGCGCGTCGACACTGTCCAGCAGCTTCGCCAGATCCTTGTCCGAGAACCCGATCCCGGTCAGGTCGACTTCCGCCGTTTGCAGATCGCCCAGCTCGGCCTTCAGGATATCGTCATCCCAGCGGGCCATGTCCGCGATCCGGTTGTCGGCGAGGCAATAGGCGCGCGCCTCTTCCAGCGACATGTGCGACAGGTCGACACCCGGGATCGTTTCGAGCCCGATTTCCTTCGCCGCTTCCCACCTGCCATGACCGGCCAGCAGCATCCCGTCCTGCCAGACACCCACCGGCACATTGAACCCGAACCGCCGAATGCCCGCGACCAGCGCCGTCATCTGGCGCTTGGAATGCTTGCGCGCATTGCGCTCATAGGGACGAAGATCAGAGACGAGGAAGTCCCGCACCGGAGCGCAATCCACCTCATCCAGCACCGCAGTTTCGGTCACCGGTCACCCATCTTGAAAAGCTGTGTGTCTGCAAAACCCCCGCGCTCAGATGCCCCGTATACGCGGATCGGGCCAGGAGGACCCGCAAGCATCTTATTTTTCAGCGCGCGGCCATGAAAAAGCCCCGCTGCGGCTGGGCCGGCGGGGCTTTCCGAGGCGCAAGTTCCACCTCTACCGAAAAGCATATCCACTAAAACCGGTTTAGGGTCAACCGGTCCCGCGCAGGAAATGTTGACCGAGGGACGCCAGACCGATGGCGATCATCGTTGCCTTGCTGGCCCGGACGCGCTCCGGAGTGCCATCGGATTTTTTTTCAGGGTCGAGCCGGAAGTCGTCCAGAGGGCGGCCGCCATCAAGGCAGACCCAGTCGACCAGCTGCCGGATCTGCACCGCTTTGCGCGGGTGCGCGACACACCGGCCCAGCGCCTGGCGCGCCAGCCTGAAAGCGCTGGCCGCATGCATGTGATTGATCATCGACATCTCGGTATCGCCGCCGCCACCGCCTTCCACGCGAGGGTCCGACAGATCATAGGACGAGCACCCCACCTTGGTGGCATCGTTCAGGTAGGCGTAGTGCGACCCCGCGGCCAGCTCTTCCAGCTCGATCAGCCCGACCCCGCGCGTCGGCTTGTAGAGCCGGTACAATTCCGCGCTGGGTGACATCGCCCGGATCATCGGCCCGTCGATCTCGATCCCGCGCACCATCATGGTGAAGGCGTCCAGATGCTGGCCGACCAGGGACTTGCCCAGATCTTTCTGGATCTGGATCAGCCGCTCGATCCGCTCATTGGCCGATTGCCATTCCGGGCTCTGGATCGCCTCGGCCTGCCGCTTGGCATCCGCATCGCGCCGGGCCTGGCGCTTCTGGGCGAGGTAATCGGCATGGGAGAGGAAGCCGGCCTTTCGGGCCCGTTCGTCCATCGCCTCCGTTGCCTTGGCCTTCGCATCCGGCAGGGCAGCGCGCATCGCGCCGGTGGCCTCAAGTCGCGCCATGGGCACGCTCCTCGCAGTTGGTGGATTGTCGGGATGTGGATGCGGACAGACCGCGCAGGCCGTCGCTAAACCAGTCGTCAGGCGCCGTGCCGTCCAGCCATTGTGCCCGGCCAGCGGAGAAGATGCGGCCCGCCAGCACCAGCGCCCAGCAGCATTGCTTGTCATAGCCCAGATGGATCAGGGCGCCGGTGAACACCGACCGGAAGTCATGTTCGGCGCCATCCACCACGATCCGGCGCACGCCCTGCGGCTGGCCCTCGATCACGGTTTCCGCCACCCGGAAGCGGCCAAGCCAGGGCTTCACCTTCACCGGCATGCGGCTGTCATTCCCGGCCAGCGCCGCGCGGACGATTTCGCCCTCCGGCCCGTCGGGAAGCTCGAGACCGGCATCCCGGCCACCCGCCGCCTTGCCCTCGTCGTCATCGGAGCGGGTGCGCGCATCAGCGCGCGCGCCCGCGCCAGATGTAGTATCTGTAGTCTTAACGTAGTGGGAGACATGGGAGTCTCCCTTTTGTGTCTCTGAAGTCTCCCTTTCGTGTTCCCCACGTCTCCCTTTATCGCCAGAAAAGGGGGACGTGGCGTCTCCCTTTTTTTCGTCATGGCCAAGCGTGGCAGCTATGCGCGTGCGCAGGGATTTGGGCAGTTTCTCCAGCGGCACGAACTGGCACAAGGCGTCCAGATCCAGCTCATAGACGGGCGGCTTTCCGCGGCCGGTTCCCGTCCCGTCGGCCGTCGCCAGAATGCCCAGATCGGCCAGGTGGCGCAGGGCACGTTGCACCTGCCGCTCGCCATAGCCCGTATCCTCGGCCAGGTACTCCTTGGCCAGCGGCCGCACCGCCACGCCATCATCATTGCAGGCATCGGCGATGCGCGCACAGACGGCCTTCACACAGGCCTCGGCAATACCCGATTTTGGACCGATGTCGCCTGTCGCCGGCTGCGGCGACAGGCCCAGATCCCGCGCCATCCAGACCAGACCCTGGACAAATCCGCTCACGCCACAGCCCTCCCCGCTTCCTCGCCGGGATAGTTCGCCTTCACCAATGCCGCCGCCAGCGGCGGGCAAACACTGTTGCCGCACATCCGGGTCTGCGCCGTCTTCGGCAGGGGCCCAGCGGCCGTCCGGTCAATGATGTAGCTGTCCGGAAAGCCCTGGGCCCGGTAGAGCTCGGCCGGCGTGAGCATGCGCATGCCGATATCGACCAGCACCATGTCCACGCCCCGGATCGTGCAATGCACCAGACCGAAGCGATCGCGCGATGTCACGGTGTGCAGCGGATCGGACAGGCGGGGATCCTGGTCGGCCCCGTAATATTTCATCAGGAACGGCGCGATCAGCGCGGCATGGTTGCCGCCGGCACAGACCGTGTGCAGCGGCTGCTCGGCAGAGGCGTCCCGCCGGCTGCTGCCCTTCATCGACATCATGTGCGCCGTAACAAGCGACTGGGTACAGCCCTTGCCCACGATGGTGGAGACCGGTTCGTCCATGTCATGACCGACAACGCCGGTATTGTTCTGCGCCATGAAAGCCGCCTGCACGACCGTCTGCTGGGTGCAGCGGTGCGTCAGGGTCGACAGCGGCTCGTCCACCGCTCGCCCGATCCGGTCGCTGTTGTGCTGCGCAATGAAGGACGCCACCGCGATCGCGTTCTGATCTTTCGTGCTGGCGCACACCGTGTGCAGCGGGTCGCCCGCATCCCGGTTGCCGCCACCCTGCTGGGCATAGGTCACAACCGGCGTGATCAGCGCATGGGCATCCCGGGCCGCCGTCACCGTGCGGAAGGGTTCGTCCATGCCCCAGGCGCGCTGATTGCCGCCGTGATTGCACGTCACGATGAACGGCTCTCCCGCCGCGAGGACATAGCGCACCACGCCCCGCGCGATCCGGCGCATGGTCGCATCCGCCAGCGGGCGGACCAGGCGCTGCCCGGTCTCCTTCCGCCAGGCCTCGGCCTCATCCTTCGTCAGGAAGATCGAGGGGCACGGAACCGACCAGTCGATAATGCTGGCCGCCGAGCGCCAGGGCTTCAGCCGCCCGGCCTTCACATCCTCGCTTTTCGGGTCGCCATGCGTCGGCTGCGGCCACACGATGGGCTCGCCATCGCGCCGGGCGATCAGAAACAGGCGCTTGCGGATCGTCGGCGCGCCATAATCACAGGCCCGCAGCTCGCGCCATTCCACCTTGTAGCCCTGGCGCTTCAGCTCTCCCACCCAGCGGCGAAACTCGAACCCCTTGCGCTCCGGGCATGGCCGGTTGTCTTCCGTCAGTGGGCCCCAGTCCTGGAACTCCTCGACATTCTCAAGACAGATCACCTTCGGCCGGGCTCGCTTGGCCCACAGCACCACCACCCAGGCCAGGTCGCGGATATTCTTCGCCACCGGCTTGCCGCCCTTGGCCTTGGAAAAATGCTTGCAGTCCGGGCTTGCCCAGAAAAGGTCAACCGGCCCGTGCTGGCGCACGATATCGTCCGGATCGACCTGCCAGACATTGGAGTTGAGGTGCCGGGTCTCCGGATGGTTCATCGCGTGCAGGGCGATGGCATCCGGATCGTGATTGATCGCCACGTCCGGCCCGCGGCCCAGCGCCATCAGAATGCCCGTGGAGGCTCCGCCCCCGCCGGCGAATGCGTCGACAATCACCCCCATCACGCCACAACCTCCGAACAATCCGTCCAGCGCGTGGCCGGGCGGCCGAATACGCGGGCGGTGGATCTGGGCCGGGCCAGAGGCGGGCGGGGCACATCGCGGGCGATGCTGCGCGGCTTTGCCGGCGGCATGCCGATGCCCCATTTGCGGGCCAGATCCTTGATCGTGGAAGGCGCCCGATCCATCGACCGGGCAATCGCGGTCGGCGACTCGCCCGCGCGCAGCCGCGCCCGGATGATCGACAATTCTTCCTTGCGCAGCGGGTCGACAGTGCGCGGGCGCACAGGATCGTCCTGCAGGGGCGGCGCATCGTCCGCGCCCAGCACGGCCAGGGCGGCCATCACGCCGGGATCGTCCGCCTCGAGCGGCCCGCGGCTCGGCTGCGCACGCCGCACGACGCGCGCCAGCGCATCGCGCGCTTCGCACACCCGCTTGAAGGCCTGCAGATCCACGGCCACCGCTACCGGGCTGGTGCCGTCGCGCCGCGCCAGTGCCACAAATCCGGCCCAGCGGGCCCGGTTCGGCAACAGGCCATACGGGCCCGATCGCTCGCGCGGCGGCGCAAACAGGCGCGCCGGATCCGCACCGATTACGGCCGCCGCCGCTTCAATGGCCGCACGGCATTCCTCCGGCAGCGGAACTTCCAGCCGCGGTCCTCGCCTCGTCATGGGCGTTTCCTTTCCTGCAGGTCGGTGAACTTTGTCCGGGCGCCCTCGAAATGCAGGTGCGCGGATCCGATGGCGCCGTGGCGCTGTTTGCCGATGATCACCTCGGCCAGGTGTGCGATCGCCCGGAATTCATCTTCCCAGGCGAGATATTCCGGCGTGTCCTCGCGCGGCTTGTCGCGTTCCTTGTAGTAGGCCTCGCGATAGACGAAGGCGACCACATCGGCGTCCTGCTCGATCGATCCCGACTCGCGCAGATCGGCCAGTTGCGGTTTCTTGTCGGCCCGGTCTTCCACCTTGCGCGACAGCTGGGACAGGGCGACAACCGGCACATCCAGCTCTTTCGCCAGCGCCTTGAGCGACTGGGTCACCTCTGACACTTCCTGCACCCGGCCGTCATTGCGGCCCGCGCGTGAAGCGGTCACCAGCTGCAGATAATCCACCACGATCAGGTCGAGGCCGTGCGTGCGCTTCAGGCGCCGCGCGCGGGCGCACAGCTGGGCAATCGGCAACCCGCCCTGATCGTCGATATAGAGCGGCAGATTGGCGATCTCGATTGCCGCATCGCGCAGCGCCTCGTATTCAACCTGTTCGATCTCGCCGCGCCGGATGCGCGTGCCCGGAATGCCGGTGTAATCGGCCAGAAGACGGGTCGATAATTGCTCGGCCGACATCTCCAGCGAGAAGAATCCCACCACCCCGCCGGCCACCGTGCGGCGGGTGCCGTCGCCGGAATTCTCGAACCGGTAATTTTTCGCCACATCAAAGGCGATATTGGTGGCCAGCGCGGTTTTGCCCATGGAGGGCCGCCCGGCCAGGATGATCAGGTCCGACGGGTGCAACCCGCCCAGAATATCGTCCAGCGACTTCAGCCCGGTGGAAATGCCCGACAGGCCGCCATCGCGCTCATAGGCCGCCGCCGCGCCCTCGATCGACTGGGCCAGCGCCATCTTGAAGCTGATGAAGCCGCGCGCGGCCGACCCCACTTCGGCCAGGCCGTAAAGCTGTTGCTCGATCTCGCCGATCAGCGCGCGCGCCTCGATCTCGGCATCCGCGCCGGCGGCATTGACCAGGTCGGAGCCGATGCGCACCAGTTCGCGGCGCAGGAAAAGCTCATAGACGATCTTGGCGTATTCCACCGCGGCATGGCCGAGGACGGCGCCTTCCATCAGCACGGCCAGATAGGTCGTACCGCCGATCTCGCCCAGGCCTTCATCCCGGTCGAAATGCGATTTCAGCACCACCGCATCGGCCAGGGATCCGCGGCCGATAAGCCCGCCGGCGGCCTCGTAGATCCGCCCATGCACGGGATCGTAAAAGTGTTCGGCCTTCAGCCAGTCGGCGACCCGGTAGAACAGTTCGTTCTCATACAGCAGCGCGCCCAGGAAGGCCTGTTCGGCGTCCAGATTGTGCGGCGCCTTGTCGTCGGGCGCCGGCTCGCCATGCGGGCCGAAGGGCACGATGTTATTCCCGTCCATCGGCGCCTCCCGCATCGGCCAGGATGGCCGGCCATTCCGGCAGGCCCGACAGCAGGGGCACGATGGCGCAGACCAGTTGCCGGGTGGAGATCTGCGCTCCGCCCAGCCCGGCGAAGGCCTCCATCACCGGCTCGATCATGTCGCGCGCCAGGCCGGCCTCTCCGGCGCGCGCGCCGCAATCCTCGAGAATGGCGAAGGCCGCTTCGCGGGCATGGCCGCCCTCGCCCAGCCGCGCATCGGCGGCGGCGGTCAGCGTGTCCACGAGGGCAATCACCCGCGGATCCGGCGGCGTGGTGCGGTCGATCATCGGCGCCCCGCCTTTCCGGCCGCCTCGGCCACGAATTTCCCTTCGCGCAAATAGCCCGCCCAGCCGCCGGGCACGGCGATGGCCGGGTAGAGCGTCGGCACGGCCACCGATCCGGTCACGCGCCAGCTCGGACGGCGCCAGGGCTGGCGCCATCCGATCGGCTCGACCACATGGCACCGCCCCGACACCGGACACATGAAGCGCAGCCGCGCGATGCGCCCGGGATGCCGGCACTCGCGTCCGGCCGCATCCTCGAACCGGTATTCGCCGGGATAAAAGGGCAGAGCACCGGCGACTAGATGGGCGATATAGACCTTGGGGCGGAGGTGGGCTGTCACGCTTCCGCCCTCCCCGGCTCGGCCATGTCGAATGCGGCCCAGCGGGCGGCGGCCCGTATGCGGGGCACATCGTCATCGGCGGGCGTGAACAGGCCCAGCATGCCGCGCGCCGGAATCGGCGTCTGCAGGCGCACCGGGTCGGTGAGCACAAAGCCCCATGGCCCGAAAAACCAGGGGCTTTCATGCGCGGCCACCACGTCGACCAGCCGCGCCACGCCCAGATAGGCGCCGGTCTCGATCCGCGGCGCGAGTGCATGGCCGCCAGCGCGATGCCAGGCGATGCCCTCTTCGTCGATCGTCTTGGCGGCATGCAGGGCGATCAGCCCGCGATAGCGCGTCGACCAGCTGCGGTTTTCCACCGGCTTGGCACCGGACAGGATGCTGTCGCACCAGGGCTGGCGGATGGAGAGGGCTTTCAACTTCATGGGGCGCATCACAGGCTGCGCCGCACCCGCCCCGCAGCATCGCCGCGGGGCGGTGCAGCAGGTTGCTAGGTCCGGGACTGGCGGCCGAAGAAGACCGGCACGCCGGTGTTTTCAGTCACGGCCGTGGCGATCTGCCGGAACAAGGCTTGCCGGGCGTACTCGACGCGGTGCCAGGCAAAGCCGAGAGACAGGCCGCCGCCACTCACCTTGTAGCGCAACCGCGCCTCCAGCTGCATCGGCGCCTCGCCGGCATAGATGGGAATGTTGAGGATGAATTTGCGCGGCACCACCACATCGCCCTTGGTGCGCGTCTCCTCCTCATAGATGAAGCGCCGGTCGCCATTCTCCGTCGTGATCGACGATTTGAACTGCACCCCCTGCACCGCTTCCAGATCGCGGGAAATCTCGATCAGGGTCGCCGCCTCCGGTTCGTCAACATCCGCGGCGTTTTCGTCCAGGAAGAACGCAAATTCGTCCTGCGGCAACATCTTGCCTTCGGCCTCATCCCAGCGGCGGAACTCTTCGGAAACCCGCAGTTTGAGCACTGCCGCGTGCTCGACCGCCCGCACGCGGGAGGCGAGATCGTCCAGTTCGCTGGCCGGGTCGGATGCCAGGTGATAGTCGATCAGGCCACGGATCTCGCCGCGGTCGATATCAGCGATCAGAACCGAACCGTCTTCCTTGAAGCGGTTCAGATAGTCGGTCAGGCTCTGGCGCTCGTCGACGGTCACTTCGCCGCGCGGACGGGGCCGCAATGCATGCGGGTCGCTGACATCCTGCAGCGTGTAATTCTCCGGGATCAGGGCGAAGGCCCGGCCGCCGGGGGCGTCATGTACCGGCGCCATGGTCAGACCGGCCCGGATGGCAACGGCCAGCGCCTCTTCCGGCTCCGGATAATCGCTGATCAGGGCTTTCGGGTTGGGCCGGATGCCGCCGGATGCGTGAGCGGCCGCGGAAACTGTATCATTCATCGAACTTGCCTTTCAGGGCTGGAGGAAGAGGAAGGGTCGGCGGACGCCGTCACATGCCGCCGTTGATTTTCTCGCGGCGGGTGGCCAGATCGTCTTCCAGATCGGTCTGGCGCGGGTCGGTCTTGGTGAGCCGGGAATCGTCGGTGAGGTAGAAAATCCCCGTGCCCATCTCGCGGCGCGGGATCTTCGCGGCGACCGACGGCTTGCACTCCAGCTGCCCGGCCTTATTCAGCTTCAAGGGCAGCTTGATGACCAGCTCGCCGGGCGCGCCTGTCTCGCCGATCGCATCGAGAACCTTGTCGAGTTGATCGGAACATTCCCCGGCCAGCGCGCCATTGCGCAGACCGAAGAAGAACTCGTTGAAATTGAGGGTTTTCATGCCCTGCTCTCCTGTCGTGATTTGTCCCGATGCTGGTCATGCCCGGCCGCGGTGCGCGCCCGGTCACGCGCGGCCAGCGCCCGCGCCGTGTCTGCAAGGTCCGCCTCGTCTTTCCAGAGGTGGCGGACGGAAGGGGGGAGCGTGGCCCAGTTCACGGGCGCGCACCGGCAGCCGTGCTGGCGCGCTCGCGCCCGCTGGCCGGATCGATATCGCCGGGATCGTCGCGTTCGGGCAGGAAGATCTCGAACCCGTTGCGGCGCGACACTGCGTTGAACTTGCGGTGCACCACGGCCTCGAAACCGCCGCACCAGTCCTCGCCCAGAAGCATCAGCCGGCACATGGCCTGACTGGCGTGATCGCCCAGCTCTGCGCGCATGACGTCATCGGCCAGGCTATTGCCTGTCACCCCGTCGCGGCTGCGGTTCAGTTTCTTGACAATGTCCAGCATCTTGCCGACCGAGGCCGACACACCCAGACCCAGCGTGTCGGGGGAGACGCGGAAAGCGGCCGACAAGGCCAGCGCCCGGCGAAGGTCCACACCAGAAAACGCCGCAAAGCCGCACCGCGCCACGAACAGGTCGAGATAGAGCACGACGTCGGCCAGTTCGGCGCCGATCCTGTCGGAGTAATCCGAACTCACACGCTCGCCGCTTTCCAGGCCTTGCCGCCGCGCGAGGATCTCCTCGCACAGCTCGCCGACTTCGCCGGCCAGGGCGACACCCCATTCCGACAGATCCCAGTGTTCGACACCGCCGGGATGCCAGGCGGCACAGCGCTCCAGGTTCGCGCTGCGCAGCGCGTCAAAGTCATAAGGCCGGTTCATGCCGGGACCTCCTCTTGATGATTTCGCGAAACAGCCGCTTCGGCGCGGGCGCGCTCTTCGGCCTGGGCGCTGACGAGTGCGTCGACCACGGCGAACACGGCGCCGTCCGGTGCCGAGCGGGCCTGCGATGCGTGCAGGTCCTGCAGATCCCAACCCGCGGGCGGGCGCAGCCTGTCGGCCAGCAGGCTTTCCACGATCCAGATTGCATCCAGCAACAGCTTCGCGTCGTCTGGGCACTGCGGCCGCATGGCAGGGACCCGCACATCGGTAAGACCGGTCAGCGTGCCGTCGGCGCGGAATCCCGCATCAACGCCCAGCACGAGGCCGCGCCACGATATCACCAGCGTCCGGATGCCACCGAAGGCGGCGGGGTGCTGAACCCTGACCCCGGCGCTCACGACAGCCCCCTGATCGCGATCTCGCGCAGAGCCCACATCGCATTGGCCAGCCCGGCCCCGGCCAGCGCGGCCAGCACCAGCAGGGCGAGAATGCCCGCCGCGCCCATCGCTTCATCGTCGCGTCGAACCGCCTTCATTCCGCTTCCCCCCTCAAGAATGGATGATCGTCCAGCAACTGGGCCTCGGCCGCGGCAAAGGCGCGCTGCGCCTCTCGCAGGGCTTTCAGGAATTCCGGCGCCTCGGTGCGATCCACCTTGCCGTCGCGCAGATCCTCGCTGGCCTGGGCACCGAACTCGCAGGCCTCGCGCAGCGCGTCGAACATCACGCCCCGGCCCGTCACCGCCGCCGCCACCGGCATCAGGCGAAAGCCCGCAATCCGCGCCAGCGCTTCGGTCACAAAGGGCCGCCGCGCGCGCCTTTCGGCATCGGCGATCACGTCGACGGGCGCAAAGGCGGGCTGTTCATGCTTGACGTAATTGCGCAAAGTCTCGGCCGAGCCCGCGCGTGTTTCCTCAAAGAACTGCTCCGGCCCGCCCGCATCCTTGAAGGCCAGCCGGGTGGCATTCTTCAGCGCGGCATAATCATCCGCGCCCAGCACCCGGCATTCCGGCGGCTTGGCAACCCGTCCGCTCATTCTTGGGACCCTCCCGGCTTTCCCGATTTGCAGGCCATGCCGGGCAAGCCATGCTTGCCGGCATGAAACGGCACGGCATCACACCCGCCGCGATTGCGGCTCTGGCGCGCCAATGGGGCGCCCCGGCCTGTGCCGCGCGCGACCGGCGCGTGGCGGCCTGGACGAATGAAGACATGGCAGGGGCGGCGCTGGCCGGGGGCAGGACCGGACAGGGGATCAACGCCGCCCCCGCCCCGCATGCGCCCGGCGGCACCCATCGCACGGCGCGCAAGGCGAGAGCCCGCACCGGTGCAGGGGGACGCGGCGCCGCCACGGCGCATGCGGAAGGGGATGAAGGCACGGAAAAAGGTGCCCGCACCGGCCGTCTCATCGGCGCGGGCACCAGGCAGGGAGCCGGGGAAAATGACTGAGAACCCGGCACCCGGGGGAAAGCTGTGGATATTGCAGCGCAACACGCGCGGGTTGCGCGGGGCGGGCGTGACACCCGTCACGCTCACGCCGGAATTTTCCGGATCATGGCTAGCCCATGTTCCGTTTGGTGTGTTCCGGTGTTCTGGCCGTCCGTTCGGCCCTGCAGCGATTATGGCGCGCCTGCCCGGTTTGCGCCCGCGGACACCTTCGGCCCGAACCGGCCCCGCGCGGGCCGCGCTATGTCCATGTCGAGATCCGGCTGCAGCGCTGCAGCCATTGCAGCCATCGTGCGGCGCGCGTGATCCCGGCCACGGATCGTTAACCACAATCCCGCGTAAATTGCTGATTATTTTATGCAAATTCACGCCAAGGTCGGCGCGGAATGTCGCAGCCGAACCCTTGGTTGGTTGTGTCACCCGCGGTGACAGTTCATTCCCCTCGCCCCCGGGCAAGGGAGAAGGACATTGGAAATTCGAGTACGCGGTGCACCCGCGCAGTACGACTGGACGGCCGACCGCAAGTCGGCGGCCCTCACCTGGCAGGTCGAGGATATCCGCATCATTCCCGGCGACCCCGCCGAACGCATCAAGCTCGTCATCGAGGGCGAGCGCGCGGCGTGGTTCTGGGTGTGGGGAAACACCGACGCCGGCCTGCTGCAGGAGACCATGGAAGCCCAGTTCGAAGGCAAGCCCTCGCGCCTGCTCGAGGAGGTGCGGGCCGCCTTCGCGCGATATCTGCGCCGCGAGTGACATCAGGAGGCCTCGCGCTGGAACGGCTTGTCTTTCACGGCTCGGCGGGCGCGGGCGTCCTTGTCCATCTTCTTCAAACGGGCGCTGGCCTGCGCAAGCGTGTCCCAGCGGATTCCCCGCTTTCCGGCCTCGATCTGGCTTAATACCAGACCGCCGCCCAGAAGCTTGCGGGACAAGGTCGAGAACGCCATTCCGTGTTCCTTGCAGAAGGCGTGCGCGTCACGGATCAGATCAGTGGGTGTCGTCATGATGACCGAAAAGTGCGCTAAAACACATTTTCAGTCAAGCCGTCGCGAGTGTGTCATAACACATTCGCCAGCGATTGCCCTTATGGGGCAAGATAATCGCATGGATATTCGCGGCCGAATCCGACAACTGATAGAGGAAAGAGGGCTCAAAGTTCAGCGAGTTTCGCTGGACGCCGGCTTGGGCCAAACGACCTTGCGCGACTACCTCAACGACGAGGATCGCGGCATTACAGACAAATCACTACTTAAGCTGGCAGACTATTTTGAGCTGTCTTTTTCAGACTTCTTGCTCGGAACCCCGTTTCAACACGAGGAAGCAAGCGAACTCTGGCGCCTGATGAGCGACGAAGAGCGGAGCGGCGCAATCGCATATATGCGAACCGTCATCGAACAGCGGCGCCCCCGCAACTGGCGGTCCATATTCGATCGCCCCCAACTGCACGCGGCGGAAAAACAAGACGAATTCACTCGCGAAGATCCATCCGGCACGCGACAGCCGCGCAGATCATAACGCCGCTACCGGTTCGCCGTACCGTCGGCTTCATGCACTCGGACGCCAATAGCGAATACTGCCATTGCCTCTGCATTATCGGCATTGAACGGAAGCTCAAAGCGCAACATTTCCCGCTCCACAGCACCGGTGACCGCTTCGCGCGTGAACGCCCCGCCCCATGCGGAGTAGGTGCTCATATAGAACGCCATGGGATCCTGTCTTTTCGCGACAAGATCGCCCTGCGGACTTAGCGTGAACTCAGCTACGAACCCATCAAAGTCAGTACCATTGCGCACAAGACCGACAACAGGAACAAGCGTCCAGGGATTCATGCTTCCTCGTGCAGAGTAGTAGCGCCACTGCGATCCCGAAGCACCGATCAGTACATCGTGAGGCTGGCCGTATAGATAGTAGATATCCCGAGGGCTGGTTTGCCCCACTACGACACGCTCAAACCTTGCCTGGTCAAGCACCGCGTCGTCCCCGACCGGAAGCGCGCACCCCGAAAAAGCAACACATGCTGCGACGACAATACCCAGACGCATTTCACCCCCCCTAGTCTCTCGCTCCCACAACCTTACAACATCCATCGACGCCTATCCAATCCTTGATCCGGCGGCCGCGGCAGTGTGCAAAAACATTTTTTGTTTGACGAGTGTGTTTTAACACACTTATTGTCCCTCCGATTTTCGGAGGACATCCCATGCCTGACTGGCTCCGCCATCCCGTCATCACCGTGCCGCTCGAAGCGATCGGATTCGTGCTGTTTTTGTGCGCGCTGTGCGGCCCGATCGTGATCCTGGCCGTTCTGCAGGAGCCAACACCATGACCGACGACACCCCCACCCCCGAACAGGACCCGTTCGCCGCCCATGCCGAGGCGGCCGGGCTGGGCCATGCCATGCACCCGCTCTCCAAGGACGGCGATCGGGCCTTGCGCGCGATGTTCGCCGCCATCCGGCGCCTGGTGCGCGCGGAAACCGTCGCCGGCAACCTGACCCACGCCCAGATCGTCGCGGCCGCCATGCAGTTCGCCGGCGACGCCGCACGCGGCGCCCTGCACGAGGCCGGCGCCGAACACATGAATGGCGACGAATACGGACAGATGGTGTGCTCCATCGTCGCGCCCCTGATGTTCCCGGCGCCGGAAGCCGTGCGCATGGAGATCTGCACCAATCTCGTCATGGCCTTCACCCCGGAAGGACAGGCCCTGCGCACCGCCATGGCGCGCGCCACGTCGGAGGGCACGGCATGACCGGAACATCCCCCGTCATTCTTCCCACCCCGCGCATCCGGGCCTTGCTGGACGGCCGCATGACGCAGTTGCGCATGCTGGGCGCCGACCTGCAGCCGGGCGCCGGCATTGCCCCCGGTCATCTGCTCTGGGTGAAGGAAAACTGGCGCACATGGGACCGCCACGATGGGCTGATCCCGTCCCGCATTCCGCGCGATGCCGCCATCTTCTTCGACACCGATGCCTGGCCCTACGAGATGCGCAAGCCCGGCCGCCGCCGTCGCGCGCTGGACATGTGCAAGCGCATGTCGCGGCTCACGCTGAAGGTGACGGCCGTGCGGGTCGAGCGCCTGCAGGACATCAGCGCCGCGGATGCTCTGGCTGAGGGCGCATGCGGCAGCTGTCGCAACCTCGACACCGGCGAGGAGACGAGCGACGACAATGCGGCGCTCATGAACTTTGCGGGCCTATGGGACAACATCCACGCCGCCCGCGGCCAGGGCTGGCACACAAACCCCTGGGTCGCGGCCCTCACCGTCCAGACCATCCACGCCAATATCGGCGAGATCCGGGAGCATGCCGCATGACCCGCGCCCTTAACGCCCGCCTTGTCGGCATTGCCGGCGATCTTGAAACCTGCACCGCGCCCGACCGCGAGATCGATCTGGCGATCTGGTGGGAATTCGAAGGATCGGTGGACGCTTTCTTTGCCGATGATTTCGAACAGGCCATGCATGACGATCCCGTGCTGGCCATGAACACCGCCAATCCCCTCTGGCGCGCCGACACGACAAGCATTCCGCCCTACACCGCCTCATTCGATGCGGTGCTGGATCTGGTCGAGGCGCATGGCCATCCCCTTCGCTGCGAGCGGCGGCACAGGCATAACGGCCCGGCCGCGTGGATCGTCTGGGAACCCTTCGGCCGCATCGGCCATCGCGCCCCGATCGACGGCCGCACCGAATGCATCGCCCTCCTGCAGGCCTTCATCCAGATGAAGGCCGCCTGGACGGGCCGAACGCTGGCCGACAAGGTCGATATCGCCAATGACTGCCGCCCCTTCCTCGAGGAGGTTTTGACCAGCTTCCGCGAGGGCGATTGCATAACCACGGTCGAGAAGGCCCGCCGCGAGCTGCAGGACGCGAACGAGGCCATGCTGCGCAAGCTTGCTGGCGAAGCCGCGCCCGCATCGCCCGCCACCGGCGAAACCGGCCTCACCCCGCACGGCAATGCCATGCGCAAGGCCCGCGCCGGCCTCTTTTCCACACCTGACAGCGGCGGGGCAAACTGGGTGCGCCGGAGTTTCATCGATCCGGTCAAGGAAGAGCTGGGCGTGCCCTTCACCCCCAAACAGCCCGCACAGGACGCGCCGCCGGATCCCGGCCCCGCCGCCTTTGACCGGATGCGGGAAACCCGGCCGGCCACGGCCCGCCGCTGGGTCGAGGCCAATCGCATCCTGGCCGAACACTTCACCCGCCCCGGCGCCCGCCCGTGCCGCTGGGCCGATCTGCGGATTGCGGAGGCCCTGGGCTGGACGCATTGCGCAGGCGTGCAGGATGACGGTGGCGGAATGATCAGCCTCTTTGCCGGCATGCCACCCTGGCAGTTCAGCGAGGATGCCATCCCCGAATTCACCCGCCGGCCCGAACTGATCTTCCAGAACCTGACGAGCGGGCGGGAGGATGCGGCATGACCCAGATCGAATGGACCCATCTGCCCGGCTTCAAGGGCGAAAGCTGGAACCCCATTGTCGGCTGTTCCGTCGTCTCGCCGGGCTGCACCAACTGTTACGCGATGAAGCAGGCCGGCCGCATCCTGCGGATGACCGACGGTCAGTCGCACTATGCCGGCACGGTTGCCGACAGCAAGGCCGGGCCCGTCTGGACCGGCAAGGTGGCCCGCGCCAGCGACAAGGCCTTCACCGCCCCGCTGCGGCGCCGGATCCCCACCTGCTATTTCGTCAACTCCATGGGCGATCTGTTTGCCGAGAACGTGCCCGACGAATGGATCGACCAGGTCTTCGCCGTCATGGCGCTGTCGCCGCAGCACCGCTTCATCGTGCTGACGAAGCGGCCGGAGCGGATGCGGGAATACCTGCGGCCCAGACCGCAATGGGACTATAATCAGGGCGCCACCCCCTACCGCTACGGCAAGGCGATCCTGGCTGCCCGGGAGATTACCGGCTCGTACGCCTTTCCGTTGAACGGCTGGCCCCTGCCCAATGTCTGGCTGGGCGTGTCCGTGGAAGACCAGGCCCGGGCCGACGAACGCATCCCGCTCCTGCTGACCACCCCGGCGGCCGTGCGCTTCATCTCGGCCGAGCCGCTGCTGGGTCCGGTGGATCTGGAAATGATCTGGATGCGACGGCCTGGCGAGCCGCCGACACCGCTTTCCAACAGGCTCGGTGACTATGTGCGTCCGCTTCGGGGAAACTTTACCGACTCGCCGAAGCTCGACTGGGTCATCTGCGGCGGCGAGAGCGGGCCGGATGCCCGATGGCTGCATCCGAAGTGGGTTCGGTCTCTCAGGGATCAATGCGCCGCCGCGCAAGTGCCGTTCTTTTTCAAGCAATGGGGCGAATTCACCTACGAAACCCGCCCCGGCGTCGAGGTCGAACTTGCCGATCTGGCGCCCGGCGAAAGCGTGATCGCCGGGGATGGCGAGACCAATCACATAGCTTTCCGCCGAACGGGCAAGCGCGCCGCCGGACACCTTCTGGACGGTGTCGAACACTTCAACTGGCCAGCCGATCCGGCGGGGGCGCCGGCATGAAAGAGGCTGTCGTTTTTACGGTCTGGGATCGCGCCGGGGCAACACCCTACCTTACCCGCGTCATTCTCGGCCGTCTGCGCATTCACATCTTCCATCGCGGCGATGCCGACGCGGATCCGCACGATCACCCGGCCGACTTCTGGACCTTCCCGCTGGTCTCCTATGTCGAGGAATACCTCGACAAGGCTGGGCTGCGCCGGCGGCGCGTCGTCAAAGCCTTCCGGCTTCATCGCCGCCGGGCCGAACATGCGCACCGCGTGATCGGCTCCGCCGTCGACGAAAACCGGCCGATTGTCACGCTCGTCTGGTGGGGCCGGAAACGCCGCGAATGGGGCTTCCACACACCCGCAGGCTGGGTGCACTGGAAGCGCTATCACGGCCTTGAGAACGCCGGAGACCACCAGCCATGACAGCCGCCGCCCCGGTCACCATCGAACGCCTGGACGCCGGCCTGGACACGCTGGCGCGGCTGATCGACATGGGCGAGGCTCAATACCTGCCCCTGTTCGAACGCCTTGAGCGGGAACTCGCCGCCCTCCAGACCGGCAACACCGCGGCCGAGCGCGCCGCACGGCGGGCGGCTAGCCTTCCAGGAAGTCCAGGAGCGCCGGGTCGTAAGGCAGCTCGATCCGCTTCAGCAGTTTGAGCCGGTAATCCAGCGTTCCGCCGGATCCGTATTCCGGCCGGTTGATCGTGTGCCCCATCAGCAGGCGCCGCATCTCATCGCCCACGCCCGCCTCTTTCAGCCGGTCCTCGAATGCATGGCGGGCGGAATAGACGCGATGGTCTTCGCTGGGTAGCAATGCGCGCCGGCGCAGATGCTTCATCATCATGTTCGAGAACGCGGTTTCCTTGTCGCGATAGTGCTCGAACCCCTGCGGAAACCGCTTCATCGCTTCCAGCGCAATCCCGACCAGGGGTATGACGCGCACGCTCGACTCGGTCTTGATCTGCCGGGCCTCGTCAAAGTCGACGGCAATGTGCGGGATCTCCGCATCCAGCCGGATCCGCGCCGGCAGGATATTGCAGATCTCCGACGGCCGGCATCCCGTTTCCAGCACGATCAGGAAGATGGCGGCAGCATCGCGCCGGATGGCGCGCGGGTGCTCCCGCGTGGCGGCATAGGCATCCGCCCGCAACAGACGGTCGCGGATCCACGCCTGGCTGAAAGGCCGCACCTGTTTGCGCTTGCGCTTGGGATCGGCAAAGGTCAGCCCGTCGAACGGGTTTTCCAGATCGGCCTTGCCCTCGCGCTGGGCGATCTCGCGCCACAGCTTGCGCATATTGCCCAGATCCCGGTTCGCCGAATTGCCCGACCTGCCGGCCGCAATGCGCGCCTGCCACCAGTCGCGAAAGACCAGGGCGTCCGCCCGGTCGATATCCCAGATGGATTTATCGGTGCACAGGGCGATGAAATTATTGATGGCCCGGCGCTTCACTTTCTTGAAATCCGCGATCTGTTTCGGGCTCTTCCCGTCCAGCTCGTCGGGCGCGATCTTGTCCAGATAGATCTCCAGCGCCCGCGAAACCTTCATGGCGGGCGCAGGAGCGCCGCCCAGGGCCGCGTCGGCGGTGCGGCGAAGCTCGGCACCCCCTTTGCCCTCCAGCGCCTCCAGACGCTCGAGAATCGCACCGGTCGGCGCATTGTCGGTCAGATCCTCCAGCGATCGCCAGCTGAAGCCCAGCGCCTTGGCACGCGAGCGGGCCGCGTCATAGCGCAGCTGCAGCCTGTCCGAACCGCGCGCCTCGAGGAGAGACCGCCAGTACGCCTCGTCGGCCTCCGCCATGGCATCGCGCACGCGGCGCGCCGCCTCCAGCGAGTCGGTGCCGATCGCCTCCTCGATCATCCCGCGCGAATCGAGGTGCGACACCTTCAGCGGCACACGCCGCCGATAGACATAGCGGCCCTCACGGACCTTCAGATACCGGTTGTCGCGCTTCAATGATCCCCTCACGCGCCAGATTGTGTGGCACGGTGTAGGGCGTTTTGTGTGGCATTTTCAAGCCCAGACACAAAAAATCCGCGCTCCGGGCGCGGATTATTCAATCATTACAAGTATTAGTGACTTTAGTGTTGGTGCGGTCGAGA
>Ga0160421_1000103_pt1 | contig 48560 bp, 41 predicted proteins | sample TAMARWmetagpilot_FD_108195 | JGI IMG/M metagenome (GOLD analysis project Ga0160421, IMG submission 108195) | Phycosphere-associated microbial communities from TAMU algal ponds, Corpus Christi, Texas, USA - TAMU ARW-7 10/27 metagenome pilot | ecosystem: Engineered > Artificial ecosystem >... | reverse complement strand
TTGCTCAACAATAGATAATTTAAAGCCTAATGTATAATCTCGCTGAGTACGCTTAACGCCTTTAGTTTTAGTGGTTTTCATAAAATAAGTCCTAAATGTGTAAACAGATTTCAGGACAAGACAAAACTACACTTCAAAAAGCACGGTTTACAGGCCGTGCTTTTTACATTCACCTCTACAATTACTCATCAGTATCTTGGCCACCTAATATAGCCATTATTTCAATACCTATTTCTGTAACTCTGTAATAAATGCTGTCTGAGCCACAAACGGCACGCCGATTGTTCACTAAAACCGCTTTTTTCTGAGTTAGCAAGCTTACCATTTATTGCTTCTGCTCTTCTTGCACGGCGAATTAAATCATTTACCAATTCACTTTTATTTGTGTAATCCCCCCACGTTTTCAACGTAATTACGAAGCCATAAATCATTCTGTTCAGTAAGTGAAATACTTTGCCTTGCCATAATGTGTTCCTATAACTTTAAGCTGGTGCAGTTTTACTACAGCATGAAAAATACGCAATTAAACTTTTATCTTTTCCTTGAGCCTTTGCTCTCGCTCCCCTAAAATAGCGCCCTGCAAAATTACTGAGGTCGGCCGTGTTAGTTAATTACAATCCCCCAATGAGTCCGTATTTAACAATACTGCACCAAGATGACGACTTGCTCATCGTTAATAAACCCAGCGAACTTTTAACCGTCCCAGGTAAAGATCCAAAACATGCCGATAGCTTAATTAATCGCGTTAACCGTGTTTTTCCTACAGCTAAAATAGTGCACCGCCTAGATATGGCAACGTCAGGCATACTTTGCCTTGCAATGAATAAGGCAGCTCATAGGCATTTAAGTATGCAGTTTCAAGAACGTGAAACTGCAAAACGCTATATTGCACGTGTTTACGGCCAACTTGAGCAAGATACCGGATCGGTTGATTTGCCACTTATATGTGATTGGCCTAATCGTCCTAAGCAAATGGTTGATTATGAAAACGGTAAGCCCTCGCTAACCCACTTTAAAATACTTGCACGAGAAGCGGGCGCAACACGTGTAGAGCTCACGCCAATTACGGGGCGCTCGCACCAATTACGCGTGCACATGCTAAGCCTTGGCCACCCAATACTGGGCGATAGACTTTATGCCCATAAAGAGGCCCTAGCCGCGGCGCCACGTTTACAACTACATGCGCAAATGTTGCAACTAAAACACCCCGTGACCGAGCAAGTGCTGACCTTTGAGGTAGAGCCCGACTTTTAATAGGTAAAGCCCACAAAGTTAGTACTAAACTTTTACCTTAGCGCGCCGATACTTAGTTATTACTCACGTTTTGGGCTTACTATGATATCTGCGCAGCTAATCAAAAAAACGCTACAAAGTCTATGTTGTTGCTCTGCGTTATGCTTAAGCGCATATGCCAGTGCTGCAGAGCATATAGCCCCACCTTCTTTATCAAGTATCGAAAATAGCGATATAAAACGTCTACTACCCAATGATGAAGTTAAGCCCATACTTGCTGGTGATACAGAGTTTTTAAGTTTGTATAGCGAATACATGAGCAGCGATTTTAGAGGTATTGTATTACTCATCCCCGATTGGAATTCTACCCCCACTAGCAATGCTGGCATGAGTTACCTGCGAAAAGAGCTTACTAATTTAGGTTACACAACCTACGCCATGACAGTACCCGATATAGATTGGCAAGCAAGTAACATGGCTGCACAAGCAGCTGCCCAATCAAGCACGCAATCAAGTACGCAAGCGCAAAATGAAGAGCCAACAAAAACGGCGCAAAGTAACAGCGACGGTGCTGCCACAACGGCTCAAGAGCCACACTTTGTTAGTGCCATTGATTTGGTGAGTAATGAGGTACTAAGTCATTATAAAACCAATTTAATAATGCGTTATGAGGCGCTCTATCAAAACGCAATGAGTGAGCCAAATAATATTGTCGTCATAGCACAAGGTACCAGTGCGGGAGTATTGCTAGAATACTATGCCGATTTTCCAGACTCGCGAATAGATGCGTTTATAAGCTTAAGTAGTTATTTACCTAATACACAGCGCAATAAAGGTTTAGCGCAAACCACATCGCTGGTGACCCCCGCCTTGCTTGATATTTACTATGCAAATGACAATACCGATATACTTATGAGCCTTAAAAACCGTCAGCGCTGGGTAAATCGAAATGCTAAATTTGATTACCGCCAGCGCCAACTCTTTGGCCTGCGTGATGCGCCAGAGCAGCATGCACGGTTAACTAAAGTGATAGACGGTTTTTTACGCCGCCTTTTTTAAATACTCGTAAGCCGCTTGAATATCTTGGCTTTTTTTAACTGCTACTTCCATCATGTGTTTAGGCAGCCCTTGAGATACTAATTTATCAGGGTGATGCTGCGCCATTAATTTACGATACGCTACTTTAATATCTCGTTGCGTCGCGTCACTACTTAATCCTAATAAAGCCAAGGCCTGTGAGCGGTTCATGCTGTTATTAGGGGGCACATGATGACCAGAGCCTTCACGGTAACTGCTACTTTGACCTTGCTGCTGTTGTCTATACTGTTGTTGCTGCTGTCTAAAACTAAATTCAGCTTGGTAACGCTTAAGAATAAAAGCAAAATGAGTTTTAGAAATACCTAATTGCTTACTTACCTCTTGTAACAGCTGTTTTTCTTGCTCTGCGAGCACGCCATCAGAAAACGCCATTTGAATTTGAATTTCTAAAAACAGTTGCAGTAAGTCGTAACGTTTTGCAAAGCGTTCTTTAAAGTCGTGTACTGTTTCTTTAATCGAAAAGTCGCTGTCTTTACCTGATTGAAATGCATGCTGAGCTTCGCGGCGCTCATCGCCCTTTAGCCCCATTTCATCCATAAACATACTTGCCGCTTTTATATGCACCTCGCTTACGCGACCGTTCGACTTTGCAATATGCCCCATAACCGCAAAGCAGCTCGAAAAAAACAACGCTTGGCGCTCGTTTACATCATCACCTTTAAACAAACCTGAAAAGCCTCCGGCTTTATCAAAATCGTTTTTTAAGCTTTTATCAAATAAATGGCCGAGGTATAAACCTAAAATGGCGCCAAAAATTTTGCCAAACATAAAGCCAAAACAAAAACCGAGTATTTTTCCCCACATCTAATTAACTGCCTCTATTAAAGTGTGTTTTGTATGCGCTCGTTGAGCTGCGCGAGTCGCTGTGGTGTGCCTATATCGTCCCACTGACCAATATAAAGCTCAGTTGAGATAACCTGTTGGGCGAGCTTTTCTCGCAATATTGGCCCAAGCGGGCGTATGCCAGGCTCTAAACTTTTAAAAAAATTAGCGTGGTAACGGCTAATTCCCGAAAATGTATACTTTTGACTCTCAGCCGATAAGTGACTTAACGCAAAATCCCCTTTTTCGTTATGAGGTGGGTTTTCTACTAACACTATGTGGGCCTCGCCGTCTTGCAGGTGCAATTGTGTAAGCGCACTCACATCGTAATCTGTGTATACATCGCCATTAATTACAATAAATTGCTCACCTAGTAATGGCAGCGCCTGAATAATTCCGCCTGCGGTTTCAAGGCCGCCCTCAGCCTCTTGGCTATATTCAATGCGCACACCAAACTCAGCACCATTTTTAAAATAGCTTTTTATTTTATCCCCTTGCCAAGCTAGATTTATAACAATGTTAGTAATGCCAGCGGCTTTAAGGTTATTAATATGGTGCTCAATCAGCGGTTTACCCGCCACTTTTAGCATAGGTTTAGGCATAGCTTGTGTAAGCGGCATCATTCGCTGGCCGCGCCCGGCAGCTAAAATCATGGCTTTCATGTGCGCTCCTTCGCTAATTTTAGTGTTACCTGCGGTATTACAATGCTACTTACCCACTCACTTAACGCTGCAAGCTCTGGATAGGTTTTAGCAACATCAACAATGTAATCCAAAGTCGGTAAAATATTATCAAGGTAGCCGGTTTTACCATCGCGTAAATAGAGCCGGCAAAATATTCCCGCTGCCTTTAAATGGCGCTGAATACCCGTTAAATCAAACCACTGTTTAAACTGCTCAAAAGAAATATCTGTTATTAATTTTTGCGCTGTAAATTCTTCATACCCGTACTCAAGCAGCTGATTAAGCTGTGCTTGTGGCAACTTAAAGTAGCAATCGCGTAGCAGCGACACTAAGTCATAACACAGCGGCCCGCGCACGGCATCTTGGTAATCTATAATTGCCCACTGCTCATTGCTATACATAATATTACGGCTGTGATAATCACGATGAACCGTGACCGTAGGCTGCGCTAGCATAGCGTTCGTTAATAGCTCACAGCTTTGCTGCCAAAGCGTTTGTTGCTCAGTACTCAATGTTAAGCCAATAAAATCAGTAACCAGCCATTGGCTAAAAATATTCAGCTCAAGGTGAATAAATTCTTTATTATAATTTTGCATAGCTGCTGATTCAGGGGTTTTGGCCCAGCTTGCCGCTAAACGGATTAATTGCTTGTAATATTCATCTCTATTTGGCTCATCGAGCTTATCGGCTAAGTGTGTATTTCCTAAGTCACTTAACACAAAAAAGCCCTGTTCTTCATCGCTTGCAATTATTTCAGGCAATAAAAAGCCGTTGTCGGTGAATACTTTATTAAGAGAGATATACGGGGCGTTATTTACTTTTTGTGGGTCGGAGTCCATCACAATAAACGCTTTTCCGGCACAGCTTAAACGGTAATAACGGCGAAAGCTGGCATCCCCAGTAATGGCTACTAAGGAGTGTGGTTTAGCATCAAAGTGCGTATTTATAAATAGTTGTAAATTATCAAAGCGTGTCATTATATAAGATGTCTATTTTTATAGGTCAATTACTGTATTTGCCATTGTTTTCCTTTATTATGTCTAGCTTATAATAAACCAAAGAGCATTAAGGTCGATAAATGAGCAAAACCTGGGGCATATTGATGCTAGGCGTAATTAGCGCACCATCGCTTGCCGAAACTGAACTGGCACACAATTTATGTGGCATTTCAATGCAAACCAGAGCTTGGCAACCTCTACCAAATTTAGCGGTAGGATCGGTTGATATACAAGCTGACGATGTAGAGCTCCTAGGCACACAAAGCGCTGAATTTACCGGCAATGTTGATATTAACACCCTTGATATGAGTTTGTCCGCACAAACTGCGCTTATAGATAAACAGCGCGGTTTGCTTAATGCAAGAGGCCCTATTACTTATCAAGACCGTGTAAGCCAAGTAAACAGCTCAGGTTTAAATGCCGATTTAAATAATTCAGAAATAAGCCTACTAGGTGCCGATTACAGCTTAACAGAGCAACAAGGTAAAGGTGGCGCCGAAAAACTCACTGTCAACGAGTCTGGCTTATTGTTAATGAATGCAAGCTTTACTACTTGCCCAAGCGATACACCCGTGTGGGAAATAGAAGCCGACGAAATTAACCTCTCTCGTGAAGAAGGCTGGGGCGAAACCTATAACGCCGTTTTACGTATTCTTGATACCCCCGTTTTATATTTACCTTATTTCACGTTTCCACTGGATGAGCGACGCAAGTCGGGCTTATTAACACCAAGCGTTTCGAGCTCCGACCGTTATGGCCTTGAAACTGTTACGCCTTATTATTGGAATATTGCGCCCAATTTTGACGCCACTATTACACCACGTTATATGTCGCGCAAAGGCTTACAATTGCAAACCGAGTTTAGATACCTCACGGAGCAACATGAAGGCTTAGTCGGTATTGAATACTTAGATAGCGATGATTCGGAGCCAAGCCTTGATGAGCGCTATATGTTTCATTGGCAGCAACAAAGCTATTTAAGTGAAGACTGGCGCGCCAATATTGATGTAACTAACGTCAGTGATGACAACTACATCACCGATTTAAGCTCTAATTACGCAAATAAAACCGATACCCAACTTTATCGTACCGGCTCTGTGACTCACCTTGGTGACACATGGCGTACCGATATTAAATTTCAAAACTTTGAAGTACTGGGCGATCACTTAGAGTCGTATGCCGCGGTTCCACAAATTAGCTTTACACAAACCGCCCCATGGCGTTTTGATAACTTTGACTTTAGTTTGTCGGGTGAAGTAAGCCACTTTACCAACGACTCTTCAAAAATTGCCATAGACAGTGCTACCCGTGTACACGTAGAGCCAAAAGCGCGCTTTAACTACGCAACACATGCGTGGTCGTTTCTCTCAGAAGTGAGCTTATTGCAAACTAACTACAAGCAAAGTGGTAATTTAACGGGCACTCAATATAGCGATAGCGTTTCGCGTACCTTGCCAAAAGTACGTTTGTACTCGCAGCTTAATTTTGAACGTGACACCTCGACCTTTTTTGAAGATGGCATTCAAACTCTTGAGCCACAAATACAGTATTTATATACCCCTAATAAGGATCAATCTGAGATAGGCCTATTTGACACCACTCGCCTACAGGATGACTTTTTTGGCCTATTTAGAGATACGCGCTTTTCGGGTGTAGACCGTATAGCCGCAGCTAACCAATTTACGTTAGGTGCAACAACACGCTTATTTGATAATAAACACGAAGAAGTGTTTAACTTTAGCGCGGGTCAAATTTTTTACCTAAACGACTCGGCTAAACCTACCGAGCAAGATTTAGACTCAGAGACAAACTACAACGCCCTTTTTGCAGCGCAAACAATGCTACATTGGCACCGCCGTTGGTACCTCTCAGCGGGTATGCAATACGACACGGATGGTAAGCAAATGATCCAGTCAAATGTCACCCTCGATTACAAAGGTGACAATAATGAGCTAGTTCAATTGAACCATCGCTATGCAAATGATGTCTCAGGAAATACAATCGAGCAAACGGGTGTATTTACAAGTATCCCAATTAGTGATCAGTGGCAATTTATTGCAAGCTACCACCGGGACCTTGAAAATAATCGAAGCATCGAATTTTTAAGCGGATTACAGTATGAATCATGCTGTTGGGCAATCCAAATTACTGGTCACCGTCAGATTGAAACCGATTTAAATCAGTCTATCGGGCAGCAACAAGCCACTTTTGATTCAGGTATTAGTTTAAACTTTGTATTAAAAGGACTTGGCAGTAAGAGCCGTTACGATGCACAAAAATTATTACAACAAGGTATTTTTGGCTACCGTAGACCGTATTTTCTTAATAATTAAGGCAAACGAGCAATTAAGGTGATACTTTAAAGCCCTAAAATGCAGTACGCCCTGTTTTAAAGCAGTACTATTAGAAGAGTAGTAAAAAGAATATGAATTTAAAAAAACTATTATCAACAGCTATTTTAAGCTTAAGCTTATGCCATGGCGCATTTGCCGCCCCACAGGAAATCGACAAAGTAATTGGTGTTGTAAACCAAGGCGTAATTTTAAAAAGTGAAGTAGACACCATAATTAATCGTGTTAAAAAGCAAGCCGCAGAGCAAGGCCAACAACTTCCTAAAGACGAAACGCTTCGCGTACAAGCCGTTGAGCGTTTAGTTAACCAAACGCTTATGATGCAAATGGCTGAACGTATGGGCCTTGAAATTTCAGACAGTCAGTTAGACCAAACACTCGCGAATATGGCAAAAGATCAAGGCGGCAGCATTGCCGATCTTCGTCGTACCATTGAAGCCGCTGGCGAGAGCTTTCAAGCCTACCGCGAAGAGATTCGTAAAGAGATCACCACCCAACAGGTTACCCGTGCCAATGTAGATCGTCGAATCTATATTAGCCAACAAGAAGTAGATAACCTGTTAAAAATAATGGAAAGCCAAGGTCAAAACTCTGAAGAGTATGATATTGGCCACATCCTTATTGATATTCCTAACGATGCAACAGCAGATGAAATCACCAGTGCTAAAACCCGTGCTGACAAAGTTATTGAGCTATTAAACGATGGCCAAGAGTTTAAACGCATCGCTATTTCATCATCAGGTGGCTCAAAAGCGCTTGAAGGCGGACAACTCGGTTATATGGGTATCAACGAAATGCCTTCGTTATTTGCCGAAGCTGTAAAAGGTCAAAAGAAAGGCGCTATTGTTGGCCCGCTTCGCTCGGGTGCTGGCTTTCATATAATTAAGGTGCAAGATGTACGTGGACGCCAATTAGTAGAAACTACAGAAGTACGCTCACGCCATATTCTTATTAAGCCTTCAATTATTTTAAGTGAAGAAAAAGCACGTAGCATGCTAGCAGGATTTGCCAAAGATTTACGCGCAGGAAACGCTGACTTTGCTGAGCTTGCTAAAGAATACTCAGAAGATCCAGGCTCAGCCCTTAAAGGCGGTGAGTATGATTGGACTGACCCTACAACGTATGTACCGGCGTTTAAAGATACTTTGTTATCACTTGATAAAAATCAAATTAGTGAACCATTTAGAACACAATTTGGTTGGCACATAGTACAACTATTAGATAAACGTGTAGCAGATAAAACCGAGCTAGCTAAACGTAACCGTGCGCACGGCATGTTGTTTAATCGTAAATTTAAAGAAGAAAGTTTTAACTGGCAGCAAGAAATGCGCGAACAAGCCCATGTTGAAATTTTCCCTATAGACGAGTAATTATGACATTACGAATTGCAATTACCCCGGGTGAACCCGCGGGGATTGGCCCTGACTTGCTGCTGCAATTAGCGCAGCAACCATGGCAAGCTCAACTGGTCGCTATCGCCGACAAACAGTTATTAAAAGAACGCGCTCAACACTTGGGCCTTAATATTGAGCTAATTGATTTTGATGAAAATGCCCCTGCAGCTATAGCGCCTGCAGGTAGCATTTATATTCACCAAGTAGATTTAGGCACTGACGTTAAGCTAGGTGAACTAGACGACTTAAACGGCCAATACGTGCTTGATACCTTACGTATTGCCAGCGAAAAAAATATGGACGGTACCTTTGATGCCGTTGTCACGGGCCCTGTTCATAAAGGGATTATTAATAAAGCCGGTATTTCCTTTAGTGGCCACACTGAGTACTTTGCTCAGCAGTCGGGCACCTCTGATGTAGTAATGATGCTAGCAACTGAAGGCTTGCGTGTTGCCCTAGTAACAACGCATATACCGCTGGCTTATGTATCGCGTGCAATTACACAAGAGCGCTTAACTAAAGTTATTAGTATTTTAAACCACGACTTACAAACTAAGTTTGGTATTGAGCAACCGAAAATTTTAGTGTGTGGATTAAACCCCCATGCCGGCGAAGACGGTCATTTAGGCACTGAAGAAATAGAAACAATTTCACCTACGCTTGAGCTCTTAAACAGCCAAGGCATGAATTTAATTGGTCCGCTTCCTGCCGATACCCTATTTCAGGATAAATACCTCTCTCAAGCCGATGCCGTGCTTGCTATGTATCACGATCAGGGTTTACCTGTGCTAAAATACAAGGGATTTGGTAACTCGGTAAATATAACCTTAGGTTTACCATTTATCCGCACTTCGGTTGATCACGGTACTGCGCTTGATTTAGCAGGCACCGGGGACGCTGAAGTTGGCAGTTTTGAATTAGCGATCCGCGAAGCAATTAAGCTCGCCCATGAAAAAGCACAGAATCAATGACCGATAAAGTACATTTAGGACACCGCGCCCGTAAACGTTTTGGGCAAAACTTTTTATTTGATGAATCTATCATTGATAAAATAGTGACTGCAATCGATCCTAAACCACAAGACAACCTAGTAGAGATTGGCCCAGGTTTAGGCGCAATTACCGAACCTGTTGCCGATTTAAGCGGCCAACTTACTGTTGTTGAGCTAGATAAAGACTTAGCTCAGCGTTTAATTGAGCACCCTTTTTTAGGTCCTAAATTAAACGTAAACCAAGGCGATGCAATGAAGTTTGACTTTGCAAGCCTTGTACGCGATGACAAAAAATTAAAAGTGTTTGGTAACCTGCCTTACAATATTTCTACGCCATTACTGTTTCATCTTTTTGAGTTTGCTGATCATATTGAGCACATGCACTTTATGCTGCAAAAAGAAGTAGTAAAACGTATGGTTGCAGGCCCAGGCAGCAAAACTTTTGGCCGCTTAAGCGTGATGACACAATACTACTGCCACGCAATGCCCGTGGTTGAAGTACCGCCAGAGTGTTTTAAACCAGCACCTAAAGTAGACTCTGCGGTTATTCGTCTGATCCCTAAAAAAGCCGAGCAACGTACCGCTAAAAGCGTGAAAATTTTAAACACCGTGTGTTTAGAAGCCTTTAACCAACGCCGTAAAACATTGCGTAACAGCTTAGGCAACTTACTCACCGCAGATGAGCTTACCAGCATTGGTATTGATATTACTTTGCGTGCTGAAAGCCTAACGTTACAACAATTTATTGATATAGCTAATTGGATTTATGACAACAAGCAGTAATATTGGCTCTCCTGTAAAAGTCTCTGTAGAGACTTTTTATGTTGAAGGGCAATCTCAGCCTGAGCTAGAAAAGTACGTTTTTGCCTACTCAGTGACAATTAAAAACCACAGTCTTTGCAGCGCTACACTTTTAAGCCGTTATTGGTTGATCACCGATGCCAATGGTAAAGAAGTTGAAGTAGAGGGCGAAGGCGTTGTGGGCGAAACCCCCGTTATAGGCCCAGGCGAAACTTACAAATACACCAGTGGCGCAATATTAGACACCCCTGTTGGCACCATGCAGGGACACTACACACTGCGCAATGAGTTTGGCTCTGAGTTTGAAGCACCTATAAGCGTATTTCGTTTAGCGTGCCCTAACATTTTACATTAGTAAAAAGCGCCATGGCTGATTACGCAATTGGTGATTTACAAGGCTGCTTTAAAGAGTTTAGCCGCTTGCTCAAACGGGTTGACTTTAACCCAAGCAAAGATCACCTTTATTTAGTGGGCGATATCGTCGCACGTGGGCCGGACTCCCTAGCCTGCCTAGATTATATTTATCGCCATCAAGACAGCATGACTGTTACTTTAGGCAATCATGATTTACACATGGTTGCCTGTCACTATCTTAATAAGCCAATCAACCCCAAAGATAAACTCGGTGCTATTTTTGATAGTAAAAAGCTTCCTCACTATATCGCCTATTTGCAAACTCAGCCGCTTGCTATTTATTTAGCACAGCACCGCAGCTTTATATCGCATGCAGGGCTTAACCCTAATTGGTCTATAGAAAGCGCACTTAAACACGCACAGTTTGCTCAGCGTTGTTATCAATCGGCAAATGCTAAGCACTTTTTTGAAAAAATGTATCAGCCTCATCCCGCTATATGGCATGACGATTTAAACGAATTTGATAAGTTTAGGTACATTGTTAACTACTTTACCCGCATGCGCTTTTTAACCAGCAACAACACGTTAGAGCTTAGTGCGAAAGGCGCAATTAGCGATAATAAAACGTTAACAGCCTGGTTCACTCACCCTAATATAAAAGCATTAGAAAACAACCTTATATTTGGCCATTGGGCCGCTCTTGAAGGGGTTACTCAGCTCAATCACATACATGCGCTCGATACCGGATGCATATGGGGCGGTGCTTTAACGATGATGAACTTGCAAACTAAGCAAAAAATAGTAGAAAAGCCGACGCTTTTATCTAAATAAACTGTAAAACCCCAGCACATATGTTAAATTTAAATTAATAGATATTAATTGCTTAACTTATTGGTTAAAAAGCCGATAAGATGTGATTGAAGTACTTTAATTGGAAATCCATATGAATCTGACAGTAAGCCAACGAATTTGGTGTGGTTTTATATTTATCACCTTATTACTCATAATCATTGGTGGTAACTCTTTAATAAAAATTGCGAGCATTGACCGCTCTACCCAGCAGGTAAACCAGTTATCACTGCCCGCGCTTAATAAAAGCTCAGAACTACAAGCTGAATTTATTTTAATGAGTAAAGCAGCCCAAGCTAGTTTTTATACCACCTCAAGCGCACAGCTCACCCCTATAAAACAAAAAGTACTTGAGCAAAAAGACAAATTCAACTCGCTGCACGCCGACCTTCAACGTGTAGTAAAAAACGATGCATCACTGAGTCAAAAAAGCCAAGCAGTAGAAAAAACCTACTTAAGCTTTTTAGGTACGGTCGAAAACCTATTAGCTGATAAAGATAAACAACTAGCACTTAAGAAAACCCTCACAGCACAGCTTGAAACAATTGAGATTGCAGCTGAAGATGCCAACTCAGTCGTGCTTGATATCACAGATATTACTAACTTTGAGCAAAACCACCCACGCGCTTACCAAGCTGCAAACAACTTAGAAAACAACTTTCTGTCTGTGGTGAGTAACAGTACCGATATGCTCACGGTTAAAACGACAAACACCTTAGATATTGTAAAAAATGAGCAAGCTTATTACCTTGACGAAGTAATTCGTACTTTAACGTTAATAAAGCCAGCTATAGAGCAAGATAACAACGACCTATACAGTGATTTACAAGCATACGTTGATACGCTGATAGAAAATATTAGCGGTAATAATAGCCTAGCGGCCAATAAGCAGCGCCTTATTGACGCTATCGCACTTACCGAAAAAGAACTTGCCCAATCAGAGCAAGCGACCACTATGGCACTGTCGCAAATTGATGATTTAGTAACACAAGCAAGTACTGTAGCTTACAAATTACAAGAAGGTGTTCGCGAGGATGTAGACTCAGCGACGCTCTGGACATGGGCAGGTATGATCATCGCAACGTTAATTGCAATTGCAATTGCGATTCTTACCGTTAATAGAATCACTAAGCCACTGGCTGAGGTTAATCGGATTTTAGATATTGTTGCCAGCGGTGATATGACCCAACGCTTAGATGACTCTGCAAAAGATGAATTTGGCGAGCTATCAAAAAGCTGTAACACCCTTATAGATAGCTTACGTAGCTTAATTAAAGGCATTATTTCACGCTCAACTCAATTAGCAGCGGCGTCTGAGCAAACATCGGCCATTACCGGTGAGTCAAGCCAAGCTATTCGTAACCAACAAGCACAAGTAGAGCAAGCGGCAACCGCCACAACCGAAATGAGCAGCACGTCGCAAACAGTAAGCAACAGCGCACAGCAGGCACTTAACGAAATAAAAAATGCCGATAAAGAAGCTGAACGTGTAAAAGGTATATCTCATCAAAACAAAGCCACTATTGAACAACTTGCTCGCGAGGTGGACGATGCATCAGGTGTTATTAATAAGCTTCATCAAGACAGCGCATCTATAGGCAGTATTTTAGATGTAATACGCGGCATTGCAGAGCAAACCAACCTATTAGCACTTAACGCTGCAATTGAAGCAGCACGTGCCGGTGAATATGGCCGAGGTTTTGCGGTAGTAGCGGATGAAGTACGCTCATTGGCAAGCAAAACGCAAGAGTCGACCCAAGAGATACAATCTATGATTGAATCGCTTCAAAGTGGCGCAGAAGCGGCTGTAACAGCAATGGATAAAGGTAAACAGCAAGCAGAATCATGTGTTGAACAAAGTGACTTAGCAAGCAGCGCATTAGATTCAATTACACTTGCCGTATCGCAAGCACACGATGTAAGTGAAGAAATCTCTACCGCAGCTCAAGAGCAACAACAAGTATCACAAGAAATTAGTGAACGTTTAGAATCTATTGTAGCCATAGCCGAGCAAACAGCTGAGGGTGCAAATCAAACAAACATTTCAAGTTCAGAAGTAGCCAAACTTGCTGAAGAGCTAAGAATATCGGTAGAAAACTTTAAGGTGTAATGCACACCTAACAGCAGTAAATTAACGCAATAAAAAACCCGATACTGTTACTCAGTATCGGGTTTTTTGTTTACTTGTTTTAACGCTTAGCGAGAAGCACGCTGGCGATTGCCGCCCACTTTAGGCTTAGTGTTAGCCTTTTTAAATTGGCTAAACCCAGTATGGCGCGTTAAGGCTGGGCGCCCTCCTTTACCTTTACCAGCACCTTTATGTGCTTTTTCATCGCGGCCTTCTTCTGGCACTAAGCAATTTGGGCCTTTACCTATTAAATTGGCTTTCCCCATACTACGCAGTGCATCGCGGATCATTGGCCAACCCGATGGATCGTGATAACGCAATATGGCTTTGTGTAAGCGACGTTGGCGCGCTCCTTTTGGCACGGGTACTTGCTCTTTGTTGTTTTTAATATTACGCAATGAGTTCATTTCTGTATGGTAAATGGTGGTTGCATTGGCCATAGGCGACGGGTAAAAGTTTTGTACTTGGTCTAACTTAAAGTCGTTAGATTTAAGCCACAATGCCATGTTAACCATGTCTTCGTCTTTGGTACCTGGGTGCGCTGAAATAAAGTACGGTATTAAATACTGCTTTTTACCCGCTTCTTTTGAGTACTTATCAAATAGTTCTTTAAATTGATCGTAAGCACCCATGCCCGGCTTCATCATTTTAGACAAAGGGCCATCTTCTGTGTGCTCAGGGGCAATTTTTAAATAGCCACCCACATGATGTGTCACCAGCTCTTTTACATAGCGAGGGTCTTGTACGGCTAGATCGTAACGAACGCCGGAGGCGATCAAAATCTTTTTAATGCCTTTCACTTCACGGGCTTTTTTGTATAAATCGATAGTAGGTGTATGGTCTGTGTCCATGTGCTTACATATATCAGGGTAAACACATGAAAGTCGTCTACAGGTACTTTCTGCTTTTTTGCTCGTACAGCGTAATTTATACATGTTGGCCGTTGGGCCACCTAAATCAGAAATAACACCGGTAAAACCAGGTACTTTATCTCTAATTTGTTCTATTTCATCAATAATCGACTCTTGCGAGCGACTTTGAATAATACGTCCTTCATGCTCGGTAATAGAACAGAACGAACAGCCACCAAAACAGCCACGCATAATATTAACCGACGTTTTAATCATATCGTAGGCTGGTATTTTTGCATCACCATAACTTGGGTGCGGTATACGCTGATAAGGCAAACCAAATACATCATCCATCTCATGGGTTTCGAGCGGAAATGCCGGCGGGTTAACCCAAATAGAGCGATCGCCATGGCGCTGAAATAACGCACGAGCACAACCTGGATTGGTCTCTTGGTGCAAAATGCGCGAGGCATGAGCATAAAGCGGTTTATTAACGCTTACTTGCTCAAATGCAGGCAGTTTAACGTATGTTTTTTCCCACGGTTTAGGGCGCGCAGGCTGAATGGTAATGGGTTTAGCGGCCTCGGCTTTTAAATCAATACCGGCTTGCTTAAACTCTGATTTACTACACCCAACATCATCAGCCCCATAGGGGTTTGGGATAGGATCAATTTTGCCTATTTTATCAATCGCTGTTGAATCACTTCCGCGCCAGCCCGGTATTGGCTCTTTACGAATAACCGCTGTACCACGAATATCCTGAATTGTATCCATAGTTTCGCCAGCGGCTATACGGTGGGCTACTTCCACCAGCGGGCGCTCTGCATTACCATAAATAAGGATGTCGGCTTTGGCATCAAATAAAATACTACGGCGTACTTTTTCTTGCCAGTAGTCGTAATGAGCAATACGGCGCAAGCTTGCTTCAATACCACCAATAACAATAGGCACACCTTTGTAGGCTTCGCGTAAGCGCTGAGAGTAAATCATCACCGCACGGTCAGGGCGCTTACCACCCACATTACCTGGTGTATAGGCATCGTCATGGCGCATTCGTTTTTCTGCCGTGTAGCGGTTGATCATCGAATCCATGTTGCCGGCTGTTACACCAAAAAATAAGTTTGGTTTACCAAGCCCCATAAAGGCATCTTTTGATTGCCAATCTGGCTGAGCAATTATACCCACTCTAAAGCCTTGCGCTTCAAGTACACGGCCAATTACCGCCATACCAAAACTAGGGTGATCAACATAGGCATCGCCGCTAATAATTATAATGTCGCAGCTATCCCAGCCAAGAGCGTCCATTTCTTCGCGAGTGGTAGGTAAAAATGGGGCGGTGCCATAACATTCAGCCCAATATTTGGGGTATGAAAATAGCGCGCGTTCAGCTTTAAGGGAGCTCATAGTTTTGGCCGTAGAATAACAAAAGGCGCGAATTATATCCTAATACATTGCTTATTTATACAACATTGCCTAGAGATATCGCGCCTACTGTAAAGTCTGTTGATATTAAGTTTTTTTATTTCGCTCTTTAATAAACTCTAAAAGTTCGTGCTCAGGCATCGGCTTAGCGTACATAAAACCTTGTACTTCATCACACCCTAAGTTTTTCAAAAACTCTGCCTGCTGCTGTGTTTCTACACCTTCAGCAATTGTTTTTAGTCCTAGTTTAGCACCAAGCGACACCACCAAAGCAGCAATAGCACCGGTATCGTTATCAGGTAAATCTTTTACAAATGCGCGGTCTATTTTAAGCCTATCAAGCGGTAAACTTTGTAAGTAACTTAACGAAGAAAAGCCCGTTCCAAAATCATCAATCGCTACTTCTACGCCTAATTCTTTTAACTCTTTTAGGGTATTGATCACGGTTTCTAATTCATCCATTACCACGCTTTCAGTCACTTCTAACTCTATATTGCAGGGTTTAACGTCGTACTTTTGTAAGGTGTTTTTTACTGTTGAAGCGTAGCCTTTAACCTTAAATTGCGGCACAGATACATTTACAGCAATGCAAATTTCTTCACCGAGTGCCTCTAAGCGTTTTTGCTGTTGGCAAGCTTGTTCTAAAACCCATTGGCCAATATCAACAATTAAACCGGCATCCTCTGCTAAAGGCACAAACACCGCAGGAGATATAAACGAGCCATCTTCTGATGGCCAGCGCAGCAATGCTTCACAGCCAATCAAAGATAAATTATCAAGTGAAAGCTGAGGCTGATACCACACTTGGAGTTTTTGCCGAGCAAAGTCATGACGTAACTGCCTAATAATACCTAAGCGCCAAGCCATTTTGTCTTGCATATCAATATCGTAGTAAATACCCTCTTTGCATTTAAGCTTTTTAGCTTGGTTTAATGCAATATAGGCAACTTTGAGTGTATCTAACCCAGTACTTTGAAAGTCTTGCTGCTGACATAAACCAATTCTAAAATCGACAGGCAAAATATGCTCGCCAGCACTAAAAGGCACACTTAGCACGTCGTTAAATTGTTCAAGGTCAAACTCCGTTTGGCGAATAATAAAGCCAAATACATCTGCGCCAATACGCGACAATAACTTTGCGTCTGGGTAAGCATCTTTAAGCCGCTTTACAATCTCAATTAACAAATGATTGCCAATTTCTTGTCCTAAGCCATTGTTAATATCTGCAAAACCAATCACATCAATTAATACAAAAACGTAGTCATTAACATGTGGTTTTTGATAACGCACCACCCGCTCAATAAAATTAGTACGATTAGAAATACCGGTCAGTACATCTTTGTAGGCCGCATCTCTTAGTTTTACAAACAGCCTTACGTTATCAAGGGCTACACTCACATTAGTAAGAAAAATCTCTGCAAATTGCAGCTGCGCATCACTCGGTTTATGCTCGCACTCTAAATAAATAGCAGCCTGGCGGTGCTTACTTTTAACAATAAAAGTTACGCTCGAATCAGTTTGGCAATGCTGGGCCGACTCAAAACACTGATCTACTTGTTCAAGCGCAACGCTATCAACATTAGCAAGCTTTTCACCAAAGTAGCTCTCATAATGGCCACTACCACCCAATACTTGAATAAAGTTATCGCCATCTAGCTTACTGCATACCAACCCAACTTGTTGACACTCTAAAATAATGCCCAAGTGTTTAATAATCTCTTTGCACAACACTTTAATATCGGTAAGCCCTAAAATAGACTTTGAAGCCGAAACAATGGTGTTCATCGCATCACTTTGATACTCAAGCTGGCATACTTGCTCGTACGAGCGAATAGCGGTAATTAAAGAAGTTACTAATTTAGAACGAGTTAACTCTGTTTTTGTTTTATAGTCGTTAATGTCATATTCGCGAATTACTTTTTCTTCTGGGGTGTTGCCCGCTTGGCCGGTTCGTAAAATAATTCGCACATGCTGATTGTTAAGCTCTTCGCGTACGCGTTTTACAACTTGCAAACCCGCATCATCAGATTCCATCACTACATCTAAAAAAATAACGGAAATTGTATTATTGTTTTTGAGTATTTCGATGGCTTCGCTGCCAGAGTACGCATCGTGAAAACGCAGCCCTGCCCCCCAAAACTCTACGCCCGACAATGCAAGTTTAGTCACTGAATGTATTTCAGGATCGTCATCAACGATCAAAACATCCCAAAAATCAGATAATTCTTGGGTTATTTCTTCTTCGCTGTCTGGCGCTAAAAATAAAAAATCGCTTTGCTCTGACGACATTATCTACCCTTTATCAGTTTTAATACTTATATAAGCTCATACCTATGTGCTAAAAATATATTTTTGGTTTATAGGCTAATTCATACTATAGTCGATTAATAAAAAGTTGTTATATTTCAAACTAAAAAACTCGTAAAAGGTGTGCCTATTAAATTTTTTAAAATCCTTATAAAAACGCTCTTATTGTTAGTTTTAGTGGCTATTTTGATTGGTTTAACCCTGCCGCAAAATTACAGCGTAAATAAAAACATACAAATAAATGCCAATGTAGCGACCGTTAAATCGCTGGTGTCTGACTTTAGCCTTTGGCATACATGGTCACCTTGGGGGAAAGTAGATCCGTCTATCACTTTTACTTTAGGCGAACCTAGTCGCGGCATAGGCGCGCATCAATCGTGGCAAAGCGACTGGGGGTATGGAGAAATGACCATTACGTCGCTTTCACAAAATAAAATGACCTTTAATGCACTTTTAAAAAATGAGCATATTATTGAAGGTGAAATTACATTTACCGAAGTAGAAGGTGTGGTAAATGTAACGTGTAATATTAATGGCCAAACCAATACCCCGCTAATTTCGGGTTATCTATCAATTTTTAGTGAGTATGTATTAAGCAATACAGTGTCACTTGGCTTAAATAACTTACAAACAGTGGCGCAATTACGCGACCAAAAAACACAGCTGGATAACGATGACAGTAAAATCAGCCCAAGCGAGAATTAACCTCGCCAATATCATTGAGTCTTTACTTGGCTACCCCGTAAAAAAAATAACCACAAATACTGGGCAACCAAGTACAGATCAAAGTTACGGCTCTAAAGGCGATCTAAACCCGCTTTATCACATAAATAGCGATAACCCTATTTTAGCGCGCGCCCAAAAGCGTCAAGATTTACTGCTTATAAAACAGCAGCAAAATATAGAAACCATTTTAGCTAAAGCAATGGGATTTTGCCCCGATGTGGCAAGCAATAAACAACCAGATGCCGACTGGGTAGAGCGCTTTATTGCCTTATGTGAAGACACCTCAAATGAATCGATGCAAACACTGTGGGCTAAAATTTTAACTGGCGAGACGCTCAACCCCGGTACATTTTCTATAAAAAGCTTACAAACACTCAAGCATATGACCCAACGCGAAGCAGATGCATTACAAAAGTGTGTATCGCTGAGTAGCTACAACGCAAAAGACGACAGCCACTTTATTTTATTAGGGTTTTATAAAAAGCCTTCGCTTTTCGACTTACTACGAAAAGGCAATAAGGTATCGCTAAATTTAGGAAAAACGGGGATCAGCTTTCCTGATATTTTAACGCTAATGGATCTTAATTTACTCTACAGAAAAGAAATAGAATCGGCGGTATTAAAAGCAGGCCAAGAGCTCACCCTGTCGTTTTTATCGCAAAAGGTGACGTTAAAAGCTAAAAGCAGTGACTTAGTATTAAGCTATTACAAGTTTACCCAAACTGGCGATGAGCTTTCTAAGCTTATAAATTACCCGGTAAATAAGGTGTATAAGCAATTAATTAATAATGCATTGGAGGGAGAATTTGATTTAACGTGGCATGTTAATAAATAACACACCACGCTGTAAGCTCACTAATTAAAAGTGAACTTGAATACCCGCAAATGGGCCTGATGCGTCAATATCGGTGTTAATATCATCAACATCATCTAGCTCTAACGTCATAGAACGGTAACCTGCTTTAATAGCTACATCTACCGCTAGGTTATCAATAAGTTCATACGCTACGCCTACTTGGTAGTCTTGTACTTTACTATCGTCGATAGCTAAAAAGCTGCCTTCAAAAAACACGCTTAAACCCGTAAATGGTAAGCCTGCTTCAGCACGGCCATACGCAAGTGGAACAAAGCCCGAAAAATCTTTAGTTTCAGTTTGAGAAAGCTCTTCTTCAGGATCATAGCTTACTGTAATTTCACCGTCGAATTGCTTAACATTTAAACCTAAATCAATTGAAATTAAATCGTTATCGAAGATTTCATAATAAAGAATATAATCAATGTGCGATAAATCACTAACAGTATTTACTTTTCTGTTTGTATCAAAGGTACTGCCATTAAAGCTAAACGTATCACCGATAACCGCATCACCATCAAGTTCAAGTTCTGTATATTTTAGCTTTAGGTTAGGAACTAATGGCACTGGGTGCTCAAGTGCTGCGTAATAGCTAACAAATGTTTCATCCTCAAAATCAAAACCTTGAGATGCTTTATCTTTATAAGAAAACTGACCGTCGTTATCTGACTTCCACCCATCAACACCTACGTATAAACCTAGTAGAGTGTCAGCTTGCGCTGCTGGTGCTAAACATGCCATTGAAAGGGCAGCTGCTAAACAATACTTTTTCATTTTTTATCCTTGAGCTAGTAGTTCGCTAAGTTCGATTAAAGCCGCATTGGCTCTTGAAATATAATTTGCCATAACTAAAGAATGATTTGCCACAAAGCCAAAACCATTCCCGTTTAATATAATTGGGCTCCACACGGTTTCTTGTGTTGCCTCAAGCTCACGTATAATTTGCTGTAAGCTTACACGTGCATTTTTCTTTTCTAATACATCAGCAAAGTCATACTCAACCGCTTGTAAAAAGTGTAATAACGCCCACGTTGCACCGCGCGACTCATAAAACACGTCGTCTATTTCCCACCACGACGTTCTTACTTGTTGCTGAAGTGGTGTATAGGTCGCTTGCGTGTTTGAAGAATTACCGGCTAAATCGGTGTTTACTTTGTCTTGGCCAACACTTGCACTTAAACGCTGACTTAAACTGCCTAAACGCTTTTCGGCTTCTTTAAGCCAACTACGTAGGTTATCTGCGCGCGCATAAAACTGGCTATCACGCTCATGCTCGTTAGCAATTTGTGAGCGGTACACAAGAAGGTAGTCTATTCCCTTTTGGTACTCTCCCTCGGCACTTGGCCACGCCCATGCCTCAGAGCTAATATTAAATTGTGGCTGCGCTTTTTTAAGGGCTTCATGTTCGGTAGATTGCGACTGTGAGCGGCTAAAGTCTTTACGCATTGATAGCGCTAAATCACGCACCATTTCAAGCGCGCCATATTCCCACGCTGGCATGTCATCCATTATCACACTTGGCGGCATCACATCGTTTGATAAATATCCACCTTGCTTATCAAGTAATGTGCTAGCAACGGTAATAAGCGTTGAGGTGGTTGTATAGCCTGTTACCATTTTTTCGTTGCGTGCTTGCGCCGTTTCTTTTGCATTAGTTACTACGTTAAAACGTGCCGGCTCAATGCTCCAATAAACTGCAATAGCGTAAAAAATAATAAGTAGTACCACTAAGGCACCAGCTATTTTTCCTTTATGTTGCGACATTTATCCTCCTAGTGATGAGCGTGTTGTTTTTTAGATGGCTTTGAATGCGCAGCTTGCGCTTCAAGCGAAACCACTTGAGCATTAGTAAACAAGCGGTTACCGTCACTAAAATATAGCGTGAGTTTACGTTCTTGCCCTACTTTTAGTGGCTCTTGTGGATCAAATACCATTAAATGGTAACCACCAGGCTCAAAGCTTAGGCTTTCATGGCCCTTAATAGTAACGGCTTTAACCTGTTGCATTTTCATCATGCCATTGACATGTTTGTGCTCATGTATTTCTACACGGCCTAAACCTTCGATGGTTGCTTTAGTTAATTTAGCAACACCACCACCGTGGTTAGAAATTGTTAAATAGCCAACACTCGACTTACTACCAGGCAAAAACGCCCTTACTTGTGCATGGCTTACTTCAAGCTTAGCTTCGTCTGTATCGTGGCTGTGCCCAGCGTGTGCAGCAACCGATGACGAAAACACATTAATCATTAACGCCGAGGCCATAAAAAAGCACTGCTTCATCATCGCTTTATTCCTTGTGAAAGCATAAAATTTCACTTTAAATTTAACATAGTTAACTAATAATAGTCAGTTAAATTAAGGCTTAAGAGGTTACTTTTTTGTTATCGAGCACCAACCAGCACAGTACAGCTACAAATAATAATGGCCAGGCTATCATCACTGAACCAAATAACAGTGCCAAAATGGTGCCAACCAGCGCGACAATCCCTGCGCCTATTAACCCCATGGTCACTAAAGCCATTACGGCTACCACTGCAATAATAGCGACTAATACGCCAGCCAGCTCCAGTCCTACCCAGCTCATATCTGCAATCCACAGTGGAAACTGCCATGAATCAAAATGTATTAGCGACACAGTATCAGTAAAAAGTAACACATATACGACAACACATATTGCTAAGGTTTTCATATCCCTCTCCTAATACGCACGCTCTTCAAGGCAGCAGTGAGCAATCAAGTAACCAAGCGCCACCGCAAACGGAAAACTTATAAATAATAAAATAGTTACTAAGCGTGTTGACCACACTGGAAAATCAAGGCGGCGCGCTAACCCACTGCATACGCCCGATATTTTTTTATTCAGTGAATCTTTGTACCAACCACGCTGTGTTTTAAAGTTATTCATACTCTACTCCTTAAGCGCTTGGCGCAGTTGTATTGCTATTACTTTGCTTAACACTGGCTTTTAAACGAGCCAGCTCTGCATCTATTTTTTCATTTTTAACTAAAGACTCGATTTGCTCAGCGGTTGATTGCGCTGTATTTGTAAGTTCATAAGCATCAACCTGTGCTTCTATGCCTTCCACTTTTTGCTCTATCATTTCAAAGCGAGACAAAGCATTTGCGACGTTGTCGCTGTGTAATTGCATGTTCACTTTTTCACGTGCAGCAACAATATCGTGGCGTTTTATTAATTGTGCTTGTTTGCTTTTAGCTTGCGCCATTTTTTGCTGTAAACGCTCACAATCTGCCGTAATTTTCTCTATCGACTCTTTTAGAGTATTTAGCTGAGTGTTTTTTGCTGCAATTTGCTCATCTACTCGCTGTTTTTCTACTAACGCAGACTTGGCTAAATCGTCACGGTTTTTAGCAACTGCCAGCTCAGCTTTTGTTTGCCACAAAGTTAAGTCTTTTTGTTTTTGTGCAATTTGGCGTTTAAGCGTTTTTTCTTCGCACAGTAAGGCTGCGGCTGTGCTTCTACATTCGTTAAGCGCTTCTTGCATTTCACTTAGCATAAGGTTGAGGAGTTTTTCTGGGTCTTCTGCTTTATCCAGCATGGCAGCAATATTGGATTGGATAACATCATTTACGCGATTAAATATACTCATTGTTTTGTCCTGTTGTTTTTTAATTGATAACAACAACAGGATTCCAAGAGTTATGCCAAGTAACAAAAAGTTATTTATAATATTTTATATTCAATTAGTTAGGTAACTAACACGTTATTTAAAACTGACTAAAAACTGAATATTAATAAGCGAAAATCACTAATTTATTTATCTTTTGACTAAATTTTAGTTATAAAAAAACCACTTTATAAAGAGGTTTTTTTATAACTGGTCAACGCTTTAGTATTACTCAGGCACAAAACTTAATGCTTTATCCATTACCGACAAATCAGCCTGTTTACCGTGACCGTTTTCTGAAAGGTGACGTCTAAATCCGCGCGCCCCTGGCTGCCCCTGAAAAATCCCCAGCATATGGCGTGCTATATGCCAAAAGTTAGCACCTAAACGCATTTCCTCTTCTATGTAATCATACATAGCGCGCACCACATCGTGACGAGTCTGAGTATTAGCCACCTCACCGTAAATCTTTTCATCCACCTCATTAAGTATAAATGGATTACTATATGCTTCGCGACCAATCATAACGCCGTCAATATGCGCTAGGTGCGCTAGGCTTTCTTCAATTGTTTTAACGCCGCCATTAATGCTTAAGTCGAGCTGTGGGTAGTCTTTTTTTAGTTGGTAAACGCGTGGGTAATCAAGAGGCGGTACTTCACGATTTTCTTTAGGGCTTAAACCATTTAACCACGCTTTACGGGCATGAATAATAAAGTCATCACAGCCAACTTTATGGCTGGCTTCAATTAATGCGCATAAAAACTCATACGAGTCTTGCTCATCAATACCGATGCGTGTTTTTACCGTAACAGGAATACTAACTTCGCTTTTCATTGCCGCAACACACTGTGCAACCAGCTCAGGCTCGGCCATTAGGCATGCACCAAAGCGCCCGTTTTGTACTCTATCTGAAGGGCAGCCTACATTTAAGTTAATTTCATCGTAGCCACGCTCACCAGCAAGCTTTGCACACTTTGCTAGCGCCTCGGGATCAGACCCCCCCAGCTGCAAAGCAACCGGCCCCTCGTGCTGATTAAAGTGTAGGTAATCGCCGCGACCAAATAAAATCGCCCCCGTGGTGATCATCTCAGTGTATAAAACAGCGTGCTTAGTCATCTTACGATGAAAAGTGCGACAATGACGATCAGTCCAATCAAGCATAGGTGCAACAGAAAAACGTCTCGAAAATTTACTTGTCTGTCTAGTTACTTCTGCCATTAATTTCTCTACCTTACCTGCAGTTTATACTTTATGACCCAATTACTATCTTTTTGTGATTTATTGAAAAATTATATACTCATCCACTTGTAAAGTTCATTCAAGCTTATCAATAGATCATTTAACAGCTCCAAAGGTTTATTATATAAGACTACAAGCAATAGGTCATGACAAACTACTTACTTATTATTCTTGATGAAATACACCTAACTCAATATCTGTAAGTGTTCTCATTTACATAAATAATTTTTGCTTCACTTTCATATAGCCTCTTATACTACTTCTATTGCTTGGTAGTAGAGGCTTAATATAATTTTTATACCTTTATTTGCTCCCTTCCTTCCTTACTTATGAATTAATTGCTAACCTCGCATTAACGTTTTTTACTTAAACAATTTTTTGCTAACGGAATAATTATGCTAAAAAAAATATCACTGCTTGTCTGGATGGCAATTAGTGCAAATGCAATGGCTAAAGCCGGTGTTTCCCCTTACTTACCATTGAACCAAGTACCCGAGCTTGAACATCAAATACAACGCCTTTTAGCTGTAAGTAAAAACACCCACATAATGAGTAAACCGTATAAAGCTCACGATATTTACAAGGTGCTGCAAAAAATTAGATTCACACACCCTGAGCTATACCACACGCTTACTTACCAAATAAATCCGTACATTCAAGCAGGGGCGCTTACTTTTGTTAAAGGCACAGCATCTGTAGGAACAAACAATAAAAACTTGCCTAATCAACGAGGGCAGACCACAAAAACAAATTTAATTATCGAAGGTGGCGCTAATTTAAGTTTGGGCGACTATTTCGGTGCAAGCGCCGTAGGGATTATAAATGAAGATGAAATTATCCCAACCCAAAGCATTGTTTATATGGGGTTTAAATACGCTCAGCTAGATATTGGCTATCGCGAACACTGGTACTCTCCTTTTAACAGTAGCGCTATGTTACTAAGCACCCAAGCCGAAACAACTCCATCTATAACTTTAAGTAATGTCGAACCAATTACAGATTTTAAAATACGCTATGACATGTTCATTAGCCAAATGACAGAGCAAAGAGGGATTTTAAAAAACCAAAGGGTCGAAAATCCAGAGGACCGAGAGTACGAGCCTGGTAAACCTTACTTATTTGGCTTACACACCAGCTTTTCTGTCACTGACAATTTAACGATAAGTTTAAGCCGCCTAATGCAGTTTGGCGGAGGCCCGCGTAGCGTAACTTTAAAAGATTTCGCCGAGGGTTTTTTCAGTCCTGGTAGTAAAGATAATGTGGGCGAAGACGATACAGACGACGCTAACTTTGAATTAGGTGATCAACTGGGTGCAGTCGCTTTTAGCTATTCAAATACATTAAATAATCTAGCCTATGAACTTTATGCAGAGGTAGCCCTTGAGGATACTTTAGGTGGTGGCGGCGGTAGAAATAACGCTTACAGCTTCGGCCTATTCATTCCATTTATTAATAAAAACCATAGCATTCGATTTGAGCATAACAATTGGCAAGCGCTTTGGTACGCAAATGGTATATACCTAGATGGCAATAGAAATCATGGTAATGTGATAGGCCATTGGGCTGGTGATGAACATGAATACGAAGACTACGTAGCAGCAAAAGCAATAAGCTTAGATTGGAACTGGCAATTAAATCGAAAAGAGTATTTACAAACTACCCTTCGCGGCTTAAAAAACGCAGGCGACAACTATAAAACAAGTTATGAAATGCAAGTCACTTATAATAAAAAGCTAACCAGGTCTATGTGGGGTGCTAAAAGCTGGGGTGTTGAATTATATACTGGTAAAGATGTATATGGGGACGCATTTTCAAAATTAGCATTTACGGCTAGCTTCAACTAATCAAAACGCCTACACCGTTTTTAAACGTTGTAGGCGAAGCTTTTTAAACGTTACTATTAATCACTACCAAATAAATCACGTGTATACACTTTATCTGCAATGTTGCTAAGCTCCTCAACCATACGATTAGAAACGACTACATCCGATATCTGCTTAAACTCACTTAAGTCTTTTATTACGCGTGAATGATAAAACTCGTTCTCTTTAAGCACTGGCTCAAATACAACAACCTCAATACCTTTAGCTTTAATACGCTTCATAATGCCTTGAATGGCAGAGGCTCTAAAGTTATCAGACCCCGTTTTCATTACTAAACGGTACACACCTACAACTTTAGGGTTACGCTTAATAATTGAGTCAGCAATAAAGTCTTTACGTGTTGTATTGGCATCTACAATAGCGCCAATAATATTGTTTGGCACATTTTGGTAATTAGCACGTAGCTGCTTGGTATCTTTTGGTAAACAGTAGCCTCCGTAACCAAACGATGGATTGTTATAATGGTTACCAATACGAGGGTCTAAGCCTACACCTTGTATAATTTGCTTAGAGTTTAAGCCATGCGCTTCTGCGTAGCTATCTAGCTCGTTAAAATAAGCAACTCGCATAGCAAGGTAAGTGTTAGAAAATAACTTAATCGCTTCCGCTTCCGTTGAGTCAGTGAATAGCACTTCAACATCTTGCTTAATTGCACCTTGCTTAAGTAAGTTTGCAAAAATAGTTGCGCGCTCACTTTGCTCACCTACAACAATACGTGATGGGTGTAAGTTATCGTAAAGCGCTTTGCCTTCACGTAAAAACTCAGGAGAAAATATTAAGTTGTCAGCGTTAAGTTGCTGCTTAATATCAGCCGTAAAGCCTACCGGAATAGTCGACTTAATCACCATAACCGCATCCGGGTTATGTGCCATTGTTTCTTTAATTACGGCTTCAACAGAGCTGGTATTAAAGTAGTTGTTTTCAACATCGTAGTCAGTGGGTGTAGCTATAATTACGTAATCAGCACCTTTATAAGCAGCTACTTTGTCGGTAGTTGCTGTAAAATTTAAGTCATCACGCGTCAAAAACTCACTAATTTCTGTATCAACAATTGGTGACTGCTTATCATTTAAAAGAGCTATCTTCTTCTCGTCTATATCAAGTGCAACCACTTCATTATGTTGCGACAAAAGCATCGCGTTTGAAAGGCCTACATAACCTGTACCTACCACGGCAATTTTCATGCTATTCCCTTAATGTTTTCATTGGTAATTAATAAATATAATTTTATCAGAATTGCACAACATCAGCTATTGAAACGATACAAGGTTAGCATCAAAAGTAAAGCATCATACGTTTGTAGCTAATAAACAAATTTACAATAAACGCATTTTCATGTACTTCATTTGTATAACAAATAAAAACGCGGCATAAAGCCGCGTTTGTTTAATTTTTACAATGTAATTAATTCAAGCTAAACCAATAAGCATTATTACTTATAAGTTTACAACATTGTCAGATTGCAAGGTCGACTCATCGTTAACCAGTGTAGTTAAGTACTGGCCAAAATCGTCGCCAAGCTTAGTATCGCGCATGCCGTATTCAACAATTGCTTTTAAGTAACCTAGCTTATCGCCACAGTCATGTGAACGACCACTCATATGAAATGCTTCAACGGTTTCTTGTGTCATTAACGCATCAATAGAGTCTGTTAACTGTATTTCACCACCAGCGCCTACTGGCGTTTTAGCAAGTAGCGGCCAAATATTTCTACTCAAGACATAACGCCCTACTACAGCAAGGTTTGAAGGCGCTTTATCGGCGTCCGGTTTTTCAACCATTGTTTTAATTGCCGCACTGTTGCCTGGTGTTAGCTGTACGCCGTTAATATCAGCAATACCGTATTTGCTTACATCATCTTGTGATACTGGCTCTAGCATAATTTGGCTTGCTTTAGTCTCGTTAAAGCGTTTGATCATCGCGGCTAGGTTTTCAGTTTTTTGATCTGCCGTATAAGCATCAAGTATTACATCAGGGAGTAATACTAAAAAGTCGTCATCGCCTACAATTGGCTTTGCACACAAAATAGCGTGCCCTAGGCCTTTAGCTTCACCTTGGCGTACACTCATTACCGTTACATCAGGCGGGCAAATAGAGCGCACTTCTTCAAGTAACGCACGCTTAACACGCTTTTCTAAAGTTGCTTCAAGCTCGTAGCTGGTGTCAAAGTGGTTTTCTATGGCGTTTTTAGAGCTATGTGTTACAAGCACAATGTCTTTAATACCAGCAGCTACACACTCACTCACTATGTATTGAATAAGTGGTTTATCTACAATCGGTAGCATTTCTTTAGGAATTGCTTTGGTCATAGGTAACATGCGTGTGCCAAGACCGGCAACAGGAATAACAGCTTTCATGGGTAGTCCTTTAATTTGAAATAAAAATTTATACGTTGATCTTAACTTAGCAACCTTAAAGTAGATACAACCTGAATATATTTAATAACGTGCTTTATAATATTTGGATTAATTGTTCTGCAAATAATAACGCTGACTCCAGCTAAACACTATTATTTCGCGTGGCTAAAGCTTGCTCACGTTAGAAGCGAAGCTTCAAATTTTTTAAAATATAATAACCAAAGTAAAAGCTTCGCGTCTACAATTAAACTCAACATCGTTCAGCTCTTGGCCTAACTATTTGTAATATTCTACTAACTCCTTAATAAAGCGTTCAACTTGCGTTTTAGGTAACTCATTAATGCCAGCAGCGGCAGCACGACCACCGCCCGTATCAAACTTACTACATATATCTACAGCGCCTTGCTTATTGGTAAGAGGGGCTCTAACGCTCACTAAGTAACTACCTTTGTTATTAAACGTAAATACCGCGTGAGCTTTATTTGGAGACTGATTAGCAAGGTCATTACCTAAAACGCCGCTTACTCGACGAGCCCAAGCAGCATCCTCTAATAATATTACTTTAGCTGTATCGCAATCATGGAGTATTTGCGCATTAGCGGCTTTCTCCATATCAGCTTTATAAGCTTGCTCAAGAGTATAATAAACCGAGCTTTTATCGTTTATTGCATCAAAAGGCGACTTATACTGCATAAGCAGCTCGAATAATTCTTCTGGAGCAAAGTGTAAATCTGCCACTTCACTTCCGTAGCCGTTATAGTTTATGTAAGTACCAAATGCTTTTAACTGTGACTTTTGAAGTTCAGTTAATCCAAGCTTATCGGCCTCGCTATCAGCCTTAGCAAATAAGTTATCACCATAAGCGGCAGTAATAGCCCATAAGTGAAATTGTTTATCTAGCAAATCACTGATAATTAAACTTGTACACATATTTGCATCTAAATCTATATGGGCAAATAAATTTGCATGGTTAGGTATATCCCCAGCTTTATGGTGATCAACATACATAACACGAGCCCCAGCACTTAAGGCATCGTGAAGCGCTGGCATATTCTTTTCCATCGAAATATCCAATACCCTAATACAGTCCCCTTCTTGAGGAGTGATTTTTTGCATTAATTGAATATCGCGTTTAACACCCGTTACCTTTACTGTCTCGGTGGGGTTAGCTAATTGCAGCTGTAATAAAGCAATAATGCCGTCGGCATCACCGTTAAAAATGTCATATTTCATAATACTCTCAAGTACCAAAATAGAAAAAGTATACCAATATAATTAAAGGCAGCTCTTAACCTAAGGATAGTAAGCATAGGGTCTACTATCACAAAAAGCGTGTTTATTTTATCAACAAAGCAGCCAAGTACTACCACGCAAAGTAAAGCCATTGGTAAATTTACTAATCAAAAGTAGTTAACTGTTAGTTCCTACAATTTTATTTTTTATCAAATAATCAACAATTTGATCTGCGCATTGTTCAATGGTCTGCTCTGCTGTATGGACATGTATGTCCGGGTTTTCAGGCACATCAAAAGAAGAGCTAATCCCTGTAAAATTTGGAATCTCACCCGCACGCGCTTTTTTGTATAGTCCCTTAGGGTCTCGACTTTCACAAATAGCTAGTGGCGTGTCGATGAACACTTCTATGAATTCACCTTCATTCACTATACTTCGAGCCTGAGCGCGATCAGCTTTAAATGGCGAAATAAACGCAGTAGACACAATAAGTCCTGCGTCCACAAACAGCTTAGCAACTTCACTTATACGACGAATATTTTCAACGCGGTCTTCATCACTAAAAGTGAGCCCTTTGTTTAAACCCATACGGACATTATCGCCGTCAAGTAAGTATGTATGACACCCTAGCGAAAATAGTTTCGCCTCTACAGCATTTGCAACTGTTGATTTCCCTGAGCCACTCAATCCAGTATACCAAAGTAGTGCTGGTTTATGGCCTTTGTGCTGTTGCTTCTGATCTCTCGACACAGTTTGTGTGTGCCATACTATGTTTTCATTTTGGCTCATTAAAGCACCTTTATTTTAAATTATTTAAAGCCTGAAACTTATAACGCTCTATATTATATTGTTTAGAGTTTGCTCACGTTAGAAGCGAAGCTTCTCATGGTTTAGAATGTAATAACCAATGTAAAAGCGCTGCTTTTAAATGCCAGTAAGCTACGCGCCTACAAGTAAATTTAACCACCACGCCAATTTTCAACGTAGGCGTGAAGCTTGCTCACGCAAGAAATTGAAAAATCTACACTTTTATACCAACGCGCCAGCAAGCAAGGCGCCTACAAAAAAATTTAATCACCGCGCCAATTTTCAACGTAGGCGTGAAGCTTGCTCACGCAATAAATTGAAAAATCTACACTTTTATACCAACGCGCCAGTAAGCAAGGCGCCTACAAGTAAATTTAACCACCACGCCAATTTTCAACGTAGGCGTGAAGCTTGCTCACGCAAGAAATTGAAACATCTACACTTTTATACCAACGCACCAGCAAGCAAGGCGCCTACAAAAAAATTTAATCACCGCGCCAATTTTCAACGTAGGCGTGAAGCTTGCTCACGCAAGAAATTGAAACATCTACACTTTTATACCAACACGCTAGCAAGCAAGGCGCCTACAAAAAAATTTAACCACCGCGTAATTTTCGGTGTAGACGTAGAGCTTGCTCACGTTAGAAGCGAAGCTTCTCATGGTTTTAAAATGTAATAACCAATATAAAAAGCGCTGCTTTTGAACACCAGTAAGCTGCGCATCTACAAGACCGAGACCTTCAACGTAGGTGTGAAGCTCTTAACGCGAAGTTATTCAACTAACACCAAAAGGAAAAAACACAGGCACAAATACTAATACAACAAGTGCATACACCATGCTAATAGGTAAGCCTATTTTCACAAAGTCGTTTAACCTGTAATTACCTGCATTAAATACCATCAAGTTAGTTTGATACCCATAGGGGCTAATAAAACTTCCGCTTGCAGCAAACGCTACAGCCATTACAAAAGGCAGCACATCCACACCAAACCCTAAAGCCACGGTATAGCCTATAGGAAACATCAAAGCGGCAGCGGCGTTATTCGTAACAAATTCAGTCATTAGCCAAGTTACTACGTAAACTAATATAAATGCAGTGTACACATACCTTGGGTCATCAAATTGTCCTATAAATCCACCCAGCGATTCAACCACGCCAGAATTAACCAGCGCGTTCGACAGTAAAATTGCAGATGAAACTACCAGCCATATATCAATCGGGAATCGTCTTACTAACTCATTAGTAGTTAAACTACGAGTAAATAAAAGGCCCCCGAGCAATAATACTAGCCCCTCTAATAAATCTAGCACGCCCACAGCCGCCAACGCTATTGTGGTTATAAAGCCACCAATAGAAAGCCATGCTCGCCAACCATTAATTCTACTTTCAGGCTCTACACCAGATAATGTTAAAAAGTTTTTATTTATATTTGTCCTAGATTTATAGTCATCCCCCACGGCTAACACTAAAAAGTCACCAGAGCGAATAACCACATCACCTAACTTACCCGAAACCTGCTCGCCATCACGCCTTATTGCTACTACTGCGGCATCAAATAACGCCCTAAAGCCGGTAGTTTTAAGCGTACGCCCTACTATTATACTTTCAGACCTAACCACTACCTCAGTAAGGTTGCTATTTAAAGTACCATTTTTTTCTGCAAAGATTTCTAAGCCTGAAAACTGTCCTAGTTGCAATAACTTAGTTATGTCTCCACAAAAAATAAGCCGGTCTGAAGGCTGTATTACCTCAGTCGGAGAAACAGGGCTGATAAGTCTGCCTGCTCGCACTATTTCAACTAAAAATAATGACTCTAAATGCCTGAGCCCATTAACTTCAACAGAACGCCCTACCAGTTCAGAATCTGTAGAAACTTTAGCATCAATAAAATACCCCTCTGAAGTAGCATTATTTTGCTCAATACTAGGTAACATTCGGGTGCATAAAAACATAGCTAAACCACAGCAAAGAACCAAAATAGCACCCACAGCAGTAAATGAGAAAAACGATAACGACTTACCCGACGCCTCAATATACATAGAGTTAACGATTAAATTAGTAGATGTACCTATTAGCGTAAGCGTTCCTCCTAAAATAGAGGCGTACGATAAAGGTAATAGTAATTTACTGGCAAAATGATGGGGGTTATTACGGATAGGCGAAAGAAGCGTAGCCACAACCGCAGTATTATTTAGTATAGAAGAAAAAAAAGTGGTAATACCAAAAAGCCGAAACCATGTGGAGTAGTAGTTATCAACAATTGTTTTTGAAGCGATAACTCTTAATAAACGTGTTTTTTCAAGCGCTAACGAACACAGCACCAATAAAATTAACGTTACAAGCCCAGGGTTAGCAATGCTCGTCAAAAATTGCTCTTTACTGACTAAATCACAAGCGATTAAAGCAATAAGTGTTGCACCAAAAACAGCAACAGGTCGCGTTTGTAAAACAATTAAACCTAAAATTGTTAGAGCAAAAATACAAAGCGTTAGATATGCATCCATTGGCATGGTTAAATTAGCTATCCTTAGTTAAAAATTAATGTGCGGGCTTGCAAAAGCCCGCTATATCATGGGTAGCCTAACGGATCGCTTTTGCATCCCAATGCGGAAAGTGCTTACGAACTAACGCATTAAACTCAACTTCAAACGCAGAATACTCGCTTTTAGGTTTGTTGGCCTTACCATCCAATGGCTTACGTATCATACCAGCACCAACCGTTACGTTAGTTAAACGGTCAATGATAATAAATGCACCAGTATGTTTATTTACATCATACGCATCAAATTGCACAGGCGCTGTTAATGCAAATTGGCAGTTTCCAATTTCATTTAGATTTAGCTGCGAAGCCTCTTGCTGCTCTAACGTGTTTACATCAACCTTATAGTTAACAACCTCAGCGTAACCATACACCGATTTGCTTCCTACTTTAATTTCATACTCACGGTCTACATGTAGGGCTTCTTCGGTCATCCATACTACGTCTGCTTCAAAGCTATCAGCTGAGTGTGGCTTTTGATGCGGACGTACCAGCATATCACCACGGCTTACATCTATTTCATCTTCAAGCGTTAATGTAATAGCCATACCTGCAGATGCTTTTTCAAGGTCGCCATCAAAAGTAACAATTGATTTAACCTTACTCTCTTTGCCTGAAGGTAGTGAAGAAACGGTATCGCCTACTCTAATATCACCTGCAGCCACAGTACCGCTAAAGCCTCTAAAATCTAAGTTAGGACGATTAACATATTGCACCTGTAGCCTAAACTCATCGTTTTTCGCATGGTTTACTTGTACAGTATTCAGTAACTTCATTAACGTTGAACCAGGATACCAGCTCATAGCTTCGCTTTCGTTTACGACATTATCGCCACGTAGCGCCGAAATTGGCACAAAACGTACATCATCAAACGAAAGATCCTGCGCAAACTCGCGGTAATCTTTTTTAATGTTTTGATAAACCGATTGCTCGTAACCTACCGCATCCATTTTATTAATAGCGACAACTACGTTTTTAATACCTAATAAAGAGCAAATATAGCTATGGCGACGTGTTTGTACCTGCACACCGTGGCGCGCATCAATTAGAATAATAGCTAAATCACATGTAGAAGCACCTGTTGCCATATTACGCGTGTACTGCTCATGCCCAGGGGTGTCTGCAATAATAAATTTACGTTGGTCTGTTGCAAAATAACGGTACGCAACATCAATAGTAATACCTTGTTCACGCTCAGATTGCAGACCATCTACTAAAAGAGATAAGTCGAAATCGTTATCAGTGGTATTAAACCGCTTTGAATCCTTTTCGATGGCAGCCATCTGATCTTCAAAAATCATTTTGCTATCATAAAGCAAACGTCCAATTAATGTAGATTTACCATCATCCACGCTACCACATGTTAAAATACGTAGCATGTCTTTGTTTTCGTGTACTTTTAAGTAAGCTTCAATATCTGTAGCAAGTAAGTTTGTTTCTTGTGACATAATTTTCTCTGAATTTGGTTCGATAATAAATTAGTTACTTTCTAATAGCTTTTTTACAGCTTTTGATTAGAAGTAGCCTTCCATTTTTTTCTTCTCCATAGAACCCGCAGAGTCATTATCAATTACTCGCCCTTGACGCTCAGAAGTAGTACAAAGCAGCATCTCTTGGATTATCTCAGGAAGGGTTTGTGCTACAGACTCAACAGCACCAGTTAGCGGGTAGCAACCAAGCGTTCTAAAACGAACCATTTTATTTTGTACTTGTTCGCCCTCTTCAAGCTCCATACGCTCATCATCAACCATAATAAGCGTGCCATCGCGCTCAACTACAGGGCGCTCTTTAGCAAAGTATAATGATGGAATTTCAATACCTTCAAGGTAAATGTACTGCCAAATGTCTAGCTCGGTCCAGTTACTAAGCGGGAACACACGAATGCTCTCACCCTTATCTACTTTACTATTATAAACGTTCCACAGCTCTGGGCGTTGGTTCTTAGGATCCCAGCGGTGGTTTTTATCACGGAAAGAATAAACACGTTCTTTAGCACGCGACTTCTCTTCATCGCGGCGAGCACCACCAAATGCAGCGTCAAAATTATTCATATCAAGCGCCTGCTTAAGGCCTTGAGTTTTCATAACATCTGTATGCTTAGCACTGCCGTGTACAAATGGGCTCATGCCCATTGCCATACCTTCTGGGTTTTTATGAACAATTAGGTCAAAGTCATACTTTTCGGCCATTTGATCTCTAAACTGGATCATTTCTTTAAATTTCCAGTTAGTATCAACATGCATAAGCGGGAAAGGAATTTTTCCTGGGTAGAATGCTTTGCGTGCTAAATGTAGTAAAACCGATGAATCTTTGCCCACAGAGTAAAGCATTACCGGATTATCAAACTCAGCAGCAACCTCTCGCATAATATGGATAGATTCAGCTTCAAGAGCTTTCAAGTGGGTTAACTTTTCTTCATTCATAATGTTTGTTCATATCCTAATTTATCAAAATCCATTAAAGCCAATTTTACTAAAATTTACTATTAGCCGATTAAAACTGTTATGCGCTGGTAGTTTAAATTTAATTGACCGTATATGCAATGAGTATACATTTCACGTAAAAAAGTAGGTGCATTTAAAGCCCTTTAAGCGCATTACACCAACCAGCTGCGTCTCTGTAAAAACATAATCGCCCTCGTAAGCGTGAAGCTAGCTCACGTTAGAATCCTAGCTTCTCATAGCTTTAAAATGTAATAACCAATGTAAAAGCGCTGCTTTTAAACGCCAGCAAGCTGCGCGTCTACAAGTAAATTTAACTACCACGCCAACTTTCGGCGTAAACGTGAAGCTTGCTCACGCAAGAAATTAAACATCTATACTTTTATACCAACGCGCCAGCAAGCAAGGCGCCTACAAGTAATTTAACACCGTGCCCCCCGTTGCCCGCGGCTCATCTCTATCACCCGTAGGCGTGAAGCTTGCTCACGCAAGAAATTAAAACATCTACACTTTTATACCAACGCGCCAATTTTCAACGTAGCCGTGAAGCTTGCTCACGCAAGAAATTAAACATCTATACTTTTATACCAACGCGCCAGCAAGCTGCGCGTCTACAAACACAAATTTATTTGCTATCTATACCTATAATCTTTCACTCACTTCCAATGTGACTTATACGGGCCTTTGCGGCCAAGTACGCCATCAATAATGCCTTGAAGCATAAACCCTAAGCGCTTAAGCCTGTTTTTTTGCATTACAGAATTTAAAAAAAGCTTTATAGGCATAAAAAACAAGCACCTTACTTTCCAGTAGGTTGGAACATACGGCCTGCGACTTAAAAGTAAAATATTTCTAAATTGATAATAAAGCCTAATTGGCGCGCCTACTTTATAAGTAACGCCAATAAATTTACTACGTGAGTCGCCAAGCCTATGCACCATTTCTACATTTTTAGCTTTGGCTATATCAAACCCCATACTGCGAGCGCGCCAGCACCACTCATGGTCTACTCCATCAATAAACAACGACTCGTCTTTTAAACCTATTTGGTCAAGTGCACTTAAATCTATCATCATGCCCGAGGCTATAATTTGTGTAACTCCCACTAGGTCGCCGTACTCAAATACCTCTTTTTGTACTTTAGGGTTAACTTTTTTATCTGAAAAACTGCACCTAATGCGCGGGCCAATGGCTACAACGTTTTGTTTAATTTTGTTAGATGCTTTAAGCAAACTACTTAAATTAAACACCATATCGCTGGGGATTAAGCTGTCTTGATCCAGTAAAATCGCATACTCGCACCCTGCTTTTAATAAATACAGTAAGCCGGCATTATGGGCATGCGCTATGCCAGAGTTATCAGCAAGGTGAATATAATGGTAATGCTTAATTACCTTAGTAAAATCATGCGGGGTTGGGCTATTGTCAACAATAACCACTTCTTCGGTTTGCCCGTATAAACGAGTGAGTAGGCGTTCTGTTAACGCTAAATCAGGCTTATAAACAACTAAAACTGCACCAATCATAATTAATTGTGTTTATTTAAGCCTAATATAAAACGGTCGGCTTTATATGCAACTTTTATAATCCATGAGGGCATCATTCGTAAAATTAATACAAACAACGCATAACAATAATTTTGTAAAGACTTTTGCTTAAGCGAGTCCATAGCTAAAAGTCTGGCTTTAAATTCATTTACCGATTTACCCCTACCCCGGCGCTTATAAAAACCGTTAATGCGCCTAAAGTGAAGTAATGGCTCTTTTACATTAGCAAACTTGCAGCCATCTTTAGCCAGTGCAATCCATAGAAAGTAATCTTGCGTGTTACGCATGTTAGGTAAATATCTATGGCCACGTGCAAATACACTATACCTAATTGCCACCGTAGGATGGTTAATAGGGCAACGTCGCGAAAATGCATGAAGCAATTTAGAGTGGGTAAGGGGTAACCTGCGAATACCCGCCCTATTACCTTGCTCATCTACCTCCCAAAGGGCAGAGCCAAGCACATCAACATCATGGTGCTTATCAAGTAGCATTACTTGTTTTTCAAAACGATGAGGTACACAAATGTCGTCGGCATCCATTCTAAAGAAGTATTGAGGATTTAATGGTAGAGTAGAGTCAATAATATAGTTCATACATGCGCTTAAACCTTTGTTTGTGGTGCCATGTACAAGTGCCAAGTTAAGGTTTTCTTTTTCTACCTGAGTTAAATAAATAGCTATATCGTCAGCTACTTCACCATCAAGTACAATCATAAACAAATCTGCTGGTAAGGTCTGATTTAAAACACTTTCAACCGCTTGCTTAACCCACTCTAGCCGGTCGTTAATATAAACAGACATACCACACACTATGCTTACACTACTAGCAAGCGGGTAAGTAGATTGTAAAACAAACTGATTATTAGTTGCCGATATTGGGATCATACTCTCTCTATTAAAAGATAAAACAACCAAAAAACAGTTATCTACATAGTATATACAGTGTAGCGTAATTTAATAATTGATTCAAAAGCGCATATTTAATAATAGCGCTGGTTTACACTTTTATTAACTACCTAAAAGACTTAATTGCAAAATTTTCTCTTTTTAGCGTTAAGTTAGGGTTATACGCTGGATCGGCCGCTATTACATCCGCCCATGTAGTTTGCAAATAGGCAAGTTCAGCGTTAAAGCGCTTAACTTTTTCGGGGGTATCCTCATGCCCGCGTGAAACCGACTCATGATGATACAATACCGCCTCTGCGCAATATAAATTACGCTTACCCAGCTCTCTTACTTTTAAACATAAATCTACGTCATTAAACGCAATAGCCAGCTTTTTTGCGTTAAGGCCACCAACAGCCCAAAAATCTTTGGCTTTAATGAGCAAACAAGCTGCCGTAACCGCACTGTAATTTTGTGTAGCAATTAGGCGATTCATATAACCAAAGTGATCACTAGGAAAATACTTATGGCCATGCCCTGCACCGCCACCATAGCCCATAACCACACCTGCATGCTGAATACGGTTATCAGAATATAAAAGCTTAGCTCCTACGCAACCTATATCGTCTCGCATAACATGACTAACCATATTTGTAAGCCAGTTAGGTTCAATAACCTCAATATCGTTATTTACAAGTGCCAGCACTTCGCCGGTGGCACTTTTAGCTGCAAAATTATTTATAGCTGAATAATTAAATTCGCCCGCGTAATTAAGCACCTTTATTTTTGAATGCTTGCTTAATTGGTTAAAGTATTTAAGGCATTCAGGGTCATCAGAGCCATTATCAATGAGTAATATTTCATAGTTACTGTAAGTTGTTTTATTTAAAATAGATTCAATACAGCCTTTTACCAACGCCAAACCATTTCGGGTAGGAATAATAATTGAAACTAATGGCTGTGTATTTAAATGCCAACGTAAGTAAACACTAGGTAATGCCGACTCCATAATACTAGCAAACGGGGCATATAAAGCGCTTAATTGCTTTTTAGCATTACTAAACTTGGGTAAGTTAGATGGGCGAGAAAGTAATACTTGAGATATATGCTCAACTCTTACCTTAGGGTTACTAATATAACGTGTACACATAAATACACTTAACATAAATGTGTTAAGAGGGAGCTTTGCAGCGCTAAAGTCACTTATGCTTTTAACCCAAATACCTGAGCTAATATAGCCATTTGTTAGCTGTAAATCGGGGTTCCAATCGGGTTTAAAGTCGGCAAACTCCCTTTGTTGGCTTTTTTCGTTTAAAAAATCGGTATCAACATAGGCAAGCTTAGATGAGCTTGATAACTCAGTAGCTAACACAAACCCCAAGTACGGGTGCAATACATCACCAGCGAATACAAAAAAACACGGGCTATTAACTACCTTAGGGGGTAAGCATTCTGCATTTAAGCTAGTAACCACCTTAAAACTTAAAGCACTGTGTAACGATAAAAATTCACTTATTTTAACTGTATTGTTTACCGAGCAATAAATAACTACATTTGAAAAAGCAGCATGTTGCTCTTTAATACTTTTAAGCGTAGCCAGCAAACTATTAGCGTTGTAATCAGTAACGCATACAATTAACGAGCAATCAGTTTTGCACGTCTCGCCAAAGTGTGTAATTTGCTCAGCAAGGTAGCCGTTATGCTCGTTAATATAATCAGCGTAAGAACGCTTAAGCTCATCAAGCGTTTGTAGCTGATATAGCAAACCACTTTTATGCAAATTACGACGATACGCAGCTACCAGTTTAGGATTTTGCTTTACTCTGTCAACCACCCTGTTTGGCAGAATACCAATAAAAGCTTTTAGCGTTTTGATTAGAGCCTTCCTTAACACTCTCACTCAATACTCTTTTTTTCGTTGTTTGCATTATCAATTTTGCGCTCATACAGCCTGATTTTTTTATTAATTAAAGGACCATTTGGGCGTAAAACCTGAGCTCTTTTCATAAATGTATAAGCCAAACCAATATCATGGTTTTTTTCTGCAACAAAAGCCAGTTCTCTTAAAATATCCACATCACTAACATCATCACCTAAACGCAGTGTAGCTCTTAACCTACTAATATCATCTGAATTTGGTAGCATAAAAGGAAGCTCTTCAGTATCCACTGACTTACCTATTAGGCGTTTTATAAAATTTAACACGCGCGTTTTATACATATATTTATCCGAAATATCAGACAGCTTATACTTTTTAATAAAAGCTTGCCCGTACTTGCCAGTGTAACAAGAGCGATAGCTAGAAAGATAAAGTGCATTGCAAATAGACTTATAGACTTCTGGGGCTTTATTATCTATGTAGTTAGCTACCCGATTAAAATCAGCTTCACTTAGAGTCTGGTTTTTATATGGTTTTTGCTTAGCATTATTAACATCACTTAATAAATCTTCAAATCCGAAAATATGATGCTTGCTCTGCACTTTTTTTAAAAAGCATATAGCTTGTTCTTTATATAACTCATATCTTTTAGGCTCGATAAGAGAAAAAGAGCCTAAATGACTTTCAAAATTTTGTAAAACCTTATCTGCTTTTAACGCTAAGCTGTGGGAACAAAATTGATTTATCCACCGCTTAAACTCTAAAGCTTCAAAACTATAAGAAGGATTAACACTTTTACTTGTTATAACAGGCGGGCTAATATTTAACACGCTATAAAAATCGTTAATAATACTCCCACCTACAAACGCATTTTTACTGTACGCACGTAAAATAAAGCGGTCTTCCCCAATATTATCTATAATAGACTCAAGTTTTGTTAAGTAGAATTTAGGCAGTTTAGGGAGTTTCTTAATAGGAGCAACTTTATGATGCCTTTTAACCGACTGGTTATACAACGACTCAAAACTCTCCAATGGACTGCGAATATAAGCTACAAATACTGCACTTGGGAATACATTGCCGATCTCATCCATATTTTCAAAGAAAAACTCTGAGCTTAACAGTAAAGTATCCATACCCTGCTTTTCACACAGATTTATTAGCTTATCAACCTTGAGTTTATTGAGTAAGCGACCTGAGCTAGTAACATCATAAATGCTATTTAAATTACCCGAACTAATCCCATTAATATCTGTAGTATGCTTTGGGTAATATATTCCATGTTCAGCTAGGCGCGGTCTATCATGCTGTAAACAATATTGTATTGCAGAGGTACCTGTTTTAGGAGGCCCTATATGTATAACTACCTTAATTGTCATTAATAAACCTTAAACATACATTAAAAGCTAAATGTATTAGCGCTCAACTATTTTTTATTTTAGCTTGGTATTCTTTTATTTTTCTTATGATGAGTGGGCCTCTTGGTCGATACTTTCTCGCTAATTTCATCAACTGTAGAGCCAAATGCGTGTTTGTTCTTTCAACTTTAATAGCTGCGTCCCTAAAAAAACTCGCCCCACTTTCTTTACTATCAAATAAAGTTGGTTTTGCTAACAACTCTTTTAATAATTCGCTACTAACGCTTACTTTATTAAACCCAGGGCAACTAAAAAGCTCATTTAACTCAGGGTAGCATTGAGCAACTGCGTATAAACAGCTTCTATTTCTATCTTGTGTATTAACCGTTAAATAAAGGGCTGTATCTTGGCTGTCTTCAAGTACTTTATAGCTTGTAGAGACATGACGAGGTAAAATTAAAGTAGGTGTATGCTTCAGTAAAGCCATACATTTAAACCATATATCATCAGCATTATCTGCGCACTGTGTAAATTTGGCAACATTTGTAACCTCACTACTTAAACTTCCAGAAGGGTAAAATACCCCACCGTAGCCCACAGGTAAAATACAGTAAGTGGCAAACACCTCCGATGAATTATCTATGAGGCTCCATGTATCGTAGCTTTTAAACTCCCCTTCAACATCAGTAGACATTAAACGCCCCCTAGTCGCAATAACTGCATTTGGGTAACGGGTGTGGCCTTCAACTAACGCAGCCACTGTGTCAGGTGGAATTACTATATCATCATCAAATGTTATAATATTAGCATTAGGGTAGGTTAATAATGTTGGCACTAACTTTTTATAGCTTTTATAGTTCGGGCAAAATTTAACCTCAAATAAAGCATCTTCAAGTTCTATCAATTCTTTTGGTAATTGGGTGCGCGATAACTCTGTTTCGTCCAACCACAGTATAATTTTATCAACTCGACATGATTGGCTTTTTAATGATTCAACAACTCGATGAACACTATTAATTCGCTCCCCATAAGAGGTTAACGATATAATTACCTGATTCATCAGTCTGCATCCCTACTAATTTCTTCTTTATATTGCGCGATTTTTTTAATAATAAAAGGGCCATTCGGTCTCAATTCTCTTGCAACTTCCATCATTTTTAGTGATTTATATAAATCTCTTTTCTCTAATATTACAGCCGCATTTCTTAGATTGTCAGTGACATCACCTGACAAATGCTTACATATTTCCTGTAGATAAGCTGCAAAAGAGAAGTTTACTTCTGGAAGGTTAATATTCCTAAGCACCTTCCTAATAACCTTAAATTCACTAAGGGATGAAGACTCTATTAGACTTAATACATTATTAAATCTTTTTTCAATAAAAAGATGAGCCTTTGTGAAATAACTATTGGTAGTATATATCTTTAGAAAGCTTTCTTTTTGAAAGTTATATTCCTTAATTTTATCTATTGGTAACTGAATTGTCTTAAATTCATACTCTAAAAAACAAAATCCATTGCGATTATCTTTGAAAACGCCTCCACCTCGCGGCCTCCCCCTTCCTAAAAGAGAGACATACTCAAGGCTGCTTCTATACATTCGGTGTATAATAAGGTAAGGCTTAATTTCTCCTACTTTTGATAACTGCTGGTTTCCATCAGAAAATACAGGCTTAGTACCATCAGCAAGAACGTTAATAGCACCTTCCACCTCAATATTATGAATATCTAATTTCTCAGAATTTAAATTTAAGCTCATCAATGTTTTCACTAATCGATGATGCTCACCAGAAATTTCTGTTTCTAAGGCAGGCGAGAACTTGTTATCTTCAAATTTATTAAGCCATTCAAATGAAATCACATCAGCCCTAAGTAAGTTTAGACAGTCTTTGATACTAGTACTCATATCAAGAGGGGTCCAAAACTCATCAATATCTAAAAACATGATATGGCTAAAACCTTGTTCTTTTGCTTTAGTAAATGCACTACTATAAACATTTTGCTGAGGAGTTTTTAGCCCACTTAAAAAGTAGCTATCACCATCAATAAAACTTACTGACTCTAAAGGTGCAAGATACTGGCTTAGTTCATGAGTATTATCTGTTGTATTATTTACATAAATATCGATTGCATCAAAACCAAAATATAGATGATGAAATATCCATTCAGGCAAGTAGGCAGCTTCATCTTTAGCTATAGCTACTAATTTTATTTTTAGTTCAGGCTGGGATCCCATATTAGTCACTTTTAACCTTCTTATGAATTCTATCTGCAAGATTATTTATCAATGTGATTGCTTCAGAGTTCATAAGCCAGCTATCTTGTATCAATGTTATCGAGCTTGTGTATTGTGCTTGCTCAAAATTTATGAAGTTTTCCTTAAACTTGCTATACATTACCCTTTCAGTTTTTTTATCTATGAAATAGTTACCAACAGGTAAGCTAGTTACTTGCGTCTGCATTATTTGATGCAGCTCAGTGATATCCAGCTCAGAATAATGGTCTAGGTATGCTTCTCTCACATCATTACCATGCATTCCATACTTCGATGACATTATTTTGTTTAAGATCCGGATAGTCTCAGTATCAAAAGGGTTTAAAGAACGATTATTAGATACTTTACTCTCTGACTTTTCTAGATATTCTTTTGAGTATTTACAGTTAATTATAGAAAAAAACAATTCTAATAAATTTTTATCTTTAGCCGCTTTGTCATAATCAATCAAATGTACTTTTTTAATTCCGAAAACCTTAACAAAGCGTTCTACCTGCAAATCTGCAGAAAGCATATAGCTCTGAGCAGGCCTAGCTAAATGGTTATGATAAAACTCGAAAAAAGATACAGACTGACCATGTTTAATTAGCTCTTGCCAAATTGAATACATTTTCAAACTAGCTCTTCGCCAACTGTATATAACATGGACATCAAAATCGCTAAAAAATGTTTTTATATACTCAAAATCTTTGATTGAGAAAGAAATAAAATCTTCACTAGACAATAGAATATCTGAGTCGATCTCTTTGAAAAAATTAGAGTCAGACTCAGATAATTGTCTCCCTTTAATAAGATCGCGAATCAGATGATGTCCAAAAATACGAACGTAGTTCTTTGGGTAAAACACACCACCACTTAACAACGCCTGTTGGTTATCTAAGCACACTTTTTGGATTAAAGTTGTACCCGTTTTATGTGGTCCAACATGTAAAAACAACTTACGCTTCATTAACTACTCACCTAAAAACGGAAAACGGCCAAAATCACTGACCAGCGGTCCCCACTTGAGGATCTGCGCTTCATTTAAATTTAAATCGCCGACGAAAGGGTTATTAAACCCGCCTGCATGCCATTTATCTAATGGATTAAGAATATGCAAATTTTGCAAGCCATAATCTCCCGGAATTTGTGCATCAGCAACAGCATTATCTCCAACATGAATAAAACTTTGCTTTGCAGGTAGGCTTTCTTTTATATGCTGCCAGAGAGTGCCGTTGTCTTTACGCTTACCCAAATTACTCGATACTAATAACTCAAAACCAACACTTGCGCCTACTTTAGCAAGCATAAGCGCCACCTGCTCTTGCGTATAGTAAGTATCTGAGGCAACAGTGACACGTTTGCCACCTATTATAAGCTCATTAAATAGATCAACCATTTCGTCTTTAGGCTCAATCATCTCTAAATCATAGGCAAATTCTTGTTCTGCATACTTTATAGCTTGCTCTTTTGTCCAGCCTAATTGATTTGCCAAATATTGATACGTTTCAAAAATATCAACATCGCCAATAAAGTTTTTCTCTTTTCTAACTTCGAACTCAGCGTTATTGCGTGCTTTAACAAAGTTGTGGGCATCTCTTACTATTTTGCTTTTAACGAGAGACTTACCGAGCAATAGCTTAGCATAATCAGGGGCATGATATTTACGCCTTACTAACGTATCAAACACATCAAAGCTAATATGGTCAAATGCACCAAGTTGATGGCGTAAATTTTCTTGAGTATTAACGTATTGAGCTAAAATATAGCTACTATCAAACGTTAGCTGCCCTGTCTTTGGATAGTAATATAGCTGTTTATAGCCGTTTTTTTCTACCAACAAGCCGAGCATTCGCTCAAGAGCATGTAACTCTGAGCCATCATTTGGAAGGGGTTCTGCAGGAAAGTCATCGTAATTATAGTCTTTACTTAAGAGCTGCTCTAATGCATCAGGCCTTGCCCAAAACATACCACCAGCAGGGTAAGTTAAAAAGTCATCATTTAATTCGCCCCCCCACTCTTTGGCCATTTTTTGTGCATGGGGTTTATTCTTAAGCCAATGATTTACCCAATCAGGCATCATCCAAAAAGAAGTGGGATAGTATATGCCACTTTCAGGGTTTTCATTAAAATGATTAAGCACTTGCTTAATAACGTGCTGATCTTTTAATAAATACTCGCCTAAATAATCTGCCCACTGTGTTTGAGCTCGGCCAGAGTACAATGATTTTTTTGAGTGCATATGACAAAACAACTCATAGTGTTGTAAATCACTCGCAAACTCAACAAGCATAGGACCAAAATTGCGGCCATGATTAGGGACTACTTTTACTGTTACGTTATTAACTTTGGCACAGGCATTAAAGTCGTTTGTTGCCTTTTTAGCAAGCTCCTCACTAGCTACGCTTACAAAAACATCTACTGACTGTGGGAACTTAGCTAAAGCATCGCAGTAGTAGTCAATAAACTCACCATAAAAAACATGAAAACACATTGCTATTTTTAATGAGGTAGCCTCACCATCAGCTGTACTTTCTATTGCTTTTGGCTGCCATTTTGTAGCCGCGGGTAGCGACGTACGCCCTTCTTGCTGACCATGGTTCAAATAGTGAACTAAGGCGTGTTCGCCCTGTAAATAAATATCGGTATTACACTTATAATACAACTCAGTATCAAAAGCTGGGCTTGGGTTTACATTTGAAAACTTACCTTTGTGCAGGTAATCTTCAAATGCCTCTAACTCACAAGTAAATGTACGGCATTGTTGCTGGCTATACCATGCATAGTCAAATAAACCGTTTTGCTTAGCTCTATTTAGTAAAAAAAGAACCTCGTTTTGGGTGAAATCTTTTTTCTCAGTATTTAACTTTGCATACTCATAAGTTTGTAATTTTCCATCGACATGCTGAGCGAGTTTAAAAAGTCGTGGCTGGCTTTTAATAAAATTAAAAAGTCCCGGCATTGTTTTTTTTATTTGCTGTTTATTTATCATGATGTTAAACCAAAAAATTGAAGTGCATTGACGGTTCCATTACCTGTAACATCATCATCAATATCAAAAATGTGTTTTGTACACCGAGGGATCATATTAGGTTTACTTAAATAGTTGTTTAATAATAACTCAAGTTCATTTGCGCTAAACTCTATCGCGTTTTTACCACTGAGAAAGCAATACTCTAATGCTCCTTGCATAACTTGCTCTAATTCATAGAAATAGCGCTGTGACGCAACTTTACGCCCATAATAAAAATCAAACTTTTTATTATCTAAACCATTAAAGCGGATACCACGAAACTGACCGAATGGCGCAGTTAATAAAGATTCTAAAAACATAGAGCGGTCTAGAGGGAGGTATCCATCTCCTAGCTTCACACCTTCTTTTAAATACCCTTTCATTTTAACTGTGTTATCGGCTATTAGGTGCTCCCCCGGTCGAGAGGAAATAAGATAATGACCTACGGTGTCTTTGTTTAATAAAATAGTAAGTAAGGATTGAATAGTGCCTGAATATCCTAAATCTACTAAGTGAAGTGTGCTTTGCGAAATTACACCTAGCGATGCTAAATAAGCCAAGTATGGTTTTTTTATTGGTGCTATAACGTTATCTAACTGTGTTTTGTGATCAGTTAAAGTAGCTATAATCTTTTTTCTATCTTCAGGTAAATATACCAGTTCTTGTGTTATATCTGTGTCGAACACCTGCTCAATTTCATAGTTTGATAATAAAAACCGTGTTCGCATTAAGTCAAAAAAAGAGCCTGTAAAATTGCTTTTTAATGAATACTCATAACTGCGGCTATCACTGAGAAGTAATTTGAATAAAAATGCTCGTGATACTAATAAATATTGACTATTTCGTTGGCTAGCATCACCAGATAAATATTTCTGATATGCCTTTTCAAGCCAGTAACCTTCTCTAGCAAGAAAAAATAAAGTGGTGTTTTTAGAAGTAGACTTTACTAAGTTCTGTGAAAAAAAACTAAGCGTAGGGCCCATAAATGAAGTTCCAAAAGACGAAAATCGAGCCTGTGAAACCTTTGGGTCTGCAATACTTTCCATTTTGATTAATACCGTGATAGTTAAAGCTAAAAAATATACATCGGAGTTCAATAACTACTTAATACGCAGTCGTTTTCAATCCTTGAGTTGAGGTGACTAGTTTATGTTGTGCGCTTAGAATAGTAAACCACTAGTTATACCAGCATTATATTTACTCACCTCATTTGCTATATAGAGCATAAATAATTTTAACAAAATCAAATTGCCTCAGATAGGGGGTAGACTCACTCTCTCTAAAAGGATTTGACTTTGCTTCATCAATAAATAGCGCTTGTCTATCAGGCAAGTACTTTTGGCACATTCTTGCATTTGAGGCTGCATAAAAAGTCATCACTTCATTGTACTGCTCAAAGGTCATAAAATGAGATGGCTGGGCTTCCCAGCTTTTACTAGACAGTTTCTAACTCAGAAAAATACGCTTCCTCAAACTTAGCTGGTGAAACACCGCCTGTGTGTGAATGGCTTTTTTTTGGATTGTAGAACATTTCTATAAAATTGAATATCTCAGCTTTCGCATCTTCCCTTGTCGAATATATCTTACGCTTAACTATTCGCTTTTTAATCGTCGCAAAAAAGCTTTCAGCAAC